>Ga0308165_1002269_pt1 | contig 23630 bp, 25 predicted proteins | sample PhyWR2_FD_201032 | JGI IMG/M metagenome (GOLD analysis project Ga0308165, IMG submission 201032) | Phyllosphere microbial communities from UC Gill Tract Community Farm, Albany, California, United States - DLSLW.R2 | ecosystem: Host-associated > Plants > Phyllosphere > Unclassified | place: USA... | reverse complement strand
ACCGCAAGAAGGAGAGCAGCAAACTTTATCACTACTAGGTGGATCTGCAAATGATTTACCGCACACAACACATTCTTTAATATTTTGCTTTGATTTTGTGTAGCATTTCTTTGAGCAAAATTTGTTCCCTTTACGTTTAACTTCTTTGCCGCAGAAAGTGCATCTGTTTTCGGGTGAAAGTAACTCTGATGCTATCAAGAAGTTATTCCACGATCCAAACTTATAATATACGTTTGCCGCTAGAGGATAATCACTTCTCGCAGGTATTTTACCTAGTTTTACTGATAACTCTCGTATACTTTGTATCAGGTAATCACTTGAGTGCTTAACCCGATTGGGAGAGAGTTCAGCTTTGCGAATAAAGTTGTTCCAAGAGCCGAATCTTGCAGCTGCTACTTGACCATATCTGAAATTCCACATATAAGGAGTACCCTTGATACGAGATGCTTCCTTTTTAACTTCTTCTAACAAAAACTCGTCTGTATGCCTTTCATGGTGGTATACAATTTTTAGTCCAGCCACTTCTAAAAAATTATTCCACGAACCGAATCGATAGATAGCTAATCGAGCACGCTTATATTCCTTTGCTTTAGGCGGACGTCCAAGCGTTTTTGCTAACTCCTGTATTTCCTCTAGCAAAGATTCCTTTGAAATTTGGATAGCCAAATTAATACACCTCCTAGCTGATAATATTATGCATCAAATCATCCGTAAAAAATGTATAAGCAATCAGCATTTTATCATAGCTAGTCATTTTTCTTGTTTCAGCATCCCAATTCTCTAGAGTTCGGATTGGGATGTTATAAACCCTAGAAAATTGAGCGCGACTCATTTTTTTACTTTCACGCATTTCTTTAATAGTCATGTTAGCTAGACTGTAAACAGCTGTCAGGACAACGCCTAGCTTGTCATTATCAAAGCTATCCATCCAGTCTTGCCAACCGCGTTCAGCGATATACATTTCGACATCGTTGTATTCAAGTGCTTCTTGATAAAGCGTTGCAAATAGTTCATATTTCATATTATTACCTCTTTCTAATTTAAGTAAGAGAGGGGAGGAGACCCCTCAGGCTAAATGTTATCGCTACTCACGAAATCCATTGCTTGGTCTAAAGTGCTAAAATATCGATCCTCATTGTCATCGATTTCATCGTTAACTATAGTTTCAACTAAATAACTCTCTGAATGGATTTCCCGCACTACATACTCGTCATTTCTAAATTGTTCAGTTTTTGTCATTTTAATTTCCTTCTTTCTTATTATGCAACTTTATTTTTGAAGTGATTAGCCATTTTTTTGATATAATCCATACTAGCGTATTCTTTATTGCTTCTAGCTTGACGTACAAAGTAATGAATTTTCGCCATGTCGATGTTTGCACCATTTTCCAAAGCTTTGCTAGCGTTTGTATGGATACTGTTTAGTAAAGCCACTCTTTCTTGGCCTTCTTCTACAGATGCCATTTTAGCGTTGTCGGCGTGCACAATTTTAAGCGCTTCTGCAAAGTATTCTTTTTTTGATCCACCGAAGTCAATTACTCCTCTTTCTGCCAATTCCCATGCTGCTGTAAAAATTTCTGATTTAGTCATTTTGATGATCTCCTTTTTCTCTCTTACTTGATTACATACTCAGTATACCACCTAATGGGTGGTTGTAAAGTGTTTTATGTGAAATAATTAAAACTTTTTGAAAATAAAAATCCCTACTATAAAAGTAGGGATCAAGCTATGCTTGCCATAGGTTTTAAAACAAACTCACGGACAAAGCTATCAGGATTTTTAACAGCGAATTTCTCGATCACGAATTGTTTCCGATCATTGTAATGACCAAAGGTAGCAAGTTCAAACTTTCCATCCTCTAGAAAAAGAATAAGGTTAGCTAGTTCTTTCTTGCTGACTAAGCAATTTATGTCAGCAGAAGGAGTGTGTAGTGTAAAACGCACTAGCATACCAGGGAATGACTTTATGACTCTAATCTTATCAATTACACCTACATAACTATTTTTGTTCATAATATTCGCCCTCCTTAGCGTTTAAATAGAATGTGAATTTATCCAATCCAACTTCATTAATTAGTCGCTGACCACAACCCCATATATAATTTTGGAATTCTTGATAGGTCAGTAGACCGGATTCGTATTCTTCAATTAAGTTCATACGTTGTACCATTTCCTGAAATCAAACAGTTCTACATTCCGAATCTCATCATAATGCACTTTTGTGTCATTGACGATATAACCTAACTCATCGAATCCTTCGATAAATCCTATAGTATCATCAAAATATTGACCTTCGGCATCCTTGATTTCCAGCTGAATAACAACCTGTCGATTATTATTAAAAGCAAATTCAAATATTTGTCCGATTTCTCCCTCAGTCATTTTTCTTTTTTGCGGAACTATCTTGTTGGCTCGTTTTTGTTCTTTATGTACACTAGCCGTATGTTCGGCTAAAATGAAGCCTTGCCATTTTTTCATTCCTCTATCTTCGTAATTTCTGAAATAAGGATCTGATAAGTCAATGTGATCTGTCATGATAAACACCATCCTTTTAATGTATGACTATTATACGAATGTACGTTCGGTTTGTCCAGAACGAGATACTTAACTGATTGTCGGAAATTATCTTGTGCCAAATTTTGTGCCAAATTATTATAAAAAGGGATCTATTTAAATATATATATAATCAGTAAAGATAAAGAGTTTCTATCTGTTTACTACTATATAATAGGTAGTTTTAGTTAGTCGGGAACGTAATAAATCCCTACGAAATTAACATTTCGTAGGGATTTAGTTTGTACCATTATCTCTTATGCCCAATCCCCATTACGGAAAATGGGCACCCGTGTACCATCTTCTCTAATTCCATCAATGTCCATTTGATCTGAGCCAACCATAAAGTCAACATGAGTTTGACTGCGATTTAGACCAGCCTCTGTTAGTTCTTCTTCACTCATTTCTGTTCCACCTTGCAAATTAAAGGCATACGCTGAGCCAAAAGCCAAATGATTTGAGGCATTTTCGTCGAATAAAGTATTATAGAAAATAATACCCGATTGAGAAATCGGAGATGGGTCTGGAACTAAGGCAACTTCACCTAAATGTCTTGCCCCTTCATCTGTTTCTAGTAATTTTTCCAGTACCTCTTCACCTTGTTCAGCAGAAAAATCAATAACTTTTCCATCTTTAAAGGTGAACTTCATTCCAGAAATAGTGGTTCCTGCATAACTTAGGGGTTTAGTACTTGAAACAACACCGTCAACATGACGTCTATCTGGTGCGGTAAAGACTTCTTCTGTTGGCATATTGGCCATGAACTTTTCACCACGTACGTTATCGCTGCCGGCACCTTCCCATAAATGATTTTTAGGTAAGCCTATGACTAAGTCGGTCCCAGGAGCAGTATAGTGCAGTGCTTTAAATTGCTCTTTGTTTAACTCTTCAGCTTTTGTGGCAAGCTTATTGTCGTGGGCTTTCCAAGCTGCAACTGGATCGGATTCATAAATACGAGTAGTTTTAAAAATCTCATTCCAAAGAGCATCAACCTGTTGTTCACTATTTTCCAAATCAGGAAACACTTTTTCAGCCCATTGTTTTCCAGCAGCTGCAACGACTGTCCAGCTAACTTTATTGGCCTGTGTTGCTTTTCTTAAGTTGACCAATGCTTTTCCAGTAGCTGATTGAAAAGTAGCGACGCGATTTGCATCAACTCCAGCTAAAGCATCAGGATCGGCTGAGACAACACTGATACGGCTAGCCCCTTTAGCAACCCAATCATCAGTTTGGTCTATTTTATATTGAGGAACAGTTTCTATAAATTTTTCGTCTGCATGTAATAAGAATTCACGTTGAATACTATCATCATTCCACTGGACAATTACCTCGCCTGCCCCTAATTTATAGGCTTCTTCTGTAATTAATCGGGCTAAAGGCGCCTGATCAACACTAATTTGTAAAACGATACTTTGTCCTTTTTGAACGTTGACACCAGTTTCGACAATAAGTCGAGCGTATTTTTTTAAAATCTCATCAAAATTCGGTAATGTCATAGAATAACCTCCTAGATTTTCATTCATATAATCGTCCATATCATAACACGTACAGAGTACGAACTCAAACAATCGAGAAGGCTACAGTCATTATTTAATTAGTAAAAAAGACGCTCGAAAGTCCAGTCTAATCAAATAAATAAAATAATATAAATTGAAGGACTAGTATTTTGCAGATTAAACAAATCGTGTTACAATAACTATAGTATTTATATGGAAGCGTTCTAAAGGATAGGCAGAGGGGATTGGAAGATTATGGCAAGAAAAAAAACGATTACTAAAGATCAGATTTTAAATGCTGCATACGAAGTAGTGGCCACTGAAGGCTTTTCGAAATTCACCGCACGGAACATTGCAACCAAAATGAAATGCTCAACACAACCAATTTACTTAGAATTTAAAAATATGGATGATTTAAAAGAAGAGCTATTTGAAAAGATTCATCAATATTTAGCAAAAGAAGTATTTCCTGTGACTCATACTGGAAATACAATTGTGGACTTAGCCTTGAATTATATTCACTTTGCTAAAAATGAAAGCAAATTATATCGTTCGTTGTATTTAGAAGAATATGGCGGCGGAAAAAGAATGCAGGAATTTTCCTATAGTTACTTTTCGAATGCAGTCAAGCAAGATCCTGTGTATAAGAAATTAAGTGATACACAAATCAATTCACTTCATATGGGCACATGGATCGTTGCAACAGGCATCGCAGCCTTGATGACTTCTGGCATCATTCGTCCAAGTGATCAACAAATTGAACAGTTAATGAAAGAAGCGATCGATCAGATTTTACAGCGGGAAGAGCCAATCGATATCGATATTTAAACCTAATTGAAAGAGGAGGCAGGAGTAAAACCCATTAAGTTTTATTCCTGCCTCCATTTGTTCGATTTTTATTTTACTGCTTCTGATAACTTTTTAGCAAAGGCTTCAAGATTTTGAATATCTTCCTCTTCAGCTGCTAGATCGACTTTTACACTTTCTGCGCCTTTTACAGCCCCAATTTTTGTGAAAACAGCATCAAAATCATCTACTGATTTACAAAAATCATCGTAAAACGTATCGCCAGAACCGCAGACACCATATGTTTTTCCAGATAAATCGATTTCTTGTAACTCTTCATAGAAATCGACGATTTCATCTGGTAATTCGCCATCACCATAAGTATAGGTTGCGACAACACAAATATCTGTATCTTCAAAGTCCTCAGGATCAACTTGAGTACACTCGTTGATTTCAACTTCAATATCTAAATTTTCAAAGGCTTCAGCGACGATATCTGCGATTTCTTCTGTATTTCCAGTCATGCTTGCATAAACGATTTTAGCTAAGGTCATTGGATTTCCTCCTTCAAATAATACCACTTTGATTATATCAGAAGAACAAAGGACATGTAAATTACAAAATGATTCTTAGAGGAGAAGAATCGGCTTATATAGCACCGTTTATGGAAGGCGAGAGGAGGGAATTTGAAAGTAAACGATTTTTAACAACTACTTTTCAGTGAAATTTTCATAAAATATGATAAAATACTCTTAGATAAAGATTATCTAGCTACGTGGGCTAGTCACTAAGCGCTGCCCCAATCGTATCAATTCCTAAGAGCTAAAACTCTATGGATTGAAGGTTTCGGGAAAAAGATAAAAATAGTTGTGGTAAGGAGCACCAGATTTATTTTTTTTATTTTCCAGTCAAGGCGGACCAAGCTCTTTCAGCTTTTAAATTTAGGAGGACGATAGTAAATGATTACACTAAAATCACCAAGAGAAATTGAAATGATGGATGAATCTGGAGAATTATTGGCAGATGTACACCGTCATTTACGTACGTTTATAAAACCAGGAGTGACGAGTTGGGATATTGAAGTATTTGTTAGAGACTTTATTGAAAGCCATGGTGGAATTGCAGCACAAATTGGGTTTGAAGATTACAAATATGCAACATGTTGCAGTATCAATGATGAAATTTGTCATGGCTTTCCTCGGAAAAAACCGTTAAAAGACGGCGATTTGATCAAAGTTGACATGTGTATCGATCTAAAAGGAGCAGTTTCAGATTCTTGCTGGGCTTATGTAGTGGGCAACTCTACGCCAGAATTAGATCATTTGATGGCAGTCACTAAAAAAGCTCTCTATTTAGGGATTGAGCAAGCAAAAGTCGGTAATCGCATTGGAGATATTGGACACGCGATTCAAACATACGTAGAAAGTGAAGATCTATCTGTAGTAAGAGACTTTGTAGGCCATGGCATTGGACCGACCATTCATGAAAGCCCGGTTATTCCTCATTATGGCGAGGCTGGTAAAGGGTTACGCTTGAAAGAAGGAATGGTCATTACGATCGAGCCTATGATCAACACAGGAACTTGGCGTATGAAAATGGATCCAAATGGTTGGACAGCATATACTTTAGATGGTGGCATAAGTTGTCAATTTGAACATACACTAGCTATAACAAAAGATGGTCCTAAAATTTTAACTTCTCAAGGAGAAGAAGGAACATACTAATCGATTAGAGGAGAATTTTATGAAACTGGTGGACAAAGTAAAAAAAAATGAAAACCTTATGCGTTTTATTGAAACAACACAGCATCGCATGGTTGATTCAGAGATTGGCAATACGTCGGTCGTGGTAGCTTATTATTTACTTTTGTCCCTGTTTCCTCTATTGATTGCGGTGGGGAATTTGCTGCCGTACTTACATATCGATCCAAACGAAGTCTTGCCTTACATTGCAGAAGCAATCCCTAAGGCCATTTTCGATGACTTAAAACCAGCAATTCAATCTTTGCTTACACAACGTTCGGGCGGATTGCTGTCAATCTCTGCGTTGGCGGCTTTATGGAGTGCTAGTCAAAGTATCAATGCATTGCAGACGGCAATGAATAAAGCTTTTGGTGTTGAACAACGTAAAAACTTTATTATTGTTCGTATTATGTCTTTACTTGTGCTTCTCTTGTTTATGATTGCAATCGTTGGTGTTGTGGGTGTTTTAGGTTTAGGTAAAACGATTTTAGATTTGCTGCAACCAATACTGCATTTTTCAACTGATTTTATTGATACCTTCCAAGCGTTGAAGTGGCCGATTACGTCATTGGTTTTACTTGTCATTATGTGTCTGATTTATCGAGTTGTTCCTAATGCGAAGCTGAGTTTTCGTTCGATTATTCCAGGTGCTGTTTTTGCAACGGTCGGTTGGATGTTGCTTTCACAAGCTTTTGGGATATATATCAAATATTTCAGCTCAAAAATCGCCAGCTATCAAATCATTGGAAGTTTCATTATCCTGATGTTATGGCTGAATTTTGCAGCAACAATCATTATTTTGGGCGGTATTATCAATGCAGTAGTCAAAGAGTATCTATCAAACGAAAAAATTCAACACCGCTATGGCTTGATCAATCGTCTAGTAGATAAGATTAAAGAAAAATCAAAGAAATAGACTGAATCTGCTTGATTCAACAAAAGAATAAGAGATTAGACTTTCTTCTTCAGCGGAAACACCTGTTCCAACTTGTAAATGTTGAATGATTCGGTATAATATACGATGTACATTAAGAAAGTAGGGTCATCATGTCGATGTTTATTTATGAAATTGTGATTCGTCTATTTCTGACGTTTATCTTATCGTTGATTGTAACGCCAATAGTAAAGCTGTTGGCTTTTAGAATAGGGGCATATGATGCGCCAAGTGAAAGAAGGATAAATACAAAAAATATGCCGACAGCTGGAGGCTTGAGTATTTATTTTGTTTTTTCGTTTTCTTGTTTAGTATTATTTCAGTCGATCATTCCCATAGATTATATATGGCCGATTCTTTTGGGCGCAGGAATAGTAGTGGCGACAGGCTTGATCGATGACATTTATGAGTTATCTCCAAAGAAAAAAACAGTGGGTATCTTACTAGGTGCCTTAGTTATCTACTTTGTAGCAGAGATTCGAATCGATTTTGTGAGCTTACCTTTTTTCGGTCAAATCGACTTACGTTGGTTTAGCTTACCACTAACGTTATTTTGGATACTAGCAATCACTAATGCGATCAATTTGATCGATGGACTAGATGGCTTAGCATCAGGTGTTTCCATTATCAGTTTAACAACAATTGGTGTAATTGGTTATTTTTTCCTCCATGCGAAAACGGTTTTTATTCCAATTGTAATTTTTGTTTTAGTCGCTAGTATTGCAGGATTTTTTCCTTATAATTTTTATCCTGCTAAGGTGTTTCTAGGTGATACTGGGGCTTTGTTTTTAGGCTTTATGATTGCGGTCATGTCATTGCAGGGATTGAAAAATGCTACGTTTATTACAGTGATTACACCTATGATCATTTTAGGTGTACCGATCACAGATACCGTCTATGCAATTATTCGACGCTTAATGAACAAACGACCGATCTCTTCAGCGGATAAAATGCATTTACACCATCGTTTGCTGTCACTAGGTTTTACCCATAAGGGAGCAGTGATGACGATCTATGGCTTAGCGTTAGTTTTTTCGTTTGTAGCATTGCTGTTTAGCTATGCAAGTAATGTCGGTTCGATTCTGTTGATTGTCTTTAGTGCTATTGGCTTAGAATTGTTTATTGAAATGATTGGATTAGTTGGTGAAAATCATCAACCATTGATGTATATTTTGCGAGTATTTGGAAATCGTGAATTTCGTCAACAGCAGATGGAAAAACGATTGGGCAAACATTCTAAGAAAAAGTAAATAATCGATGCGTTTCTTTTTAGATTTGTTAAGCTCTGTTATAATTTGTAGACTGAGTAAAGGTGAGAGCGGGACAAAACATAATAAGTTTTGCTCCGCTCTCATGGGTTCAATGATTCATGAAAACTGTACAGCGTGTTTTAGTCGTCTAACAAGTGTGCTAAAGCTATAGCTAAATAGTTTAAAATTGAATGATTTACCTGATTTTATCGTAAACGAGGGGCAAAAATATGAATGATAGCATAACGATTTCCATTGTTACACACAATAGCCGTCATATTTTTGATGTGCTTGATAATTTAAAAAATGAATTAGGCTTCAAATCAAAATATGACATACATATATTTGACAATGGGTCAGAGCAAAGTTATTTAAATAAATTAGAGCGCTATGGTTCGTTTATTACACTGCATGCTTGTAAAGAAAATAAAGGCTTTGGCTATGGACATAATCAGGTTTTACAAGAGGTAGAAACTAGTTATGGCGTTATTTTTAATCCAGATGTTTTGATTACCAAAGATACTTTAGACAAGATGATGCAACGGATAAAAAAAGAAGAGCAATTGGCCGCTGTTTGCCCTAAGGTACTAAATTCAGATGGAACAACCCAGTATTTAGTCCGACAAAAATTAGATGTGTTTGATTATATGCTTCGTTTTATTCCGTTTCAATCTGTTAAGAAACTATTTAATAAACGCTTGAGTTACTATGAATGCCGCGATTTGCCAGAGGATAAAACTTCTTATATCAAAATGGGATCAGGTTGTTTAATGGTCGTTGATGTCGATAAATTCAAGCAAATTGGTGGTTTTGATGAGCGATTCTTTATGTATTTTGAAGACAACGATCTTTGTATGAGTTTTGGAAAAGCAGGATATAAAATTTTGTATACACCTTTTGAAACGGTGATTCATTTATACGAAAAAGGGGCACACAAAAATAAAAAGTTATTTAAAATTTTCTTACAATCAATGGTCAAATACTTTAATAAATGGGGCTGGAGGTTTTTCTAGTGGAGAACAAATTAGTCATTACAATGGTTCTATATCGAACAGAATTCTCACAAACCCCCAGTTATGAAATTATCAAAAAAGCGATTAAGAAGAATAAGTCTGTTTATTTATTCGTTTACGATAATAGTGAAAAAATACAAGACAATAAATTTTTTCATAGAGAAAATGTCCTGTATATCCACGATAAAACAAATCCAGGCTTAGCTGAGGCATACAATAAAGGAAGTCTGTATCTTAAAAAGATTCAAGGCGATTTATTGCTGTTACTGGATCAAGATACCCTCTTAGATGATACTTATATTGAGACATTATTGAATTTAAAAGTAAATCAAGCTATTGGCGCCTATGTTCCAATTATTCATTCTCATGGGAGACAGATATCACCGGTATTTTCCGATCAATATATCGGACGTGACTCTAAGTTACCAAAAGTCGGTGTCTATTCAGAACCTATCATGGGGATCAACTCAGGGACGGCTATTTCAAAAGAGATGCTCGACAAGATTGCGCCATTTAACACAGCTTTTCCTTTGGATTTTTTAGATCATTGGCTTTTTTGGGAAATACGCAACTTAAATAAAAAAATCAGCGTTTTAGACCATCAACTGATGCATGACTTATCTGTGTTAAATTATGAAACGGTCAGTAGCCAAAGGTATGAATCAATTATTCGTGCAGAAACGCTGTTCTATCAAAAATACGATCAAGATAAATTTTATACTCACAGAAGGCATTTGTTTTTGAGAGCAGTCAAGCAATTTTTATTTGTTAAAAATCGTAACATTTGGCGCCGAACATTCTTAGAATATCGAACATTAATGAAAGGAAAGTAAATGATCTCAGTTTGTATTGCTACATACAATGGTGAAAAATATTTAGAAGAACAACTTGTAAGTATTTTGCCTCAAATAGGACCTTCTGATGAGCTGATAATATCTGACGATGGATCTGTAGATGAAACGTTGAATATCATTAAAAACTATCAGGAGCAAGATCAGCGGATCAAGTTTTTTAAAGGTCCTGGAAAAGGCGTAATTGCTAATTTTGAGTTTGCAATTAAACAAAGTCAAGGAGAGTTTATTTTTTTAGCAGACCAAGATGACGTTTGGTTACCAGAAAAGGTTCAAATAATAATAGCTTTCTTCCAAAAGCATCCAAAAATAGATTTGGTAATTAGTGATTTAGTGATCGTAAATGAGAGTCTTGATGTAATAGAAGCCTCTTATTTTGATTATCGTAATGTAAAACTTGGGTTTATTCATAATATCGTTAAGAATAAGTACATTGGAGCTGGTATGGCGTTTCGTGGGACCTTAAAAAAGGAAATACTACCCATTCCTAATAATGTGCCGATGCATGACATGTGGATTGGTCTAATTGCTGCATCAAAAAACAAAAGTGCGATGATTCCACAAAAACTTACTCTTTATCGCAGACATGCTAGTAATGCAAGTGAAATTGATACAGGCGCAAGTCGCTGTCAGCAATTAAAATGGCGAATGGCACTCATTATCGCTCTTATAGGGAGAAAAATACTGAAAGTAAAATGAGAGTTATTTTACAGTTTTGTAAAATAACCTCAAAAAGCATGACAAGTCTCTATGATAATGCGATAATGTTTAGTGGCGTAAGCAATTAAACGAAATAAATAAATTAAAGGAGTTTTTCCATGAAAGGAATAATTTTAGCTGGCGGAAGTGGAACAAGACTATACCCATTAACAAAGGCAACCTCAAAACAATTAATGCCGATTTATGACAAACCAATGATTTATTACCCAATGTCAACCTTGATGTTGGCTGGAATCAATGAAATTTTGATTATCTCAACTCCTGATGATACTCCGCGTTTTGAAAGCCTGTTTGGTGATGGGAAAGATCTTGGAATCCATATTGAATATGCAGTACAAGAAAGCCCAGATGGACTAGCGCAAGCGTTTATTATTGGTGAAGAATTTATTGGTGACGATAGTGTTTGTCTTGTTCTAGGCGATAACATTTACTACGGTGGCGGTCTATCTAATATGCTGCAGCGTGCTGCCTCAAAAGAAAATGGCGCTACTGTTTTTGGCTATCACGTAAATGATCCAGAACGATTTGGTGTTGTTGAATTTGACAATAATATGCAAGCTCTTTCTATAGAGGAAAAACCAGAGAAACCAAAATCAAATTATGCCGTAACAGGTCTGTATTTTTATGATAATGAGGTAATCGAGATTGCCAAAAACATAAAACCATCTGATCGTGGTGAACTAGAAATCACAGACGTCAATAAAGTTTATTTGGAAAAAAATAATCTATCTGTTGAATTAATGGGTCGTGGTTTTGCTTGGTTAGATACTGGCACCCATGAGTCTCTTTTAGAAGCATCAACATTTATTGAAACAATTGAAAAGCGCCAAAATTTAAAGGTAGCTTGTTTAGAAGAAATTGCTTATCGAATGAAGTACATCACGAAAGAACAGTTAGTTGAATTGGCCCAACCTCTGAAAAAAAATGGTTACGGACAATACTTATTACGATTAGCAGAAACAGAGTAGGGGCGAATAGATAATGAAAATTATGGATACTAAGCTGAAAGATGTAAAAATAATCGAAATGGACGTTTTTGGAGACCATCGTGGTTTTTTCACTGAAAGCTATTCTAAAGAAAAGTTTGCTGAACAAGGATTAGATTTCGATTTTGTCCAAGACAATCACTCGTTATCCAGTGAAGCCGGTGTACTACGTGGGTTGCACTTTCAAAAAGGTAAAGCCGCTCAAACCAAATTGATTCGTGTAGTTACTGGTGCGGTGCTAGACGTCATCGTTGATATCCGAAAAGGAAGCCCAACTTATGGACAATGGGAAGGGTATATTCTATCAGAACATAATCATCGTCAATTATTAGTTCCTAAAGGCTATGCACATGGCTTTGTTACTTTGACGCCAGATGTTAACTTTATGTATAAGTGTGATAATTATTATAATGCAGCGGCTGACGGTGGGATTGCCTTTGATGATCCTGATTTAGCAATTGAATGGCCGATTGCTATTGAAAAAGCAATCACATCTGAAAAAGACAAGAAGCATCCAACCTTAAAAGAATTTGAATCAGAAAATCCGTTTATTTACGGTGAAATATAAAAGACTAGGAGCGAGCTTGAAGATGAAAAACATTATTGTTACTGGTGGAGCTGGTTTCATTGGATCAAACTTTGTTCATTATGTAGTGAACAATCATCCCGAAGTTCATGTCACTGTATTAGACAAGTTGACATATGCTGGGAACGAAAAAAATCTTGAAGGATTACCAACCAATCGCGTTGAATTAGTTGTCGGAGATATAGCAGATGCTGAATTGGTTGATCGTTTGGTCAAAAATACAGATGCTGTGGTTCACTATGCAGCAGAATCTCATAATGACAACTCATTGAATGACCCATTTCCTTTCGTACAAACTAATATCATTGGGACATATACACTAATCGAAGCATGTCGTAAACACGACGTACGTTATCACCATGTTTCCACAGATGAAGTGTATGGGGATTTACCATTACGTGAAGACTTACCAGGACATGGTGAGGGGGAAGGCGAAAAATTCACAGCTGAAACACCTTATAACCCATCTAGTCCTTATTCTTCAACGAAAGCAGGGTCAGATTTATTAGTAAAAGCTTGGGGACGTTCGTTTGGACTGAAAGCAACGATCTCTAACTGTTCAAATAATTATGGACCCTATCAACATATTGAAAAATTTATTCCGCGTCAAATTACCAATGTTTTAAGCGGAATCACACCAAAACTATACGGTGCCGGTAAAAATGTCCGCGATTGGATTCATACAAATGACCATTCTTCAGCGGTTTGGACAATCTTAACAAAAGGCAAGCTTGGTGAAACGTATTTGATTGGTGCTGATGGAGAAGAAGATAATAAAGCTGTAATGGAACTGATTTTAGAGCTAATGGGGCAACCCCAAGATGCTTATGAGCATGTAAATGATCGTCCAGGACATGATTTACGTTATGCAATCGATTCTTCAAAATTACGCGAAGAATTAGGTTGGACACCAGAATTTACGAACTTCCGTGATGGATTAGCTGATACAATTCAATGGTATACAGAAAATTCTGATTGGTGGACAGCTGATAAAGCTGCTGTAGAAGCAAATTATGCTAAAAATGGGCAGTAGCTTGTGATAAAAAAAGTTAACGCTTTTTGACACAGTGACTGAAATAAAAATTAGTAAGGCAGGAGAAGTCCTGCTTTTTTTCTTGAGGGAGGAAATAACCATGATACTTTTAACTGGTGGCAATGGCCAATTAGGAACAGAATTGCGTCATTTATTGGATGAACAAGGATTAGAATATGTTTCGACTGACTCAAAAGAAATGGATATTACAAATGCGGAACAGACAATGGCGTTTATTACTAATTTAAAACCTGAATTGATTTATCATTGTGCAGCCTATACGGCAGTGGACAAAGCTGAGGATGAAGGAAAAGAGCTAGATGAAAAAATTAATGTAGAGGGAACACAAAATGTAGTCGATGCTGCCAAGGCTGTCGATGCAACGTTAGTTTATATCAGTACAGATTATGTATTTGATGGCACAAAAAAAGAAGAGATGTATAAGGTTGATGATCAAACAAATCCTCAAAATGAGTATGGTCGTACAAAATTGCTAGGGGAACAAATCGTTCAAAAATCGATGGAAAAATATTACATTATACGGACTTCTTGGGTGTTTGGTCAGTATGGTCATAATTTTGTTTTTACAATGCAGAAATTAGCCGAAACACGTGATCAACTGACTGTAGTCAATGATCAATTTGGACGTCCGACCTGGACTAGAACCTTAGCAGAATTTATGGTATTTGTTATTAAAAAAGAGGCACCTTATGGCGTATACCATCTGTCAAATGATAATAGCTGTAGCTGGTATGAATTTGCCAAAGAAATTTTGAAAGATACCAAAGTAGAAGTCCTACCAGTTGACTCAAGTAAATTTCCGCAAAAAGCAATTCGACCTAAATATTCAGTGATGGATATTAGTAAAGCGAAAGCCTTAGGATTTGAAATTCCTACTTGGCAAGAAGCGTTGCAAATGATGTTGAATACATTGTAAAAAGCTTGACTTAAAAGCAGTTTGTCTTTAAATAATGAGCATATTTAATGAAAAGCCGATTTTGTTCTGTCGTATCATTTTTTATAACCATAAAAGTAAATTCATAAAAATTATTTTTTGAATAAGGCATTGAGTATTCAGGTTTGAACCATTACTGGTTTTTGTGCAGGCTGGTTTGTTACCGAAATAGTCGTTTCTAATTTATACGACTGAGATATAAGTTAACTTATATCTCAGTCTTCAATACATAGTAGTTGTGAAACTTAAGCGTAGTATACAAAATAAGCTATCTTTTATTTTACTGACATCTAAGATATAATTATTGAGTTGAAATCATGAATGATATTGATTGGAGGAATAAAAAATGAAAAAAATTTCAGTATTTGGGTTAGGATATGTAGGATTGGCAAATGCTTTATTGCTAAGTCAAAATGAACAAGTGAAGGCTTATGATATTGTTGAAGAAAAAATTGATTTGTTAAATAAAGGTATTTCTCCTTTAGAAGATTATGAAATACATGCATTTTTAGATAGAAAGGATTTAACTATAGAATTTACGAAGGATTTTGAAGATGCAGTTAATTTTGGTGAGTATCTGATTATTGCTACTCCAACGGATTATAATGAAGATAGAAATTACTTTGATACGTCTACTGTGGAAAATGTTATTGAACAAGCATTGGCTATTCGAAAAGATGCTGTATTTATTATAAAATCAACTGTACCTGTTGGTTATACAGATAGTATAAGAAAAAAATATCAAACGGAGAATATTATTTTTTCACCTGAATTTTTACGCGAAGGAAAAGCATTGTATGATAATCTACATCCATCTAGAATTATTGTTGGTGAATGTTCAGAGCGTGGAGAAGAAGTTGCAAATATGTTTTTAGAAAATACGATTGAAAAAAATTCTGAACTATTATTGACTCATGCTACAGAAGCTGAAGCAATCAAATTATTTTCCAATACGTATTTAGCACTCAGAGTAGCCTATTTTAATGAATTAGATACATTTGCTGAGGTTAGAGGATTGGATGCTAAACAAATTATTAAAGGGGTTGGATTAGATCCGAGAATTGGTTCATTTTACAACAATCCATCTTTTGGTTATGGCGGATATTGTTTGCCTAAAGATACGAAACAGTTGCTCGCAAATTATGATAAAGTACCTAATAATATAATTGGAGCGATAGTGGATGCCAATACAACTCGTAAGGATTTTATTGCTGAACAAATATTGGCTAAAAAGCCTAAGGTTGTTGGTATTTATCGATTAACAATGAAAGCTAATTCGGATAATTTTAGATATTCTTCTATCCAAGGAATCATGAAGCGACTAAAAGCAAAAGGCATAGAGGTTATTGTTTATGAACCTACATTAACGGAAAAAGAATTTTATAACTCAAAAGTTGAGAAAGATTTTGATACGTTTAAGAAAGATTCAGATATAATTGTGACGAATCGAATGGAAGATACATTATTTGATGTGAAGGCAAAAGTTTATACTAGAGATATTTTTGAAAGGGACTAAAAGAGCCTCTTTATAAGACATTTTTCTTTCATTAGAGTAATCTCGCACTACTTGAAATAACACAGTATAAGTGTTAGAATTTTTAGGAAAGTGTTGAATTATGTGGATTTTTTATTTAAATCTGTATATTTAAAAAGTAACGGATTTATATTTAAGTGATATTTGTATTAGTAGTCAATACCTAAATAAATAATGTGTAAAAGGGGAAAATTAATGAGTGCGGTGAGTAATATTACTTCTTATTTCCACAATCTGTTAAAAACTAGGTGGAAGTATTTGTTTGGACTGGTAGTGGTTGTATTAATAGCTACAATCTTCTTTTTTCAATTTAATCCGATACCTAAAAAGTTAATCATTTTGTTAGTCTGTTTATCTGCTATTCCTATTGTTTTTGTGAAAGAAAAACTAGAGACAAGTGCACTATGTTGTATTCTTGTTTTAGGTACAGTATTTACTTTTATCACTCCTGTTTTAGATACTCCAGATGAGCCGAGTCATTTGGCACGTGCGTTTTATGTTGCAGAAGGAAATTTAGGTATGAGTGATAAAGTAGAAAAATTGAAGATATCAAAAGATTATCAAGCAATGAATGAGCGAGTGAAACAGACTTTTAAAAATGATTTAGGCTCTGTCAAAACTTCAAGTGAAAAACAAGCACAAGTTTATATTACTACGACTTCGACTTATTCTTTTATTGGATATATTCCTCAAGCTTTAGGTTTAATTGTAGGGAAGGTGTTATCATTAGGTTTATATTGGACTTTTTATTTGGGACGGATATTTAATTTAATGATTTATGCATTGCTTGCATATTTGGCTATCAAAAAGGTTAAATATTATAAGCCGATGTTTACTACGATTGCTGTTTTTCCAATGTCTATTTATTTGGCAGCTTCGTACAGCCAAGATGCACTTGCAAATGGGTTGATCCTGCTTACATGTTCATATTTAGTCAATTTACTTTTCGCTACTGAGAAGATTGAGCATAAAGAACTGTTTACCTTTTTTATATTATGCTTGATTATGATTTCATGTAAATTACCATATGTAATACTGTCAGGGATACTTATTTTTATAGAACCTAAAAAATATAAAGACAAAAAAACATACTTTATGGCGCTTGCTCTATTAGGCGTACTGATAGTAGCAACACTAAGTTGGTACTTGTATTATTCAACGATTCAGCCTGTTCATAGAGGTGCTCAAGTTAACCCTAGCGAACAGTTGCGTTTTATTAAAGAGAATCTTGTTATTTCTACGCGTGTGTTAATTACTGCACTAGTAGATAGTATAAATCTTTTTCAAATGAACTTTAGATTTGGATGGTTAAAATATTTTTCTGCTCATGTTGGACTTTTATATTTAGCGTATTTTGGCGGAATGTGTCTCTTTTTCCCTTTCAATGTGAAGAAAAAATTATCGTCATTCAATAAATTAGGTCTCTCTCTCATTATTGTTGGTGTCATGTTAATGATTATTTTAAGTCAATATTTAACATGGACTCCAGTAGGTGAATTAACTGTTATAGGTGTTCAGGGGAGATATTTTATAGGATTATTTGTTTTAATACCTGTTTTGACAAATGTTTCAAATCTTTTTTACAAACAAAATGTTGAAACTGAACAAATTTTGATTGATGAAGTAGTTATTGAAAAACGAAAAGAAGAGAAAAAATTAAATGTAGAAAAAAATCTTTGGCTTATCTCTATATCAACCTACTTTGTCATAAGCATGATAATTTTTACAATAGCATTTTATAGTATTTAAATAGGAGAGAGGTGCTAATTTGAAGGTTCTATTGATCATTCCAGCATATAATGAAGAAGCCAGTATTTTAGAGACCATTGAGTCGATTGAAAATTTTAAGAAAGAGAACAAACAATTACTACATTCTTTGACGTTAGACTATATCGTAATAAATGATGGATCTACGGATAGGACAAAACAGATTTTAAAAAATCACAATAAAGCGGCTGTTCATTTGATACAAAATTTAGGAATTGGTGGAGCCGTTCAAACTGGATATAAATATGCATTTGAACATGATTATGATATTGCTGTCCAATTTGATGGAGATGGGCAACATGATATTAATAGTCTTCTTGAAATCGTCCAACCAATCATTGACAATAAAGCAGATTTTTGTATTGGCTCCCGTTTTATTGATTCTACATCATCTGGATTTCAAACAACATATATGAGACGTCTAGGTATAAGAATCATTTCAATGTTGATTAAATTGGTGACGAAAGAAAAAATATATGACGTTACTTCTGGATATAGAGCTGCAAATAAAAATATTATTAAAATGTTTTGTAGTCGTTATCCGGTAGAGTACCCTGAGCCTGAAACGATTGTTCATTTGATAAAAAAGAAGGTACGGGTAAAAGAATGTCCTGTAAATATGAAAGAAAGAATGGGCGGACAATCTTCCATTCATTCTTTTAAATCTGTAAAATATATGATTGAAGTTGGAGGAGCGATTCTTATTGCTGCATTCATGAAGGAGGGAGATTAAATTGACGACTATTTTTCGAATTGAGATGTTTATTGTTGCAATAGCATTTTTCATTTTTGTTGTGCGATCAATTAATCAAAATAAATTAACTTTAAAACGTTCTACTAGTCTCTTGGTTCTCTCTCTGGGATTAGTTATCTTTTCATTGTTTCCCAAATTACCAGAAGCATTAAGTATTTTTTTTGGTTTTGAAACAACCTCTAACTTTTTGTATTTTTGTGCAATCATCTTTTTATTAGCTTTCTCAATATTTCAGAGTGTGTTAATGTCTACTCAAGAAGAGAAAATTAAGAATCTGATTCAAGAAATTTCAATAATCAAATCTGAAAAAGAGAAGGAGAACAATCGATGATTTTATTTTTTATATATGTTGTATTATCTTCATTAGGATTAATTTTATTTAAGTTAGGATCGAAGGATTTAACGATGTTGCTTCAGAATGGGCTTTTCTCTCTGTCAATGTCTTGGATTGTTATAGCAGGGATTTTATGTTATCTGGCTAGTTTCTTACTTTGGTTAGTTATTGTAAATAAATCAGAGCTATCTTACATTTATCCATTGTCAATCGCTTGTATCAATATAGCTATCTTAGTGGGTTCTTATTTTTTATTACATGAGACGATAGGTGCTCGAGAGATAATTGGTACCGTTGTAATAATAGCTGGTATAGCTATTATGAAACTATAACCTAGCAATTATATTTTGGTACGAAATGGTTTAATATAAAAATACAAAGGATGGAAACGATGAAACTTATAATTCAGATACCTTGTTACAATGAAGCTGAAACATTAGAAATTGCGTTAAACGATTTACCAAAAAGAATTAGTGGTATCGATGAAATTGAAGTTTTGATTATTAATGATGGTAGTCAAGATAACACTGTAGAAGTGGCTCGCAATTGGGGGGTCAATTATGTAGTTAATTTTAAAAGAAATAAAGGCTTGGCAAAAGGGTTTATGGCAGGGTTAGATGCTTGCCTCAGGAATGGTGCTGATATCATTGTAAATACTGATGCTGACAATCAGTATAATGGTGCGGATATTGCCAAATTAGTACAACCTATTCTTGAAGGCAAAACAGATATTGTTATAGGAGAAAGACCTATTGCTGAAACGGAACATTTTTCGCCTTTAAAGAAAAAATTACAAAAATTTGGAAGTTGGGTTGTTAGAAAAGCTTCAAATTCTGATATACCAGATGCTCCTAGTGGGTTTAGAGCCTATAGTCGAGAAGCAGCTATGCAACTGAATGTTGCAAATGAATACACATATACTTTAGAGACAATTGTACAAGCTGGTAGAAATAAGGTTGCGATGATGTCTGTACCGATTAGAACAAATGGTGAGCTGAGACCATCAAGATTATTTAGCAGTATGTTTGGTTACATAAAAAAATCAATGCTAACAATACTTCGTGCATTTATGATGTATAAACCTTTGATGTTTTTTAGTATTTTGGGTGGTATCATTTTTACCGTAGGTGCAATTGTAGGTATCCGTTTTTTAGTTTTCTTTTTTCAAGGGTCAGGTTCGGGTCATATTCAGTCACTGATTTTGGCCAGCACTCTGTTATTAATTGGTTTCCAAACTTTTGTCATTGGGCTACAAGCAGACTTGATTTCTGCAAATAGAAAAATCTTGGAAGATATTCAATACCGAGTAAAAAAAATGGATTATGATAACTAGTTAATAGGGGAGAAAAATGACAAAAAAAAATACTAAAGTTTTAATAGCCAGTTTGGTATGCATTATGATTATTGTCTTGATTAGATTGATCAATGTGTTACCAACTAACATTAGTTTTGTTGTTAATTATGATAACGATATTGAAATGAGTCAGACTTCTTTGGTAATGGAAAATAACAAATCCGGTATAGAAACTAATTCTAAAAGGGTAGTGAATAGTCAATCAGTTTTCGCTATTGATCCTCAATATTTTAAATTAGATAAACTAGAACTTTTATTTGAAAATGTTTCAGAAAAGAGCGTTTTAATAAAGAATATAGAAATTAATTCTGGTACGGAGGATAAAAAGCTACTCATAAAGAATTACAGTGGAGATGAACTATCGAAGTACTTAATAGATAATAAGGGCACGATTTCTAATGAAAATAATAATATTTCTTTAAAAGAATCAGATGGCAAAGCCAAATTGACTTTTTCTAAAGAGTTTAGAAATGAATTTGAAAAAGTCATCTACAAAAAAAGTGTGATTAAATTATATTTATATGCACTGGTACTGGTGGTATATATTGCTTATTGTTTAAGAATCCTTTATTTTAAAAAAGTCTCTTTCTTAAAATATACAGGAGCTATGCTTGCAGCTGGAATTTTGATTTTGTACATTGGTAATCTATGCTTGAACTACACAAATGCTTCAAATAGTAAAGATCTTGGAATTATTACAGAAGATCCTGTAAAAACAGTAGCACTGGACAAAGAATATAGCCAAAATTTTATGTCTAGCTTTGACGACTTGAGTGGTATTGAACTATTTTTATACCCTAGTGAAAAGGGAGAAACAGAAGATATTTACCTCTCATTACTTGATGTCGATAGTGGACAAACAATAACAAAACAAATTATTTACGGTGAAGAAATTGAAGGCAATGAAAGTTCTCATAGGATTAAATTTGAAAAACAAGCTAATTCTCATGCCAAAAGCTATAGAATAATTCTAAATAGTATAAATGAAGTAAAAAAATTTCCAGCACAAATTGCTACTGGAGAGAGCTCAAATTATTTAGTTGCTAATATGCAAAGTGATAAGGTGCAGGAATCGAATAGCATAGTATTTATGCCGATATTTGAACGATTTAATGCTCAAGCAACATTAATTATAATAATTTGTGTTGGGGTACTATTTTTATTGATCGTATTAAATTATAAAAAATTGAATATTCCTGCTAAATGGGCAATTATATTGATTTATCTGGTATTTTCTATCTATTCAGTGTATCGGATAAATTATTATCATGAATATGTGGGGCGGACACCTGATGAAGATGCACATATCTCTTATTTAGCTTATCTAGAAGATGAGAATAAGTTTTTTGTTCCTGATTATTTTAAGATTAAAGTAGGTGTATTGGAAGATAAGGATAGATTGGTCATTCATGATGAGGCAGTTTATAATTATTTAGGCCATCCTCCGTTATACTATGAAATTCTTCATTTGGCTAGAGTGGTAGATAATCAAGGAGATGGATCATATCTTGTTAAAGATAAGCGACTATTGATTATGAATATTATGATTGGTATGTCAGGATTATTGTTAGCATTTTATGTTGGCTATTCTAGGCTGAAAAAAGAACCAATTTATCACTTGTTATACGCCAGTATTTTAACAAGTATTCCAATGCTTATATACGGCTTTAGTGGTGTTAACAACGATAATTTGACATTGCTGACTGTTACCATTTTCTTTTTGGGCATGCTCCGTTTCTCTGAAAATCGTTTAAATTTCCTTACGTATTTATTAATCGCATTAGGAATTAACTTAACAATGTGGACGAAAGTAACTGCCGGAATTGGAGTAATATTGGCAGCTGTAATTTATTTAGCTTACTCTATTTACAAACAAAAGAACGTCAAGTTTATTCTATGCAAAGAATTTTTTATGACTATACCATTGTATCTTATCACCTTTGTGTACTTCATACTTGTTTATAAAAGATTTGATACATTTCAACCGGCATTACAGTCAATGGATATACCAGATTTTTATAATTCTGTTTTCTACAAAACTTTTGGTGAAAGAATGCAAATGAATTTTTCAGAATATATTATGTATTATTTCCCTAAATTATTTCAATCTTGGACATCTATCGAATCTCATGTGTCTTTATCTAAGGAAAATTCTTGGCTATCACTTGAAAAATTAGGTTCGATACTTGTTTTAATTTTACCAACTATTTATTTAGTTACAAAGAATAAACTAAAAGATAATACGATGACATTGCTAAAAGTATTCTATTCATCTATTTTATTTACTGTGCTTCTCCAATTTAAAACATCAATTGATCGTTTTTATCTAGATGGTTATCCAGGGACACATCAAACAAGATACTACTTGTGTTTTATAGCAGTCTTAGGCTTTATTTGTGTTAAGTTGTTAAGTGAAACAAGAGATAGTTTTATTGAAAGAGTGTCAATTGAAGAACGTTCATCAAGTAAGCTTATAGCGAATGCTATTTCTATTTTCTGTATTGTATTCATTTTGCTTCTGTTATACGGTGATTTCATTTATTTCTTATACTATTTTAAAGATTATTTAGTTGTTTAATAAAGATGAGACTATGTAAAGAATCAAGGTAAAATAATTGCAGAAAAATTTTTGAAACTAGATAACCAAAAATAGACTGGACTGGATCGAATATTCATAAGATTACCGCTATGAAATAAAATGAAAATCAAGTGATCAATCTATAAACTATCTCGAGTATGACAGGGAATAGCGGCTCTTTGTCAACTAATGTTGGTGAAGAAAATCTAAAGAATTAAATCGATTAATATGATTCCTAGAGGAAATTTCCTCTAGGTTTTTCTATTTTCTTGAAAAAGAATAGTGCCAAAACATAAAGAAATTCTCAACTTAAAATTGTAAAAGTTACGAAACCCATAAGCATTTCTCTTCAACACTTTAATATGGTTGTTTAAACATTCCAATGGTCCATTAGAATAAGGCAATT
>Ga0308165_1002267_pt1 | contig 23652 bp, 21 predicted proteins | sample PhyWR2_FD_201032 | JGI IMG/M metagenome (GOLD analysis project Ga0308165, IMG submission 201032) | Phyllosphere microbial communities from UC Gill Tract Community Farm, Albany, California, United States - DLSLW.R2 | ecosystem: Host-associated > Plants > Phyllosphere > Unclassified | place: USA... | reverse complement strand
TGGTGGCCTTTTGCCGCGCCCAGGACATCCGGATGATCGACTGCCAGCAAAACACCGGCCATCTCGCCTCGCTGGGCGCCGCTGAAATCAGCCGCGCCGAGTTCGCTGCCCACGTCGGCCGCCAAGTTGGCCATGACGCGCCCGCGTGGCGGTTCATCCCCCTATACTGGCAGCAGATTTTGACGGCCGAAACCCCCGCACCACCGTGACGCACCTCAAAGACCTGCCGCTGCAGACCTTGCAGTTCTACGCCACTGCCCCCTATCCGTGCAGCTACCTGCCCGAGCGGCAGGCACGCTCGCAGGTCGCCACGCCCAGCCACCTGATCCACAACGACACCTATTCGGAGCTTGTCACCCTGGGTTTCCGGCGCAGCGGCATGTTCACCTACCGCCCTTATTGCGATGGCTGCCAGGCCTGCGTGCCGCTGCGCGTGCCGGTGAACACCTTCAAGCCCGACCGCAGCCAGCGCCGCGCCTGGAAGCAGCACCAGACGCTGCAGGTGAACATTCTCAAGCTCTGCTTCATGCCCGAGCATTACCAGCTCTACCTGCGCTACCAGAACAGCCGACACGCCGGGGGCGGCATGGACCACGACAGCATCGACCAGTACACGCAGTTCCTGCTGCAAAGCCGTGTCAATTCGCGCCTGGTGGAGTTTCGCGAAACCCTGCCCAACAGCGAGCCGGGTGCGCTCAAGATGGTTTCTATTCTGGATGTGCTCGAAGACGGTATTTCAGCGGTCTATACTTTTTACGAGCCCCAGACCCGCACCGGCTATGGCAACTACAACGTGCTGTGGCAGATCGAACAGGCCCGCCAGCTTGGCCTGCCTTATGTGTATCTGGGCTACTGGATTGCGCAAAGTCCCAAGATGAGCTACAAGGCCGGCTACAAACCCAACGAAGTCTTGCTCAATGGCCAGTGGGTCAGCCCCGGTGCGGCTTGCACATAGCCGGCGCACAAGGCTCTGGCCCAAACCCAGGCGGCCACGTCTGCAGGCGCAAAATGCGCGACGCCATTTCACAAGGTAAAATTTGATGCAGAAAGTCTGCACATGACCAAATCCAACAGCGAGCTTCCCCTCAAACCCAGCGTTCAGGTAATTGAACGCATGTTCACCCTGCTTGAAATTCTGGCCACCCGCGAAGAAGCGGTTTCCCTGAAGGAAATTAGCGAAAAATCCGGCCTTCATCCTTCCACGGCGCACCGCATCCTGAACGACCTGGCCACCGGCCGCTTCGTGGACCGGCCGGCGGCAGGAAACTACCGCCTGGGCATGCGCCTGCTTGAACTGGGCAACCTGGTCAAGGGGCGCCTGAATGTGCGTGACGCGGCCTTGCCGCCCATGCGCGAATTGCACAAGCTGACCCAGCAACCCGTGAACCTGAGCATGCGCCAGGGCGATGAGATCCTGTATGTGGAACGCGCCTACAGCGAACGCTCGGGCATGCAGGTGATACGGGCCATTGGGGGCCGTGCGCCGCTGCACCTGACTTCGGTGGGCAAGCTTTTCCTGGCTTTCGACGATCCGCAGCGGCTGCGCGCCTACGCGATGCGTACCGGCCTGCCCGGCCAGACGCGCAACAGCATCACCGAGCTGGCGGTTTTAGAGCGCGAACTGTCCAAGGCGCGCCAGTACGGCATTGCGCGTGACAACGAAGAACTGGAACTGGGGGTGCGCTGCATGGCCGCAGGGATCTATGACGACCAGAACAAGCTGGTGGCGGGCCTGTCGATCTCTGCGCCCGCCGACCGGCTCGATGAAAGCTGGCTGCCCAAGCTGCAGGCAACAGCCAACGAAATATCGACGGCCCTGGGCTATTCTTTAAAGTAAAAAACGCATCTGGCGCGCATCCCGCCTGTGCCAGTTGCTCTTAATAAGATAGCAGTTCAGTCAGCTGTTGACCTGTTTTTCCGACGCGCTCATCTTCACCTTCTGGTCCGTCACGGGGTTGGTTTCGACCCAGCGGCGCACACGCTCGGCGTCTCCAAGGCGGCTGAGCTTTCCTGCGGAGTCAAGAAACACCATGATCAGCTTGCGGCCTGCAATCTTGGTCTGCATGACCAGGCACTGCCCGGCTTCATTGATGAAGCCGGTTTTCTGCAGGCCGATATTCCAGTCCGGATTTTTTACCAAGCGATTGGTATTGTTGAACTGCACGGTACGGCTGCCAATGGCCACCTGATAACCCGGCGACGTGGTCAATTCGCGCAGCACCGGGTCGCCATGCGCTGCATTGACCAGCGTGGCCAAGTCTTGGGCGCTGGACTGGTTGCGGCTGGAGAGGCCGGTAGGTTCGGCATAAACGGTGTCATTCATGCCCAGCATCTTGGCCTTGGCATTCATCAGGCTAACAAATGTGGGCAGACCGCCCGGATAGGTACGGCCCAGGGCATGGGCGGCGCGGTTTTCACTGGACATGAGCGCCAGATGCAGCAATTCGCCGCGCGAGAGCGTGGCGCCCACGCTGAGCCGTGAGCGGCTGTGCTTTTCGGTATCGACATCGTCCTGGGTCACGGTGATCATCTCATCCATGGGCAGCCTGGCACCGCTGATGATGACGCCGGTCATCAGCTTGGTCAGCGAAGCGATCGGCAGCACGGCATGATCGTTTTTGCTGAACAGCACTTCACGCGTGTCCTGGTCAATGACTAGGGCAACGCTGGATTTGAGATCGAGCGGGTCGAGGGCTTGGTGCAGTCCGGCCAACTGGCCAAACGAGGGAATGGCAGGCACGATGGCCTGAATGATGGAGGGACGCGCCGAACGGGCGACCTTGGCGCTGGGTTCAAAACGAACCGTTTTGCGCGCTGAAACCGTTTTTTTGGAAGCTGTCGTTTTGGCGGCATGGGGCGTCTTGACAATCGTGCGCTTGGCCGATGCCTTCGCCGGTGCTGCATGGGCCGCAGGCACGGCAAACGCAAGCGACAGGGCAAAGCAACCAACGATGTTTAGCGCGCGACTCAAAAGCGGGTGAGACATGGTGAAATGGCCTGTTTTGGTTGCGGTAAAGAGAAGGGGTGAAGTGTATAGAAATAAAAAAAGTCACGCAATATCAGGAGCTTGCGTGACTTTCTTAAATTTCTACTGCATGTTGCGTTGCAAAACCTTACATGGCAGCATCGTAACTTGCTAACCGGTTGAATGGAAAAGAAATTATTCCATTCGCCAAGAATCACCCTTGGGCGGCGACCCGGTCGGCCTTGCTGTGAAGCTTGTTCAGGGCACTCAAATAAGCCTTGGCCGAAGCCACCACGATGTCTGGGTCAGCGCCCACGCCATTGACCACGCGTCCGCTGTTTTGCAGGCGTACGGTGACCTCGCCCTGACTTTCGGTGGAGCCGCTGATGGCATTGACAGAGTAAAGCACCATTTCCGCGCCGCTCTTGACATGGGTTTCGATGGCTTTGAGCGAAGCATCCACCGGGCCATTGCCATCGGATTCGCCCTTGACTTCCTTGCCTTCTACGGTGAAGACGACGCACGCCTGGGGCCGCTCGCCGGTTTCGCTGTGCTGCGACAAGGAAACAAAACCATATTGTTCATTGGCATGCATGGCAATCTCATCGCTCACCAACGCCAGAATATCTTCGTCAAAGATCTCGCTCTTGCGATCAGCCAAGTCTTTGAATTTGATGAAGGCATTGTTGATGTCGGCTTCACTTTCCATCGCCACGCCCAATTCCTGCAGGCGTTGCTTGAAAGCATTGCGACCGCTCAGCTTGCCCAGCACCATTTTGTTGGCCGACCAGCCCACATCCTCGGCGCGCATGATTTCGTAGGTGTCACGCGCCTTCAAAACACCGTCCTGGTGAATGCCCGAGGCATGGGCAAATGCATTGGCGCCCACCACGGCCTTGTTGGGCTGCACGACAAAGCCCGTGGTCTGGCTCACCAGTCGACTGGCGGCCAGTATCTGTTGCGTATCAATGCCGATGTCGAGCCCAAAGTAATCCTTGCGCGTCTTCATGGCCATCACCACCTCCTCCAGCGAACAGTTACCCGCCCGTTCGCCCAGCCCGTTGATGGTGCATTCGACCTGCCTGGCGCCGCCGATTTTCACGCCGGCCAGGGAATTGGCCACGGCCATGCCAAGGTCATTGTGGCAGTGGACCGACCAGATGGCCTTGTCGCTGTTGGGAATGCGCTCGCGCAGGCTCTTGATGAAATTGCCATAAAGCTCGGGAATCGCATAACCGACAGTATCGGGAACATTGATGGTGGTTGCCCCTTCGTTGATCACCGACTCGATGACGCGGCACAAGAAGTCTGGATCAGAGCGATAGCCGTCTTCCGGACTGAATTCGATATCGTCCATGAGGTTACGGGCGAAACGCACAGACAGCCGGGCCTGCTCGAACACCTGATCGGGTGTCATGCGAAGCTTTTTCTCCATGTGCAGCGCACTGGTTGCCAAAAAAAGGTGCAAGCGCCCGGAATTGGCCGATTTCAGCGCTTCCGCAGCTCGGGAAATATCGCGGTCGTTGGCGCGCGCCAGGGAACAGATCGTTGAATCCTTGATGACTTCTGCAATCGCCTTGACGCATTCAAAGTCGCCATTCGAACTGGCCGCGAAACCGGCCTCGATCACATCGACTTTCAGACGCTCAAGCTGGCGGGCAATACGCAGCTTTTCATCGCGCGTCATGGAAGCGCCAGGAGACTGTTCGCCGTCACGGAGGGTGGTGTCGAAAATGATGAGTTTGTCGGTCATGGGAATTTCTTGGTGAGGAATTGCGGGGTCAAACCACAATGAGGAATAAGAACTTTCAGGAACTGGCAGGAGGCAAGGATCAGGAGGTTTTCAGGCGCATTGGACTTTTCCTTTAAAAAACCAGCAACCCAAATGAAAACGGCCCGTTGCTGGTGCAAACGGGCCGTGGAAATCAGGTGTACGCGTGCGCTACCGTCTCCGCCCGTTGGCAGATAGCAGTAGCGCTAGCGAGAAATTTTTCATTGGGCCAATGTACCACAAGTTTATTTGTGCAAGCCGCGCTCGTCTGGCTCGTCGGTCGATGTAGAAATCACACTGGTCTGCTGCCCTTTTGCCTTGCGCCAGCCATACAGGGCATAGCCGGACAGGCCGTACAACACAAACAGGCCAAACATGACCGTCGGCGGATCTATGTTGATCACGGCAATACCCAGCGCAATCAATACGATGACGACAAACGGAACGCTGCGCTTCATCTGGACATCCTTGAAGCTGTAAAAAGGCACGTTGGTGACCATCGTGAGGCCCGCATACAGCATCAGGCCAAAAGTGATCCAGCGCACTTGCAGCCCGGCAACACCCCATTCAGTCATCAGCCAGATAAAGCCAGCCACCAAAGCGGCTGCGGCAGGCGAAGGCAAGCCCTGAAAAAACCGCTTGTCAACCACGGCCGTATTGACATTGAAACGCGCCAGACGTAGGGCTGCGCAGGCGCAGTAAACAAAAGCGCCGATCCAGCCCCAGCGTCCGAGGCTCGTCAGTGCCCAGACATAGGCAATCAAGGCAGGCGCCGCGCCAAAAGACACCATGTCTGACAGCGAATCCATCTGTTCACCAAAGGCACTTTGGGTGTTGGTCATCCGTGCTACCCGGCCATCCAGACTGTCAAGAACCATGGCGCAAAACACACCGATGGCGGCTTGGTCAAACCGTCCGTTCATGGCCATGACGATTGAATAAAAGCCACCAAACAGTGCGGCGAGCGTGAACAGGTTGGGCAATATATAGATGCCCTTGCGTCGCTTGCGCGGCAAGACCTCCGTTGTCACGGCGACACGATCTTCGCCATCATGCATAAAAATACTCCTCCAGCACGACTGGTGCGCGCAATCACATGGCTTGAAAGGCGCCGATTTTGCCAGCGCCATTAAAAAAGCCGCGCAACAAGTTTGCGCGGCTTTTTGCAGGACAGGGTCCGTCTGATCAGGAGATCAGTTGCGTGTCTGGTCAACCAGTTTGTTCTTGGAAATCCAGGGCATCATGGCGCGGAGTTTTTCGCCCACGACTTCAACCGGATGCACGGCGTTGAGGCGACGGCGAGCGGTCATGCTCGGGTAGTTGGTCTTGCCTTCCTGGATGAACATCTTGGCGTATTCACCGGACTGGATGCGCTTGAGGGCAGTGCGCATGGCTTCGCGCGACTTTTCGTTGATGACTTCGGTGCCGGTCACGTACTCGCCATACTCCGCGTTGTTGGAGATCGAGTAGTTCATGTTGGCAATACCGCCTTCGTACATCAGGTCAACGATCAACTTGAGCTCGTGCAGGCATTCGAAATAGGCCATTTCGGGGGCGTAACCGGCTTCGGTCAGGGTTTCGAAACCCATCTTCACCAGTTCCACGGCACCGCCGCACAGCACGGCCTGCTCGCCGAACAGGTCGGTTTCGGTTTCTTCACGGAAGTTGGTCTCGATGATGCCGCCTTTGCCGCCGCCGTTGGCCATGGCATAGGACAGGGCCAAGTCACGCGCCTTACCGGACTTGTCTTGATAAATCGCGATCAACGAAGGGACGCCGCCGCCCTTGAGGTACTCGGAGCGCACCGTGTGTCCTGGGCCTTTAGGCGCAATCATGACCACGTCCAAGTCAGCGCGGGGCACGACCTGGTTGTAGTGCACGTTGAAGCCGTGGGCAAAAGCCAGTGTGGCGCCCTGCTTGATGTTGGGCGCGATATTGTTGTTGTACACCTCGGGAATGTTCTCGTCAGGCAACAGGATCATGACCAAGTCGGCAGCCTTGACAGCCTCATCGACTTCCATCACAGTCAAGCCCGCCTTGGCAACCTTGTCCCAGGAAGCGCCGCCCTTGCGCAGGCCGACCACGACCTTGACGCCGCTTTCGTTCAGGTTCTGGGCATGGGCGTGGCCTTGCGAGCCATAGCCGATGATGGCCACGGTCTTGCCCTTGATCAGGGACAGGTCGCAGTCTTTGTCGTAGAAAACTTTCATCATTACTCCGTAAAAATTGGGGTGCTGTTCATGAATGAGCCCGCCGAAGGGCCTCGACAGGCCCAGCCCGAACAGTCGGATGGCTGAGCCCGAAAAAGGGTGAATCTTAAACGCGCAGGATGCGCTCACCACGGCCAATCCCGCTTGAACCGGTGCGCACCGTTTCCAAAATAGCGCTTCGGTCAATCGCTTCTAGAAAGGCGTCATTCTTGGTCTGGTCGCCGGTCAGCTCAATCGTGTAGCTTTTCTCGGTCACGTCGATGATGCGGCCGCGAAATATATCCGCCATGCGCTTCATTTCCTCGCGCTCCTTGCCCACCGCGCGCACCTTGACCATCATCAACTCGCGCTCGGTGTAAGAGCCCTCGGTCAAATCCACGACCTTGACGACTTCGATCAGACGGTTCAGGTGCTTGGTGATCTGCTCGATCACGTCGTCCGAGCCTGAGGTCTGGATCGTCATGCGCGACAGCGTCGGATCTTCGGTCGGGGCGACGGTCAGGCTCTCGATGTTGTAGCCACGGGCCGAAAACAGTCCGACGACGCGCGAAAGAGCACCCGGCTCGTTTTCCAGCAAGACTGCGATGATATGTTTCATAAGAAGATTCCTCTTTTCGCTGCCCTCCCCTGCGCACGGTAATACGCAGGCTCGGCAGTCAATAGATTCGTCAGTTGACGGGGTGAGTGAAAAGTCGCTGCGCTCAGAGGTCTTCGGACCCAAGCAGCATTTCAGTGATTCCCTTGCCGGCTTTCACCATCGGGAACACGTTTTCAGTGGGATCAGTGCGGAAATCCATGAACACCGTGCGGTCCTTGAGCTTGCGCGCCTCGCGTAGTGCCGGCTCCACATCCTGCGGTTTTTCGATCAACATGCCGACGTGACCATAAGCCTCGGCAAGCTTGACAAAATTGGGTAGCGCGTCCATGTAGCTGCTGCTGTAGCGGCCGGAATACTCGATTTCCTGCCACTGCCGCACCATGCCCAGGTAGCGGTTGTTCAGCGACAGTATCTTGATCGGCGTGTTGTACTGCAGGCAGGTGGACAACTCCTGAATGTTCATCTGCACCGACCCTTCGCCAGTCACGCAGAACACTTCCGATTCGGGTTTGGCCAGCTTGATGCCCATGGCGTAGGGAATGCCGACGCCCATGGTGCCCAGGCCGCCGGAGTTGATCCAGCGACGTGGCTCGTTGAACTTGTAATATTGTGCCGCCCACATCTGGTGCTGGCCCACGTCCGACGTAATGTAGGCATCGGCGTCCTTGGTCATGCCCCATAGCGTCTCGATCACAAACTGGGGTTTGATCACCTCGCCCGAGCCCAGGCTGTACTTCATGCAGTCCCGCTTGCGCCACTCGTCAATCGTGTTCCACCAGCCGCCCAATGCATCGGCGTCGGGTTTGAGTCCCGATTCGCGGATCATGGCGATAAGTTCGTTCAGCACTTCCTTGACATCGCCAACGATAGGGATATCGACCTTGACACGCTTGGAAATGCTAGAGGGATCAATGTCGATGTGGATGATCTTGCGTTCGTTCTGGGCAAAATGCTTGGGATTACCGATCACGCGGTCATCAAAACGCGCGCCAACAGCCAGCAGCACATCGCAGTTCTGCATGGCATTGTTGGCCTCCAGGGTTCCATGCATGCCCAGCATGCCCAGAAACTTGCGGTCGCTGGCCGGATAGGCACCCAGGCCCATCAGCGTGTTGGTGCAAGGGTAGCCCAGCATGTCCACCAGCGTGCGCAACTCTTGCGAGGCATTGCTCAGCAGCACGCCGCCACCAGTGTAGATATAGGGGCGCTTGGCTGCCATGAGCAGATTCAGCGCCTTGCGAATCTGGCCGGCATGGCCCTTGCGGACGGGATTATAGGAACGCATCTCGACGCTCTTGGGGTAGCCGGCGTAGGGGGTCTTGTTGAACGAGACATCTTTGGGCACGTCCACCACCACAGGGCCGGGCCGGCCGGTGCGGGCGATATGAAACGCTTTTTTCATCGTCTCGGCCATGTCCCGCACGTCCTTGACCAAAAAGTTGTGCTTGACGATGGGCCGGGTGATGCCGACGGTATCGCATTCCTGGAAGGCATCCAGGCCGATGGCAGCAGTGGGCACTTGGCCGCTGATGATGACCATCGGTATGCTGTCCATGTAAGCCGTCGCAATACCGGTCACGGCATTGGTCAGGCCTGGACCGGAGGTGACCAGGGCCACGCCGACATCGCCTGTCGCGCGGGCATAGCCGTCTGCAGCGTGAACGGCTGCCTGCTCATGACGCACCAACACGTGCTGGATGGTGTCTTGTTTGTAAAAAGCGTCATAGATGTGCAGAACCGCGCCGCCAGGATAACCCCAGATGTACTTCACACCTTCGGCTTGAAGAGACTTGACGAGGATTTCAGCGCCGCGCAGGTCTTGAGAAGTGGTTTGGGCAGATGCTGCCGCTGCGGAAGCGATTTCCGCCTTTGTGATTTCCATGATGAACCTTTGTGAATTTCTCTAACGAAATACCTAGGGTGCCTCTTGGCCCGCCCTTGTGGAGCAGCGTCGAGACTTGAGGCCAAAACCATGGGCAGAAACATAATCCGCCGAGCCATGACCCGTTTGCCTTTTGATGTGCAGCCAGCATTATGACACTGTGCCTATTGGGCTGACTCAACGGCGGCCAGCACCATGCTTCAAAACAGTGGCCATTAGCGACGGGCAGGCAAGATGCGATAATTTTCAGGCAGGAACGATGCACTGCGGACGCCGAACTACAACTGCCCAGAATCTGAGCACCATAAAAACGATGGACAACCCGGATCACACCGTTGGCAACTGAACAAGAACTTTCTGATTTTCTGAAAAGCGTTGAGAAACGGGCATTCAAACGCAGCGTCTACCACGTTCGAGACGAAGAAGCCGCGCTTGATATTGTTCAGGACAGCATGATGAAACTGGCACAGCACTATGGCGACAAGCCGGCTGCGGAATTGCCGATGCTGTTCCAGCGGATTTTGTCCAACACGACACTGGACTGGTTCAGGCGCCGCAAGACGCGCAATGCTCTTTTTTCAAACATGAGCGAGTTTTCCTTCTCCAGCGACGAGGGGGATTTCGATTTGCTGGAAACACTGGAAAGCCTGACCAGTTCGCAGGGTACCGAAAGCGCTCAGGATTCGACCGAGCGGGCTCAGATATTGCATGCCATAGAACTTGCGGTGAAGGAGCTTCCAGACCGTCAACGGGAAGCCTTTCTGCTGCGTTACTGGGAGGAAATGGATGTGGCCGAAACAGCTTCATCCATGGGTTGCTCCGAAGGCAGCGTCAAAACACACTGCTCCCGCGCAGTTCACGCCCTCAGTAAAGCATTGAGCGCCAAAGGGATAAAACCATGAAAAACTCACCTCAAAAAAGAGCCGACATCCTGCAGGAGCGTTTTGCGCTTAAAACCGTGTCTTACTTGTCGGCAGGTGCGGCAGAGCTGCCACACGACATTTCAGAGCGCTTGCGGGCAGCGCGGACACAGGCCGTGTCCCAGCGTAAGGTAGCCAAGCGCCAGACCGCTGAAAATCTGGTCACGACAGGTCGCAGTGCGACGCTCGCCTGGGGTTCCGACGAAGGCCTGAGCTGGTGGGGCCGCATAGGTGCAGTGCTGCCGCTGATCGCGCTGGTCGTGGGCCTGCTAGCCATCAACTCATTTCAGAACGACAACCGCACCCAGGAGTTGGCCGAGGTGGATGCGGCGCTGCTGACCGATGACTTGCCTCCAGCCGCCTTCGCAGACCCGGGATTCGTCCAGTTCCTCAAAAACACACGTCAAACTGCAACTGTTCAATGAACCCCTCGGCAGATTGCCCTTTGATCAGGCAACACTTCCCTCTTTCGCGCTGGCTAAGCCGAGCTGCAGTCCAAACGACCTTCAAACTGTCGACGTGGGCATCCATGCTCAGCTTGGCTGCCTTTCTGACCGGCTCTCCCGCAAGTTTTGCGCAAGCGCCTAAACCGGCGGCCACCGCCAGCACGGCGGCGCCAACCGGTAAAACGGCCGCATCAGGTTCCGAATGGTCCCGGCTGACGCCTGCGCAGCAGCAAGCACTTGCACCGCTGGCCGCGAGTTGGAACACCGGCATGAGTGAAGCGAACAAGCGCAAGTGGCTTGAAATCTCCAAAAATTACAGCCGGCTCACCCCCAAAGACCAAGCCACGATCAACAGCCGCATGAATGAATGGGTTGCACTCAGTCCGCAGCAGCGCGCCCAGGCACGGCTGAACTTTGGCAAGACCAAGGAATTGTCCAGGCAATTGACACCGGAAGAAAAAAAAGCCAAGTGGGAGGCCTACCAAGCCTTGAGTCCCGAGGAAAAACAAAAGCTTGCTGCCGTTGCGCCGCCCAAACCCAAAGGCGCTGCGACAGCGGTCAAGCCGGTGGCACCACAAAAACTGGCAGTCGTTCCACAGCAGGCCGCCAGCCGCCCGGCGCTCAAGCCGGCGCCTAAAATCATCCCCTCCTTCCCGACGGCATTGCCTGCTGCCGGCGCGCTGCCCGCAGCCTCGGCTTCCCAGACTGGAACGCAGCCCTAGCGGCAGCACCAATCGTTGCCGCCGCAGGCTGGAGTGCTGGTTCGTTGAGGAATCAGCACTCCAGCCCTTCACCAGCATTCACCGCACGCTATTCAATTGACAGCTAAAGACGCTCAAACACCCTCCATTCCACGACGCATGGCCTGCTGGATGTATGAAGGCATGCTGATGTTCGGCGTGGTGTTCATTGCCGGATACCTGTTCAGCACGCTGAGCCAGACGCGCAATGCGCTGGACAACCGGCATGCGCTGCAGGCTTTCGTTTTTGTTGTTTCTGGAATTTATTTCGTCTGGTTCTGGACCAGGGGGCAGACGCTGGCCATGAAAACCTGGCATATCCGCGTGGTTGACACGCATGGCAAACCGCTGACCCAGCAGCGCGCACTGCTGCGCTATGCGCTCAGCTGGATCTGGTTCTTGCCGCCGCTGGGCGCGAGCTGGCTGCTGGACCTGCCCGCCCTGAAGGGCGCCGTGCTGGCGCTGGGCTGGGTCGCCAGCTGGGCGATTCTGGCGCGCTTTCACCCGGAGCGGCAGTTCTGGCACGATGCCTGGGCCGGCACGCGCCTGATCACCTGGATCACCGCGGCCAAACCCAGGCGCGTGGCGGCTGGAAAACCGCCGGGCGCTTGAGCCCTTACCAGCCAGTCTGGCGCCATCACGCCACGCGAGAATCCACCGCATGCCTGAACAAGCTCCATCTTCCGCAGCCGCAGCCAACCCGCAGAAAAGCCGGCGCGGGCTGAATCGCATTTTCCATGCCGCCGGCTACTCGCTGAACGGCCTGCGCGCCGGCTGGCATGAAACGGCGTTCAGGCAGGAAGCGCTGGCCGCCCTGGTGCTGGTTCCGGCTGCCTTCTGGCTGGGCCACAGCTGGGTGGAAACCGTCCTGCTGGCCGGCAGCGCGCTGCTGGTGCTGATCGTCGAGCTGCTCAACACCGGCATCGAAGCGGCCATCGACCGCATCGGGCCCGAATGGCATGCGCTGTCCAAGCGCGCCAAGGACATGGGCAGCGCTGCCGTGCTGCTCAGTCTGCTGCTGTGCGCGGGCACCTGGACGCTGGCGCTGCTGAACCGTTTTGGTGCATGACGCCTTTTGTTGAACACACTGGAATGCCACGCATGAACAAGCCTTTATTTTCCCTCTGCGTGTACTGCGGCTCACGGCCCGGCCACACACCTGAATTTGCAGCCCTGGCGCGCGAAGTCGGCGCCTGGATTGGCCGCAACGGCGGGCAGCTCGTCTATGGCGGCGGCCACAATGGCCTGATGGGCATCCTGGCCGATGCGGCACTGGCCGCCGGCGCGCGCGTCATCGGCGTCATTCCGAAGGCGCTGGTGGAAAAGGAATGGGCGCACACCGGCTGCACCGAGCTGCACATCGTCGAGAACATGCACGAGCGCAAGCGCATCATGGCTGAGCATGCCGACGCCTTTTTGGCGCTACCCGGCGGCATCGGCACACTGGAGGAGTTCTTTGAAGTCTGGACCTGGCGCCAGCTCGGCTACCACGACAAGCCGGTGGGCCTGCTCAACCTGGGCGGCTTTTACGACAGCCTGCTGGCCTTCCTGAACACGGCGGTCGGCACCGGCTTCATGAACGACTGGCAGATGGACCTGATTCGCACCGGCAGCGATGCGCCGCTGCTGATGCAGGAACTGGTGCAGGCGGCCGGCGGCGCGTCAGCCCCCACCGGGCTGGACCAGATCTAGCGCGGCTCAGATCGCCGAGTCATCCTCTTCGCCAGTGCGGATGCGCAGCACGCGCTCGACGCTGGTGACGAAGATCTTGCCGTCGCCGATCTTGCCGGTTCGCGCGGCGCGCACGATGGCATCCACGCAGCGCTCGACATCGTCGGTCTTGACGACCACTTCGACCTTGACCTTGGGCAGAAAATCGACCACGTACTCGGCGCCGCGGTAGAGCTCGGTATGGCCCTTCTGGCGGCCAAAGCCCTTGACTTCCGTCACGGTCAGGCCGGTCACACCACATTCAGCCAGGGCTTCGCGGACTTCTTCCAGTTTGAAGGGCTTGAGGATGGCGGTAATTTGTTTCACGAAAATCTTTCTTGATGAAGCTGAAAACCGAAGGTTGAAAATCGGCTGGGGGTTTGTAATGTAACGATTTTGCGATCTCCGCGTGCCTGCTAGGCGCCAAACTTGCTGGTGATGGGATAGCGCCAGTCCTTGCCAAAGCTTCGGTGCGTCACGCGGATGCCGACCGGCGCCTGGCGGCGCTTGTACTCGTTGATGCGGATGAGTCGGGCCACGCGCTCGACCACGGCGCGCTCGAAGCCCTCGGCCACGATGGACTCGACGCCGTGGTCGTTTTCCATGTAGCGCGTGAGGATGGCGTCCAGCACTTCATAAGGCGGCAGGCTGTCCTGGTCGGTCTGTTCGGCGCGCAGCTCGGCGCTGGGCGGACGCGTGATGATGCGCTCGGGAATCGGGCTGGCGCCGGTGCCGTAGGGGTCGTTCTCGTTGCGCCAGCGGGCCAGCTTGAAGACGGTGGTTTTCAGCAAGTCCTTGATGACGGCAAAGCCACCGGCCATGTCGCCGTAGAGCGTGCAGTAGCCCGTGGCCATCTCGCTCTTGTTGCCCGTGGTCAGCACGATGGAGCCGAACTTGTTGGACAGCGCCATCAGCAGCACGCCGCGGATGCGCGCCTGAATGTTTTCCTCGGTCGTGTCTTCGGCGCGGCCCTGGAACTCGCCGGCCAGCGAAGCCTTGAAGGCCTCGAACTCGGGCACGATGGAAATCTCGTCGTAGCGCACGCCCATGCGCTGGGCCATCTCGCGCGCGTCGATCCAGGAAATGTCGGCCGTGTAGGGCGAAGGCATCATCACCGTGCGCACTTTGCTCGCACCCAGCGCATCGACGGCAATGGCCAGCACCAGCGCCGAGTCGATGCCGCCCGAGAGGCCGAGCAGCGCGCCGGGAAAGCCGTTCTTGCCCAGGTAGTCGCGCACGCCCAGCACCAGCGCGTCCCACAGGTCGGCTTCGGGGCTGCGCAGCGGGACCGCGTCTGCTACCAATTCGATAGCTGACTGCACACGCCGCGCCTGGACCATGAAGCTGTTTTCCTTGAAACTCTCGGCCCGGCCGGCGAGCGCGCCGTCGGCCTGCAAGGCAAACGAATGGCCCTCAAACACGATCTCGTCCTGCCCGCCTACCAGGTGCGCATAGACCAGCGGCAGGCCGCAGGCCAGGCAGCGCTCCTGCATCATCACCTCGCGCTCGCCGCCCTTGCCGACGTGAAACGGCGAGGCGTTGATGACCGCCAGCAGCTCGGCGCCGGCCTGCCGGGCCAGCCGCGCAGGTTCCTCGAACCAGGCATCCTCGCAGATCAGCAGGCCGACGCTGACCGCATCCTCGCCCTCGCCGGCCTGGAACACGCAGGTGCCCTGCCCTGGGGCGAAATAGCGCCGCTCGTCGAACACCTGGTAGTTGGGCAGCTCGCGCTTGGCATAGCTTTCGATGATGCGGCCTTCGCGCACCACCTTGGCCGCGTTGTGGCGCTGCTGGACCTCCACGCTCCTGGTGCGCAGGCCCAGGCCGCTGTCGCCGTGGGTCGGCGTGCCGACCACCACCGTCAGGCCCTTTAACCCGGCCAGCTCGCGGGCCACCAGATTCACGGCATCATCGCAGGCCTGGATGAACGAGGGGCGCAGGAACAGGTCTTCGGCCGCGTAGCCGCAGATGGCCATCTCGGGCGTCAGCACCAGCCGCGCGCCTTCCTCGTAGGCGCTGCGGGCGGCGGCGATGATCTTTTGCGCATTACCCGGCATGTCGCCGACGCAATAGTTCAACTGGGCAACGCAGATTTTGAGTGACATGTTGAAATTGAACCCTTGAAAAACAGCAAAAGCACGTGAAAAACGACGCCAACAATTATGTCATCCGCCTTCTGGACTCGCCGCTGAAGGTGCCGGCAGCCGACTGGAATGCGCTGCTGGCCGCGCAAAGCCCGGATGGCATGCTGAACCCCTTCATGCGCCATGAGTACCTGGCCGCGCTGCACGAGAGCGCCAGCGCCGTGCCCAAGACCGGCTGGACGCCGTGCTTTGTCACGCTCTGGCAGGGCGAGCGGCTCGCCGGCGCCTGCCCGCTCTACCTCAAGGCCCATTCCTATGGCGAGTACGTGTTCGATTGGGCCTGGGCCAATGCCTACGCGCAGCACGGCCTGAAATACTACCCAAAAGCCCTGGTCGCCGTGCCCTTCACGCCCGTGCCCGGCGCCCGGCTGCTGGCGCGCACGCCCGAGGAGCGGCTGCTGCTGCTCCAGGCGCTGCTGGCCTGGTGCGAGGAGCAGCAACTCTCCTCGCTGCATCTGCTCTTTGCCAGCGATGACGACCTGGCCGCCTGCGCCGAGGCCGGCCTGCTGCTGCGCCACACGGTGCAGTTCCACTGGACCAACCAAGCCCCCCTGCCGCCCAGCGCACCGGCCGATGCAGCGGCGGCGCCGCGCAAGTTCCGGGATTTCGACGATTTCCTGATGAGCCTGAGCCAGGAAAAGCGCAAGAAGATCCGCCAGGAGCGGCGCAAGGTGGCAGACGCCGGCATCGCTTTTCGCTGCGCGCGCGGCAGCGACATCGGCCGGGCCGACTGGGATTTTTTCTACCGCTGCTACGAGCGCACCTACCTGGAGCATGGCAACGCACCCTACCTGAGCCGCGACTTCTTCAGGCGCATGCAGGCAAGCATGCCCGAGAACTGGCTGCTGTTCGTGGCCGAGCAGGACGGCGTGGCCATTGCTAGCAGTTTGATAGCAATCAGCGCAGGCGCCGCCTGCGCTGGCGGCCAAAATGACGCTAAAAGCCTGCCCCCGCAGCCGCTGAGCGCCTATGGCCGCTACTGGGGCGCGCTGGCGCGGGTCGATTGCCTGCATTTCGAGGCCTGCTACTACCAGCCGCTGCAGTGGTGCATCGAAAACGGCTTTGACCGGTTCGAGGGCGGCGCCCAGGGCGAGCACAAGATGGCGCGCGCCCTGCTGCCGGTCAGGACCGCCAGCGCGCACTGGCTGGCGCATCCGTCGTTTGCCGACGCCATCGAGCGCTTCCTGGCGCGCGAAGGCGAAGGCATCAACAGTTACATGGACGAGCTGGAGCGGCGCAGCCCCTTCAAGTCGCCGGCCGGCCAGATGCCGCCCGGGCCGCTGCCGCAGCCCTGAAACCCTGGCCGCGCCTGGCGCGCGCGCTGCTTTTTTTGAAAAGATTTTTTGATGCCCGACACGACACATACTTACATCGTCAGGATGCGCAATGCCGACAGCCTGAGCGCCGACGAGCGCAGCGCCGCCGAGTGGCGCTTTCGCATGGCCCTTGAAGCGGGCGTTGGCGGCGGCCACTGGGTGGCGCCCGCGCTGCAGGCCTGCATGCTGGCGCGATCGCTGACCGCGCAGCTCACGCCCGAGGAACTGGCCAGGCCCGAACATGATGCCGAACGCGGCGTCATCGCGCTGTGGGAAAACGCCGAGGACCGGGCGATCATGACCGCCCTGAAGCCACTGGATTCGCTGAACCGCGACATGGGCCAGGCGTGCTTCGAGATCAGCCTGGCAGAGGCGCCCTGAGACCTCATGCGCTTCTTTATTCATAGCAGCATGTGCAGGCGGGGCCTGCGCTGAAAGCGCTTTTCGGCCATGATTTCGGCTCGGTTCAAAGGCGCTGGATTCGCCCATGCGGCGCTGCACGGCAAGCGCTTGCGCGCCCGCTTCAGTGCATCATGCTCGACAACGCCGGCGTCAGCGTGCGCACGGCCACCGGAAAGCGCAGGACGACGCGCCGGTCCTGGCGCGACAGGCCGACCTGCTCCGCGCTGGCCAGCGCCTGAACATCGTCCCACACCAGTTTGCGGTAGTTTTCATCGTAACGATTGGCCCTGTTGTCTTGCCCGGGGCCGAATTCGAGCGTGATGGTGACTTCCTCCTCGCTGGCGTCGGCGCTGATGCGCAGCGGCGCCTGCTGGCCCATGGAATCGGTCATCTCCAGCAGCGCGGCGCTCAGCACCATGCGCACGGCGCTTTGATTCACCGCAACGGACAGCTCGTCGATTTCGTTGGACAGGCGAAAACCGCAGAAATGCAGCATGGTCGCCAACAGGCCAACGCATTCGCGCACCGCCTCGTCCGCGCGCACCGCAACGCCCGGCTCTGGTGCCAGCCAGCTGCTGATGTCGCTGCACTCGTCCAGCGCGGCCTTGGCAAACTCGTTGATCTTGTCGGCCTCCTCGCGCACCGATTTCAGGTCGGGCGCGGCAATGCCCAGCTTGTGCTGCATCACCCCGTAGATCAGTCCGATGGGCTGCAGCGGCCGGACCATGTGGTGGTGCAGGCAAGGCGCCAGACGCCGGATGACCGCATAGCGGGCCGCCTCGACCTGCAGCGTGTTGACTTCAACCGCGGCGGGGGCACTGCTCTGGGGCATGCTGTTGACTTGGTTTCTCATGCTTTTCCTGAAAAAAAGGGTAGCAAACTCTTAGGCAAACGGTGCTTGGGGCAGGCAGGCGACATTCGGGTGCTTTACCGTGTTGAACAAGCGCACAGCCAACGAATGGCCTGGCGTCTTTGTACCAAATGCAACGGCTCATCCATCAGGGCCAGCGCAACCAGTTTGTAACCAAAGTGAGTTGGTTACCCCGTCCAAGTTAAACAAAGCGCTGGCCCCGCGCGCCTGGACGGCGGATTTTCCGGCGCTGCCGGGCCGTTCGGTCCAGCGCTCAGGCGCCGCTTTCGGCACTGCGCACCAGCTGCGCAATCGTCTGGCAGATATAGGCCACCGTGGCCGGCTTGGACAGGTGCGCGCTGAAGCCGCTTTGCAGGGCGCGCACCGCATCGGCCTGGCGGCCGTAGCCGCTCAGCGCGATGGTTTTCAGGCCGGCCAGCGCCGGACGCTTGCGGATTTCCCGGATCAGCTCGTAGCCGTCCATCTGCGGCATGCCGATGTCCGAGATCATCAGGTCGTAGGCCTTGGCATCGAGCATCTGCAGCGCCTGCTGGCCGCTGGTGGCCATGTCCACCTCGGCGCCTTCCAGGCTGAGCAAGGCTGCAAAAGGCTCCAGCAGGTCGATCATGTCATCGACCGCCAAAATCTTCATGCCATTGAGGTTGCCTCCCGGCTCAGGCGCCTTCTTCTCCTGCGGCCGGGTCTTGGCCAGCGGTATCCAAACCGAAAACGACGCGCCCTGCCCCAGGCCTTTTGAATCGGCCAGCACCTTGCCGCCTTGCGCCACCGTCAGGTCGCGCACCAGCGTCAGGCCCACGCCCAGCCCCGAATTGGCGTCTGGCGAGCGGTCGGGTGCCTGCACGAACAGGCCAAACACCTGCGGTAAAAAATCCGGCGCGATGCCCTGGCCGCTGTCGGTGACGGTGAACTTCGAAAAAGTCCCGTCGCGCTCCAGCGTGACGCTGATGTGGCCGCCTGGCGGCGTGAACTTGATGGCGTTGTTGATCAGGTTCCAGTAGATCTGCTCGGTGCGCACCCGGTCGCACAGCGCAATCACCTTTTCCTCGGGACATTCGAACTGCAGCGACTGGCCTTTCTCAGCCGCCTTGTCGCGCGCGGCGGCCGTGATCGCCGAGGCGAGCCCATTGAGGTCCGTGGGCGCCAGCCTGAGCGTGAGCTTGCCGGTCTGCGCGCGCGAGAGGTCCAGCAAGTCGTCGATGATCTTGGTCTGGCTGGCCACGGCCAGGCGGATGGTTTCGCCGGCCCGGATCACCGCCGGCAGTTCGCGCACCTCGGGCTGGCTGATCAGGAGTTCGGTGTTCACCTGGATCAGGTTCAGCGGGTGCTTGAGCTCGTGCGACATCACGGCCAGGAACTGGTCTTTCAGCTCGTTGGCCTGCTTTTCCATGGCCAGCAACTCCTCGCGGCTGGTTTCCAGGTTCTTGCTTTCCGTCATGTCGCGGGCGATCTTGGCGTAGCCGCCCACCGGCCCCTCCAGGCGCGTGACCACGCCGCTGCAAAAGAAGGTGCTGCCGTCCTTGCGCAGGTGCCAGCGCTCGTCCGTGCTGCGCCCTTCCTCGCGCGCGCTGCGCAGTTCCTGCTCGGGCGCGCCTGCGGCCCGGTCCTCGGGCGTGTAGAGGAGGGAGAAATGCTGGCCGAGAATTTCCTTTTCGCGGTAGCCAAAGATGCGCTGGGCGCCCAGGTTCCAGCTGGTGACCAGCCCCTGCTCGTCGATGGTGAGGATCGCGTAGTCCTTGGTGGTTTCGGCGGCAATGCGCAGCCGCTCCTCGCCCAGGCGCACCTTTTCCTCGGCCTTGTGCAGCGCCGTCACGTCCACAAAGGTCAGCACCGCCCCGTCGATGCGGTCTTCCAGGGTGCGGTAGGGACGGATGCGCGCCAGGTAGTGGCGCCCGTCGCTGCTGCGCACTGAGCGCTCGACCAGGGTCAGCGTCTTGAGCATGGCGGCGGCGTCGTCGGCCAGCGCGCCGTAGTCCAGCTTGTGGGTGATGTCCGAGAGCGGCCGCTCGATGTCGCTGGCGATCAGGTTGAAGATCGTGGCCGCCTGCGGCGTGAAGCGCTTGATGTGCAGGCTGCGGTCCACGAAGATCGTGGCAATGTCGGTGGAGATGATGAGGTTTTGCAGGTCGTCGTTGATCTTGCTGGTTTCATCGACCTTGTATTTCAGCTGGAAATTGACGGTCGTCAGCTCCTCGTTGATCGACTGCAGCTCTTCCTTGCTGGTTTCGATCTCCTCGGTGGCCGAGCGCAGTTCCTCGTTGATCGCCTGCAGCTCCTCGTTGGACGCCCTGAACTCCTCGGTCGAGGTTTCCGCCTGCTCGACGGTCAGCTGCAAGGTGTCCTTGAGCTGGCGGATGTCGTTTTCCAGCTGGCGGATGACCTGCTCATGCACCGGATCCGTGCTTTGCGGCGGGAGACTGGGCACTTTTCCCGACACGTCCTCGAACATTACCAGCAGCAGCGGGGATTCGCTGCCATCCTTGCCGAAAGCGCGCACCGACAGCTGCACCAGCACCTGCTGCCCGCTGCGCTGCACCTTGATCGGGCCGGTCTGGATGGTGCCGCTCGAATGCAGCGCCTGAAACAGCGCCGTGCGCAGTTCGGTGCTCACTTCAGGCGGCACGTTGGTCATCAGGTTCAGCGAAGGCTTGCCGCTGGCCGGCAGCAGGAATTTGCCCACGCCTTCGGACAGGTGCACGATGTTGTGCTGCTCGTCAACGAGCACGCTGGGCGAAACCATTTCCTCGATGAACTTGCGGTGCAACCGGGCAAACGAGGCGGGCGAGGCGTCATGCCGGCTCTGGTTTTTTGGGCTGGTGCCGATGCTCAGGCGCGGCAGGCTCAGCGTGACGGGCGCATGCAGCGGCACCTGCGCATGGGGGTTGGTTTTGTAGATGCGGTTTTTCTTGTCCACCGGCACGAAAAAATTGTTGCCCGCATCGGCCGACTCCGACGAGCCCAGGAACAGCAGGCCCTGCGATTTGAGCGCAAAGCGAAAGATCTCCAGCACCTGGCTCTGCGCCTGGCGGTCCAGGTAGATCAGCAGGTTGCGGCAGCAAATCAGGTCCAGCCTGGAAAACGGCGGGTCGCGCAGCACGTTGTGCAGCGCAAACAGCACATTTTCGCGGATGGCCTTGCTCACGCGGTAGCGGTCTTGCTCAAGGATGAAAAACTTGCCCAGCCGCTCGGGCGACACATCGGTCGTGATGGAGGGCGGATACAGCCCATTGCGCCCGAAATTGATCGCCTTTTCGTCAATGTCCGAGGCAAACACCTGCAGCTCGGCGGTGCATTGGTGCAGCTCCATCTGCTCGCGCAGCAGCATGGTGACCGAATACGCCTCCTCGCCCGTGGCGCAGCCCACCACCCAGACGCGCAGCGGTTCGTTCGGCGCACGCGACTGCAGCAGGCTGGGCAGCGCTTCCTGCCCCAGCGCCTCGAAGGCCTGGGGGTCGCGAAAGAAGTTGGTCACGCTGATGAGCATGTCTTTGAGCAGCGGCTGGGCTTCCTCGGGATGCTCGCGTAGGTAGTCGCGGTAGGTCGGCAGGTCGGGCAGCGCGTTGACCTGCAGCCGCCGCTCGATGCGGCGCAGCACGGTGGCCTGCTTGTAGTGGCGAAAATCGTTTTTCGAGTATTTGCGCAGCAGCATCATGATGTCGCGCAGCGCTTCCTTGGCGCGCTTGCTGTCCTCGGCATTGCGCTCTTCCAGGACGCGCAGCGCAGCATCCGAATCGCTTTTGGGCAGGTGAATGCGGCTGGCGTTGCGCCACAGCTCGACCAGCTGCTGCGGCATGCTGGCCGCTGGCAGCACGAAATCGACCATGCCGGTGGCCATGGCGGCCCGGGGCATGTCGCCGTATTCGGCATCCTCGACGGCCTGACACAGCGTGATGCCGCCGCGCTCCTTGACGCGCGCCAGTCCGGCGGCGCCGTCCGCGCCGGTGCCCGACAGGACAATGGCCACCGCCCGCTCCTCGTGCGCCTCGGCCAGGCTGCGAAAGAACAGGTCGATCGCGATGTGTTTTCCGGTCATGCGGGTCGGGCTGCACAGGCGCAGGTGTCCATCGCTCATCGCCAGGTCATGGTTGGGCGGAATGACATACACATGGTCGGCCTCGATGGCCAGGGGCTCGGCCACCTGGACCACCGGCATGGCTGTGACGCGCTGCAAGATGGCGGCCACGCTGCTCTCATGCTCGGGCGAGAGGTGAAGAATGATGACGAAGGCCATGCCGCTGGCTGGCGGCACCTGTTCAAAAAACCGCAGCAGGGCCTGCAGCCCGCCGGCCGACGCGCCGATGCCGACCACTGGAAAATCAAGCGAACTTTTTACCAGCGCCGAATCCTGCTCCGGATCCAGGTGAACGTGAAGGCTGTCGGGCATGTTGATGAATCGTTTCGTGAATAAGAAATTGAAGGATGCTGTCTCGCCGGCATTGCCGCAATGAATCGATTGGCTCAACGCCCCACGCCCCGCGGCCGTTTCCTGAAAATCATTCTGGCTTGGCTAGGTTCCCACGCGCGCAGTTTTTGTGCAACCGAACCCTGCAATTCCAATGGCAACAAGATATGTCCAAACGTTGCCAATCCTATTTTCAAGGCCGGCATTCCGGGTTTTTGGCGTGATTTGCTGCACTCCGGTCGATTGGAGCCGCCCATCCGCCAGCAGAAGTAACCAAGTGGCCGATTGTGCTGCTTTCTGTTTTTGCCACACCGGATGCTGAAGGCTGCAGCGCCCTCGCCCCGCCGGGTTGAAAGTGCCGGACACAGTCTGGCGCCTGCGGCTTACAGCAAGCTGCCTTGGACGGGGGCAGCATCAACCCCCATCTGAGAATTTTCAGACCCCCACCGACCACCCGTTTTCAAGGAGAAGCCTCATGGGCGAGAACAGCCACACCACCAACAGCGGCGAAGGAACCCGCCCCACCACCAGCGGCGGGGTGGACAACATCGGCGGGGCCAGCAGCTTCACGCCGGGCAAAAAATCCGGCCCTGCCGACACATCGCCCGCCCCGGCTGAAAAAATGGCCGAAAAGCGCCAGGACCACACCGCCAACAGCGCGCAGCATCCGGCGCCGCACAGCACCGACTGAGCACTGTTTTTCAGGCAGGGCCTGCCGCGTCGGCGCACAGCCTGCGCGGCAGCATGAAAAAAGCGCCTTCAGCCGGAGCTGAAAGGCGCTTTTCGCATTTCCGCAGGCCTGCCAGTTGCTATTTTTTTAATAGCACCTCACGCAGGCGGCGCCTGCGCAAGCGCATCAAAAGCCTTGCAAAGCCGGCTGGCCGGGCAGGATCCGGGAGGGAACTCAGGCCTTGTTGGCTTCGCGGGCGTAGTTGGCGATGCCGTCGGTGATTTCCTTCTTGGCCGCTTCCGGGCCTTCCCAGCCCGAAATCTTGACCCACTTGCCTTCTTCGAGGTCCTTGTAGTGCTCGAAGAAATGGGCGATGGTCTTCAGGCGCAGCGGGTTCAGGTCTTCGGGCTTTTGCCACTCGGTGTAGAGCGAGCATTTCTTGTCCACCGGCACGGCCAGCACCTTGCCGTCTTCACCGGCCTCGTCGGTCATCTTCAGGATGCCGATGACGCGGCAGGTCACCACCACGCCGGGAATCAGGGGAACCGGCGTGATCACCAGCACATCGACCGGGTCGCCGTCGCCGCTGAGCGTCTGCGGCACGTAGC
>Ga0308165_1002266_pt1 | contig 23656 bp, 30 predicted proteins | sample PhyWR2_FD_201032 | JGI IMG/M metagenome (GOLD analysis project Ga0308165, IMG submission 201032) | Phyllosphere microbial communities from UC Gill Tract Community Farm, Albany, California, United States - DLSLW.R2 | ecosystem: Host-associated > Plants > Phyllosphere > Unclassified | place: USA... | reverse complement strand
CGATTCACATCTCAACCGGGCTGCTTTATTCCGGGATCGCCGCTAACGGTGAATCCAAAGGCAAAAAGTACAACGAAATCGCCACCAACATGGTGTTCGACCACGTAGCTGTACTGCTGGACGAGCCTGGTGCTGGCACGCCGGAAGAGGGCGTTGGCATATTCGTGAACGCCGATGGCGAGGAACAGGAAATTGAGGTCGTGAACCTCGCTGATGGTGATTCTCCAGATCTGCAAGACCCCTCATTCAAATCATTTTTCAACCAGCTGAAGGCGTTTTTCAGCGCCAATAGCGATTCCGTCAAAGAGGAAGCAAACCCGATGAAAGAACTCATCACCAATGCGCTGAAAGCGAAAGGCAAAGTCGTTGAAGGTAAGACCGAAGCCGAGCTGATGGATGCGTATAACCAGATGGTAGCCGAAGAGGCGGCAGCTAAATCTGAATCGCCTGAAGAGAAGGCCGCTCGCGAAAAGACTGAGAAAGAGGAACGCGAGCGGGCGAACAACAGCGCCGAGCCTCCTGCGTGGTTTAAATCCTTTGCCGACAAACTGACCACCATTGAAAGCGGCTTGGCGGTTAATGCCGACAAAGAAAAGGGAGAAAAACGCGCTGCCGTTAAGGCTAAGTTTGGCCTCGACGATCTGGCCGTGAATGCGCTCGATGGCGCTGCCCTTGATGGCCTGTTTGCTCAGTGCCAGACCTCCATCGGCCTGAATGGCGCACACCGCCAGCAGTCCACCACCAATTCATTCAGCGACATGCCGGAGTAAGTCATGGCTAAAGACGGTAAGCACGTAATTCACGCGGGTGGCATTTTCGCTAACCCGCAACTCCACCGCGAGGGTGCGGCGGCGGCGGCCACTCAGCCCGGCACGATCGGTTTCTTCGACAACACTACGAAGAAGTTCACCGCGTCTGTGGCTGGGAACGAAGACGCCATCCTGTATGTGGCTAACTACGACTACCTGCGCTGCAAAACGGTAGATGACACCATTGCAGCTGGTGAGTGGGTTGTGGCCTTCCATCCTACACCTGGCGTGTTCTTCAACGTTCCGGCGGCGGCTGGCACGTACACCAAAGGGCAGCCGCTTTCTATCGTGAATGGTCGCGTAAAACTGAAGGCCGCAGATGAGTCAATCCGCGCTTTCGTGGAAGAAGACCGCTCAACCACCATTGCGACAGCGGGCGACCTCCTGCGCGTTGTCATTAAGTAAGGAGCACCGCATGTTTGCATTTTCTACCCGCCAGGCGACTGAGACCCGGAACCTTGAGGCTAACACTGCTCAGTTCCAGGAATTGCAGTTTGCCCGTAATTCCAGCGCTCAGGCAGTTGCTGACTTCATTGCACGCACTCGCGCCCGCAGTGCGGCTGCTAACGCTCCTGTACTGGATGCCGTTAACGCAGTCGATGACATCCGTCGCCTGTACCGGGCGTATGACCAGACAGTCTTGGCTGAATTCCAGCCAACCACTGAGTTCACACTACTGAACGACCTGATGCCACTGTCACGCTCCGTCCGCCTGGAAGAATCGGTATATGAGTATGCGCGAACTGGTGGCCGTGGCTGGGCGCATACCTCCATGTCAGGTCAGATTGGTGCGGCTCTGGATGCGAAAAGCTATACCTTCGACGGTACGATGGTTCCCATCCATGACAGCGGCTTTAAATTCAACTGGCGCGATCCGGTGTTTAACAAAGGCTCTGCTCTGTCTTCGCTGGCTGATGCCCAGTCTGGATCAGTTGAAGATGTCCGCCGTCAGTACGTTGACTACATCTGGGGCGGTTTCCGCGATGCAGCTGGCAACTTCATTAACTTCGACGGAAAGACCTGGAAAGGCCTTCGTGCTGATGAGCGCGTTGCGCAGGTGACTTTGAATCTCAACTTCACCACAAGCACCGATCCAGAAGCTATGCGCGCAGAAGCTATCCGCCTACGCGATGTTCTTAAACTGCTCAACCTGCAATACGGGCAGCAGACCTGGTATGTTTCTGGCGACATCACCTCTAATCTCGAAAAGCACCGCATTTCTAATAACTATGCAGCGCCAACGGTGATGGAAGACCTGCTGAAGCTGACAGGAATTGCTGCGATCAAAGAAGACGCCAAGCTCACCGGCAACCAAATTCTGATTGTTCCTCTGGCTGCTGGCGTCATCGCGCCTATCGTCGGTCAGGCGTTCGGCACCGTTGCCGATCCGCGCCAGTTTTACAACAGCGATTACGTATGGCGTACCTGGGGCGCTGCCGGTCTGATGGTCAAGCAGGACATCAACGGCAAGTTCTCCGTCATTTACGCTTCCAGCTAAGAGGTCACCATGGCACTTGTGAAAATTCTCTCTGCGAATCTGTTCGCGGGTGCCAGCTTCCAGAAACTGGAGGCTGGCGTGGTATACGACGTTGACGATGAGATCGCTGCCAAGTGGATTGCCGAGGGCAAGGCTGAGAAGACCAGCGAGAAGAAGGGCGAAAAGCTGGCCTTTGAGGTGGCAACGCCTTCTGCTCCTGTGTCCGCTGGTTCATCAGCCCTGCAAACTCAGCTCGAAGCGGCGCTGGCTGAAGTGCAGGAACTGAAAGAGGCATCCGAAGCCAAGGATACCGCCCATGCAGATGCGTTGGAGGCCGAGAAACAACGCGCTGACGCAGCTGAGGCGGCGCTGGTTGAAGCTACTAAGAAGGCGAAATAACCATGACAGTGCAGATAACGGCGGCGCAGGTAAAACAGCAGTTGTCTGCGCTGGGTTATACCGTCCCGGACTTCATGATTGATGCCTACCTCTGCAAACTGGAAGGAATCAGCGAATGCCTTGCGGCGGCCGGCCATGATGATTGTGACCTAACACTGATAGGCGTGTATGCCGTCACCCTGATGGCCGTCACCGCGTCCAGTCAGCGGATTAAGTCGCAGTCGGCACCGTCCGGGGCGTCGCGGTCGTTCGATTACAGCGGCGATATCAAAACCATGCGCAATACGCTGGCGGCGCTCGATAAGACCGGCTGCACGTCGGGCCTGCCGATTGACGTTGGTAACAGCGTTGGATTTTTTGACGTTGTGGGAGGTTGAGATGTCCGAACCTAAAGACGAGGCCGAAGAAAAGCCGGACTGTGAGAAATGTCCCGGTTGTCCCGGTTGCCCGGATCAGCACCTGGAGTATCCACTGTGAGCAGTTTAGCCAACTGGTCCTACACCGCGCCATGCACCATCTGGAAGCCGCTGGGCAATGATCGGTACGGGCAGCCGCTGGGATGGTCTGCGCCATTGGTTATCATGGCTGATTATCAGGGCGGGCTGTCAAAGCGACTGGGCGATATCGGTTTTGAGCAGGTAGTAAAAAACACGTTTTGGACAGAGTATGCTGATGCCAAGACGGGCGACCGAATCCTCATTGGCGCATCAGATGAGCCGGACCCAATTTCCGCCGGTGCTGATGAAGTGATGCAGTCTATCCAGTACGCCGATACCTTCGAGCGCCTGACGGATGACTGGGCAATTCTGACTGGAGTCTGATATGGGCGTGAAAGTGAAAGGTATTAAGCAGGTCACCCGTAACGTCAATCGGGCGATCGACAATATCCAGGACCGTAAAATCGTCAGGGCACTTACCAGCGCGATGCTTATCGGTGGGGGGCAGGCCGCTATCTACACTCCGATCGACACCTCGTACCTGATTAACAGTCAGTTCCGCGAAATCGTAGTCGCCGGCACGCGAATTACCGGACGCCTAGGTTATACGGCGAATTACGCCGTCTATGTACATGATCCGAAAGTGAAACAGAAATTCAGGCGGGCCACTGCTCAGAAAGAGTTCCTGACCAAAGGCTTCGAAGACACTGCATCGCTCATTCGCGCAACGATTGAACAGGAGATGAGCCTGTGACACCTCCTATGTACCAGCGAGTCAGTGATTTGCTGGAGAGTGCCGGACTGACAACAGGGTATGAGGTTCAGTGGCTGTTATGGCGAGACAACGGCAACCAGCGACAGCGTTATATCGTTATCAGGCCGAACGGAGGAACAGCAATAGATCGCGATATGGCCTCTGACTATTACGTGATGGTCGATGTTATTACCGGCACGTCGCCGGGCGATTACGCCAATTCAGAAGCCGACGTGCAGGCAATCGTCGACTGGGTACAGCAGAACCCGCTCAATCCCTGCATCGGCCAGATCACAAACATGGGCGGCATACCTTCGCCGGTTCTCACTACCGAGGGGCGTATGGTGTGGCGTCTTCAGTTCGCCTGCCTTTACGGCGGGTGATCACCAACAATTCGAACAAGGTCGCCCGGAGCGGCCTTTTTTATTATCTGAAATGAGGTAAGCAACTATGCAAGGCTGCTCCACAAATAATGGCCAGCTGATTGGCCGCGCCAAAACGCTGGAACTGGCATACGGTTGCCCGGACCAGGTTCCGGCAGAATCGGCTTGGGGGCTGCTTGGGTTACCCACGTCGGCAACCTGGGATATGAGCCCGGAGGCGCTGACCTCTGATGCTGATAATGGCGGTTTCTCCGCCAATATGATCGCCAGCCTGGACCCGACTTATTCGATCGAGGGTGAGGTACGTGTTAACGATCGAACTGATGAATTTGGCATTCAGCAGCTTTTGAAATACGTCGTTGATGAAATCCGCGCACGTCGTCAGCCAACCGTTTGGATGCGATTCCGCTGGGGCGATTACTACCACATTGGTTACATGGTGATTAGCGGTATCAGTGACGGTGGTGGCGTGAAAGAAATCGTTACCTACAGCCTTGAGCTGAAGATTAACGAAGGCAATACTTTCCAGATCATCGAGGCTGACGGCGATATTCCTGTAACCGGCGTAACAGTTCTGCCGACTACCAGCAATATCGCTGCCGGTGCCAGCACCACCTTCGCCGTGACGATCAATCCGGCAGATGCTGACAACAAACTGTTTACCGTCACCTCGTCCGTTCCGTCGCGCGCCACAGCAGCAGTTGCTGGCAACACAGTTACCGTGTCAGCGCCATCTGGTGCCACTGCCGGAACCGCAATCATTACAGTGAAATCGGTAGATGGTGACTTTACGGCAACGCATACCGTGACAGTTACCGCTGCGTAATCAAACCAAAGGGTAGCCGAGCGCTGCCCTTGCTTGTGCTTACGGGGGATACATGACACCAGTTAAAGAGATCGGCGAGTGCCTGATAACTGTCGGCAACGAGGAATATTTCTTCCGACCGTCGTTCCTGGCTATGACGCGGATCGGGGAGCCACGCGAAATCGTGCAGGCGTTCTATGACCTGCATAACGACGAAGTGACACCGCTACTGCAACGCGCAGCCGATGCTTACGGCAAAGTTCCTGAATGGCTTATGAGCTACATCGAAGGGCAGCAGATTGCCAAAGCGTCGATATCCGCGGCAATGGCCGTACTCGCTGCATGCTGTGACCGTGACGTGTCACAGCTGACGGGGGAGCTGCGACCGGCAAAGGCGGGGCGCACGTTCAAATACCGCCCGGGCGCGATGACGGCCTTTGACATGGTGGCGGTCGCGCAGGCGCTGATTACCCACGGCATCATCGGCAAGGCCAAGATTCGCCAGTTGCAGCGGCATGAAACTGGCCAGGCTACCACGGAGTTTCGCGCCTTCGAATACATCAGCGCTGCCCGAAATCAGTTCGGCATTAGCCGCGATGAGGCGCAGCAGCTGTCTATGACAGAGTTCACACTGATGCTGGCCGCCAAGTATCCAGATCAGAAGGGGTACACGCGGGAAGAGTACGATGCAGAGGCAGATGACTTTTTTGCGCGACGGGCGCGCCGACGAGCTAAGGTTTAACATAAGAAAAGTTAACAAATTAGGAATTGTTTTGTAAATTTTACGTGATAGGATGTTTCCGATTGCAATCAAAGGAAACATAGAATGAGAAAAGTATTGGTGTTAGTAATTGGTGCGCTTTTACTGTCTGGCTGTGCTGCAAAAAAACAAATGATCCCTATGGGTGGCAGTAAAGCTGATGGCACAGTGAAGATGGGGTATACGGTCAAGATGTTTGAAAACCCGGTAGTTGATTTAATGCAAGCGAAAGGTCTTGCTGCCCAAAAATGTCAAACTTGGGGGTATGATGGCGCTGAAGCATTTGGCGGACAATCATCGGTATGCGGCGAAATGGGTGGATACGGATGCAATGTCACTAACGTGACTGTAGAGTATCAATGCACAGGCGGCAAAGCTTCCCAGAACTAATCGGAAACCCGCCACACGGTGGTTTTTTTGCTTTCAGGGGAACAACCATGAAACTACAGATCGAGCAGGTCGACATAGCGTTGAGTTCCCCAGCCTTCGTTTGTCATTTTGCGCTCAATGTAATCGGCTTGGCTGTTGTCGCCTTGCTTACGTAGTATGGCGCACAGCGTGTTGGCTGGGGCGTGAGCGGGATAACTGAATTGGTGAGGGGAAAGCTTTCCGATAATCCGCGCATACTCGTCAGCCTCCGCCCGATGCTTCTTTTTCAATGAGTGGATAACGATCGCAGATATCGATACTGATTTCTCACAGAGCCCCTTCACTTCATTGATTTTTTCTGGGTGCTTTTTCGGTTTGTATAGGCTCTTAATTTCTTCGTGCATAGCGAAATGGAGATCAACAATTTCTTGATGCGTCATGCTGGAGATGCGGGCGATTTGCGTTGAAAATTTGTCCACGTATCAGTCCTCAATTTGGTTTCATTCAGCTTATCACGACTGCTTTCTTGCTTCCCATTGCACCGGATCATCGCTACGATTTGCTGAATTTTAACTAATGGGGATAAGAATGTGAAATCGGTTCAGGCATTAGCCGTAGCAGTATTATTTTTGAATGCTTCGTTTGCAATGGCGCAAGAGAAATTCACACCGAAGTTTATGGACGTGCCATCGGACAGCAAAGCAACATATTTGATTCTCGACAAGTACGATAGCGATCACTTCAAAATAATTATTACCAAAAGGGAGGGGAGTTCTGGTGTGACTTATTCTAAAAGAATGTATGACTGTTCCGCCTCCGAGGTTCGCTATTTAGGTACAGGAAATACATTGAGTGAACTAAAGTTATCAACCCCGGACCCCAAAATGACAGCAATACAGCCAAATTCTATAGCCTATTTTGTAGGTATAGAAGCTTGTAAATAAGAAAATACCATCATCATACAACCTCGCTCCGGCGGGGTTTTTTATGCCTGGAGAAAAGTAAATGGCTGGAACCGTTGACGCTGGCAGCATAATTTATGAAGTGGACATGGATACAGCCAAGTTGCTGGCCGCGCGCAGGGAGGTTGATGCCGCATTAAATGGCATGGGCGGCAACATGGGTCGCTTAGAGACTAATATCAACCGAACTGAACGCGCAGCTGATTCAGCAAGTCGCAGTATGTCCAAACTGAGTGCGGTTGCCAGTGGTGTGCTGGCAGCACTCTCTGTTCAGCAAGTGGGGGCTTATGCCGACGCATGGACAGAACTGAATAACAAAGTTGCTAACTCCTTAAAACAAGGCGAGCAGCAGGTCGAGGTGATGCAGCGCATTTTCGACATCTCCCAGGCCACGCAATCCAGCCTGAACGGCACAGCAACCCTCTATGCACGACTGGAACGCGGTACGAGATTGTATAACACAAGTGCCGCCGATCTGGTTAAGTTGACCACGATTATCAACCAGGGGTTTGCTGTCTCTGGCGCTACAGCGCAGGAAGCTGAAAATGCCATCATTCAGTTGTCGCAGGGTTTGGCCGCTGGCGCGCTACGCGGAGAAGAATATAACTCCGTAGCTGAACAGGGTAGTCGCCTGACAAACGCCCTGGCTGATTCGCTCGGCGTCTCTATTGGGCAATTACGCGCAATGGCAGCACAAGGGAAGCTTACAACAGAAGTTGTGGTGAACGGGCTTCTTTCTCAGGGAGAAGCTATCGGCAGGGAATTTGCCAACACGACCGTCACTATTTCAAAAGGCCTGCAAGTGGCCGGAAACAACATCACTAAATTTTTCGGCGAGAACTCCACTGTTAAATCATTCGCTGCCGGGTTTCGCGATTCTGTCATCACTATGTCGGAAAACCTTGAGTTGCTGAGTGGTGCATTAATACTTGTAGCTGGTGTAATTGGCAGCAGGTATGTCGGCGCATTATCAATGGCTACCACAGCAAAAGTAAGGGACACACTGGCCAGTGTAGCCGCCTCAAAAGCTTCAGCTGTAGCAGCAAAAGATGCCGAAATCGAAGCAGCGGCAAAATTACGCCTGGCAAATGTTGAGAAAACAGCAACATTAGAGGCATTAAAGCTCGCAGAGGGGCGCGTGGCGACAATGAGGGCCACGCAGGGGGCCGTTGCCTCTGAGGTCCAGTTAGCAGAAGCCCACACCCTCTCCATAAAAACAAGTATTTCGCAGATTGAGTCTGAGAAGCTTCTTGAAGCCCAGCGCATGCGTGCGCAGATAACAGACCAGGGCCGCATTGCCACAGCTACAAGAATGGCGCAGTTACAGCAGGCTTCTGCCGTGCTCACGACAAGGCTTGCAACAGCTGAAGCGGCTACAGCACAAGCCAAGGCGGCGGCAATTACAGCCGCAGAGGCGCAGGTTAGTGCGGCTCGATTGGCTGCTGCAAATGCAACTGGTGCCGCCTCGGCAGCTAATTCCCGCTATATAGCGTCTCAGGAGGCATCTGTGGTGGCATCCAGAGCGGCATCAGCATCAGCGACTGTCATGAGGGGGGCGCTTGGGCTGATTGGCGGGCCGGTTGGTGCGGCGATGCTGGCTGCTGCGGCTATTTATTATTTCTGGCAGAAATCTGAGCAGGCGAAGCGCGAGGCTCTTGCCTTTGCTGACAGCTTGGATCGCCTCAATGATTCCATGCGCTCGATGAGCAATATTCAATTACGCGGCACAATCGCGGATGCAAATGATTCGATCCGTGCCCAGAAATCATTGGTTGAAAGTCTCGAATCTGAGGTTGCAGAGCTACAGCTGCGTTATAAAAACATCAGCCCGGAAGCGGAAGAGGCAGCCAAGAGGCTTGGTAATCTCGAAACTTACCTGCGCACATCGGCAGAGGTTACTGACAATCTCAGCCAAAAAACTCGCGATTTGGCGAATGCGCGAGAAAAATTAACCAAGACAGAAGGTGCCCAGGCCGAAGCTAATCGCCTGCTGACCAATAATATGCTGACATCAATGGGCGTGCATGACGGCCTCATAGAGAAAGGCACAACTTTGGAGCGCATCCAGGGTGCAGTTGCCAGGGCGTTTGGTACAACGGCGGATGAGGTTAATCGGGCAAATCAGGCTGGGCAGAATTACAATCCGGGATCATTGCAGATATCGCCAGCCACGGAAGACGGCGACAAAATTATTCTGAGCCTGGAGGAGCAAAATAAGCTACTGAAAATAAAGGATGAAAGAACACGCGCTGTAACAAAAGCCGAGATGGAAATGGCTAAGGTCAGCAAAAACCGCAACCAAGTATCCGGTGCTGGCATGTTGGCTGGAGAGAATTACGATCTGCAAAAAGCTGATGAGGCCCGAAAAAAGGCCGAGCAGGACAGTTTGAGTGTGGGGAAAAAATCAGCCTCTGCCGCCGAGTCTATTGCCCAAAAACTGGCGAATCTCAAACAGCAGTCAGAACTGGCCGCTGATTCTACCCGGGAAATGAGCAGGGAACAGACCATCCTGACAGCGCAGCAATCGCTGGGAACCGCTGCCACACAGAGCGACCTGCAACTGGCAGGGCAGTATGCTGCGGCAAAATGGGATAACGCAGCCGCAATCCGCGCGCAGGCAGCAGCACTCAAAATGGTGCCGGAGGAGGCTGAAAACGCAAGCTATAAGCAGGATGTTGCCGATCTCAATTCCGCGTTAAATCTGAAAAAAATCACACAGGAGCAGTACAACGCAACCTCTGAGCAACTGGAGCAGGAACACCAGACCAAACTTGCGCAGATCCGCGCGGGGCTTGCGGTATCACCGCAGCAGGAGGCGGCCGGGATTGTTGATCCGGTGCAGGCGCTGGCGAATGAAAACACCCGCAAACTGGCGCTTATCCAGCAGTTCGAGAAGGATAAAATCATCTCTGAACAGCAGGGACTGGCGCTGCGCAATTCCCTGAATACGCAGTTCGAGCAGCAGCGTATCGCCGCGCAGTGGGAAGTCTGGCGTAACCAGAGCACAGGTAATGAGGCGCTGGCCGCCTCATTCGACGCGCTGGCCGGTAATGCCTCCAACGCACTGACAGGCATGATTACCGGCAGCATGAGCGCCAGTGAAGCGATGCGGTCACTTGGTTCTACCGTGCTTAACAGCCTGGTAAACACGTTCGTGCAGATGGGTGTGGAGTGGGTGAAATCGGCGGTGATGGGAACCGCAGCGCAGCAGGCAGGAATCGCGGCCACCACAGCAGCATCGGTTGCCGGTACTGCTACTTCTACTGCTGCCAGCACCGCGGCAGCGGCAACCACTACAGCAGCATGGACTCCAGCGGCGATCGTGGCGTCAATCGGCTCGTTCGGCGGGGCAGCGGCTATCGGTATCGGTGCTGTTCTCGGCGCGCTGGCGATGAACGTGGCTGGGAAGAGGAAAAACGGTGGACCGGTCTCCGCTGGCTCGATGTATCAGGTGGGCGAGGGTGGCATGCCTGAAATCTATCAGGCGAGCAACGGAAGCCAGTACATGATCCCCGGCGATAACGGAAAGGTAATCAGCAATAAGGACATTACCGGCGGGGGTGGCATCACCATCATCAATCAGATTGATAACTACTCCAGCGGCGCGATGGTGGACACTCAGGCCAGCTCTGACGGCAACGGGAATGTCACTATCCAGACCATCATCACTGACATCGCAAATGGCGGTCAAATAGGCCAGGCCATAGCTAATTACCATAACGCCCCTCGTAGGGCCCGAGGATGATATGGCAATCCCTTACCCCGACTGGCTGCCGCTGGCGCAGAAGTCCAACAAAAACCCGAAGACGGACACCGGATTTCGCACCGATCAGCCGCAGGTCGGTGCGCCGATATTCCAGAAGCTGACCGACGATCTGAAAACCTCATTCTCGCTGACGTGGATTTTTACCGAGTACCAGCATCGGGTATTTATGCAGTGGCTACGCCGCCCGGACTATCTCGACAACGGCAACCAGTGGTTCACGATGCGCGTCGGTACCGGAACTGGTGATGCCGGGATCGAGATGCTGGAGCTGCATTTCACCGATTATCCGGCGTGGAGCCAGAGCGGTTCAGTGTTCACCTGGTCCGGTGACGTTATCTGCCGACAGCTGCCGAACTCAGACGACGACTACGGCGACCTGATGATAGAGCTGCCACCACCATGGGGCAGCATTCTTGACGAAGTAATTACGGAAATCATACCGGAGGCATAATGCTAACACTGCGCGAAATAAGAGCGCAGAGGCCCAATCGCATTCAGTACGAAACCATCACCTTTCATCACTCAACGTTCGGGTATGTGCGGCTGGTGAATAACCAGATTTTCGCCAAGCAATTGGCGGGCACGACGTTCGAGCCATGCCGGTTCGAGCTGACGGAAAGCCAGCAGAGCAACACCCCCGTAATCGACAGCACCCTGAAATTCAGCCGACTGGCCAGCGACTTTAAGCAGAAACTTAAAGCGTGGCGCGGCTATTCCCGCATAACCCCAATCACCGCCACGTTTGCGCTCTATGACGCAGACCAGGTGACGCTGCTGAAATCGTGGGTGCTGTACGTAAGTGACTGCAACATGGATGAGTCTGATGTGAATGTGTCTCTGTCGATGACCAACCCTCTCAACAAAAACGTAGGACTTCTCTATGACCCAGCTGAATGGCCTGGCCTCGTTAACGGGTAGTGACTTCGCGCGGGAGATGATCGGCGTGCCATGGGCGAATAGGGCGTGTTCATTACAGGCCTGCGACTGCTGGGGACTGGTGGTGTTGTACTACCGGCATGTGGTCGGCGTGGAGATTCACCACTCGTCGGGATACGAAGCGGCCAGCGACTTCCTGACCTGCTTCAGCGATGAGGTTGTGTTCTGGCAGCCAGCACCAGCACCGCAAGAGGGCGGCATCTTCATCGGCTACGACGGCAATCAGCAGGCGCACGTTGGTTTGATCATCGATGGCAGGGCGCTGCACAGCCGCGGCGAGAATGGCGCGGTGCGCAGCGATCGTCTTTCCGCTGTCGGGAAGGTTTTCACCAGACTGGAGTACATGATTTATGCCGGTAATTGAACTACAGCGGATACCCGGCGCGCCTAAAGAGAGGGTCAGCGTCCCGTCCGGTACCGTGCTGGCCGACTGGTTGCTGTCGGCAGACATTCACGCGGATGTCGTCGTTGTGCTGAACGGACGTGAACTGGGGCTGGATGAAGAGGTGGGATTTGGGCTGGAAGATAGTGATCGAGTGCAGGTGTTCGATCAGCCGAAGGGCGTGATCGGCAAAGTGCTCAGTCCGGTATTCAAAGCCATCTCCAAAATATTCTCGTTCCTTTCACCGAAATCCTCATTCTCGGTTGCTGATAATAACGCGAAGGAAAGCCCCAACAATAAACTGACCGGGCAAACTAACGTGGCGCGCACGTATCAGGCCCGGCCTGATGTGTACGGGCAGGTGCGCTCTTACCCGGACCTGATTCAGGAGTCCATGTTCGAGTTTATCGACAACGTGAAATACGTCACCGAGTGGATGAATTTCGGCATCGGGCGCTACACAGTGGATAGTGTGCGCTACTCCGAGTCGAACCTCGGCTCGCTTGCCGGAGCCAGCTACCAGGTATTTGAGCCGGGGCAGGTTATACCGGTAATTTACGAGGGGTTCGAGTTCGACGACGTGGACGGTCAGGAGCTGCCGGGCCCGAATGAGAGCGAGGATTTTCCGGCTTACACCGCCACCGCCACGACTGTAATTTCCGGTGAGCTGGCTGGCGGCCAGATAGCGATGAAAATCGTTAAACAGGATGAGTTCGACTACTTCTTCAGTCTTGCATTTCCGCACGCTGTTACGTTCGTTATCAACGTGACGTACAACACAGCCAGCGGTGTTGTAACGCGCGATGTGAAGCTGAACGCCAACCTGTTTAACGCAACGCTGACCGATGACGGCGCGGCTGAGAATCCGGTGCGCTACTACACGTTCTACTTCAACGCGCTCAGTGGCAGCGATGCGCAGGACGTGCCGGCGAACGCTACGATTAACACAACAAAGTTTGTCCTGAACGATAATCAGCCGCTGGTAATAGGCCCGTTCTTTGCGCCACTTGAAGGCGATCAGCTGTGGGTACATTTTCAGGCGCAGCTTGGTAATGACAACTGGGCAAATTACACCGGCACAATCTGGAAAATTGACGACGGTAATAACCAGATACCGGGAACCGCTCAGACATTCAGCGGAGGACTGTCAAACAGCAGCGGCGGCAGCGATACGTTGTACCGGACGGACAAAATTACGCCAAACGCCGGTTACGGGCGCTATGCGATTCAGATTGTCCGCACGAACAACAGTAACGATACGAGCGTGCTTCAGCTTACCGAGGTTCACTCTGTCCGTATCCGCCGGAATGAGGTCCATTCGAACGATACGCTGGTACGCGTCACTATCCGCGCGACAGAGCAGGCTACCGGCGTGCGTGAGCGCAAATACAACGCCCTGATCACCCGTCACACAATCAGCTACAACATGGCTACGCGGCAGGTTGATTACACGCTACGCCCGTCCCGCTCGTTCGCTGATGCGCTGGCGAATGAGTGGATTGTCATAGCTAAACAGAGTCCGACATCTATTGATTTGTACGGTCTGTACGAGATTTTTCACAGCCTGCCAGACCCGCGGCTCGGTTACTTCGATTACACCTTCGACGATGAGGATATCTCGCTGGGCAGCAGGGCGCAGAGCATCTGTGATGCGGCCAGGGTAATCGCGTTCTGGGAGGACAGCGTACTGTCTTTCGTCCGCGATGAGCGGGTACAGTATCCGGCCACAACGTTTAATCGCTCGAATATGACCACTGACGATTACAAAATTACATATGAGATGACGATGCCGGGCGGCTATGACGGTGTCGAAATTGAGTATGTCAGCCCTGTTACGAACAAAAAGACGTACATTCGCTACCGGATCACCGCGACAGGTATCGTTGAACAGGCTGCTGAATCGCCGCTGAAGATTAAGCTGCTCGGCTGCCGTAACGAGTACCAGGCGCGCGACAGGGCGCTGCTGGAAGTGCGCAGGCTCGTTTACTCACGCGGGAAAATGACCTGTACGACACTCGCCGACGGGCAGTACGTATCGGTCGGCGATGTTGTACAGGTGCCGGACACGTATGACGCCAATCAGCAGTCCGGATACATCGTGCGGCGCAGCGGCAATAATTTCGATACCAGCGAGGCAATAGACTTCTCTGGCGGGATGTTTGTCACGGTCACTGACAGCCTGGGCAATACATCTGCGCGCTACCCGGCATCCGCCCGGGGAGATACACGTTTTGGCTTCACTGCGCCGCTGCCCGCCATTGCGCTTAATATCTGGGACGGCTACGACGTTCAGTCGCCATCGCGCTATGTCATCGCCACACAGGAGGAAATGGACGCCACTCTCTGGCGTGTCGATAAGAAGAAGCCCAATGCCGATGGAACGACAGCGTTCACCCTGTCTGAGTACAGCGATCTGATTTACCCCTGACAGCAATTCATCTACCAACAACCCGGCCACTGTGCCGGGTTTTTTATTGGAATAATTATGGCGACTACACCAACTAATAATTCTGTACCAAGTGAATCACCTGCTGACGTAAAATTCAATGCAGGTAAGTTTGATGAGTTTAATACATCAGGAGCTGAAACATATACAGACAGGAAAGGGGTTGTAAGAAAAACTCAGACAGGAATACAAAAAGAAAATGATCGAATTGTCGAGAATGCCCGGCAGAATCTCATACCTCTAAGTCGCCAATACATGTCAGTTGTTGCAGCTCAGGCTGATATAGCTAATATCCCGGTCAATTCAACTACGTATGTACGCAGCCTTGACGGCAGCTCTCTTGCAGATGAGTACATTAATAACGCCGGGACACTGGTGCAGACGGGCCGGAAAATGCCTACGCAACAGGAGGTCTCGTCTTTAAATAAATCTGTTTCAGGAGAGATAGCTTCAAGAGAGAAACTGATTGTCGGCGCGTCAATGCCACCGGGGTCTACTGGATACAAGATTGTTTTTTATGATCCAACCACCGGGAAAGAGGTTTTCGGATATAGACAGACAGACGGCGCACCGTCCGATCATTCTATAAAAAATATAATCAAGAGAATTGTGGAAAGCAATCCGCTTCCAGTGAAACGCATTGTTCCTGGTTATGAGCTTGCCTATACAATGCTTGATTCAAACGGGAATGAGCGAATTAGTGAGCTGTGCTTATTGCAGAGTAGTGGTAAATTTGCTGATTGGGTACTTAATGCGTGGGCTGTGAGAATGGCACCAACTCTATCGGAGCTAATCTCAATTGAGTCAGAAAGGCCCACGTTTGCGGGAACGTGGAAACATCCTTCAGGCAAATATCTCCCGTACAGAGGTGACAGGCGCACAATTGTTAACCTCGGCTCCTCGTCAGCAGAAAGAAGCGCTACTTGGTATACGCAGATGGCGTCAGACCTTGGTTGCAGCGTAGTGAATATGGGATGGGGCGGGGCTAACTCAATTCAGAACGCAATGTTCATGGGTGTAATAACGCCACTGATGACGTCAGTTACTGGTTCAATACCAGCATCCGGTTCGGTAGAAATGACGTCGTCAGGGTTTGATGCATCTTTATTCACCAAACAAACGCCTGGAGAATTACTCGGTATAAAAGGAGTCATGAATTATGTGTATGGCTCTGGTTCGCCTACATGTACGTTTACCAGAACAACTCCCGGCGCTTCAGTTGCATTACCAGCAAATACTCCATTCATTGTTGATAATGTTAAATACCGTAGCAACTTCCTTCTACTGGAAACAGGGAAGAATGACCTCAATCAGGGAAGAACTGCCGAGGCAATAAACGCAACTATATTATCCATAGTTGAGTGGATGGCTCCTTTTTATCCTGAAATAGTAGTTATTGGTCAGTTTGCAAACAATTGGGCTATCGGCTCTACACAAAGAAACAGAATGAACCAGAGTATTGCCGATAATAAAATCCGTTACGGCGCAAACTTTATCGACCAGCAGGAATGGTTAACCTCGCCACAATTGTGGGTTGATCTGGCAAATGAGGGAATACAACCGACAACTCAGGATTTGGCAGACCAGGCCGCAGGTAATGTACCTCAGACACTGATGATTGCGGCAAGGGATCATTTAACGCCGGAAGGGTATCACTACAGAGAAAAATACCTTGTCCGTAAAAAACTAATTGAACTTGGATTTAATGAGGTGAAAAAATGACATTTATAATTAGTGACCTGCCAATGACAGACCCAGGTGATGCGCCATATGTGCCTAACCTTACGCGCAATCTTTATATGAATTTTAATGCCGGTATGGATGCGCCAAATAACAATGCTGTTGTTGAAAACCTGACATTCAGAGGTAATGCGCCACTACTGGACCGAACATTCAATAAAAAGCGTGGCTCCCTTCTGGCGTATCCGGTAAGTGTGGGCGGGTCCGACCCGCATATTCAATTCGACGGAGGATCGGCGATTTCAAATAGCAATGATCCGGGAGGAACCGGCCCATACGCGACTATTTCGAATAATCTCACGCTGGCTATTCGTGTAAAGGTCAACAACTGGACTCCGCCATCAGGGGACACTGCCGGATTTATCCGTGGTGTCAGTGCGCGCTCGGCAGGTATACGTTACGGCACGTCGGGTACTGAAGGAAGCCTCCGGGTTTCAGGAGGTGTGATTGTGTCCGGGTCTCCGGCACCCTCTGTGATTTTGCAAACAGATGTTAAAACTGATATCTGGGCGACCCTCATTGCCTCATACAGCGACACACTACCGACACTGTTTTTAGCTGGAAACGCCGATCCGGTTGCAACACCCCTGACGGCAGGAACAAACATACAGGGTATCGGTTTTGGGTCCGCAGTGAATAATGCCATTACAGCCGCTGCCAAGTTCGGGATGAGTCACTTCGCTATGTGGGACCGTGCGTTAACTGCTGAAGAAATGGTGTTAGCGCGCGATTTGTGGAATAACGGGATGGATATTCAATCTTAAACAACCCCTGCCTGTCTTCACGTTTCTACTGAAGCTCTCATCTTGATGCTTGATCCCTCCATGAAAATTACAATACTGTATGTATATACAGTATTATTCTTGGGGGCATCATGTCACGCAGATACGAAATTCCATACGCGTTCAGAAACAGCATGGTCATCGAGCCGTCAGGCCGCCGCATCCTGCGGACGGTCGATTTCGTTCGTGAACTGGCGCTGATTAATCACCACTGGTCGCTAAAGCAGGCGAACCTATGGATTGAGCATTACCAGCACGGGTTTACGGACATATCGACCGAGGAAGGAGAGAACCGGACGTTCTTTTTCTACAACCCAAACAGCAGAGGCTACTGATCATGGGCTTTCCATCACCGGCAAAAGACTATGCAGAAGCTGAGCTTTCGCTCGACGAGCTGTGCATTAAAAGCAAGACGGCAACGTTTGAGTTTGATGATGTGCCAGTGTGAGGACGCAGGGCACGGCATTATTGTAAGCTCAGCCCCAGCACGGTGTTAACGAAACCAGCAATTATCATGGCCAGAGCGGGAATAAGAAAATTCTTTTCACGCCTTTTTTTTGCCAGGAAGACTAAAAGTGCTGCCACAAGATACATTGGGATTGCCACATAGATAAATACCGACATTCCTTTCCTCCGATATGTAATGCCATTTAGGGGCAGGTCTTGGTACAGGATACCCTGAGCTGGCAGTTTGCAATCTATGTAAATTTGATCAGTGAATATCCATAGACCTGCATCAATATTGAAATTTGTCTTATTGACTGCTCCCCGCCCGATTGGGCGAGGTCTCCAGAGGGCTATTTGATGATTTTCCGGTGTGAGCCGGCGCATCCGTATTGTTTGACCTGTACGGAGAAGGGCGCAGCGAAAACTAGTGGGAAATTCGGTGATAACAGAGGATGGAGAGGCGTTTGAGGGAGAGGCTCTGGGCGGGTGACATACACTGAGCTGGGAGTAACGCCGGAGCATAGGCCGACGATCTAAGCCTCCGTTTAATGCCCGGGGTTGAAAATTCCACAAATAGCAATAATATTATTGTAAGTACATAACAATCGTCGAGAGAAAGAAGTGCAAGGCAATGATTCAGATAGAAAAGCTCTCATAGGATGTGCAATAGGTGCAGCCGTGGTCAGCCTGGTATCGAATGGACACACTTTAAGCAAAGAAAACATCATTTATGAGCTAGAGCGCATAAAGGCCGATTCATCTGACCTTCAGGTCAAGAGTATCAGTAAGGCAGCTGCTGAAATCCTGAGGAAGGGTGAGTACTGAGTTGTTTTAAGAAACAGCTCAATGGAATTAACGACTCACGCTCTCTGGAATCGCGCCTAACATCTGCCTACAGTTTAACGTTAAATAGCAGTCGTTAAGGGCGATTTTGCATCGCCGAGTCGTTCGAAACACTAACCTAACACATTGATCATTATGTAGTGATTTGCAGTGTTTTGTTGTGTTTTGTCGTATGATTTTTAGTCTAAAATCAATGTATCCATATGATTTAATTGAATAAATTTAAAAATAAAGGGTGAATGGTACGGATTCCGACGACGAATACCAGCACGTTTTACGACGTCATTCCAGACTCAGATCGGCAAATATCAGTTACAGATGACGATTCTCGTCATCAACATCCTGGATTTTTTGATAACGAGGATTTCCATTCCATCATACTTCGCCTTTCGGCTGTCGTAGCTAGCTTCGGAACTAGCGGCCTCGCGTGACACTTTTGAAGTGTCCTGCCAGCTTTGACTGATTTCAGGACGGCGATGGCCTGGCATTCGGTGAAACGGATCTTACGCATAGCGATCTCCTCAGGTGAGAAAATCAGTATGTCGGAAGATCTCTAAACGTGAATGGGCCGTTATAGCGGGATACTTACACTCCCCGCCCCAAGGGGCGAGGATTCCCAATTCACAGAGCCGAACCTAAGCCGCTTGATGCGATTCAGGATTTACCGATTCTCCAAGGGCTAACACCGCAAGACCTGCGGCTTTTATATTTTGGCGGCGTTAATATCACGGTCATGTTTGATGCCACGTTCAGGGCAGACCCAGGACCGGATTTTTAACGCCAGCTTAGCTAGCGTATTACCGCAACCACTACAACGTTTTGACGAGGTGAAGAATTGATTGATGGCAACAACAACTGTGCGTCCACCCCTTTCAGCCTTGTATGCCAGCTGGCGTGTAAACTCGCCCCAGCTGGCGTCCGCTATTGCTTTGGATAGTTTCGGGTTGCGTATCATGTTTTTTACTTTCAGGGACTCAACACAGACAACCTAGTTTTCGTTAATCAGTCTGCGGGACTACCTGTGCAGATTATCCATCCGGCAATCTGAGTTCCATCAAACTTATGCTCTATTCCGCATTTCAATTAGCTGTTTAATATATTGCTGATTTTTCTCACCCCACTGGCACAAGGGGATCAGCGATTGAGCGAGTGAACTCCCGAAGGGAGTTAAGGCGTACTCAACCTTAGGAGGGATCTCACCATAATCCGTTCGCAGAACAATTCCGTCGCGCTGTAACTCTTTTAATTGCTGGATCAAAACCTTGTCGCTTACTTTTCCAACTGCACGCTTTAATTCCCCATAGCGATGTATTTCATGGGCGAGATGAAAAAGTACTAATGGCTTCCATTTACCACTTAGCACTTCCAGTGCGGCTTCCAGCCCGCAGGTAAACTCTTTTTTTAACATGATGCCGCTCGTGATTATGGTACTTACCAAAAGGTGCATACTATACTAAACGATCAATAACATTTACTCTACGGTTTTCCTGAGTAGATGGGGTCTTTATGAGTAAATTAATAAATAAGGTTGCCGTTATCACCGGCGGGAACAGCGGTATTGGTTTGGCAACAGCAAGCAGGTTTGCTGAGGAAGGGGCGCAGGTGATAGTAGTTGGCCGTCGGCAAAAGGAACTCGACGAAGCCGTAGCAATCATCGGTCATAATGCGCAGGCGATACAGGGAGACGTCTCTAGCATTACAGATTTAGAGCGTATTTTTGCTCAAGTCCAGGCCACTAAAGGACGTATCGATATTCTCTTTGCGAATGCAGGAGTAGGTGATATCGAACCTCTTGGCGCCATTACCGAGGCGTCCTACGACCGTACTTTTAATATCAACGTTAAGGGGACGCTGTTTACCGTTCAGAATGCGCTGCCGCTCATGACTAAGGGAGGATCAATTATCCTAACAGGCTCGACGACAGGTACGATGGGGACGGCGGCCTTCAGCGTGTACAGCGCCTCCAAAGCGGCTATTCGTAATTTCGCCAGAAGCTGGTCGCTTGATTTACGAGGAAGCGGTATCCGAGTTAACGTTCTCTCACCCGGATCGACGGCGACACCCGGTCTTTTTCATGTGCTGGACAGTACGGGGCAAAAGGACAATATTTTAGAGAACTTTAAGGCAGAAACACCACTTGGACGGATAGGCGAGCCGCGTGAGATTGCCGCCGCCGCGCTGTTTCTTGCCTCTGACGAAAGTAGCTTTATGACCGGTAGCGAACTGTTTGCTGACGGCGGTTTGGCTCAGGTTTGATGATTCAGGGCAGCCTTAAGCGTTCGCGACATAATCGTTGCCCTGAAGACTAAATAGCTGCTAGAGATTTGGGTGACTGCTCCCCGCCGTTTACGGCGGGAAGCAGTCACCTCGATTCGGAAGTGAGTAAGAGCATTCCTGACAGGTGTTACCAGGCAGGAATACCTTTAGGAAATCAGCCCCACTGCGCCAGTGTCTCAGCAAGGCTCCCGGCATCCTCTTTACACAAAATTCTTTTTCAGAAACTCACGGATAACATGAACGATTTCCCCGCCATGAGTTTCCAGCGCGAAATGGCCAGTGTCATAGAAGCGAATATCTGCCTCAGGAAGGTCACGTTTCCATGCCAGCGCGCCTGCTGGCACGAAAAATGGATCGTTCTTACCCCAAACCGCCAGCAGCGGTGGCTGATACTCGCGGAAGTACTTCTGGAACACAGGATACATGTCCACATTCGAGGCGTAATCCAGCACCAAATCGAGTTGAATATCCGCATTTCCCGGCCGCGAGATTTGCAGTCCTTCCAGGGTATAACCATCTGGAGAAACCAAACTCGTGTCGGCAACGCCTTCAAGATATTGCCATTTAATTGAGGCCGGTGTCGGGAAGTCATGTAGGGCTTTCCGGTTCTGCTCTGTGGGATTGTGCCAGTATCGTTGAATAGGTGCCCAGCTTTCACCCAGTCCTTCTTCATAAGCGTTGCCATTCTGGGAAATGATGGCAGTCACACGCTCCGGACGCGAGACGGCGAGACGCCAGCCTACCGGGGCACCGTAGTCATGGACCATAAGTGCGTAGGTGTTGAGCTTAAGCTGATCGGTGAACTGCTCAATGGTTTTAGTCAATTGGTTGAATGTATAGGAATACTCACCTTTTTCAGGGGCTTCAGTAAAACCGAACGCTGGCAGATCGGGCGCAATAACGTGATAGCTCTCGGCAAGTGCGGGTATTAGGTCGCGGAACATGAATGATGAAGCTGCAAAGCCGTGAAGCAGCAAGATTGTAGGTGCCTCTGGATTACCAGCCTCGCGGTAGAAAATCTTCACATTATCTACCTGTTCATAGCGGTAATGAACCGGACTGGTGGCAGTGACATTAAGCGAAGCGTCTGCAAGTGCCGTGGCGGGGATTGATTTTGAAGCAGTCATAGTAACCTCATGTAACCTCTATAGTGTGTTTTTGAAGGTTACATAAATTTTTGGTAACCTGTCAAATGATATTTGTTGGTTACATAAAATGTGGGTTACATAAAATCATGAGTTCTGAAAACACTTGTTCTGATGTACCGTTGCTGGGTGATAACCTGGCCCTTGACTTCATTAACACTGAGTGTCTAGTCGAGGGTAAAAGTCATGACTATTTTATCGATGATCAAAGTGTTGCAAGTTGGTTGATAAGAGTCGGGCTAATGACTGATCTTAATGATAAGCAGATCCCACATGGGCTGCTTAATGAGGCTAGAGAACTTCGCGAAACTGCAAGGAATGTTGTGAATGCCGCCATGACCAGAGTTCCGGTAAATCTGGCGGTAATCAACCGGATACTTGAAGTAGGTCGCCCTATAAGGAAGCTTGAATGGGATGACGACATGCAAAAATTCCGGGTTACGGTTTGTCAAACCGCTGGATACCCGTTTAATCTTTGGCCGATTGCAGATGCTCTAATCAATCTGGTTACCAGCGACAAGTTTGAATACGTTCGCCAGTGTGAGGCTCATGACTGCATTTTGCTGTTCCACGATCTGAGTAAATCTCATCGCCGACGCTGGTGCAGCATGGCAACCTGCGGCAACCGCATGAAAGTAGCCGCCTTCCGCTCCAGAAAAAAAACTTTATGATACGATAACAACAATGAAATATAATAAAATCACATTGCAGGTGAAGAGGATGAAATATAAAGTCAGAAGGGGTGATAATGGCTTCATAAATTACCATGAGCCAACTACATTTACACGAATCACATATACCTTTTCATCAGGAATGATTTACTTGTTCGACGTTGCATTTCACTACATATTAGCAATGACGTTTACAATAACTTGGTATCTTCTTTACCTGACCTATTCACAATTTTTCCTGGTAGGATTTTAGCTATGCTAGAAGTTAGTGTATTTCATTGCATGAATTTATTGGGTTTTTGGGGGGTATAGATGAATACTTTATCATTAGATGATCTTGGCCCACGCATTTGCATCATAGGACCATCAAATAGTGGTAAATCCACGCTGGCAAAAGCAATAGCTTCTAAGACGTCATTACCTTTAATTCATCTGGACCAAATGTATCATTTACCTGACACAAAATGGGTCCCCCGTGAACCAGAAGATTTTTATAGGTTACATGAAGAGGCGGTTCGTGGAGAAAGATGGATAATAGAGGGTAATTTCACAAAGTGTATTTCTTCCCGACTAGAACGGGCTACAGGGCTGATACTGCTTGATGTGCCGGTAGCGATTGCATTGCAACGCTATATTCGGCGATGTTATTCGTCAAAACCCAGGATTGGTGGGCTCACTACCCGAAGGGAGCATGTGACATGGGAAATGCTTAAATACATTGTGCACATTGGCCCTAAAAACCGCCTTCTTCACATGAAAATATTCGAGCAGGCAACCATTCAAAAGCTGATGTTATCCTTACCTCGCGATAGAAATGCCTGCTATCGAAGTTGGGATATTTCATAATAGTTTTATAAGATTAATATGCTTCCGATTAAAATTTATCATTCATCAGAGGCTGTAACTCGCACAATCTATTTGACGGTCATCTTCATTGTATGAATAGACCCGGGTTTCGTAGACACTTTTTTGCCTCATAATGGAGGCTCAATGAAGGAGTGTTTATGTCAGCCAAAAATTTCACTGAAGAATTCAAAATTGAAGCCGTAAAACAGATTAACGAGCA
>Ga0308165_1002264_pt1 | contig 23678 bp, 17 predicted proteins | sample PhyWR2_FD_201032 | JGI IMG/M metagenome (GOLD analysis project Ga0308165, IMG submission 201032) | Phyllosphere microbial communities from UC Gill Tract Community Farm, Albany, California, United States - DLSLW.R2 | ecosystem: Host-associated > Plants > Phyllosphere > Unclassified | place: USA... | reverse complement strand
ACCAAAATAGCCTAACATAGCTCCACCGCCTCCACCGGGAAAACCAGCTCCAGAGAAACCAGGCCCTCCGCCTCCGCCTCCGCCACCACCACCGCCGTTACCACCACTCCCGCCACCGTTACTACCAATGCTTCCCGTCGAAGCTCCGCCACCACCACCTCCACCGCCAGCAGAAGTAGAGCCAAAGTAAGTCGGAGAACCGTTGCTTCCATTGGTGCCTGCTGCGGTCGCACCAGCTCCACCGACACCGATGACCACAGAGGTGTTTCCGGCCACAGACACAAGCTTTCGCACAACGCCACCACCGCCACCACCGCCACCTGCATTTGCATTCGCGTTACCTTTGCCTCCGCCACCTCCTCCACCAACAAGAAAAATCTCAACCACCCCACCATTATTCAGAAGCTTGTTGCTCGGTATAAATGTGCCGTTTGAGAAAAATTCTTGATAGCGCATTTTCCCACTGCCGCCAATGATCATGTTAGATAAATTTTGCATATGATGTCCTATTACGAGATGGTCAGCGTCCAAGCACCTGGTGCAGTGCAAGAGGCAATAATTCGGCGCGCAGAATCGGAATCGAACAACACGTTATCTGCCACGCCGTTGATGGTGTGCGCCGCGTTCGCACGGCCCAAAGTAAATAGGCTCGCGGCCCAGCCACCTGTGCTGTTGAGCACAATCTGATTTCCCGCGACACCTACGGGTAAAGAGCGGCTATATGCGGCACCTGCAGAGAGGGCATACTCCGATCCCACTAGCAGTGGCTGCCCATTGTCTGCAGCTGTGGAGACACGTTGGATCAAGGCCTCCTGAAGACCCACCACAACACCATTGCGCCCGTTAACCGATGCAACGGGACCTGCCTTGATGGCATCCAATGCCTCTCTCACATCATTGACGGCTTCATCTACAGCAACACGGCTGGCATGGGCGTTACTGGCCGACTGGATCGCCGCCATGGCGGAGTCCTGCGCCTCCTGCGCTTTGGATTGCGCCCATTGGGAATTGCCGTGCACTTGGTCCAGGGCGGTATTAAACGCCACCCGCTGCGGCTCATAAGAAGCCGCCAGCGCAAAGGCCTTGGTGCTGAAGCTGACACGGTCATCCGTGGGCTGCGGCGCCGGGGGATAAGCGGGAATGGGGGTTGGAACGACTAAAGGCATCACACCTCCTCAAGTTGAATTGCAAACATCGAGTAGTCGTGGTACTCGATCGCGACGGACCAATCCTTGGCGATCCCGAACACGTTCAGGGCCTCAATGTCTTGAGAGCCTAGAAACAGGATGGGCTTGGCCCGGTTTTTGGTCATATAGTTTTTGATGGCCATGATTTCCGTGCGCCGGATGGGCACGGACATATCTGCCCATCCGATGTAGGTGCGCTCAACCAGCACGCGGTTGCCGAACTCATCGAGCTCCTTGCGGGAAAAGTCCTGGATGCCCACCGACGCACCGATCTCAACCCCCAGGCCCCACTCCTTGGCATTGCCCAGAATCAGGTTCCCGACCTCCATGCCGGTCGTACCGACGAAGTCCACCAGCACATCCGCTTGCGGGAATGCCGGCAGCCCGGTAAAGAGCCCCAGCACACCTGTTGGCGTCCACTCGCCAAAGTGCCATTCCCACCAATCGGCAGTCTCTGGCGCAAGGCCGACCGTGAGCGCCTTGTCATAGACAGTGCCGTAAGTCGGGTCCAACACACGCACCCGCACGGAATGCACGTCGGCCATACCTATGGCACACACCGCATCCACCGCGCGTCCAAATCGGAACCGGTAGGATGCCGTCGCATTGAACTTGGAGCTCTGCGACGTGCGCCCATTAAAAAGGGCCCACGTATTGGTGGGCCCGACCTTGATCCAGAGCGTTGGGTTGTCCGGCGGCGGAATGCTGTCGTTGACATCGGCACCCGCCTGGTAGACGAGGTGCTGGTAGCGCACCCTGGCCCCTCTGGGCCAGGCCCCCGCCACCCAGACAGCCGCCGTGTCCTCCACAGGCGGCTGCGCAACGATCACGCCATCGCTGATCTCCAGCGGGCTGACGGTTCTCAATCCTGTCATGCGTTTTCCTCCTGTTTTCGCGTTGCAGGCATTCCATCGGCGTCCCACATGCGCAGCGTCTTGTTGAGTTGCTGCACCGCAGGCACGACAACGGTCGCCTCAGCCTTGCGGTTGGCGTCATGGTTGTCCAGCGACAAGCGCAGGGCTCGCACTTCCGCCACCAGGACCGGGTTGTCACTCGATGCCTGCAGCGCGCTCAGCAAAGCGGTGTTGCCACTCGCCTGAACCACACGCCCGGCAGTGGCAGCGCCCACCTCTGCGGTTTTCACATCGCCGATATCGACGCCGTATTTATGGGCGAGGAAGTTTCTCGTGTCCGCCAGCGATGCCAGCCAGGCTGACTGCTTGAGCAAGACATCGGCCTGGGACGTTGCACTGGCTTTTGCAAGCGCTTCCAGTGCCTGGATGATCGAGGGCAGCTCGTCAGCCGCGTCCTGATTGCCAGATCGGGCCTGGGCCGTCTTGATGGCAAAAAGAGACTCGTAGTAAGCCGCTCCCTGGTCCGGGCCAGACCCCAGCAACTGCCCGCGCAGCCGCTTCATTTCATTGGCCATGGCGTCAATGGTTTTGGACCACTGGTCAGCCAGCTTCTTGGCAGCATCAGCCGCGGAGTTGGCAGCCTTGGCGGACGAGTCGTATGAGCTACCCAGATTGGATACGCCTCCCTGGTAGCTGCGCATCTTGGGAACGCTCACGCCAATCGAGTTGCCCAACGATTTGACCGAGACCTTGAGCTTCTCCATGCCCTCCACGAACTCGGTGCTGGTCAGCAACGTGTTCAACGCCTGGATCGCCGCATTGGCATTGGAAATCATGTTGTCTATGGCTGCACCGCTTACCGCATCCGCCACATTGGCTCCAGTAAGTGCCGCAGTCAGCATCGGCGTGATCATCCCATCGATCATGGACGACAGAATGGTGTTGATCGCCTGTTCGTACACGGCCTGTTCAAAGCCTGCCGAGATTTGGTTGGCCAACCAGCTGCCGGCTTCTGCACCCCGTCCCTCGTTGATCTCATTGATGAATCCATCAACCAGGCCGTCCATGGACAGCCCCAACGTCGACAGCGTCTCCTCACGGATCTGCTGAATCTCTTGCAGCTTCGCGGCAAGCGCGTTAGTTCCGTCTTCCAAGCTGGCAGTGACGGCATCAACCCCGTTGGCAAAGTCATCCGCAAACTGCAACAGCCAGGCGAGCAGCTCCTCGTCCCTGTCAGCGATGGCTTTGTCTACCAGGGCGCGGTATTTCTTCTTCGCATCGACATCGCCGACACGCAGATCCAGCCCGCGCTCTTCCATACCATCATTGGCCACCTTGCTCGCACGGCTACGCTTCTCGTCATCGCTGTAATACAGATCGTAATAAGTGCTTGCGGCCTGTGTCAGCGCGTCCATGCTGCCGACTGCATCCACCAGCTTGCTGGCCCAGTCACCTGCCGAAAGCGAGCCTTCGAGCAATGTGGAGCCAAACAGCTCAAAGATCTGATTGACACCCACCAGGCTGGAGGACATGCGGGTCAAGGCATCCACGGCCTTCTCACCTGTGCGCACATACTCGCTCATCACGAAGATCTGCTCAGTGACCGTCTCCGTCACCTGGCGGCCGACACGAGCCCATTGCTCGGTGTCACTGTCGCCAGCAACTTGCACGTTGTCCCATACCATGCGGGTCACTTCGCGCGTCTGCTCCTGCCAGCTGCCGAGCACACTGCGTGCCAGCTCCTCATTGGCTTGCGCGAGCGCCTGCTGGATCTTGGCCGATGCTTCGTCCTGCGACAGGCCCGTCAACTGCAAGCCCTTGCCACCCGTATCCGGATGGATCTCATCGAGCCCCAGCGCCACCTTCATGGCACGGATGGCGTCTCCATTCAAGCCCAGGGTATCGGCCTTTTTGGCCGTATCCTCCCGCATGTCCTTGAAGGCATCCTGCAGCACCTTGATGGGGCCTTTGGAGCCTTCAATCGCCGTGCCATAGTTCTCCTGGAGCATCTCGACGCGTGAATACAGCTGCTGCAGCTGGCGCTCACGGTAGCCATTTTCCTTGGCCTCCGGGTTCGCCGCGATCTGGCCTTGGAGCGTTTCGATCTGCGCATTGGCCTTCTCGATCTCCTTCTCCGCCGCCAGATACCGGTACTTGGGCCCCCCAAACAAGCTGCCGCTTTCGCGCATCAGTTGGTAGCCGTACATGTCTCCGCCGAGCTCACCCATCAGACCACTGCCGACCTGCTTTTCTTCCTTGAACATACCTCCCAGGTAGGCGGCAGCCATGACCACTGCAGCCATCGTGCCTGCGGTTCCCCAAGGACCCATGGTAGTGCTGCCGGGCGCAGCTGCCCCCAAGCTCCCCCCTACGGCGTACGTCGTGGCTCCAGAAGCTTGAGCGCCAACCGCACTCCATGGAGCGCTGCCTCCCAAGCCAACCATATTGCCAACATAGCGCGCCCCCTGGCCCAGCAGACCTTCTCCTGTATATAGGCTGTAGCCGGATGATCCTGCACTGAGCATGTTCATCAGGCCACCACCGGTGGCTCCGGAGCCACCACCTCCACCAAACAAGCCAGAGAGCCATCCCACTCCGCTGGTAATCAAACCCGTGATATTCGCACCAATGTTCATCACAAACTTCTGCGCGAATGCCTTGTACAAAGCATCCGATATCGAAGTCAGTACGGTCGTCTTCAAAGACTTGCCCAAGTTCTTCAAACCCTGAGCACCGTTATTGAGAAAGTCGGCGAATCCCTGGCGGACGACATCTCCATACTTGCTCGCTTGCTGCGTAACGTATTGGTCCTGAATGCGCGCCAGCTCAGTCTGTAGCTTCGTCTCTGCAGTGAGTCGCGCCTGGGCGATCAAATCAGCTTCTTTGGTCGCGTTCTTTTCGCTGTTGGAATCGTAAGAACTCTTTTTGATCTGTTCAATCTCTCGCGCCAGCTGCAGCTCTGCCTTGCGCACAGCCAGCAACTTCTGGCGCTGGCTTTCTTCCACGCCCAGCAGCGACATGCTGTACTGCTGCAGTTCATATTCCTCTTTGGCGGCTTTCAACTGCTCTGCATACTTGCTACTGGCCTCAATGTATGCACCTTCTTTCAGGGATTGCACATAGCGCTCATGCTGCTCGGCAATCTTGGCCAAACCTTCGCTGACCTCAGGTCTCCAAGGCACCCCGCTGGCATTGTTCGCTTCGGACCGGGATTTCTCCATCGCCATTTCGGCAATGGCTATCTTGGACTTTCCAAAGTTGGCGTTGGCAGCTTCCTGCTTGTCTGCCATATCGCCAATCGCACTTGCTGACTTTTTCAGGTCGTCGATATATTTGAGATAGCTCTTTCTAGCTTCTTCCTGAGCCTGGATTTGCTTTTCCAGCTCAATCCGACCTTGTTGGGTTGTTTGGTAGCGCTGGGCTTCAACCAGTTGTCCCTGTAGATTGGCTTTGGTGCGCTGATCGGTTGCTTCACTGATTTCCGTTTCCAGCTTCTTGACGAGCCGGTCCGATTCCGTCCTGCTGTCTGTCGCAGTGCCTCGCTCCTTGAGGCGATCAATCAAATCTTCTTCGGCCGCGATCCTCAACCTGATGCCGGAAATGGCGCTGTCCTGATCGCTCCCACCTGATTCGCGCCTGACATTGTTTGCCGAAGGGTTACCTGCAGAAGGCACTTGCCTGGGCATGAGCTTTGGTGTCTGCACGTTGACCGAGGGAAGCTCAACCACGGGAGGCTGCATGGACGCTGTGATGCGTTGCATGTTCGCAAGGTCAGCACGCATCGCGTCATAGTATTTCTGAGCTTTCTCTCTCCAGCGCTTGTTGCCAGGCTCAGCTTCTGCCAAGTCCTTAGCCTCCTCATACTTCTTCTTGTTCCATTCCAGGTTGGTACTGGCAGTCTTGTGTGAGGTCTCCTTGCGGCTGAGCGAGGCGGCATTGGCCAGCTGCCCAAGCGCGCTGATACCTTTGACGGCAAGCTCCACGACTTCAGCAATCGCGCCAATCACCGTTTGAAAGCCTGCGCGCGTCGCTTCGGAAGACAAGGTTTCGTTCAATGACTCAATGCTCTCGCGCATCCCTTGCAGGCTGCCGCTGTCACCCGTCATTGCAGTCGCAAAGCTGTTCTGCAGCGCCTCCAAGGCACCACCCAGCGTATCCCTTGCAGCAACCGCCGCCCCACCATACGAGGTTTGCAGCGCATCCAGGATAACGGCTTGCGCCGCACCGACCTGGCCGGTTGCTTCCAACTGCGCAACCATCTCCTTTTGCTGGTCGGTGAATTGCACCCCCTTGTCCGCCAGCGCCTTGAGCCCTTCGGAAGGAGAGTTCAACGCCTGCCCGATGGTCTCCGCAGAGCTGGTCACCGATGTGCCCATGCGCGACGACATATCCACCACTGCCTGCATGGCCTGCGGGAACTGTTGCCCCACGACATTGGAGTAAGTCAGCAGCTGCGTTTGCGCCTGGGTGATCTCCCCCGACGAGAACACGCTCGACTTCGACAGCGATGCGGCCATGCCGTTGAGCCGCTCCTGCGACCAACCCGCAGCCTCGCCGGTGGACTTCAACATGGCGGAGAGCTGGGCCTGCTGCTTCTCGGCGTTGATGGTTTCCGTAATGAATTTGCCAAAGAACGCGGGCGCCCCTTGCGCCAGGAGGCCGAACACCACCTTGGTGGACTCCGCCCAACGCTTGGCAGCGCCGTTCGCGTTTTCTTGCTCTTTCTGCACCGTCGCCAGATCCCTGGTGTACGAGGTGAGGGCAACCTGGCTCGTTTGCTGCACCTGAACAAAGGTTTCGGAGAAGCGCTGGGTATCCCGGATCCCCACCTGGATCACCGATGACTGGCTCTGAAACGCCGAGGTCATCATCTCGAACGATTGTGCGGATTTTCTCGAGCCGGTCTCGACCGAACTCCAGAAGCCCTGAATGCTGTTGATGGCCTCATGGACACCCAGCTGGAGGTCCGAGAGGTCAACACCAATCTTGATATTTTTTTCTAGATCAGCCATAGCAGCACCAATAGAAATGGCCCGCCGAGGCGAGCATAGAAAAAGGAAAGCCCACCGAAGTGGGCTATTTCTGGCGGGATCGATCCTGTGCTTCCCTGCGCGCCTGCAATGCTTCGAGCGCGCCGCGCTCCAGCAGGCCCACTTCGCGCAGCACCTGGTTGCGTTTGCGCTTGTTGATGCCCTCGGCATCCAGCCAGCGGTAGATCACGTTGTAGTCCAGGGCATAGATACCGCCCATGCCTGCTCGCCACTGGCTGGCGTTGTCGATGAAGCAGCGGTAGGCCAGCTCGTGGTCGGGGTAGCACACCAGGGGCTCGCGTTCCTTGATCATCTCGGCAGGAAAGCCCATGGCCACCAGTTGTTGGGGACTGGACCGTTCGCCAAACAGCGCCCGGCCCAGCTCCATCAGTTTTTTGTCTTGGCGCCCGAATGAGCCTGGAAGAAGCCAGTCACGATCGCACCGAAGGCGAACGCATGGGTCACAAAGAACTGCGTGATGTTCTCGACGCTGAACTCATCGGTGAATTCCCAGGCAGACACGATTTTCATCACCAGCTTGGCCTGGTCGGTACGCATGTCCTTTTCTTGCTCATCGCTGAGAGGGGCCTCGGCCGTCGCCTTGTACTTGTCCTGCAAGGCGGTGAACTCGGCGGACAGCGCCTTCATCGCTTCGGTATCGTGGAAGCGGAAGGTCAGGCCCAGAGGCTGCGGGCCCTTGCCGGCGACGGGCACATCAGCAGTGCCCTTGAACGTGGGAGCGGGGGCAAACGATGCGAGAGACTTCGCCATGATGGATTTCCTTCTTCTGAAACAAAAAGGCCCGTGCAGGAGCTACCTGACGGGCATGAAAAACCCGCCTTGAGGATTCAAAGCGGGCGTGGCGACCTTTACTTGTAGGTCTTGATGGGGCGCAGCATGGACAAGGTCAGCTTGCCGGTGGTCACGGCGTTAGAGGCCACCACAGGGGTCTCCTGCACGCTGATGTAGCCGTAGGCATAGCTGATCGAGCCACCATTGGGCAGGGCCATGCGAATCGCCACCAGGCGGTTGGCACGCGATGCCTGGACAGCGGCCTTGTAGCCTGGCAAGGTGGGATCCCAGCCAAAGGTCAGCTCCCAGCTCATCGCCGAGCGGGTCGTCGGGATCTTGATGCCGTACTTCTGCGACAGCGGGTTGAACTCCGCGTACTGCTGCTCACCGCCGGTAGGGCTGATTTCGCTGACCTGCTGCAGCTCGGTCCAGCCGGTGATGGGGCGGACCGTGCCGGCGCTCGAACCGCTGGGGAACTGGATCAGGTCGGTGGTGTCCTCGTCTTCCAACGTGATGGCACCCGTGGTCGCCGAGCCAACCCGCAGGATGGAGTCGTTCATGTCTTCCCAGCCGGTATTGAGCAGGAAGGGGTCTTTGGCGCTCAGGCCATGGGCTGCCGCTGCGATCACGGGAGGTGCCGCATTGGAGATGGTGGTCACGGAGACGGAAGCGCCAAAACCGGTCGAGATTGCAAAACGGGTGCCGGTCGATACTTCATAAGCCATGGTTGGGCCTTTCAAAAAAAGAAAATCCGCCTGCGTTGAGCCAAGGCGGATCGGTTTCGCCCTCGTCGGGCACAAAAAAACCGCCTCTCGGCGGAATGCAATGGTTGAAAAAGTCACAGCTGCTGGCGGCGTAGTGCACACCGGCAGTCTGTGCTCTCTCCTCAAGGGCTGCGGGGCCTGAGCTCCAGCGGCATGGGTACGCATGCGCGCCGAACCTGCCCTGCAGTCACTGACCAGGACAGCGCAAACACTGGCCTTCAGATCCATGCCCCATCAGACAACCCAAGCGGGCTGGGGCGGCTGTTCGCTTCTGCAAGCACTGGGAAGCTCTCAGCAGGAGATACCGCACCGTCAAACCACTCGGGTGCGGACTGCACTTGCTGCAGCTGATGTGCCAAAGCCCCCATGCAGCGGGCATCGACGTTGGAAAAAAGCCTGCACTGGCATGCGCCAGCAGGCAAGCGCAACTGCAGTTATGGCTGACGTGGTGCCACCGCCTGATGGCAGCGCGCACAGCACGGATGCCAACCTGCCTGGACATACCCCGGCATGTTGACCCGCGCCAGAAACGCAAAAACCCCGCACGGGGCGAGGCTTGAAAAGGCTGGTGGCATAGCTCTGCCATCAAAGGCCTTGCGCTGCCACAACAGCAGCGCAAGTGATTCATGGTTAAGGACATGGGCGGGCTTGCTTTCGCACCCTTCTCATCAATGTCTCAACGATTACGAGAATACCACACTTTTAGTCGGTTCGCAACAACTTATTCAAGTTATTGCTCTGCGTTCTTTTGCAGTCCATCACATAGTCGATCAGGAGCTGCACGTCCTTTCGGCTGGGCTCCTGGGCCAGCATCGCACCCTTGCATTTGAGGCATTTGTAGGTCTTGCCCTCCTTGGCCGTCAGGCCTGTTCCTTGGCATGGCTTGCATTTCTGGTCCAGCAACCAGGCCATGGCCTCCAACGCAGAATCCTGGGGGTCTGCCAGGTGTCCGGCCACGCCGTACTGGACCAAGGCGTTGTACATCCGCTCCATATCCACCCTGCTGGGCTTGGTGATGATCCGCAGGTAGTGCAAGGCCACATTGGCTTTGCTCATCCCGCTGGCCTTGATCAGGTCCACCTGTCCCATGCGGTGCGACTCATCGGACAGATCGCGGGCGTTCATCGCGACCGTGTATCGCTCTGCTGTCATGCTCATGCTTGCTCCTTCAATGCCTTTGTGCCGGCAGGATTCCGTTGTCTGTGTCTGTCCGCGTACCACCGCATGCCGTCACGCCTAACCGGTCCGTCCTGAATGGCATGCAACCGGCCTTGGCTTTTGCACCCATGTTGACGGCGAGCTGGTGCATCCCCAAAGGACCGGCATCAAGCAGAACGCCGCGCCCCTTGCGTCTGGGCAGTGGCATGCTCATACCGCCTCCCATACGCGGTAGCCGTCGCGCAGCAGATCCGCACCCTCAAACTGCACCACCTGCGCGAGGCCGGTGCGCGCCAACTCGGGCAGGCGGCGGCAGATTTGCTGGACCGTCATGCCCGTGCATTCGGCCATCTCGCCCGCCGTCAGCGATTTCTCATCGTGCAGGGCCGCGAGGATGCGGGAAGCATGTCCGCCTGCAAGCCGGGCCGAATGCTCCGGGGCGCCGTAGCTGCTCACAGGGTCACAGGTGCGGGCAAAGTTCATCGCAGTGTTCCTTTCAAAATACGTTGGGTTTTGTCGTGGGAAGCCTGGGCCTGAGTCCCGCTTTCGATGACGTAGCCGAGATACCGGGGATGGCGCTCCGTGCTCCGGGATATCCGCTGCGGGCCGAACTGAGATGCAATGGATTGCACCGGACGGCTGAATGCATTGGGTGGCCGCCCGTTGCGCTGAGGCGCAGCGAACGCGAGCTGATGGCTGGGGGCCCCGCCAACGCGCTCCGCCCTGCCTTCATGGCTGCCCATGTTCGAACCCGCCGCCGGGCTTGCCGCATCTGGCAGTGCCGCAGCGTCGAGGGCGCTCAGACCGGGGCTGGGTTGTGACTTTCGTATGAACATGCAATAATTAAACCATAGTTCAGACCACAAAGCAACTATAGTTATCAAAATTTCCGCGAGAATTTAAACCATGGTTGAATACAAAGACCGCCTGGTTCAGGCGATGACGGCAGCAGAGATGAAAACCGCGGACCTGGCCGACCGGCTGGGGCTGTCCTACCAAGCCATCAAGAAGGTGGTGGACGGAAATACCAAGGCATTGACGGCAGAGAACAGCGCCCGCGCGGCGCAGTTGCTCAATGTGTCTTCGGACTGGCTGGCCCTGGGGGAAGGAACCATGGCGCGCTCCAGTACCGTGATGCCCTACAGCGACCTGTCCCCTGCGCCCATTCCGGGGCGCCCCTCGATCGCAGTACCCGTGTTGTCCAACAGCGCATCGATGGGATCAGGGGCCGAGCTGCTGGAGCACGACGTGCTGACCGGCGATCTGAAGCTGTCGCAGGAATGGGTCACACAGCGGGTCAAACCCTCCAACGTCCAGGCGCTGCGCTTCATCCATGCCTATGGCGATTCGATGAAGGGCACTTTCAATGATGGCGATATCTTGCTGGTCGACACCGGTATCCGCCTGGTCGACATCGACGGCGTCTATGTGCTGTGCGCACATGACCGGCTCTTTGTAAAGCGCGTGCGCCAGCGCTGGGATGGGCAGTTCGAGATCAGCAGCGACAACCCCAGCATCAAGACCTCTGACCTGCTCGATGGACGAGAGCAACTGGATGTGCGAGGCCGGGTCCTGTGGGCCTGGAACGGCCAGAAGCTCTGACGCCCTTCCGGGGCATCTGCAGTGTGGGCACGCGGGCCGACGCAGGCATCTATCACTACGTTAACGACAGCATCATCCTGAAAGCAACAGGACGCGACGCCCTGCGCGAACCGGAATACTTCAAGGTTGCGGATATGAAGATAAGTTCAGCCTTCAATCTAAACCATAGTTATATGCCCATCTTAACTATGATTTAAGTGGATGCAGTGGACAGCTTGCAAGGGCTGAACAGCGCGGCCACGGCACAACCGGCCGGGCAACAGGGGGGCAGCAATCACAGACTGAACTGCCAGTCCGCAGACCAAGCGGGCCTGCTGGGCTTTTGCCCATGGCTCATCGAGCGGCCCTGTGACATAGAGAAGATATCTTAAATGATCTTTTAATCATTTTTGATATCTACAGTACTCATCAAACACCAAAACCCAAGCGTCGATAGGTTTTCACCCGCTAGAACCCGGGATTTTGCGGGCAAGCCGCAGTCGCGCTTCCCGTTCAGCAACGGGCTATGCAGAGGGAGACCTTCCATCCATCCGAAGCGGTAAAGGCGTAGCGATGCAGACCCCAGCGCCACCCGGGAAACATGCAGTCACATCAACAAACGCAATGTGTTAGGAGAAGTTTCTTTCCCGTGCACACGCTGTGCATTGCTCCACCAGGGATACCTGCCCATTCCCAACTGGGCTTTCGTGGAGCCTGGCAAGTAACAACACAGGCGGTGCCTATGCTGCTCCGCTAGGCCCTTGAGAGCGCATGCGTGTGCGCCCGCCCCCCGATAACAATACCCCCACACCACCCTCGGAGTTGCCTGCCCCGCGCGTACCGATCTGCGCGTGCTCCGCATGCGCATCTCAATTCAGTACCGGCGTTTGCCAGGTAAGCAAGCCAAGCCGCATCAGAACAGGCGCTGCATTATCTCTGTGCAGGCTGCGAGCCATCAGATCCGGCCCGAATTACTCATTATCGGCAGGTTTGGAGCGTCCACCCATTTGCTCCTCATAGAACTGCCCCAGACCCAGGCTACCTACATCACGTCGCAATTGAATATCGTAGATGAATATCTTGTTGAATACCCGGTCCAGACGCACATACTGGTAGGTCGCCACCGTCGCTTCATTGACAACCAGCTTGATGGGATCGGTTCGGTACACACCAAAATGGCTGGTTGGCCTCAGTTTGATCTTGGAAAAAGGCTCCGACGACAAATACACATAGAAGGGGGTGTACATGGGAATAACTAATGTCCTTGCAAAGTATCGGCGGCCAACCCATTCACCCGAGCATTATCCGCATCGGCCATCAAACCCACTGTGATACAGCGGCCTATTCGATGCACTCCCGTTATTCAATCGCACTCGTACAATGCATGCCGCGCCAAAACTTAGCCATAATTGATAGCTATATCGTATTCGATTAAATCTATTTGACCTTGTCAATAATTATTGGTTTGCAGTTGTTTGCTATCTGCGTCGCCGCTGGCTGTTTTTCTTGACGGGGCACGTTGCCCCGCAATGCAGATGCGGATCAGCCACTCGCGAAGCATCGCGACCTGGACGCAGGCATCCGCTGCGCAACTTGTGCCATATTTTTATACAGTACCTGCGATCCAGGCCGCCTCCAGGCATACAGACAGTATCCATCTACACTGCTTGGTGAATAGCTAAAAAATTCATAGCATCCAGCAAGCCACAGGTAGCAATTTGCGCCACAATAGAACGGTTGTTATGCGTGCTGGCTGACGCCGGCGCACCCGGTTGTCAAAGTTCATGGCCTGCCCTCCTTCCCGTTCTGCCAAGCGCTCAGCCCAAAAGAAAAAAGCATCCAAATCAGCCCCCGGCCTGCTGCGTGGCTTGTTGCGCAAGTTGGTAGGCCGGGGCGCACTCGCAGGCTACAGCGCAGTGGCGGCACTGGGCTCGGCCGCCTACGTGCCCCAGCTGGACCACGTTCGCCAATGGGCCATCCACAGCACCACGCAGTGGCTGCAGCAACAAGGCCCCGTCCAGACCGCGCAGCAGTGGTGGGGCGAGCTGCAATCCACTGCCGCAGACTGGCAAGTCCGCTTTGAAGACATTGCCCGGCAAAGCCGAGGCGGTAGTGCAGCGTCAGGCACTGGTCACGCGCCCTCTTCTGCACCGCCCTCGCCTCCAGTTGCAGGCCCATCCAGCCCAGCCGCTTCGGACAAAGCCAGCCAGGGGTTTGCCGACTGCGCCGAGCAATTGCCGCCGGACGCCCCGCTCAGTGCGGCCAGCGTGGGCCGCAGCTGGATGCCCGTGACCTTGTGTTCCACAGGGTTCGCGGTGCTGTATTCGGGGCTGTCCAAAACGCCCATTGTCACGGTGGAACGCCTCAGCCGCCAGCGGCTGCAAAGTGCTGCCGGACTGCCCCGCACCGACCATTTTTATGCCGATGCGCGCCTACGCGCTGCCTACAAGGCGGAGCTGTCCGATTACCAGGCCAGCGGCTATGACCGCGGGCACATGGCGCCGGCAGCGGACCAGAGCACCGCTACGGGCATGGCCCAGTCGTTTGCGCTGTCGAACATGGTGCCGCAGGACCCCACCCACAACCGCCAGGTCTGGTCCAAGCTCGAAGCCGATGTGCGCAAATACGCCAAACGCGCGCGCGGCAATGTGTTTGTCTACACCGGCCCGCTGTTCGAAGGCCAGACGCCGACGATTGGCCGCAACCAGGTCTGGGTACCCAGCCATCTGTACAAACTGGTGTTTGACGAACAGCAGCAGCGGGCCTGGGCCTGGGTGCTGCCCAACCAGGCCGACGTGCAACTGGGTGCGCCGATGAGCTATGCGCAGTTTGTGCAGCGGACGGGGCGCAATTTTCTGCCGCATCTGCACTGACGACGCGGGGAGACGTTCTCAGCCCGAAGCCAGAGCCAGGGCCATGTCCAGCCTTCAGGTGCCGGGGTTCATCCAATCGGCATGCCAGCCGCCACCCAACTCCTGGATGAGCTGGGCCGCCGCCAGTTGCTGGTTCAGCTGCAACTGGATCAGCGAGCGGCGCGCTGACAGCGCCGTAGCCTGGGCGGTCACCACATCGGTATAGGGCACCTGTCCTTCCTTGTAGCGGTTGAGCATTTGCTGCTCCACCTTTTCGGCCGAATCCAGGCTTTGCTGCAGCAGCGGCTTTTGGGCATTGAGCGCGGCCACATTGCTCAACACATCTTCGACCGCCTGAAAAGCCGCCAGCACCGACTGGCGGTAACTCGCGGTTCGGGCCGCATGGGCGGCGCGCGCAGAATCGACCTGAGCCGTGGTGGCACCGGCGTTGAAAATGCTCTGGCTCAGCGATGCGCCCAGCGACCACAGCAAACCGGAGGCACTGAACAGGTTGCCCAGGTTCGAGCCGGATCGGCTGAGCGAGCCGCTCAGGCTCAGGCTGGGGTAATAAGCGGCCTGGGCCACACCGATCTGGGCATTGGCCGCAGCCACCGCCCGCTCGGCCGCTGCAATATCGGGCCTGCGCTCGAGCAAGGTCGACGGCACCACCGCCGGGACCTCGGGCACCGTCACATTCCAGGCTGCAGGCGGCAGGTCGAACTGGGCCGGTGCCTGCCCGGTCAGCACCGCAATCGCATGCTCATAGGTCTGGCGCGACTGGCGCAGGGATTCGACACTGGCTTGCGTATTCGTCAACGTCGTCTGCGCCTGCAGCACTGCCGTGCGCGCCTCCACGCCGACGTCGTAGCGGTTCTGGGCAATCTGCAGGCTGCGCTGGTAGCCCTCGATCGACTGCTGCAGGATCTGCATCTCGGCATCGGCCTCGCGCAGCCTGAAGTAGTTCTGCACCAGGCTGCCTACGGCCGACAGGCGCGCGGCGGCCAGATCGGCCTCGCTGGCCTGGGCGCTGCTTTGCGCAGCACTGACCGATTCTCGCAGGCGCCCCCACAGGTCTGAATCCCAGGCGGCACTGATGCCCAGCGAGGCACTGCCATTGCCACTGGATTGGCCGCCACCCTGGCGCGTCTGGCCCAGCGTGCCATTGACGGTCGGCAGCAAGCCGGCCTGCTCCACGCGCAGCGCCGCCTGGGCTTGTTGCACGGCCGCTGCGGCCGCTGCGATGTTCTGGTTGTCCACCTGCACCCGGGCAGCGAGCTGGTTGAGCTGCTCGTCAGCAAACAGTGTCCACCAGTCGCCCCGGTCCACGGCATCGTTGGGTTGGGCGCTTTGCCACAGCGCGCCGGCTTCCTTGAAGCTGGCCGGCGCGGGGGTGCTAGGTACCTGGTAGACGGGGGCCACCGAGCAGGCACTCAACAGCCCGGCGCAGCACAGCGCCAGTGCGAGGCTGCGCAGCACAGGCGCCGTCCGGGTCGGACGAAGGGAATGGGAAAAGGCGAGGGTTGGCATCATGGCGTATCAGTGTTCCAGAGTGGGCATGCCGTCGTTGGAGGCACGGCCCAGGTCGCGCTCGTTAGGGGCGCGGCGGCGCAGCTTGTCCAGCAGCACATAGACCACCGGCGTGGTGACCAGGGTCAGCACTTGGCTGGCCAGCAGGCCACCAATGATGGCAATGCCCAGCGGCTGGCGCAGCTCCGAGCCCTGGCCAAAGCCTATGGCCAGCGGCAAGGCGCCCAGCGCGGCGGCCAATGTCGTCATCAGGATGGGGCGGAAGCGCAGCAGGCAGGCCTCGCGCACCGCGTCGATCGCCGACAGGCCCCGTGATCGCTCGGCCTCCAGCGCAAAATCGATGATCAGGATGGCATTCTTCTTCACAATGCCAATGAGCAAAAACACCCCGATGAGCGCAATCACCGTGAACTGCATGTTGAACAGCATCAGCGCGATCACCGCGCCGACACCTGCCGATGGCAGGGTGGACAGCACCGTGATCGGGTGCACCAGGCTTTCATAGAGCATGCCCAGCACGATGTAGATCACCACGATTGCGGCGAGGATCAGGTAGAGCTGCTGGTTCTGCGATTTCTGAAAGCTCAGCGCCGTACCCTGGAAGCTGCCGCGCACATTGATGGGCATGGCGATATCGGCCTCGGCCTGGGCAATCACCTGCTGGGCTTCGCTCAGCGCCACGCCATCGTCCAGGTTGAACGAGATCGTCGTTGACAGCTCCCCGTCCTGGTGGTTCACGCTGGTGGGCGCGGGGCGCTCCACCACCTTGGCAAAGCTCGACAGCGGCACCATGGTAGCGACGCTGGTACTGATCACGTTGCCGGTCGATGCGCTGCGCTGCGCCGGGTTAGCGGCCGTGCCCTCGGTGCCCGTCAGGTTGGAGGGCACATAGATATCCTGCAACGCCGGTGGGCCGCGCGTGTACTCCGGCGCCCATTCCATGATCACCGAGTACTGGTTCAGGTCGCTGTAGATGGTGGCCACCGAGCGCTGGCCAAAGGCGTTGTAGAGCGCGTTGTTGATGGACTTGGAGTTCACCCCCAGCCGCGCTGCGGCCTGCTTGTCCACCTCGACATACACCTCCACGCCGCTCTCCGACTGGTCGGTGTCCACGTCCTGCAGCAAGGGCTCCTCTTTGAGGCGCTCGGCCAGGCGCGTGGCCCATTTCTTCATGTCGGCGGTGTTGTCGCTCTTGAGGGTGTATTGGTAGGTGGAATTGGACGAGCGCCCGCCCATGCGCAAGTCCTGCACCGGGTTCAGAAACACGCGCAGACCGGTGATCTGCGACAGTTGGGGGCGCAGGCGCGCGACTACCTGCAGGCTGGTCACATCGCGCTCGCTGACCGGCTTGAGGTTGATGAACACAAAGCCCCCGCCCGAGCGGCTGCCGCCGGCAAAGCCCACCACCGTGTCGATGGCCGGGTCCTGCTGGATGATCGACAAGGCCTCCTTGAGCTTGCCCGCCATCGCGGTCGACGAGATGCTCTGGTCCGCGCGCAGGCCGCCCGCCAGCTGGCCGTTGTCCTGCTGCGGGAAGAAGCCCTTTTGCACGTGCATGAACAGATAGCCGTTCATGCCGATGACGATCACCAGGATCAGCATCACGACAAGCTTGGCATGCAGCGCCCAATCGAGACAGCGCTCGTAGACCCTCAGCATCGCGTGGTAGCCGTTCTCCAGCGCGCGGGCAAAGCGGCCGCGCGGTGCCGTCTCGATGGCATCCTCGTTGCGCAGAAACCAGGCGCACATCATCGGCGTGGTCGTCAACGAGATGACCAGCGAGATCATCACCGCCACCGACAAGGTCACGGCGAACTCCTTGAACAGGCGGCCAATCTGGCCTTCCATGAAGAGCAGCGGTATGAACACCGCCACCAGGGACAGGCTGATCGACAGCACGGTAAAGCCCACTTCTCGCGCGCCCTGCAGCGCGGCGGCCATCTTGTCCATGCCCTGCTCGATATGGCGGCTGGTGTTTTCCAGCACCACAATCGCGTCATCGACCACGAAGCCGGTGGCCACCGTCAGCGCCATCAGGCTCAGGTTGTTCAGGCTGAAGCCCAGCAGGTACATCACGCCAAAGGTGCCCAGCAAGGACACCACGGTGGCCACGGCCGGAATCACCGTGGCGCGCGCCTTGCGGATAAAGGCGCCCACCACCAGCACCACCAGCACCACCGAGACCATCAACGTGGTCTCGATCTCGTGCAGCGACGAGCGGATGGAGTTGGTGCTGTCGCTGGCGACCTGGATCTTCACATCCTTGGGCAGCTGGGCCTGCAGCTCCGGCAGGAGCTTGCGGACGTTGTCCACGGTGTTGATGATGTTGGCCCCCGGCTGGCGCGTGATCAGCACCAGGATGGCGGGTTGGCCATTGAACAGGCCCATCGTGTAGACATTGGCCGGCCCGTCGATGACGCGTGCCACATCGCCCAGTTTGACAGCGGCGCCATCGCGCCAGCCCACCACCAGGCCCTGGTACCAGCTGGCCTTGCGCTCGGGCGCCGGGGTGTAGATCTGCAGACGGTTGCCACCACTCTCGATAGCGCCTTTGGGCCGGTTGGCATTGGCGGCCTGGATGGCGGCGCGCACATCCTCGGTCGCAATGCCGTAGTGGCTCAGTGCCTGGGGCAACAGCTCGACCCGCACCGCCGGCAGCGAGCCGCCGCCGATTTCGACATCGCCCACGCCATCAACCTGGGAGATGCGCTGGCTCACCACGTTGGAGACCTCGTCATACAGCTCGCCGGGCGTGCGCGTGGGCGAGGTCATCGCCAAGATGATGATCGGCGAATCCGATGGGTTCATCTTGCGGTAGGTAGGGTTGCTGCGCAGGTCTGACGGCAGGTCACTGCGCGCAGCATTGATGGCCGCCTGCACCTCGCGCGCAGCGCCATTGATGTCGCGGTTCAGGTCGAACTGCAAGGTCACATTGGCCGAGCCGGTCGAGCTGCGCGAGGTCATCTCATTGACCCCGGCGATCACGCCCAGATGGCGCTCCAGCGGCGTGGCTACGCTGGAGGCCATGTTCTCCGGGCTCGCACCCGAGAGGCTGGCCGTGACCGAGATGACCGGGTAATCCACCTGCGGCAGTGGTGCAACCGGCAATGCAAAGAACGCAGCAATGCCGGCCAGCGCCATACCGATCGTCAGCAAGACGGTGGCGACCGGGCGTTTGACGAAGGGCTCGGACAGGTTCATGCCTGCACCTCGGCAGGGCCGCCATTGCCACCCTTATCGCCGTTACTGCCGTTGCCGGGATGGGCGCCACCGTGCCCGGCTTGGCGGCGGCCCAGGCGGGCACCCAGGCGGTCAAACACCAGGTAGATCACCGGGGTGGTGAACAGGGTCAGCAACTGGCTGAGCATCAGCCCGCCAAAAATGGCCAGGCCCAGCGGGCGGCGCAGCTCGGCGCCCTCGCCCCAGCCAAACATCAGCGGCAGTGCAGCAAACAACGCGGCCAGGGTCGTCATCAGGATGGGTCTGAAGCGCAGCAAGGCCGCCTGGTGGATGGCCTTCTGCGGCCCCATGCCCTGGTTGCGCTCGGCATCGATCGCAAAGTCGATCATCATGATCGCGTTCTTCTTGACGATGCCGATCAGCAAGATGATGCCGATGATGCCGATCACACCCAGGTCGTTGCCGCTGATCATCAGCGCCAGCAATGCGCCCACCCCCGCCGACGGCAAGGTGGAGAGAATGGTCATCGGATGCACATAGCTCTCGTACAGCACGCCCAGCACGATGTAGACGCAGACCAGCGCCGCCAGGATCAGGACCAACTGGCTGGTGAGCGAGTTCTGGTAGGCGGCTGCCGCGCCGAGGAACTCCATGGTCAGCGACGCGGGCATGCCGATATCCTTGGCCGCCTGCTTGATGGCATCGACTGCATGGCCGAGCGATACGCCGGGAGCGGTGTCAAAGCCCAGGGTCGCGGCGGGGTACTGCGACACGCGGGTCACCTGCAGCGGTGCCAACTGCTCCTCGATATTCGCTATGGCTGACAGCGGCGTGGCCCCCGTGCTGCTGGCACTGATGGCCAGGTTGCCCAAGGTCTGCACGCTGTTGAGCTGGTCTTGCTGCGCCTCCAGAATCACGCGGTACTGGTTGGTCTCGGTAAAGATCGTCGAGACAATGCGCTGGCCAAAGGCGCTGTAGAGGCTGTCATCAATGCTGCTGGCGCTGATGCCCAGGCGCGATGCGGTATCGCGGTCCACATTGACATAGGCCGACAGGCCCTTGCGCCCGGCATCGCTGGTGGCATTGCGCACCTCGGCCACGTTCTGCAGCTGGCTGACGAGCTTCTGCGTCCAGTCATTGACCTGGTCGGTGTTCACGCCGCCGATCGACAGGCGGTATTCGGTGGGGCCGGTTTGCGAGTCGATGGTCAGGTCCTGCGAGGGTTGCAGAAAAATACGCACCCCCGCCACCTGGCTCACCCGCTCGCGCAGGCGCTGCATCACCGCATCCTGCGCATCATGCGGCCGGGTCAGGTTGATCGACAGGCTGCCGGTGTTGAGCATGGTGTTGTTGGCGGCATCCACCCCGACCACCGAGCTGACCGAGGCCACATCCTTGTCCTGCAGAATCGCGCTGACGGCCTGCTGCTGCAGATCGCTCATGCGGGCAAAGGAGACCTCTTGCGCGGCCTCGATCTGCGCCTGCAGCTGGCCAGTGTCCTGCGTCGGGAACAAGCCCTTGGGAATGGCGAGATAGAGCAGACCCGTCAACACCACGGTGGCCACCGCCACGACCAGGGTCAGCGCCTGGTGGCGAAACACCCAGTGCAGGCCACGGTCGTAATGGTGGATCACCTTGTCAAAACCGCGCTGCACCGATGCCGCCCAGCCGCGCGTGTGCGCACTGGTGTCCTCTTGCTTGAGCCAGCGCGCCGACATCATCGGCACCAGGGTGAGCGACACCACGGCCGAGATCAGAATGGTGATGGCCAGGGTCACCGCAAATTCGCGGAACAAACGGCCCACGATATCGCCCATGAACAGCAGCGGAATCAGCACCGCAATCAGCGACACGGTCAGCGAAATGATGGTGAAGCCGATCTGCGCTGCACCCTTCAAGGCGGCAGCCATCGGCGTCTCGCCCTCTTCGATGTAGCGGGCAATGTTCTCGATCATCACGATCGCATCGTCGACGACAAAGCCGGTCGCAATCGTCAGCGCCATCAGGCTCAGGTTGTTCAGGCTGTAGCCCAGCAGGTACATGGCCCCGCAGCTGCCGATCAGCGAGATGGGTACGGCCAGGCTGGCGATCACCGTGGCACGCAGGCTGTGCAGGAAGAAGAAGATCACCAGCACCACCATCACCACAGCCAGCGCCAGCTCCATCTGCACATGCTCGACCGACGCGCGGATGCCGGTGGTGCGGTCGGTCAGCACCTTGACCTCGACCGACGCAGGCAAGGACGCAGTCAGCTCAGGCAGGCGCTGCTTGATCGCATCGACAGTCGCAATCACATTGGCACCGGGCTGGCGCTGCACATTCAGGATGATCGCGGGCGTCTCATCGACCCAGGCGGCGAGCCGGTCGTTCTCGGCGCTGGCCACCACGCGTGCCACGTCCTTCATCAGCACCGGGGCATTGCCCTTCCAGGCCACGACCAGGTTCATGTAGTCATCGGTGGTCAGCAGCTGGTCATTGCTGTTGATCGAGTAGGAGCGCTTGGGTCCATCGAAACTGCCCTTGGCGCTGTTGGAATTGGCATTGCTGATGGCGGTGCGCAGGCTGCTCAAGGTAATGCCATTGGCCGCCAGCGCCTGGGTGTTGGCCTGGATGCGCATTGCAGGCTTTTGCCCGCCTTCCAGGCTGACCAGACCGACGCCCGAAACCTGGCTGATCTTCTGCGCCAGGCGGGTGTTGACGATGTTCTGCACCTCGGTGAGCGGCAGCTCTTTGGAGGTGATGGCCAGGCTCATCACCGGCGTGTCGGCCGGGTTCACCTTGGCATAGATCGGGGGGGCGGGCAGGTCGGCCGGCAGCAGCGCACTGCTGGCGTTGATTGCGGCCTGCACCTCCTGCTCGGCCACATCCAGCGACAGCCCCAGCTGGAACTGCAGGGTCACGATGGACACACCGGCAGCGCTGGTCGAAGACATGCGGTCCAGTCCGGACATCTGGCCGAGCTGGCGCTCCAGCGGTGCACTCACCGTGCGGCTCATCACCTCGGGGCTGGCACCGGGGTACAGGGTCTGCACCTGGATCGTCGGGTAATCCACTTCGGGCAGCGCCGACAGCGGCAGCAGCCGAAAGCCCACCAGACCGGTCAGCACGATGGCCAGCATCAGCAAGGCCGTCGCCACCGGCCGCTGGATAAAGGGGCGGGAAGGACTCATCGCTCAGCCCGCCTTACTGGTTGGCGCGCTGGGCGGGTTGCACCGTCGTGGCCGCCGGTGCCATGCCCTTGGGTACTTCCTCCGGTTTGATGGCGGGTGCGGTCTGGCCTGAGCCGGTGGAAGGAGTGGACCCGCTCGAGCCACCCGAGCCGCCAGAACCACTGTTGCCAGCGGCAGACGGGTCCGGGTTCACCGCAGGGGCTGCGGCGCTGGGCTGGCCGGCATTGGGCTCGACCGCTACCCCGCCGCCGCCGCCACCGGCGGGCGCGCCATTGCCAGCCGCAGTTCCGGGTGCCGCCGCACCGGGTGCCGCCGCACCGGGTGCCGTTGCACCATTGGCCCCCCGGCCTTCGCCGTTGCCACGGCGTCCAGCACCCTCGCGCGGGCTGCCCTCACGCGGGCCGCCCTCACGCGCACCGCGCCGGCCACTGCTGGCGCCATGCGCCTGGGTGGGGGTATCGCCTTGCAGCGCCACCACGGCGCCGTCCTTCAAGCGGTCAGCACCCTCGGTCACCACCAGCTCGCCCTCTTTCAGGCCGGAATTGATGGCCACCCATTCGACCGTGCTCATGCCCCGGATGACGGTGCGCTGGGTCACCGTGCGGTCTGCATTGATCACATAGACAAAGTCGCCATTGCCGCCAGTGCGGATGGCGGTGACGGGCACCACCAGCGCGCTTTCGTCCTTCAAGGTCAGGCGGGTGTTCACAAACTGGTTGGGGAAGAGCGCGCCATCGGTATTCTCGAAACGCGCTTTGGCCTTGACGGTGCCGGTGGCCGTGTCCACCAGATTGTCCAAGGTCAGGAACACGCCTTGGGCCAGTGTCTTGCTGCCTGCGCGGTCCAGCGCTGCGACCGGCAGGCGGGGGTCGGCCTTCTGCGCACCCAGCACCGAGGGGATGTGGTCCTGCGGCACGGTGAAGCTCACATCGATCGGTGCGACCTTGGTGATGACGGCGATGCCGGTAGTGCCCCCCGCACTGATGTAGTTGCCCGGGTCCATCGTGCGCAAGCCAATGCGGCCATCGATGGGCGAGGTGATGCTGGCATAACCCAGATTGAGTTGCGCGGTCTGCACCTGGGCCTGGTCGGCAACCACCGTGCCTTCGAGCTGCTTGGCCAAGGCCGCCTGCGTGTCCAGGTCCTGGCGCGCAATCGAATCCTGGTCCCACAAGGTCTGGTAGCGCTTGAGCGTCACGCGCGCTGCATCAAGCTGCGCCTGGTCGCGCGCCAGCTGCCCCTTGGCCTGTTGCAGTGCCTGCTCAAACGGGCGCGGATCGATCTGGGCCAGCTTCTGGCCTTTCTTGACCATCTGCCCCTCGGTGAACAGCACATCGCGCAATATGCCTGAGACCTGGGTGGTCAAGGTCACGGTGGTGGTGGGCACAACGGTGCCCATCGCCGTCAAGGTGACCGGCAAGGTCTGGCGCTTGGCAGCGGCACTGCCGACAGTGACGGCCATCGCGCGCATCCCCCCGGGCCCCATGCCGGGAGGACCTCCCATGCCGGGCGCACCGCCCGCCATGCCTGCGGGGGCCTTCTTGCTTTGCACCAGGTACCAGGCGCCGCCCGCCAGGGCCGCC
>Ga0308165_1002262_pt1 | contig 23684 bp, 18 predicted proteins | sample PhyWR2_FD_201032 | JGI IMG/M metagenome (GOLD analysis project Ga0308165, IMG submission 201032) | Phyllosphere microbial communities from UC Gill Tract Community Farm, Albany, California, United States - DLSLW.R2 | ecosystem: Host-associated > Plants > Phyllosphere > Unclassified | place: USA... | reverse complement strand
GGCACCCTTGGTGCGGCCGTAGGCGGACTTCGGGGCCGTCGGTGCGTCCTCCGCGTACGGCTCGGTCGCGTCACCGGCGAACACGTAGTCGGTCGAGATCTGGACGAGCCGGGCACCGGCGGCGCGCGCCGCACGAGCGAGGTTCGCCGGGCCCACGGCGTTGACCGTGAAGGCTGCCGCCTCCTGCGTCTCGGCGTCATCGACGGCGGTCCACGCCGCGCAGTTCACGACGACGTCGTAGCCGACGAGTCCCCGTGTCGCGCTGTCGAGGTCCGTGATGTCGAGCGTGTCGCGGTCCGACCCGTCGACGGTGTGCCCGCGCTCTGCGAGCGCCGAGACGAGATCCTGACCGAGCATGCCGTTCGCTCCCACTACCAACCAGCGCACAGAAGTCCTCATCCGTCGATCCGCACCGTGGGGTCCACGGTGAATTCTGGACCACTCTATCTGGGTGTCCGGGCGCCCAGGTCCCCGAGACTCTGGGCACCTGGGAACCATGTCGGTGGTCTCGATCCTGCGAGGACGACCGCGCACAGCGACCAGACACGCAGTGGTCGGCCTGGGTGCGACCTTCGCCGGTACGATCAGGACCTGCCAGAGGCGCAGAGCACCAGCAACCCCTTCGTACTGAGGAGAATCCTGTGGAGTATCGCGAGCTGTCCGTCCCCGGGGCGTGGGAGATCACGCCGAAGCAGTTCGGAGACCCGCGAGGTGTGTTCCTCGAGTGGTTCAAGGCGGAGAAGTTCGAGGAGGCCCTCGGTCACCCGCTCGACCTCCAGCAGGCGAACCTGTCGGTCTCGTCCGCGGGCGTGCTGCGCGGCATCCACTTCGCCGACACCCCTCCCGGCCAGGCCAAGTACGTCACCTGCCCCAAGGGTGCGGTGCTCGACGTCGTCGTCGACATCCGCGTCGGCTCACCGACCTTCGGTCAGTGGGACTCAGTCCTGCTCGACGACAGCGACCGCCGTGCCATCTACCTCGGCGAGGGCCTCGGCCACGCGTTCATGGCGCTCGAGGACGACTCGACGGTGATGTATCTCTGCTCGACCGGCTACTCCCCGGGCCGCGAGCACGGCATCCACCCGCTCGACACCCAGGTCGGCGTCGAGTGGCCGACCGCCGCCCGCGACGGCGCCGCGCTGACGCCGCTCCTCTCCGACAAAGACCTCGCAGCTCCGACCCTGGCCGAGGCCGGGGTTCTCGGGCTCCTCCCGCTGATGGAGCAGGTCGAGTCTTACCACGAGTCGCTACGCCGCCGTTGACTCAGCCCCTCTGCACCTCGTCGTCGGTCGCGACGAGGTGCAGAGGCAGGCAGGCCGTAGGTTCCACGACACCACCGGTCAGCCTCGCACCGCCTCGGTGTAGGCACCGACGTGGACTTGCGCTGCAGAAGCCCAGGTGAATCCGGCGGCCCTGACGACTGCCGCGTCCGCAAGCCTCTGTCGGCGGTCTGGGTCGTCCAGGAGCGCCGAGAGCTCCTCTGCGATCGACACCTCGTCGGTCCCGCAGTACGCGACAGCGTCGCCCCCGACCTCGGGGAGCGAGAGCTCACGAGTGGTCAGCACCGGAGCGTGGCACGCCATCGCCTCGAGGACAGGGAGGCCGAAGCCCTCACCAAGGCTCGGGTAGGCCACGATCTGGGCCCCGGCAAGGTACGCAGGGAGGTCCTCGAGGGGGAGGAAACCGGTCCGGCGCACCGTCAGGTGCGCCGGGACGCTCTCAACTGCCTCGTCGATGGCCTGGTCCCATCCCCGACCTCCCGCGAGGACGAGGGCCGGCGGGTCAGGCCGCTCAGATACCGCGGCGACCCAGCCCCGGATCAGCGCAGGGACGTTCTTCCGTGGCTCGAGGGTCCCGAGAAAGCCGATGTAGGCACGCGAGCCGATGTCCAGCGTCGCCCGCACCCGAGCCTGATCTTCGGTGCTTGTCGGATGGAAGCGCTCTCGATCGACACCGTGGTAGGCGACGACGAACTGATCTGTCGTCGCGCCGACGAGGCGGACGACCTCGTCACGGGTCGCGCGCGACGGGACCACGAGCCGAGCAGCGCGCCGACTCGCAATCCTGATCGCCGTCCTGAAGAACAACGCCTTCGAGCGGAGGTGCAGCTCAGGAGTGGTGAAGAACGTCGCATCATGAAGCGTCACCACGACAGGGACCTTCACGAGCAGGGGCATCGTGTAGTGCGGGCTGTGCAGCACGTCTGGTCGGAGTCGTCGGACCAGGCCGGGGAGTCCGATCTGCTCCCAGAGCATACGGAGAGGTCGGCGCGCGATCCAGGTCGGTGCAGCGACCACGAGGGCCCCAGGCACGAGTGCGCGGTAGTGGTCCGCGTCGCGAGGCTGGACCACGATCGCGAGCTCCACACCCGCTAGCGCAAGCTCAGGAGCGATCTCGTCGACGTACCGGCCGACGCCACCTCGATCGCCGGGGACCGCGGTCGCATCAAGGAGGACACGCATTCAGCGACTCCTCTCAGCCGACGGGGGTACGACAGCCACCGCGCGATCGTCGACCAGGGTGTCGTCGTCCCCCACGGTGGTCCTGACGAGAACCCGGGTCCCCAGCGCGAGGGCGACCACGAGGCCGACGGAGCCGAGGGCCACGACGACGTCGGGCGACAGCCACGCGCCGTCCCACCACCATTCCGAGGGGGACAGACTGAGAGAGATCACGTCGACACCGGTGACGTACCGGCGCAGGTTGGTGTAGAGAGCAACACCACCGGCGATACCGATCGCCGCGACCACGATCCACCGCTGGGCTTGTGTCAGGAGGAAGGGCCGTCGTTCCACGGCCAGTGTCCCCACAGCCACCATGACGATGAGCAGTGGGTAGATGTACCGCGGCTGGACGCTCCCCGGCACCTGGACGGCGACGAACTGGATGTAGGCGGGGATGACCGCGGCACTCAGTGCCACGAGAGCGACCATCGATCCGCGACGCACGCCCACGTGGGCCAGGCCGACGAACATGACGGCGAACACCGCAGCCGGGACGAACACCCAGACGATGCCCGGCATCATCGTGTCGAGCCATCCGAGGCCTCGTGCGCCGAGCGCGCCGGTCCAGTTGTCGAACACGTTCCAGAACCCGACCACGAAGACCATCGGGCCCCGCCCCGCGTCCTGGCCTGCGGCTGACGCTGCCTGCCCAGCGCCGAGGAACCCGAACGCGCCGACGCTGATCCAGACCACTGGCAGGATCAGACGAAGCAGGGTGCCGCGCGTGGGGATCCCCAGCGGCATCCAGAGGACCACAGCAGCTCCGACGGCTATCACCGCGTAGAGCGACGCGTCGCCGCGCGAGCCGATCCCGAGGACGAGGGCGACAGTAGCCAGTCCTGCGAGCACCAGAGCCCGCCGACGTCGCGGAGCCGTCAGGTATCCGTAGGCGGAGAGGAAGAGCGTCATCGCTGAGATCGTCGACCAGCTGCTCGGGTTGACAGATGCCACGATGAACGCGCCCAGCGGGATGATCGTCACGGCCACAGTGGCCACCACAGCCCTCCGGGCCCGCGCCGCGGAGGCTGCGTAGACACCCGCCAGCATCGCGACCAGGAGCCCGACGTTGAAGAGCCGCATGACGATCACGGACCGGGCGATGTCGTCTCCGACGAAGATGCTCATCGTCGCGTAGAACAGAGCCGGGTAGTCTCCTTCGTGCACCCCGAAGTTGCCGCGGACGGACTCGACGTAGGGCCCGCTCCCCGTGGTGAAGTCCGACTGGCATGCGGCGGACTCCTCGGCCTTGAAGGCGTAGCACTGCGAACTGACGAGCGCCGACGGGACGAGGAACGCATCTGGGTTGTCCGGTGCGGTGAGGCAAGCCGAACCACGCGCCCCCTGCGCGCACCAGATGCTCCCGAGGTGGTAGTCGTCATCAGGGCTCGAGCCCACGGGAGACGCCACCGCCCAAGCCCCCAAGAAGGCCAGGAGAGCCATGAGCAAGAGCGCCGGCCGCAGCATCGGTCTCGCCCCTGCAGGGGTCGCGGGACGAGACCTCAGGGTTCCTGGTCGGCGCTCCCGGAGAACCTGCTCGTCCGCGGTCTCAGCAGGCGCAGGCAGCTCCCGGGTCACTCCTGCTCCTCCTCGACGTCGTGAGCCGTCGAGGTCGGCGGCGCGACACCGCGCGAGGTCTCGAGGTCGAGGCGGAGCATCGCGACTTCTTCGGTGAGGGTCCGGGTCTCTTCCTCGATCGTCGACAGCTCGACGCTCAGCTGGATGCAGACACAGAAGAGCACCGCGAGGGCTGCGGCGAACAGCAGGTTGCTGGGCGTCGCAACACCCACGGCTCGTGCTGTGGCAGCGACAGCAGAGGGGAAGAGCCCGACCACGCACACCGCGACGACGAGCGCGAGCCAGATGGCTGCGTACTTCTCCTTCATCCGTCGGGTCCGAAGGAGCATGAACAAGAACAGCACCACCACCACGCAGGTGGCAAGTGCCAGGCCGTACAACCTCATGACGTCTCGATCCTTGTCGTCACCGGTCGGGTGAGCGCGATCAGCAGCGCGAGCAGAGCTCGGGCGAGGAAGAGCGCCGCCAGGGCAGGGTTGTGGGACGGCGTACCTCCGGCGCGGGGTCGCATCGACACACCGACCTGGCGGACCAGGAGTCCCGACCTGGCAGAGATGACGAGGGACTCGACCGTGTCACCCAGGTACTCGGCGGGGTACTCCCTGGCGAAGAGCTCGATCGCCCGTCGGTTCGCAGCCTTGAAGCCGGAGGTCGTGTCTGTCAGACGCGTACCGGCCACTCTGGACAGGACCACAGAGAGCAGGCGCATCGCCCATCGACGCGGCCCTCGGACCGAGTAGGTGCCCTCTCCGGCGAACCGAGCGCCGATCACGACGTCGGCACCTTCGGCGAGCATCGTCTCGAGGAGCCTCGGGACCTCCTGCGGGTCGTGCTGGCCGTCGGCGTCGAGCTGGACAGCGACGTCGTACCCCTTGGCCCTTGCGTACTTGTAGCCAGCACGCATGGCGCCACCCACGCCGAGGTTGATGGGGAGATCGAGCACGAGGGTCCTCCCACGACGGGCGACCTCTCCGGTGCGGTCGGTCGACCCGTCGTTGACGACGAGCACGTCGACCCATGGGAGAGTCTCCATGAGGTCGTCGAGGACGGCAGGAAGAGCCTCCTGCTCGTTCCATGCCGGGAGGATGATGAGGACCCGACCCGCAGCGCCGTCCTCGGGTGGTTCCACCGACAGCGGCTCGGGCTGCTCGCTCACCGGCTCAGCCCAACCGCTCGAGGGTGTCGACGACGACGGCGCTCGGCCGCGCCATGTCGGACGCGTCACGGGTCCTCAGTGCGTCGACGTCGCCGAGGAAGCGGGCAAGCCGCGTCGTGTCCATTCCGGTGAGCAGAACGTTCTCCCCCAGCCCTTGATGACGTTCTGTCTTGACGCGGTGAACGGCGCACGGGAGGCCGAGGTGCGCACACTCCTCCTGCACACCCCCGCTGTCCGTGACGACGAACCGGGCGGCCGCCAGCACAGGCAAGAACTCTACGTAACGAAGCTTCTCCCGCAGGAGGAACTTGTCGTCGAACAACGGCTCCAGCCCGTACTCTCGCAGCCGTGCCTTCTCCGAGGCTCCGGCGAAGTAGACGATCGGGTGCTCGACCGACGCGTCCTTGAGCGTCTGGAGCGCTGCCGAGTAGAGCGTCCGGTCACGGACGAGCTCGAACCTGTGCAGCGTCGCGACTCCGTATCCCTCGGGGAGCGCAAGATCCGCTCCGTCGACATTCTTGGCCAGCGCATAGCGCACCGCGTCGATGACCGTGTTGCCGCCGGTGACGACGACTCCCTTGCGGCCCGCGAGGTTGCGGGCCTCGACGTCGCCCGGGGCGAAGTGGAGGTGCGCAAGCCGCGCGGTGAGCTTGCGGTTGATCTCCTCGGGGAACGGGTGCAGCAGGTGCCCGCTGCGCAGACCGGCCTCGACGTGTCCCACCGTGGCTCCGAGGAACCGACCGATCAGCGAGCCGAAGAGAGTGGTGAACGTGTCACCGTGCACGAGAACCAGAGGCCTCGTTCCGTCGGCGCGCAGCCGTGCACGCAGAGCGCGCCGACGTGTGACGACGGTCCGAGCGAGCCTGAAGATCCAGCCTGGCACCTGAGAGGTCCGGGCGAGGTTCGCAGCACCCTCGCGAGGGACGAGCCACACCGCAGGTTCGGGAAGGTCGAGGTCCGCCAGGACTCCCGGGAGCTCGACGACGTGCTGGCCGGTGTACCAGATCTCCGACGGTCGCCCGCGTACGCCGAGCTCGTGGTAGACGGGAGCGATTTTGATGAGCTCCGCAGTCGTCCCTACGACAAAAGTGATCATTGGTGGTGTTCCTCCCTGACATCCGGAGACAGCCTACAGGTTCGTCGGGAACGTCCACGGGGTCGCAGGGAAGCCCGTCGCCCTGTCAGATGACGGGCGACTCCGACCCGGCTCCACGACCCGGCTATCGTGGGACGGTGAACGATCTCTCGCCCCCCAGCCTTGACGACGACCGGCTCAGAACCTTGAGCGTCGTCGTCCCCGTCTACAACGAGCAGAGCTGGATCGCCCGGTCTGTCGAGGCAGTGATCCGTGCAGGAGACCGCGCAGGGCTGGACCTGGACGTGGTCGTCGTCGACGACGGGAGCACCGACGGCACCGCTGAGACCGTCGTCAGGCTCGCTGAGGCCGACACACGTATCCGGCTGGTCAGCCAAGAGAACGCTGGGAGGATGGCCGCACGAGTCACGGGCGTCACAGCCGCGCGTCACCCCCTGGTGCTGCTGCTCGACGCCCGCGTGCTGGTGAGAGAGGACTCGCTCGACTGGATCGCGACCGAAGGGCCCGGCTATCCCGACGCCAGGGTCTGGTGCGGGCACGTGGACGTCGAGACCCGCGGGAACCCCGTGGCAGCCTTCTGGTCCGGGCTGACGAAGATCGGATGGCGTCGTTACATGAGCGACCCGCGCGTCGTCTCGTTCGGAGGTGACGACTTCGACCGCTTTCCCAAAGGCACCGGAGCCCTGCTCATCGAGCGGGAGTACTTCCTCGAGCTCGCGACGTCGTTCGAGTCGCTGTACGAGGCGCAGCACCTCGCGAGCGACGACACTCGTCTCCTGCGCCGCGCTGCGACCGACCGCCGGATCTGGTTGTCTCCAGGCTTCTCGTTCGACTACCACGGCAAGACCGGAGCCGGGGGTCTGCGCCGCCAGGCATTCTTCCGTGGGACGACCTTCGTCGACAGCTACCTCGGGCAGTCTCGGACGCTCGGCGCGGCACTCGTCGGCGCGAGCATCGGAGGCGTCGGTCTCGTCGCCCTGACGGTAGCCAGACCCGCAGTCGGCGGGGCGGCCCTGGCGGCTGTCTGGTGCCTCGTGCCCGTGGCGGTCGCCGCGTCTGGAGGGACTCGACAGGAGGTCGGGGCCGCAGCCGCCCTCACGCCGCCCTTCGTCGCTGTCTTCGGTGCCGGGGTCGTCCGGGGTTACTACCTCGCTGCCCGCAGCGCGCTCCACGCGCAGCGCGGCGCGCGCTCGTGAGCCCTGCAGGCCCCCCTCGCACCCGAGGCGGGTCAGCGGTCCTCAGCGTCGGCGCCGGGATCGCGCTCTCGAGCGCAGTGGGCTACCTGCTCCTGGCCCTGGTGTCTCGGATGCTCGGTCCGAGCGACTTCGCTCTCTTCATGTCTTTCTGGGGAGTGATGTTCGGGTTGGCCAGCTCGTTGGCGATGGTCGAGCAGGAGGCCGCGCGTCAGTCTGCGGAAGGCGACATGTCGGGAGCTGCGCCGATCCGCCAGGTGGTGATGGCCGCGGCTCTCATCGCCGGCGCCGCTGCGGCGCTCACCTTGCTCCCCCCCGTGGCTGCCCGTGTCTACGGCGATGAGCAGAGCATGCTCGGATGGTTCGTCCTCGTCGCGACGTTCGGCTTCTCCGTACAGTTCATGATCCGTGGCCTCCTCATCGGCAGCGGGCGGGTTCGTAGCTACAGTCTCCTGATCGTCGCCGAGGCGATGGTCCGACTCCTGGCTCTCCTCCTCGTCTGGGCGACCGTCGACGCGTCGTTGGGCTCCGTCGCAGGGGCCATCGCCCTCGGAGCGTTCGGATGGGTGTTCTGGGCGCGCGAAGCGCACCGTCTCACAGCCGCGTCTGGCACGGACGACGGCACTCCAACAACCCGAAGGCCGTGGCGGGCACCGCTCCTGAGAGCGGCGTCGCTCATGGCCGCCGCCGCTCTCACCGCCAGCATCATCACTGGGTTCCCGACGATGGTCACTGTCGTCGCCGGTGGCAGCGTCGGCCACGCCGGGGGAGCCATCTTCGCCGCGTTGCAGGCATCGCGCGTGCCGTTGCTGTTCGTCGCTCCGCTCCAGGCTCTCGCCGTGCCGACGATCGTCCGGTGGCGCCAGCGCGACGTCACCTCAGGGCCCTCGGTCCGCACCCTGATCGCCCGTGGGGTGCTCGGCACTCTCGTCGTCGCGATCGTCGCCGCTGGCGCTGCCTGGTTCGTCGGACCGTGGGGCGTGCGGCTAGCGTTCGGCCAGGACTACGTGGTCACCTCGGAGGCCGTCGCCGGACTCGTGTTCTCCGCATGCTTCCTCGCTCTTCTCCAGCTCATGTCTGCCGCGCTCGTCGCTTTCGGCAGCTACCGCTGGGTGAGTGTGACGTGGGGCACCGCCGCCGCGTGCACCGTGCTGTGGCTGCTCGCGAGCCCGTTGGGAGTGGTGGGGTCGACGGTCGTGGGCGCGCTCGTCGGGCCGGCGGCGGGCACGGCCGTAGCCCTCGTGGTGCTGTGGAGGCTCGCACACGATGCACCTGCCCCAGGTGCCTGATGCACCTCTCGCACCTCCTGGCCGGTGCCACGCCTCACGGGGTGAACCGCACGACTCGCGCACAAATGCCGATACCTAGGATCAAGCGCACCTAAACTCGGGGCAATCCCCCGACTCGAGAAGGTGCCACTGTGGTCTTCCGTGCTGCCCCCCGGATCGCGTCGAGCGCCGCCTGTGCACTCCTCGCCATCTCGCTCATGACGGCGTGCAGCGCGCCGACATCCGACTCCATGACGTCACCTGCGCAGACAGACAGGCCCACGCAGGCGCCGAGCCCGTCGTCGACCGACTCCTCGGCAGAAAGGCCCACGCTCGGCCCCGAGGTCGTGGGCCCGACGGAAGAGCCCACGACGCCGTACCCGAGCGCCTCGCCCGCCCCTGCCCCGGAGGTCGACGTGCTGCTCACGTATGCGGACTGGATCAGCGACACGGCTGCCGTAGAGGTCGGCGCGTTCGCGAGCACCCTGGACCAGAGCGGCACCTGTACTCTCGACCTCTCCCGCGACGAGGACGTCGTCACAGTGACGGCTGAGGCGCAGCCCAGTGCCTCGACGATGAGCTGCGGGCTCTCGGTCCCAGGAGCCTCTCTGACGTCCGGGACGTGGGTGGCACAGGTGACCTACTCCTCTGGTGACAGCACCGGCACGTCCAGCAGCGTGGAGGTGACGGTCCCGTGAGGTTCCTCCGCGTGCTCGTGGCAGCAGCGCTCACACTCACCCTTACCGCCGTCGGTGTCTCGGTCGGGACCCTCGCCGGTGAGCAGTCCGCCTCTGCGGCCCCGGTCACAGGATTCGACCCCGGGAACATCATCTCCGACGCAACGATGTACAACTCGACGTCGATGACCACCGCGCAGGTCCAGACTTTCCTCGAAGACAAGGGTGCCGCCTGCGCCCCGACCGCGACGACGACGTGCATCAAGAGCTATCGGGAGACGACCCCGACCCGCCCGGCCACGACCTACTGCCCTTCGACTTTCGCCGGATCGGCCAACGACAGTGCCGCATCGATCATCAGCAAGGTGGCGGTCGCCTGCGGTATCAACCCCCAGGTGCTTCTCGTGACGCTCCAGAAGGAGCAAGGACTCATCACCTCTACGACGGGGAAGACGGCCGCGACCTACGCCCGGGCACTCGGCTACGGATGCCCAGACAACGTAGGGGGCTGGTGCGACCCTGCCTACGCGGGCTTCGCGAACCAGGTGTACTCGGCCGCGCGCCAGCTCAAGGTCTACCAGGCACAGCCGACCGCCTACTCGTATCGAGCTGGCCGGACCAACTACATCCAGTACCACCCCAACACGGCCTGCGGGAGCACTCCGGTCTACATCCAGAACCAGGCGACGGCAGCGCTCTACATCTACACCCCGTACGTACCCAATGCCGCAGCACTGGCAGCTGGTTCGGGCAACGGGGACTCGTGCTCCTCGTACGGCAACCGCAACTTCTATCTCTTCTTCACGAGCTGGTTCGGGTCGACACGACAGAACTCCCCGCCGTCCGGCAACTTCGAGAGCCTGCGCGTCGACGGCACCGACGTGGTCGCCACAGGCTGGACGATCGACGCCGACACCCCCGACCCGATCTCCGTGCACGTCTACGTGGACGGCGCGCTCCGCACCGTCGCCACGGCTGGCGAGAACCGACCCGATGTCGGCCGTGCCTACGGTCAGGGAGACAACCATGGTTTCTCCGTGAGGTTCCAGGCCCCCGCGGGAGACCGATCTGTCTGCGTCTACGCGATCAGCGTCCCCTCTGGGGTGAACCCGCTGCTCGGGTGCCGTACCGTCTCCGTCCCGCAGACCGTCCCGTTCGGGAGGGTGGAGTCTGTCGCGGTGTCCGCAGGGGACAGGTCCGCGACGCTCAGCGGATGGGCGCTAGACCCTGAGACGAAGGACCCGATCGCTGTGCACGTCTACATCGACGGCGTCGCCGCGGTGTCGTCCGTCGCCTCCGGTCTACGGACCGACGTCGGCCGGGTCCACGGCATGGGCGACAATCACGGATTCTCGGTCACTGTCCCTCTGACGCCAGGAACCCGAACTCTCTGCGTCTACGCGATCAAGTCCAGACCAGGTGTGAACCCGTCGATCGGGTGCTCGGCCGTGACCCTCGCCAATACGTCACCGAGAGGGAATCTCGAGTCTCTGACCACAGACGAGGGGGACCTCGTGGTCAGCGGGTGGGTGGTCGACCAAGATACCCGCGCACCGGTCGACGTGCACGCGTACGTCGACGGTCGGATCGTCTCGGCCTTCTCAGCAAGCACGAGCAGGCCCGACGTAGGACGGATATTCGGGCTCGGCGACAACCACGGGTTCTACCAGAAGCTCTACGCGGGCCCTGGCCCTCACACTGTGTGCCTCTTCGCCATCAACATCCCGACCGGGGTGAACCCACAGCTCGGGTGCGCATCGACGACGATCTCGAACTCTGCGCCGACCGGCAGGATCGAGTCAGCATCGGCCTCGGGCGGGATGATCAGCGTCACCGGATGGACCTACGACCCGGACACCCGTCAGCCGATCGACATCGAGGTGACGGTCGACGGTGGCACGCCCGTCGTCCGGGCAGCCGACAGCCCCCGGCCCGACGTCGACAAGGCCTTCGGGATGGGCCCAGACCACGGATTCGTGCAGGCGATCCCCGCATCGCCGGGAAACCACACGGTCTGCGTTTCGGCGATCGACTCGATGACCAAGGAACGCAGACATCTCGGCTGCTCGTCGGTGACGCTGGAGAACTCTGCGCCGACCGGAGCACTCCTCTCCAGCTCTGGAGCCAGCCTCTCCGTGACGGTGAACGGTTGGGCACTCGACGCCGACGAGTCAGGCCCGGTCACCGTCGGGGCGACGGTTGACGGTCGGGACTCCGGGGTCACAGGTCGCGCCGACCGAGCCGAACCGGCCGGCACGCACCCGGTGACCGGGAAGACCGCGCACGGTTACACGCTGACCGTCCCGGCGACGGCAGGGGCCCGGTCCGTCTGCGTGTACGCAGTCGACACGACGAGCGGCACCCGCAGCGAGCTCGGATGTACGAGCGTCGCAGTCCCGACGACGCCTCCGGTCGCCAACGTGGAGACGATCGCGGGCGGGCCCGGCAGAGTGACCTTGTCCGGGTGGGCCTTCGACCGTGACCGGATCGACACGTCGATCGGCGTACACGTGTACGCGACGGACACGAGGACAGGCCTCGCCGTCAACGCGGTTGCTCTCCTGGCTGACCGGCCACGCCCTGATGTAGCCCGGGCCTTCGGGATCGGAGACCTGCACGGCTTCGACGGTGTGCTCTACCTCGCGCCCGGGAGCTACACGGTGTGCGCGTACGGGATCGACGTGCCATCAGGTCTGAGCTCGACTCTTCGCTGCTCGGCCGTCGCGGTCTCCTGAGATCGACCCGCGAGCCAGACGACCCCCGCAGTGCGATCAGCACTGCGGGGGTCTCTCGTCGGTGCAGCGCGCTCAGCGCGCTCCCCTCAGGGATGCGGCGACCAGGTCTAGCGCGTGCCTCCAGGGAGAGCGCGGGGACCGTGCATGGACCCGCAGACTCACAGTCCGCCACGGATACCGGCGCAGCAGGACCCATTCGTGGTCCCGTCTCAGGGCAGACCGACGATCCCCAAAGCTCGCCCCGTCTGCATGTGTGGCCCACGAGGTGAGCGCAGCGACGTGATGCAGACCCGCTCGAGAGGCGCGATGGCTCCAGTCGACTTCCTCGCCGTACCCGGGCGAGAACACCGGGTCGAGTCCCCCGATGACGTCGAGGGCGTCACGCCGCAGAAGGCACACGTGACCGACGGCGACAGGCACGCGGACCCATGGGATGTCTAGCACAGCGGAGACAGACGCCCGGGTGCGCTCGACCCACGCTGCGTCACGAAGAGCCGCCTCACCGATCTCCGGGACGCTGACGATCCCTCCGTTGTCCGCCAGAGCCGTCGCCGATGCCGTCGTCGACGAGCTGTATGCCGCCGTGACGAGTGGTTCGAACCAACCTGCCAGGACCTGGACGTCGCTGTTGACGATCACGAGATCATCGTCCGGTCGCGATGCTGCAGCGTCGTTGACGGTCCCCACAAAACCACGGTTGACGGGGTTGAGCACGAGCTGGGCCTGCCTGCCACCCACCGCGACCCTCACCTGCTCAGCCGTGATCCTCGGCTCACCGAGGTCGTCGACGACCAGCAGATGAACGTCGCGTGGGAGAGTCAGTGCTAGGGACCGCAGGCACGCCGAAGCGAGGTCCACCGATCCGTAGACCGGCACCACAACGGTCACCCTGCGGCGATCAGCCTCGGACGACATCGCGGACAGCGAGCAGGTATGTCCGGCCGAACCGGTCAGACGGCTCGAGGACAGCTCCCTCCGCCCACTCGTTCCAGGCGTTGATGAACACGACACGCTCGGTCTCGGGTCGCCCGGCTACGGCCGACACCGCCGCCGTCAGCCAACGACGGAACCGATACGGGTTGGATCCGTACCAGAGGTCCGGCTTCCACTGACGGCGGGCGGTGTTGTCGAAGGTCACCATGGCTCCGGGGTACACGCTCTCCGGGAGCGACCGCAACTTGTTGACAGCATCCTCCACCATCGCCGGGTAGCTGAGGATGTTCCCCTCGAACCGAGGATCGACCTTCAGACCCGAGTGGGAGATCCACTCCCACTTGAGGTTGTGCGGAGGGAAGCCCAGAGACCCGTCGAGACCGTTCTCCTGGACCGTACCCTTGAGACCGTCGAACTCACGAGCGACGTCCACGTTGAGAAGGAGCAGCTCACCGACGCCCTCTTCGTGCGCACGCCTGCGCCAGTGCTTGATGACGTCCCTGTAGTCAGGCAGCTGACCGATCCGGTACACCGCAAGCACGACCTTGCCGTCGACCCGCATGTACCTGTCGTCCTTGAGGAACTCCATGACGTCTTCGATGAACTCGGTGGCTGGAACCTTGTCGTAGTCCTGTCCGATGAGGATGTCGGACACGCGCCCGTCCCAACGCCGGGTCCAGTTCTCGTTCGCCCACATGATGCAGAAGGGCTTCTGGACATCGCTCGCTGCGAGAGCCTCGATCGGCTTGTTCAAGAGACGACGACCGGCGAACCAGTAGTAGTAGTACATGAAGCCTTCGATACCGTGCGCTGACGCGAGATCCATCTGAGCTTGACGTACCTCATCGAGGCGCAGGTCGTAGAACCCCAGATCGCTCGGGAGACGAGGCTGGTGGTGCCCCTGGTAGACGGGACGGGCCGAGGTGACGTTGGTCCACTCGGTGAACCCCTCGCCCCACCACGCGTTGTTCTCCTCCGTCGGGTGGAACTGAGGCAGGTAGAAAGGCACGACCCGAGCCCGCGAACGGACGGGTGCATCAGGGTGGAACCGGGTCCAGGTCGTCGGGTCAGAGATCTGGATGTCGGGACGTTCGACCATGGTGAGCGCGGCCTCGGACGCGAGGATCCCGATCGCCCGCTCGACGGCGTGCGCAGTCGTCCCGTCGATCTGCCCGGCTTCCTCCTGGAAGTCGAGTGCGCTGAGGTTCAGCGATCGCAACCCCTGGAGGACGAACCCTCTGGTCCAGTACATCGAGCCGGACGGGAAGCGGAGCGTGTCGGGCTCCACGTCCATCTCGATCCGTCGGAGCAGCTCTCGGGTGAGGTCGAGGTCGCCGCCCCAGTGCTCCGGCCCCACCATCGAGCCCCGGGCTGTCACCATCCCGAGGTTCGGGTCGTCGGAGAAAGCCGAGAGGATCGCTGCCACGTTCTGCTCGGTCCCCAGGAGGTCGGAGAAGAACGTCTGCCGCCAGTCCCCTCCGGAGCCGGCCAGGGTCTCATGATCCTCGCGCCACTCGCTCTTCTTGGTGTGCACCTTGAGCACCATGTCGTACGGGTCGAGGTACCCGGCGTTGACCACGGAGACCGATGGGAGGATGTCACGGCCGTGGTTCTCGATGTCCAGGACCACCACGTTGCGGACCCGGCGCATGCGGCTTGCGTCGATGGACACCTCACGGCCAGAGGAGTTGGTCACGATGAGGTCGAACTCGACAGGGATGGAGTCGAGCTGCTCGAGGATCTCTGGGACGAGATCGACGAAGTACACGTGCAACAGCACGCCCACCCGCGCCGACGCCTCGAAGGGCACCGCATCCAGGTTGCGCCAGACGTCGGGGAACGCCGCCGACTTCCGTCCACCGCCCCGTGCGAGCCATCCAGCGAAGTCGACCTCTGACGACTCGTCGAGCCGCCGGGGGCGGTCCCCGCTGATGTAGGTGGCGAGCTCTGTGCGGTAGCGGGACAAGCGGCGCTGGACGCCGGCTCGGGTGATCTTTCTCATGATGATGGATGACTCACTCTCTATACCCACTCGGAAATCTTGGCACCGAACATGCTCTCGACGACATCAGGCACGTCATGGCCGTTGCGAGCGACCTCAGGCTTCGTGACAAGGGTGCGCTTGACGAACGGAAAACCAGCCACGAGCAGCCGGTGCCACCCGTTGATGGTCGGGTTGTCGCCGCTCGCGACGAGGGTCGACGTCTTGAACCGTGCATCGGTCGAGTAGCCCTCTGCCTCGAGGAGGGCGGCGAAACCGAGCTCGCCCTTGAGGATGAACTCCTCTCGGGACCTCTCGTGCCGGACCCCCGCCCAGAACCGAGCCATCACCTTCTCGCCGAGGGCACCACGGTGGATCCCGAGGAAATAGCTCTGCAGATGGTGCCGGAACTGGCGTGTGTCGGTGAGGCCCCAGACGTCCGCCTGGCTTGCTTCGAAGTCCTGGATCAGCGGCGTGATCGAAGCGAACGGTCCGACGAGGCTGTCATTCGTCAAGATGACGTGACGCGCGGACGCGACGGCGGGGACGAGCATGATCCCGGTCGCCCACGACCCGAAGTCGTACCCGATGTTCGGCTTGCGCACGACGACGACCGACGGGTCGAGCTCGCCGCCGAAGTCTAGGCGCGCCGACGAGGGAGACGAGGAGACGAGCACGACACGGTAGCCGTTCTCCACGAACTGTGACAGATAGGTCCGCAGCGAACGGGTCATGACGGGCGACTCAGACCATTGGGCGACGATAGCGATCCTCTCGTCGTCAGTGATGCTCGCCGGGTCCCCCACCTCGACGACGACCTGCCCCGCGATGGCCTCGAGGACCTTCGGCCGTGAGCCGACCCGCCCCAGAGAGGCGATCACAGGCCACCGCGCCGGATGAAGCGCAGCGGCCAGGTGATCCTCCAGGACACCGTCTTGCGCATGTTGTTGAGCTGCGCCCACGCCTCGATCAGCTGCCCCTGCATGATGTCCCGCTCGCTGTCGCTCGTCGTGAGTCGCGTCGAGATGTCGGCACTGTCTGCCTGAAGTCTCCGGATCTCTGCGCGGGCCAGCCGCAGCTCGTCCCGCACCGCACCAACCATCTGCGTGTTCGGGTCCTGGGAAGAGATCTGGCGCAGCTCCGCGAGCTCCAGTCGCGCCTCAGCGAGCTCGGCCAGCGCACCGTCACGTGTCCCGATGAGCTGCTGGGCGAGCTGCTCACTCACTCGGTCCGCCATGAGGAAGAGCGAGGAACCGCTCACCTCGTTGAAGGGCCGACCCCGACGCGCCTTGTCGAAGACGATCACAGAGTCGTAGAAGTGCATTCCTGCGACATGCGTCGCCCACACCGAGTAGTGGTCGATCTCAGGGGCGTGCGTCGAGTGGAGGTCGTCGACGCGGGCTTTCGCCCACTCGACGAACGTGCCCTCGCGACGCAGTCCACCACCAAAGTCAGCCCAGTAGGACGTGTGGCAGTCCTCGACGATGAACGTCCCACCGTCGCGCAGCAGCGGGAAGAGCGTCTCGATCGTCGTGATCTGCTGCTCCATCGTGTGTCCGCCGTCATCGATGACGACGTCGAAGGGGCCGTGCTTGAAGTTGATCGACTCGAGCGTCTCGCGCGAGGCCTGGTCTCCGATCACGACCTCGAACGAGTCTCCGGCGGCAGCCTTCGCCAGCTCGTCGACGTCGAGCCCGACGATCGTCGCCTGATCACCGAGGTAGTGCCGCATCATTCGCAGCCCACCAGCACGGTAGACACCGATCTCGAGGACGCGGACGGGCTTGCCACGGTACGCAGCCAGGTGACGGTGATAGATCGGCAGGTAGTGCATCCACTTGTCGAGAGCACCGGCCGACCGGTTCGCCACGAAGTAGTTGTAGAGCGGGTTGTCCAGCTCCGCCTGCCACTGGTCGGACAGGTAGTAGGTGGCGCGGTAGCACTCGTTGACGAGCGCAGCGTCGGCACGGGCGTCGTGCAGCCTGTCGCCGATCTGCTCGGTCATCGTCCAGGCGGGGCCGCCAGCCGAGACGATCTCCGAGAGCTCGCGCCGCAGGTCGTCGTCGAGGTCCGCCGTCAGCAGACCGCTCAGGACGCGGTCGGGGTACCCCGTGGCCAGGGCGTAGAGGTAGGACGAAAGCTCGTCAAGAGTCAGCATTCACATCAGCTCCGTGGTCGAGGGCAGTCTTGACGACGACACCGTTGTGGCGCCACGTCCCGGCGAACGTGACCATCCCGGGTTCTTGGACGGTCGACTCGGCACGCACCAGGAGATCGAAGGCGCGGTCAAGGTAGTCGTAGATGTGACCGTGCGCGACGATCGCCGCAGAGATCGTGTACTGCCCCGGGTGCAGCGGCAACGAGTCGAGGTGGTACTCGATCACGCCTGAGCCCGCGTCGAGCTGGATGAGGCCGAACTTTCCCGCAGTGGTGTTCGGTCCTGCGACGGTGACGCCGGACTCGTGGATGAACGCGAGGCCGAACTCGGCGAGCACGTCAGCCTTCGCCGTGTACTCGATCCGCACCGTGCACGGAGCGTCCGCGAGAACCAGCTCGTCGCTCTCCGCGCGGCCCGCGAGGATCCGGAGCTCGTCCACCCGGACCTCACCGCTCCCGCGGCGTGGCGACTTAGGCACGCCCGTGACCTCGAGCGGCTCCGGCTCGAGCGGTTTGCGCGCAAGCTCGTTCGCGTTGACGTCGCCGAGGTACGCGTCGACGACGTCGCGGACGTCACCGATTCCCTTGACGACCCCGTGGTCCAGCCAGATCGCCTGGTCGCACAGCTCGGCAGCAAGCGACAGCGAGTGCGTCACGAGGACGATCGTCGTCCCTCGCTGACGGAGCTTGTACAGGTGGTCGAAGCACTTGCGCTGGAACTCCTCGTCCCCGACCGCGATGATCTCGTCGACGATCAGGATCTCGGGGTCGACGGTGACAGCGATCGAGAACCCGAGTCGGACGTACATCCCGCTCGAGTAGACCTTGACGGGTACGTCGATGAAGTCCCCGATGCCGGAGAAGTCGATGATCTCGTCGATCTTCTCGTCGATCTGGCGGCGGGACAGGCCGAGGATCGACGCGTTGAGATAGATGTTCTCGCGCCCGGTGAGGTCCCCGTGGAACCCAGCACCCAGCTCGAGGAGCGCGGACACGCGACCGTCCGCGACGATGCTGCCCTCGGTCTGTCTGTAGACGCCGGCAAGGATCTTGAGCAGCGTGGACTTCCCGGACCCATTGTGGCCGATCAGACCGAACGTCGTCCCACGCTCGACGTCGAAAGAGACCCCGCGCAGCGCCCAGAAGTCGTCATGCTTCGCGGAGCGGCCTCGCACCAGCCGTTCCTTGAGCGACGTCCGTTTGTCGCGGGCGAGCTGGAACATCTTCCCGAGGTCGCGGACGGATATCGCCACGTCCTTGGGCTCGAGCGGCTCTGTCGTGCCTGTGACCTTCACAGCTCTTCCCCCAGATCCTGCCCGCGCCTGCGGACGACGACGACGGCGAGCGACGCGACGATCCCGGTGATCACGAGCACATAGAGCCACTGCTTCCACCCACCCGGTGTGAGGCCGTAGATGAGGTCACGGAACAGCTCGATGAACTGGGAGAACGGGCTGAGCTCGACCAGACGTCGCAACGGCAGACCCCGAGCGTGCTCGGGGATGAAGGTGACCGGGTAGATGATCGGGGTCAGGTAGAAGAGCATCTGCAGACCGACGCCGATGATGTGCGCGAGGTCGCGGAAGTACACGTTGTACATGGAGACGATCGTGGCGATCGACGTGCAGAACACGAAGAAGATGGCTGCCCACACCGGGACGAGCAGGTACGTCCAGCCGACGTTGCCGAAGGTCGCGAGGAGAGCGACGAGGACCCCGAGCTCGATCGAGCTCTGGATGCCCGTGGCGATCGTGGTGCCCACTACCGGGGTGTACGCCGGGAAATAGATCTTCTTGAGCAGCGCACCAACTCCGAGCAGACCCGACATGCCCGCGTTGACAGAGTTCGCGAAGAACGACCACGCAGTCAGGCCGCAGAACAACCAGACGAAGTAGATGCCCGCTTTGCCGTTGCCGAAGTCAGGAGGCGACATCCGCATGATGAAGCTGAAGACGAGAGAGTAGATGACCAGGGTCGCGATCGGGATGACCAGCGACCACACCCAACCCAGCGCCGTCCCCTTGAACCGCGCCTTCATCTCGCGCTGGGCGAAAGTCCAGATCAGGTTCCGATACGACCAGGGGTCGCCTGGATGGTCGCTTCTGACTGGAGAAGGTCTCCCAGCCTTGACGTGGATCTCGTCCACTTCACACACCTCTCGTAGGTCGGCTCCAGCGTCGGACCGATCACCGGCAGTCCTGCCGCGCGATCGCACCTCTGGGGCCCGCTCGAAGCCCATTGACGCTACCACGCACGTCGAAGTTCTCAGGAAGCGTTGGGCGGGTGCTCACAAAGTCTCCCCGAGCGTCGCGGACGAGCGCACCCGGTGAGGCCCGAGACGGAGCCGCACGAGGGCTGAGGCTGCGACATACAGGTCTGCATACAGGTCGGCGCGTTCGGGCCGTGCCCAGGCGGCGGGTGGAGTGCGGCGGTCGTCACGCTCCGCGTCCCGGACCGTCGCCCTAGCGGAGTCAGCGGCGCAACCCCAGTACCAGGTCGCTTCGGTACGCTACGTCTAGACCAACCCGCCCAGGAGGAACCCCATGCGTCTGCTCGTCACCGGCGGAGCCGGCTTCATCGGCTCGAACTTCGTCCACCAGACCGTCCGTGAGCGTCCGGACGTGCAGGTCACGGTCCTGGACGCGCTCACCTACGCAGGTGACAAGACGTCCCTCGGCCCGGTCGCCGACATGGTCACCCTCGTCGAGGGCAATATCACGGATGCCGAGCTCGTCGACCGCCTCGTGGGCGAGTCGGACCTCGTGGTCCACTTCGCGGCCGAGTCGCACAACGACAACTCGCTGTCGAACCCGTGGCCCTTCGTCCAGACCAACCTCATCGGCACGTACACGCTGCTCGAGGCCGTCCGCAAGCACGGTGTGCGCTACCACCACATCTCGACCGACGAGGTCTACGGCGACCTCGAGCTCGACGACCCGGCCAAGTTCACGGCCGACACCCCGTACAACCCGTCGAGCCCCTACTCGTCGACCAAGGCCGGTTCCGACCTCCTCGTCCGTGCGTGGGCCCGCTCCTTCGGCATCCAGGCGACGATCTCGAACTGCTCGAACAACTACGGGCCGTACCAGCACATCGAGAAGTTCATCCCGCGCCAGATCACCAACCTCATCGACGGCATCAAGCCGCGTCTCTACGGCAAGGGCGAGAACGTCCGCGACTGGATCCACGTCGAGGACCACAACTCGGCTGTGTGGGCGATCATCGAGAAGGGCCGCATCGGCGAGACGTACCTCATCGGCGCCGACGGCGAGAAGAACAACCTCGAGGTCGTCGAGACCCTCCTCGAGATCTTCGGGTTCGCCAAGGACGACTTCGACCACGTCAAGGACCGTCCGGGCCACGACATGCGCTACGCGATCGACTCCTCCAAGCTCCGCGACGAGCTCGGCTGGGAGCCGGCGTACACCGACTTCCGCTCCGGCCTCGAGGCGACCGTCGACTGGTACAAGGCCAACGAGGCCTGGTGGCGCCCTTCGAAGGACGTGACCGAGGCGAAGTACGCCGCAGCAGGTCACTGATCCTGACGGCGACAGACCCCGGCATGCCGCAGGCGTGCTGGGGCCTGTCGTCGTCAGCCGCGACTCACCACCACCCGGTGACCTTGCCCAACCGGACGTCCAGCTCCGGCGCGAGCGTCCGGGAGTAGGCGGCAGTGAGGTGATTGTCGTCGATGTAGGCGAGGACGTTGCCAATAACAGCTGGACATGTCCAGTCGGCACAGAACAGGTCGGTCATGTCGATCGTGTGCAGGAGCGCGTAGTAGTCCACCAGCTCCTCCAGCGGGTTGCTCGACGACAGGACACTCGACTGGTTCACCGAACAGTCGTCCAGGCGCTCTGCCGCCTCTACGCACGCCGGGGCGTCGAAGGGGAGCCACGGGTTGTCGCGCACGGCGATGACCGGGATCTCTGCCTCGAGCAACGGCAACCATGCCCGGACGTAGGCGTCAGGCACATAGTCGTCCGAACCGTCAGCAGTCGGACGCGTGCCCACAAGAATGACAGCATCGTATCCGTCCTCGTCGTAGACGAGACGGTCCACCACCTCGGCGGACCAGGTCTCGCAGGAGGACTCGTCGTCCTCGTCCTCGAGCCGCAAGGGGCACGCCTGCTTGAAGTACGTGTCGAGCTGCACGGAACGCTCTTCAGCCACCCTGACAGTGGGCAGCAGAAGGCTCATCGAGTGGGAACCGCCGACCAGCGCAACTCTCAGGTCACCGTCTGCGGCTCCAAAGGTGCACAGGTTGATGGACGAGTCCTCGAACCCTGTGTAGCACTCGTCCTGCCCCGCCGTCGGCCAGTCCAGCTGGGCGACCAGAGGGGAGGGCTCCGGAGAGACACCGTCAGGGACTGGCCACGCGACCGGGTCGATCAGGCTACGAGCGCCCGGGAAGGTCTGTGGGTCGAGCGAACCGGCGGTGTCCACCAGCCTGTGCTGTAAGGCCACATAGCCGATCCACGACAACGAGCCGACGAAGACCGTCGTGACGGCCAGCCCTCCGACTACCGATATCCGGGAGAACGAGACCTTCGGCCCGCGGTCGACTGCTCGTCGGGCGACAGCTGTCCGCCGTCTGAGGAGCTCCTGTGTGGCCCAGGCCAGGACAGACGACACGAGAAGCACCGCCGCCCCGGTAGACCAGCTGACGTCGTCGAGCCCGAAGACCGCGATGGTCAGGAGCAGCACAGGCCAGTGCCAGAGATAGAAGGGATAAGCGTAACCTCCCGCCACGACCAGGGGTCGCCACGCCAGGAGACGGGTGACCGGGGTGACTCCCGCACCTGTCCCCGCGACGAGGATCGCTGCGGCGCCGAGCAACGGGACCAGCGCAACCGGACCGGGGAACTGTGCCAGCCCATCGAGCAGGACTCCTGTGGACAGGACGGCGACGGCGCCCGCGACACCGAGCACCGACCGCGTCCGGAGACTCAGGTGAGCGACAGAGGTCCTCGCGACCACGAAGGCGAGCACCGTGCCCAGCAGGTACTGCCACGCTCGCGCGAAGGTGTCGTAGTAGGTCACTGGCTGGTTGACAGTCGTCCGGAACGTGGCGTAAGCGAAGGAGGCCACGAGAAGTGCGACGACGACTCCGAGATAGACGCGTCGAGAAGCCCTCGACCGGAGTGCGACGGCAAGCCCTAGGAGGACCAGCGGCAGGACGAGGTAGAGCTGCCCCTGGACGGAGAGGGACCAGAAGTGCTGGAACGGGCTCTGGGCAGCGTCGGCGGCCCCGTAGGCCCTGCCGGATGTCGCCAGATACCAGTTCTCCACGTAGAACATCGACGCGAGCGCCTGGGTCGCGGCGACGGTCATCGACGTCTTCGGCAGGAGGACGAAGGTCGCGACGAGCACTGTCGCGAGCACCACGGCGGCCGGCGGGAGCAGGCGACCGAAGATCCGGCACCAGTACGACCAGAGCGACACAGGCCGTCCTTGAGCAAAGCTCCGGACCAACGACGCACCGACGAAGAACCCGGAGATCATCAGGAAGATGTCGACACCGCCCGAGACTCGTCCGATCCACACGTGGTAGACGGCGACCATCAGGATGGCCAGAGCACGCAAGCCTTCGACATCAGCGCGGAAGCCCGGCTTCCGAGATCTCTCGACGTTCTGCACGGCGACCGGGTCAGCAGTACCGTCGCCGACCCGAGCCCCGCCCTCCCCGCGCATCATCGCGGTGACCGACAGCTTCACCGCGGCGTTCTCCCGTCCTGGCCGATGACGACTCGTGGTGTCCCGGCCCATGCCGCGGCGTCCGTCGAGCGCCGACCGTCGACCAGCAACCGGACGCCCGGGACGAGCGCCGGTGTCAGCGTCCGGTACTCCTCGTGATCTGCCTGCACGATCGCCAGGTCGGCCTTCTCACCATAGTGATAGGCATCTAGGCCCAGAGACGCCAGCTCGTCGTCGCTGTACAGAGGATCGTGGACCGAGACCCGGGCACCGCGGGAGCGCAACGACGCCGCCAGTGGGAAGACCCCGGAGAACGCTGTCTCCTTGACTCCCCCGCGGTACGCGGCACCGAGGACGACGACCCGCAGCCCGTCGAGCGACCCGAGCAGGCTCTCGGCCTGGGCGACGACGCGCTCCGGCACCGCGGCGTTGACGGCGCGCGCCTCGCGGACGATCGACGCGTCGGGGTCGACCGAGAGGTACAGCCGCGGGTACACCGGGATGCAGTGCCCTCCGACGGCGATGCCGGGACGGTGGATGTGGCTGAAGGGCTGGGAGTTGCACGCGTCGATGACGGAGTACACATCGATGCCGACCTTCTCGGCGAAGGCGCCGAACTGGTTGGCGAGGCCGATGTTGACGTCGCGGTACGTGGTCTCGGCGAGCTTGGCCATCTCGGCGGCCTCGGCCGACCCGAGGTCCCAGACCCCGT
>Ga0308165_1002261_pt1 | contig 23694 bp, 18 predicted proteins | sample PhyWR2_FD_201032 | JGI IMG/M metagenome (GOLD analysis project Ga0308165, IMG submission 201032) | Phyllosphere microbial communities from UC Gill Tract Community Farm, Albany, California, United States - DLSLW.R2 | ecosystem: Host-associated > Plants > Phyllosphere > Unclassified | place: USA... | reverse complement strand
CGCGCGGCCCGTTGTACACCCATCTACACCAGAAAGGTGAAAGGACTGAAATGACTGAAGTGTTTGCTATTTGGCCTGAAGACGAACGTGACCGTAAGCGTGCTCCTGCCCGCTTCTGATACCAGCGAAGCTTGCCAGCGGTTGAGCCAGAACTGAAAACCCGGCACCCGCAGCGATTGCAGGCTCACTGATCTCTCTCACTTTAGCCCCGCTCTGCGGGGCTTTGTTTTGTCTGGCGCCGTCCTCCTACAGGGCCGCACACCAAAGCCCTCTGCCGTGGCAACCGCAGAGGGCCTGCTTTTATACCGCCACCAGGTGCTCGTACAGAATCAGCGAGCCAATCGCGATCAGCACCACGCCACCCACCGCCTCTGCCCAGCGGCCGGTGATGTGGCCAAGCATACGGCCCACCATCACCCCCAAGGTCACCATTGCAAAGGTCGCAAAGCCGATGCTCAGCGCGACCACGGTGATGTTCACATCCAGGAAAGCCAGGCCCACGCCTACCGCCATCGCATCAATGCTGGTGGCAAAGCCGGTGGCGACCAGCAGCCAGAAGCCATGGCGCGCCGGGCGGCCCATCTCGGGCTCATCGGCGCTTTTGAAAGCGCCCAGCACCATGCGGCCACCCAGCACCAGCAGCAGCACAAAGGCAATCCAGTGGTCCCAGGCCTTCACATAATCGGCAGCGGCATAGCCCAGCGCCCAGCCCACCAGCGGCGTGATGGCTTCGATGACACCAAAGATCAGGCCGGTGCGCAGCGCCTCGGACCAACGGGGTTTGACAAGGGCAGAGCCTTTGCCAATCGCCGCGGCAAAGGCATCGGTAGACATGGCAAGCGCCAACAGGGAAATGGAAGCAGCATTCATCGGAGGTTCTTCTGGGACAGTCGGGCATGAGCACAACGGCATGCCACCACTGCCCGACCGAGGTCGTGCTGGCATGCCGATGGTCTCGCCAACCGAAGAACGGATGTCTGCGCCACAGCATGGGTCATGCCGAGTATGTTGACGCAGACGCTTCCAGCGCGGAAGCAGGCTACTCCCCAAGGGAGCCCGCAGTCTAAACCTTGCGCAGCGCGTTGCGGCGCATGGCCCCAGAGGCGCCAGGCTCTTTAGAAATGGATCGCATTTCTGCCTGATGCCTAAGCGTTGGTGCAGCGAAACGGCCGATAGCTACAGGCCGAAACAAGAGCAACCTCATGTACTCGCGCTTCTGCGATGCGCCCTCTGGCAGCGCCGGTAAACGCGTCTCCCAGGCAACAGCAACCGCGCCCTTTCAGGGTTGGCCCTAGTTCATTTTTGGACGCTTTGTATACACTTAATGTATGCATATGTGCACACAAAGCATAGCCATTGAGGCCCCGCTTCTCTGCTGCACATGCCATGCATGGACCCGCGCACATGACGAGACAATGCCGGCCGCCAGGCCGTTACTAAGGCGCACCTGGATGCGCCCGATCCAAGGATGTCAATGACCGATCTTGCAGCAGACCAGAACGCAGGCTTTGCCTTCAACCCCGCCCAGCAGCGGCCCGCAGCCACCACCGATTTGCCCGCCGGTGTATGCCCCTCGCTCTACAACAAGGACCTGGCACCCACCAAAAAAGACAGCCGGTCCTGGGGCGCTTACAGCCTGTTCACGCTGTGGGCCAATGATGTGCACAGCCTGGGCAACTATGCCTTTGCCATCGGCCTGTTTGCGCTGGGCCTGGGCGGCTGGCAGATTCTGACGGCGCTGATGATGGGCGCCGCACTGCTGTTTGTGCTGCTGACCTTGTCGGGCTTCATGGGCCCCAAGACGGGCGTGCCCTTTCCAGTGATGAGCCGCATCAGCTTTGGCACGCGGGGCGCGCAGATCCCGGCGCTGATCCGGGGCGGCGTCGCGATTGCCTGGTTCGGCATCCAGACCTACCTGGCCTCCAAAGTGCTCGATGTGCTGCTGATCACCCTCTTCCCCAGCCTGCAGGCGCTGCTGGCACACCAGGTGCTGGGCCTGCCGGTGCTGGGCTGGATCAGCTTCAGCCTGCTGTGGGTGGTGCAGACGATGATTGCCTGCTGGGGCATGGAGAGCATCCGCAAGTACGAGGCCTTTGCCGGCCCGGTGATTCTGGTGACCTTCATCGCGCTGGCCGGCTGGGTGCTGTACAGCTCGGGCGGCAAGATCCAGTGGACGGCGCCCCAGCCCAGCACCGGTGGGGCAATGTGGGTGCAGATCATGGGTGCGGCCTCGCTGTGGGTCGCCATCTATGGCACCTTTGTGCTCAATTTCTGTGACTTCACCCGGGGCGCCACCTCGCGCAGCGCCGTGGTCAAGGGCAACTTCTGGGGCATCCCCATCAACATGCTGATCTTCGGCCTGATCGTCGTCGTGCTGACCGGCGGCCAACTGGCCATCGACGGCACCCTGATCCTCAGCCCCACCGACATCGTCGAGAAGATCCCCAACAAGCCGCTGCTGATCCTGGCCAGCCTGTCGCTGCTGATCCTGACCATCGCCGTGAACCTGATGGCCAACTTTGTCGCCCCTGCGCTGGCCCTGGCCAACCTGCTGCCGCGCCAGCTCAACTTCCGCCGCGCGGCGCTGGTCAGCGCCATCCTGGGCTTTGTGATCCTGCCGTGGAACCTCTACGATTCGCCGCTGGTGATCCTGTATTTCCTCGGTGGCCTGGGCTCCTTCCTGGGCCCGCTGTTCGGCATCGTGATGGCCGACTACTGGCTGATCCGCAAGGAGCGCGTGCATGTGCCTGCACTGTACAGCGATGACCACCGTGGCCCTTACCATTACCACAACGGCGTCAACCGCCGCGCCATCCAGGCCCTGGTGCCCTCGGCACTGATTGCGCTGCTGTTCGCCTTTCTGCCGGCGCTGGAGTCGGTGTCCCATTTCTCCTGGTTCATTGCAGCCGGGCTCGGCGGCCTGTTCTACTGGCTGCTGACCCCCAAGGGCCAGCACTACGAAGACCAGGACGGCGAGGCCATTGCCGTGAACCATGCCCAACATTGAGACGGAGTTTTTTGCATGCGCATTCTGATCGTGAACGTCAACACCACCGAGAGCATGACCGAGGCCATTGGCGCCCAGGCGCGCCGGGCAGCGGCACCGGGCACCGAGATCGTCGCCCTCACCCCGCGTTTTGGCGCCGAGTCGGTGGAGGGCAATTTTGAGAGCTACCTCTGCGCTGTCGGTGTGATGGATGCGGTCATGCGCTATGACCAGCCCTTTGATGCCGTCATCCAGGCCGGCTATGGCGAGCATGGCCGCGAAGGCCTGCAAGAGCTGCTGGAAGTGCCGGTGGTGGACATCACCGAGGCAGCGGCATCGACGGCGATGTTCCTGGGCCACAAATACGCCGTGGTCACCACCCTGGACCGGGCCGTGCCGCTGATCGAAGACCGGCTCAAGCTGGCCGGTCTGGATGCGCGCTGCGCCTCGGTGCGCGCCAGTGGCATGGCCGTGCTGGAGCTGGAGAGCCAGCCCGAGCGCGCGGTCGATGCCATCGTGCAGCAGGCGGCCAAGGCTGTTGAAGAAGACCATGCCGAGGTGATCTGCCTGGGCTGCGGCGGCATGGCCGAGCTCGAAGACAAGGTGCGCAGCCGCACCGGCGTGCCGGTGGTCGATGGCGTGGCTGCAGCGGTGACGATTGCCGAATCGCTGGTGCGCCTGGGCCTCAAGACCTCCAAGGTGCGCACCTATGCACCGCCGCGCGCCAAGCGGATTACCGGCTTTCCGCTGCCCGATTCGCTGGGCCGCTGAAGGTCTTCAACCACCCCTCCCTGTTTACTCCAACCGCCCTGCTCCGCAGGGCTTTTTTCTGGCCGCTGTTGGCCGCTGCTGTCCTTTATTGGCTGGTCTTGAAGCCCTGGGTCGCCGCCCAGGCGGCCACATCATCGCGGCGGATCGCAGCGGCCATCAGCTGCGGGAAGGCGTCCGGCGTGCAAGCAAAGGAAGGCACGCCCAAGGCCGCCAGCTTGGCCGCCAGCGCGGCATCGTAAGCGGGGGCACCTTCGTCGCTCAGCGCCAGCAAGGTGATGAACTGCACGCCCGACTCCACCAGCTCATGGGCGCGGCGCAGCAGGCCTGACTCCACTCCCCCCTCGTACAGGTCCGAGATCAGCACCAGGATGGTGTTGCGCGGCTCGCTGATCAGGCTCTGGCAATAACCCACGGCGCCATTGATGTCGGTGCCGCCGCCCAGCTGCACGCCAAACAGCACATCGACCGGGTCGTCGAGCTTCTCGGTCAGGTCCACGACGGCCGTGTCAAACACCACCAGCTTGGTGGCGACCGCAGGCAGGCTGGCCATCACCGCACCAAAGATGCTGGAATAGACCACCGAGTTGGCCATGGAGCCGCTTTGGTCGATGCACAGAATCACCTCGCGCTGCGGGCGGCGCGCCTTGCGGCCATAGCCGATCAAGGTCTCGGGAACGATGGTCTTGTACTCGGGCTGCCAATGGCACAGGTTGGCGCGTATCGTGCGGTTCCAGTCGATCTCGGCATGGCGCGGGCGGCGGTTGCGCTGGCTGCGGTCCAGCGCGCCGGCCACGGCACTGCGCATCGGCTCTTCGAGCTTTTTCATCAGCTCGTCCACGACCTTGCGCACCACCAGGCGCGCGGTGGCCTTGGTGTTTTGCGGGATGACCGAGCCCAGCGACATCAGGTTGGCGACCAGGTGCACATCGGGTTGCACGTTCTCCAGCATCTCGGGTTGCAGCAGCAACTCGCGCAGCTGCAGGCGCTCCATCGCGTCGCGCTGCATCACCTGCACCACCTGGCTGGGGAAGTACTTGCGGATATCGCCCAGCCAGCGCGACACCGACGGCGAAGAATTGCCCCGGCCACCCTTGCGTGAGCCCAGCTGGCTGTCGCCCTCGTAGAGCGCGGCCAGCGCCTGGTCCATCTCCTGCAGGCGCCCGCCCACGGTCCCGCAGCTGGCATCGGCCGGGCTGCCCAGCACCATACGCCAGCGTTGCAAGCGGGTGGTTGGCTGCAGCGCCTCTGCCGCGTCGGCGGCCAGGGTTTGGCTATCGTTTTGCGCCGGGCCTGGCGCGGAATGGGTGGCATTCGTCATCGTCATCACTCCAGCGCTGGGGCGTCGTTGCGGGGGGCCGAGGCAGCGGCAATCTGCGCCAGCAACTCGGGCGGCAGCTCCAGCCCCAGCAAGGTGTTGAGCAGTGGCAAGGCCAGCACGGCGCGCGCCTCGTCCCAGGGCGAATCGTCATCTCCCGCAGCCAACGCAGCTGGCGCGGCAGCACCGGCCACCGGCGCGCGCCGGGCCTTGTCGCCCAAGCTCTGGCGCTCATGCTTGCTGAAGTGGGCAAAGCTGCGTCGCACCAGCGGCAAGATCTGTGCAAACTGCACTTCGCCCAGCCCGGCCAGCCAGGCATCGACGGCGCCCCAGATCGCCTCGTCATGCAGCAGCACCAGCGCCTGCTGGTTCAAAAAGCCGTCCAGCCAGGCGGCCACATCCAGCGGCGCCGCGCCCAGCGACAGGTTGCGGTTGAACTGCAGCACCACCTCGGCGCTGTCCAGCAGATGCTCGTCCAGCAGCAGCCGGCAGGCCATGCCGCGCAGCAAGGCCGCAGCGGCATCGCCCATCGCCAGGCTGCGCAGCGCAGCGCGCCAGGCGTCCACGGCGGCCTGGGCATCGTTGCCGCGCAGGCGCAGTGCCTCGTGCGCGGCCAGCACCTTGCCCTTCATCGCCGCAGCGGCCTCTTCGTCCATCGCCATGCAGGCCACTGGCAAGCCAATGGCTGCGCGCAGCACCAGCGAATCGATGACCGTGGCCAGCAGGGCGGTATCGGTCTGGCGCACGCTGCCGTAGCGGTACACATTGGCCAGTGGCGGCAGCGCCTGCAGCAGCTGGGCCACATCACCGGTGGTGGCCGCGCGATCAGCCAACGTGGCAATCAGCGACTCGACCAGCTGCGGCAGGTTCGCCAGCAGCGCGTCGTCAATCGCCTGTGCAATCTCGGGCAAGGGGGTATCGGGCGAGAGGCTGGCGCGCAGGCGCGCGGTGGCGGCCTGCGCCACGGTGGCGCCATGCACGCTGGCCTCGATGATGCGCACGGCCAGCTCCGGCTCCCACTGCATCTGCCAGCTCTCGCGGAAGGTGCCGCGGTTGCGCTGCGCATCGGCGGCGCGGGTGCCCCAGCCAATGCCCAACAAACGCAGGCGGTGCAGAAAATGGCTGCGCGCCAGGTCGGTCTCCTTGCGCAGATCCAAGGCCAGCAGCTTGCTGGCTGCCTCGGGCTTCATGCGCAGCGATTTCTGCTGCTGCTCGATATCGCGCTGCAACGGCACCTGCGGCACATCGGCGGGCACCGTGCCCAGCACATGGCCGACGGTCAGCTCGTCGTCGATCAGGTTCAGCGGCGCGGTCTCGCCCATGCAGACCACCGTGACGATGGCCTCGTTGATCTCCTGCAATCCCGGTATCGGCTGGCCGCACATGGCAGCCAGGCCTTCGGCCAAGCGGGTGGCCTCGATGATGTGGGCGCTGGAGCAGTCCAGGTCCTTGTCGCGCAGCAGCCGTGCCACGCGGGTCAGCCAGCCTGCGGTGCGCAACGTGGCGGCATCGCGGGCGCTGCGCGCAGGCACGGGCAGACCTTCTGCCACTTGCTGGGCTAACGCCGCATCGGCCCGGTAGCACTGCCACAGGTGCTCGTACCAGCCCGGCGAGGTGACGCCTGCGCCATAGCCGCTGCGGCTGGCCAGGTTGCGGTAGGTCCAGGGCGCCCAGGTCGCCAGCACCTTGGCCTTGGGCAGGCCCTTGAGCACGGCGCTGTCGGCCTTGGCAGTGGTGCTTTGCTGCAGCGCCGGCACATGCCAGGCGCCGCAGACCACCGCAATGCGCTGGTAGCCCGCCTTGACCGCCTCACGGATGCACTGGCGCATATGCGCCTCCCGCTGGGCCTCGCGCAGCACATGGTGGGGGCCGCGCCAGGCCTCGCCCTCCTCGCCCAGTTCGCTGCGCACCGCCGTCATCGCCTCGTTGATGCTGGTAAACAGCGCTTCGCTGTTGCCGCGCTCTTCCACCAGGCGGTTCCACCAGCTCTCGCCATCCTCAAAGCCGGCCGCATGGGCGAGCCAGTCGAGCGGGTCGCGCATCGGCGCTTGCGGGGGCGCAGTGGTATCCGCTGCATCGCTGTCCACATCCGCGACCGGGGCCGTGTCGGCGCTGGCCTCGGCGGCATCGCCTGGCGCCTCGTCCGCCGCGTCCACCGCATCGTCCTCGCCCTCTTCGCCATCCACGTCTTGCGCAGGCTCCGGCTTTTTCAGCGCCTGGCGCCGCGCCCAGTCCTGGGCCATCGCATGGGTCTGGGGCAGGTCGATAAAGCGTGTGGCCACCCCCTGCGCGCTCGCCCACTGCAGCGCCTGCCACTCGGGCGAAAACTCGGCAAAGGGGTAGAACGCCGCCTGGCTGGGCTCCTCCTGCATGTACACCAGCATGGCCACCGGCGGCCGCAGCTCGGCACTGCGCAGCATCGGCAGCAGGGCCTCGCCCTCGGGCGGGCCTTCCACCAGCAGGCAGTCGGGCTGCAGTTGCGCCAGCGCTTGCACCAGGCTGCGCGCACAGCCCGGCCCGTGGTGGCGAATGCCAAAGAAATGGACGTTGTCAGCAGAAGTGGCCATGGGCTCAGTCAGCGTTGTCGGGGGCAGAAGAAGAACGGTATCAGCGGCTTAGATTTGCTCGCGGCAGGCGCGGTAGAGATCCTTCCACTCCGCGCGCTCCTTCACCACCGTCTCCAGGTATTCCTTCCAGACCACGCTGTCCTGCACCGGGTCCTTGATGACGGCGCCCAGCAGGCCGGAGGCCACATCGTGCGCACGCAGCACGCCATCGCCAAAATGGCCGGCCAGCGCCATGCCGCTGTTGATCACCGAGATCGCTTCGGCGGTCGACAAGGTGGAGCTGGGCGACTTGATGCGCACGGTCTTGCCGTCTTCGGTCTGGCCATTGCGCAGCTCGCGGAAGATCTGCACGACGCGGCGCACTTCTTCCAGCGCAGGTGCCTCGGCAGGCAGCTGCAGCGCGCGGCTTTGCTCGCCCACGCGCTTGGTGACGATCTGCACCTCCTCGTCCTGCGACGCAGGCACGGGCAGCACGACGGTGTTGAAGCGGCGCTTCAACGCGCTGGAGAGTTCGTTGACACCCTTGTCGCGGTTGTTGGCCGTGGCGATCACCGAGAAGCCGGCGACGGCCTGGAACTCGGTCGAGAGCTCGGGCACCGGCAAGGTCTTTTCGGACAGCACGGTGATCAGGGTGTCCTGCACATCGGCAGGGATGCGGGTCAGCTCTTCAATGCGGGCGATCTTGCCCAGCTTCATCGCATGCACCAGCGGGCTGGGGATCAGCGCCTTTTCCGACGGGCCGTGGGCCAGCAGCTGGGCATAGTTCCAGCCATAGCGCAGCTGCTCTTCGCTGGTGCCGGCCGTGCCCTGGATCAGCATGGTCGAGTCGCCACTCACCGCCGCCGACAGATGCTCGGACACCCAGGACTTGGCGGTGCCGGGCACCCCGTACAGCAGCAGTGCGCGGTCGGTGGCCAGCGTGGAGACGGCAATCTCCATCAGGCGCGGACTGCCGATGTACTTGGCGCTGACTTCAAAACCATTGCTCAGCGTGCCGCCCATCAGGTACTGCAGCACGGCCCAGGGCGAGAGCTTCCAGTTCGGTGGACGCGGACGGTCATCGGCCTTTTGCAAGGCATCCAGTTCTTCGGCAAATTGCTGCTCGGCGTGCTGGCGGAGTACTTGGCTCATGGTGTGCTTCCGGTAGAGATCAAAAGGTTCGTGGTGGGCGCCATCAGGCGATTCGGGCCGCTTGCAGCGCCAGGCGCAGATCGACAATGCGGTTGAGTTGGGCGAGCACCTGCTCGTCATCCCAGGGGCGCAGGCGTGAGCGCTCCAGGCGCGCCTGCTGCTCCTGTTGGAGCTTGGCGATGTCGGCCTCGCTGCTGCCTTCGGGCACCACCAGTGCGCTAGCGTCGTCGGACGCCACGGGCTCGGCGGGCGCTGCCGCAGATGGCGCACGCCACAGCTGCGCAAAGCGCTCCAGGTCGCCCACCTGCAGGCGGCGTGCGCAGGCAAGAATCGCATGGTCTGCCTGCCAGCTGTGCCAGTTGCCCGCAGGCTGGCGCGACTGCAAGGTGCCGAGCACGGCCTCGAGCAACCAGCGGGACATCGCAGGCGACAGCAACTCGGTGCGGCCCATGCCCTCGTCGATGCGGTGGATGGCCTCGATGAACGCGCTCTTGCCCAGCTTGGCCTGCAGCTGTGCCAGCCACTGGGTTTCGCGTTCTTCGGCGCTCAGCTCGGCCATCAGCAGCGGCAGCACATCGCTGCTGCGCGAGTCGCTCTCCATGCTCTGGATCAGCGGCAACCAGCGCACATCGCGCTGCGCACGCAACGCCGCGATCCAGCCCTGGCGCAGCGCGCTTTTCCAGTCGCTGCGCCGGCTCCATTCCCACAGCTGCTCGGGCGTCTTGTTCAGTTGCTGGTGCCAGAAATCGAGGGGCGTGAGCTCCACCAGCTGCTGCAGCCACCAGGCGCGATGGCCCTTGATATAGGCGGGCGGCTGCAAAGTGACGCCATCGCGCTCCCAGTCCTTGTGGCCTTCCTGCGGCGGCTCGATCTGCCACTCGCCCTGGGCATCCTGGCTCAGCATGGCCTGCAGCGCGGCGCCCATGCGCTGGCTGTGCGGGCTGTGCGGCAGGCGCGCGAGCAGGCTGGCGGCCGATTCGCGCACCTCCTTGCTGCGGTCGCCGAGCAGCTTTTCCAGCAAGGCCTCGTCGTCTGCCGACAGGCCGCGCGCCAGGCTCTGCACCATCGGTGCGCGTTCGCGGGCACCCAGCTCCTTGAGGCTGGCTTCCAGCCGCGCGCGGGCGCCTGCCGGGTCCGTGGCACGCTGCTGCAGCAGCAAGGCCACGCGCTGCTCCAGCGAGCCTTCCTGCCAGATCTGCTCGGCATCGGCTGTCTCTTGCACGCCATGCGCATAGGCCCACTGCGGGTTCTGGGCGGCCAGCCAGCGGCCGCGCTCGCCCAGCACCGGGGTCAGCCACTGGCGCAGCTCCACCGATTGGCGGCCTTGGTGCAGCGCATCCACCAACAGCGCATAAGGCAGGCGCTGGCCGGCTTCATCAAGGCTGGCCAAGGCCAGCGCCAGCAGCTCGGGCGCATTGCCCTGCAGCACCTCGCCCAGCAGCCGCAACAGCGGCTCGCCCTGCGGCGCCGGGCGCGATTCGGCGGCCGGTGGTGGCAAAGCGGCAGCTACCACCGTCGCACCTGGTTGCGCGGGGCGCCAACCGGCCCGCTCCAGCACCGCCGCCACCGCGGTGGCGCGCAGCAACTGCTGCGCCTTGCTGTCTGCCGGTTGCAGCAAAGCCGCCTGCAGCGCCTGCTGGCTGGCGGGCGCCGTGCGGTCGATGCCCTGGGTAAAGATGGCTGGCAGCGCCAGCCGCTCGGCGCCGACGAGCGCCGATTGCTGCAGCGCAGCCCAAAGATTTGCATGGCTCACAGCACTTCACCCCGGTTCTGCCAGATGTTGGTCCATGGCGCCTGGCCATCGCCGGCCTGCCAGGCACTGAGCAGGCGCCAGCGCCCTGATGGCTGGCCGCCCTCCCATTCGCCAAACAGCGCCATCGGCGCGCCACCACCGAGTGCCTGCAGCTGCCAGGCATGGTCCTCGGCCACGGCCAGCGGTACCAGCGCGGCGGCCGCGTCCCCTTGCGGCCAGACCGCATACCACTGGCCCGCGCTGACCTGCAGACGCGCCTGGCCGCACCACAGCGGCTGCACCGGCTGCAAGGGATTGGCGGCAATGCGCTGGCTCAGCTGCGCCAACGCATCGCGCCATGCGCCCTCGCCCAACGGGGCGCCAGCGCCGGGCGCCAGCAGTTCGATATCAGCCCCCGCGATGGCGCGCAGCGGTGCCTGGCCGGGGTAGAAATGCAGGCTGCCCCGGTAGCTTTGCGCCGGCACCCAGGCGGTCTCAAAACCACGGCCACCCTGTGCGTAATCCAGCAACCAGGCGATGCGCCCGCTGTGCTGGCCCTGCAGCCATACGCGGCGCTCCAGCAGCCGGCCCTCGCGCTCGATCTGGCGCAGGCCCACGACCAACCAGTCGTCGGCCAGCGCCTCGCCCCGTGCCTGCACCTCGGCCTTGTCCATCGGCCAGCCCAGCGCGGCCATCACATCGGCACGGGTTTCGGCGCTCAGCGCATCGCGGCGTGCCACCGCATCAGCCAGCAGTTGCCAATGTCCCAGCTGCACCAGCAGCTCACGCGACCATTGGGGGTGGCTGTCCACCAGCTCCCAGGCGTCCTTGATGCGGGCGGCCATGCCGCTGGCCTGCGCATCGACCATGCGCGCGGCCATGGTGTTCCAGTGCTGGCGCGCCTGCTGGTCGCCCGAGAGGTTGGCCAGGCCGTTGCGCAGCATGTCCTGCATCCACAGTTGCAGCTCCTGCATGCCGGCGGCCACCTTGTCCCAGCGCTTGTCGTCACGTTTGGCTTGTTGCTTGGCCAGCAGCGCGGGATCGGCCGGGGGCGCTGCGGCAATCGCAGCGGCCTTGGCTTCTTTTTTCTCGGCTTTTTCAGCGCGGCTGTCCAGCCAGGCGCTGACCCAGGCGGGTGGCTCGGCGTTGTCGGCCACCTGGCCGGCAGCGCGCAGCAGCATCAGCGCCAGGCCATGTTTGCAGGGGAACTTGCGGCTCGGGCAAGAGCACTTGAACGACGGCCCGCTCAGGTCGACCTGGGTCTGGTAGGGCTTGGAGCCGCTGCCCTGGCATTCGCCCCAGGCTGCCGTTTCGTTGCAGCCCAGGCTGGGCCATTTGCTGGGGTTCTTCAACCCTTGTGCCGCCTTGGTGGAAGAGGCATCCGGGGACAGCGCCACCACCTCGGCTTCGGTTGCTAAGACACGTGACAAACCGCCTCCCCTTCCGTTCAATCTGTTAGTTACCCGCTATATGTGTTTATTAGTCGCGGCAACGGAGATTGTAGGCAGGGTCGAAGACGAAATGATGCAAGACGGGCCCCCGGCCCGCCTGGCGTGTCACTTTTTTACAGATTTGCGGCGTTCCCAGGCCACCATTGTGAGAAGGACAATCGCGGCGCTGAGCGAGATATGGCCGCACCAGGTGACCAGGCCGAGCGACCAGCCCTTGAGCCCGACGGCGATGGCCAGCGAGGCGAGCAGCGCCAGCCAGCCGGCCATGCGCAGGCCCCGGGTGGGGCCGGGTGGCAGCTCACGGCCCAACAGGTCGAGCTGGTGGCGGTCCATCGCCAGTGCCAGCAGTGCAAACGCCGGCAGCGACACCAGCTGAATGGCAAGGTGGTTCATGGCCGGGCCTCCTGCAGATCGGGCGCCATGGCCGCGCTGGCGGCCGTTGCGCCGGAATCCACATCCCGGGCGGCAGGCGCCGGGGAGTTGGCAGCCGGGCGCGGTGCCGCCTGGCGCTGCGGCTTGCGCTTGGGTTGGTGGCGCCAGGTGCGCACCGCCAGCCAGGCATGCAGCGCGGCCAGCGCCAGCAAGGTCAGCTCCAGCCCGGTGAACACCCAGTCACCGTCGATGGCGCTGCGCCACAGCGGCCGGTCGGTGGTCAGCACATTGACGACCGGCAGCAAGGCCAGCGCTGCGCAACCGGCCCAGAGCAGTTCCACCCAGGCGCGCTTGGCAGGCCGCAGCATGGCCCAGACCAGGCTGGCCCCCCACAGAATGAAGAACCAGTGGATCTCCCAGTCGCTGCGCTTTTCCATGCCCAGCGGCAACAGGCGGTTGGCCCAGAGCATGGCGGCCATGCCGATGCTCAGGCCGGCAATTGCAGCGATGTTGAGCCGCTCCACCAGCCAGAAGCCAAAGTACGGCTTGTCCGGATGGGGCAGCTTGGTGCGGCGCTTGACGGTCCACATCACCAGGCCCGTGCCCACCATGGCCGTGCCCGCCAGGCTGGTGAGAAAGTAGAGCCAGCGCACGGTGGTATCGCCAAAACGGCCCAGGTGCAAGGCATAGAGCACGCCACGCGTCTCGGCTGCCGCGCCCACCTGGTCCTTGACCTCCAGCAGCTTGCCGGTGCTGCCCTCGAACAGCATGTACTTGGGGCTGATCGACACGCGCTCGAAATCGCCATAGGTGACGATCACGCGTGCCGAGGCGTCGCCGGCGTTGTTGACGGTGACGCGGCCAATGCGGTCCGCGCCCCAGCGCTGTTGGGCCTGGCGCACCATATCGCCCAACGGGGCGAGCGGCACAGCCTGGCCGCTGGGCTTGCCGGCAGGAACGAAGGCGCTGATCTCGCTTTGCATGGCCTGGCGCTCGGCCTGGGTCTTGAAGGCGGCGCTGCTGGCCCAGGGCATGGTCATCGCCATCAGGGTGACCAGGCCGGTATAGGTGATCATCGCGTGGAAAGGCAGGCCGAAGACCGACAGCGCATTGTGCGCATCCAGCCAGGAGCGCTGGCCCTTGCCCCAGCGGAAGGTGAAGAAGTCGACAAAGATCTTCTTGTGCGTGATCACGCCGCTGACAATGGCCACCAGCATGAACATCGCGCAGAAACTGGCCAGCCAGCGGGCCCAGAGCACCGGCATGTAATGGAACTGGAAGTGGAAGCGGTAGAAGAACTCGCCGCCCACAGTCTCGCGGCTGCTGACCTTCTGGCCGGTTTGCGGATCGAACACGGCGCTGCCAAAGCCGCGCTCGCCCTTCGCGGGCTTGGCAATGCGCCAGAACGCACTCACGACGTTGTTGCGCGCATCGGCCATGCCCAGGCTCCACTGCGAGCTGCCGGGCACCATCTGCTGCAACTCCTCGGCGATGCGGGGGACCACTTCAGCGGCATCGGGCACGGCGGCCTGGTGGGCCACCTCGGGCCGCATCCACTGCGAAATCTCTTCCTTGAAATAGCTCACCGTACCGGTGAGAAACATCGCATACAGAATCCAGCCCACCAGCAGGCCGGCCCAGATGTGCAGGTCGGACATGGTCTGGCGAATGCCGCGTGCGGCGGGCTTACCGGGTTTGCTATGTTTTTTATCGTTGGCAGTCATGCCGGAGTCACTCCATTCCATACCGGCCAGGCGGCCAGCAGCAGCGGTATCGCTGCCAGCAGCAGCCCCAGCCAGGCGCGGGTGGCCGAGCGCACGGCGAACACCCAGACCACCGCGCCCGTGTAGACCAGAAAGCTGGCCATTGTGCCAGCCAGCACGGCCTGGGGCTTGTCCATCGGCAGCGCCAGCGCGGCAACACTGGCCACCGCCGCCAACGCATAGCCGCCGCCGATGGCGGCGACGATGCGCGAGAGCAGCGGCCCGACCTGGCAGGCCTTGGTCAGCGCGGCGCGCAACGCGCCGCTCAGCGCTGGGCTGGTCATTTGGCCGGGTTAGGCGTGGCAACCCGGCCGGCCGCCAGCGGGGCCAGGCCTTGTGGCTTCACATAGGTGACCGATGTCACATAGCTCACGCCGTCGTACTTTTCGCCAGCGCGTTCGCCGGGCGTGCGGTCGTTGTGCTTGATCTCGGCCACGTACTGGCCTTGCCAGGGCAGGTCGAACTGCACCAGGCCTTGCGCGTCAGTGTGGCCTTCCTTCATCCAGCCCGATTGGGTGACCAGCGCGACCTGGGTCTTGGCCAGCGGCTGGCCCTTGAAGGTCGCCTTGAACTCGCCGTCCTTGCCGGTCGGGGTCAGGTCCAGCGCCAGCTTGGGCTTTTGCGCGGCAAAGCCGGTGACCAGGCGTGCAGCAGGGTGGTACCAGTTGGTGACATCCTTGCCATCGCGCTTGAACTTGGACAGCGGGTAGTTGGCATCTTCAGCGACGATGGAGACCCCATCCTGGACGTTGAAAGGCAGGGTAAAGCCATGGGCGGTCTTGTTGCCGGCAGCAGCCTTTTCTTCGCCGTTGGCGCCGATCAGCACGCCCTGGGGCTTGCCAAAGTGGTCCAGCAGGCCGGGAGACGCTTCGCGCAGGTTGTCGCCAAACTCACCAAAGCGCAGCACCACGGCCTGGTCGGCACCGGCAGGCTCCAGCCAGACCTGGTGGGCCTGGGCGGACAGGGCCAGCACGGCCAGACTCAGCGCAGACAGGGATTTCTTCAACATATGCTCTCTCTCCTTTTTTGATAAACATGCTGCCGGCGCCTTGCGCGCTCCCGCAGCCCACTCCCCAGAACCGGTGGGCGGTCTCTACGCAACTGCGCGGAGACCACCCGCAGGTTCTCAAAAATCAACCGTCGCCGACAGCACCACGGTACGCGGCGCGCTCAGGGTCAGGTAGTTGTTGCCACTGATCAACCAGACGTTCTTGCCCGTCAGGTTTTCGACATTGGCACGCAGCACCACCGCCTTGCCGCTGACCTGGGTGCGGTAGCGCGCGCCCACATCCAAGCGGGTCCAGCCCGAGAGCTTGAGGGTGTTGGCATTGCTGGCCCAGGCCGAGCCGGTGCGGATCACCCGGCCGTTGACGGACAGGCCTTGCACGCCGGGCACATCCCAGTCGGCGCCCAGGTTGGCATTGATCTTGGGCACGCCGTAGGCATCGTTGCCCTGGTACTGCGCCGCCTTGGTGACCTTGGCACGGTTGAAGGCAAGGCCTCCCATCCAACGCAGACCCCGCTGCAGCTCACCATAGGCGGCCAGCTCCAGGCCCCGATTGCGCTGCTCACCATCAAAGCTGTAGATGTTGGTGGCCGGGTCAGTCATGCTGTTGGGGCGGCTGATCTGGAACAGGCTGGCCGTCGTCATGACGCTGCCCCAATCCACCTTCACACCTGCTTCGTACTGTTTGGACTTGAATGGCGGAAACACCTCGCCGGCATTGACGGCCGTGTTGGGCGCGGTGCCACCACGCGAGAGACCGGCCGTGTAGTTGCCGTAGACGGAGACCTGGTCATTGGCCTTGACCACCAGGCCGACCAGCGGCGTGGTCGCGCTCTTGGCGTAGCTGCTGGTCTGCGCGCCGGTGGCGGTGCTGAAGTTGCGCAGGTCCACAGTCTGGCGGCGCAGGCCCAGGGTCAGCAGCAGGCGGTCATCGGCCAGGGCCAAGGTGTCCGTCACCGCAATGCCGTAGTTGTGCGCCTTGGAGGCCTTGTTGGGCGCGGTGCGCGCACCTTCCACCGGTGGCAGTGGCGCGGGGTGGTAGATGTTTGATGGCGACGTGGTCAGGCCGGCCACATAGGCATTGCCGGATTCCTGGCGCAAATCGGAAGCGCTGACCACCAGCGAGTGCTTGACACCGCCGGTCGCGAACTTGGCCCGCAGCCCCGCATCGGCGCTGCTGGTGTCGGTGTACGAATCGTAGAAGCTGCTGCGCACCGTGAAGTCGCCGGCTGCATTCATCGACGTCGTCGTGGTCGGGAAAATCTGCTGGGCCTTGCCCTTGCGGTAGCCGATGCCAGCGAAGGCGGTGACCTGGTCATTCAGATCCCATTCGACACGCGAGGCGATGACCTTGTCGTCCAGCGACAGATCGGTATCGGGGAACCAGTTGCTGCGCGCGTTGGGCGGCTTGGGCAACGACGTGAGCGCCGGGTTGAAGCCGATCTGCGGGCGGAAATCTTCCATCTCTTCGCGCTGCGCATAGGCGTCGAGCGACCAGCGCAGCTGGCTGCCCCGGTAGTCCACCGCGATCGCGCCCACGCCCAGCTTCTGGTCGCCACCGCGGATGCTGGCCTCACCACCGCGCGCTGCGCCATTGACGCGCACGCCCCACTCCTTGTTTTCGCCAAAGCGGCGCGAGATATCGACACTGGTGCCGAACTGCGCACGGCCCAGGTACTGCAGGCCCACGCGGTTCAGCGGCGCATCGCCTGCACGCTTGGTCTGCACATTGATCGCGCCGCCAATGCTGCCGCCCGGCGGCATGCCGCCCACCATCGCGCCCGGGCCCTTGAGCAGCTCGGCACGCTCCAGAATCTCGGCCGGCACCCGGCTGGCGGAGGTCAGGCCATAGAGGCCATTGAGGCCCACATCACCACCGCTGATGCCAAAGCCGCGCACCTGGATGTCTTCGCTGAAGCCCTGCGAGGCGGTGGTCAGGCGCACCGACGCGTCATTGGCCAGCACCTCACCCAAGGTGCGTGCCTGCTGGTCGGCCACCGCTTCAGCGGTGTAGGCCACGGTGGAAAACGGCGTGTCCATCACATCCTGGTCGCCCAGCATGCCAATGCGGCTGCCGCGCGCCTGCTTGCCACCGGCATAGGCTTCGGGGCGGTCGCCGGCGCGGGTCGCCGGGGCCGTCACCACCACCGGGTTCAGTGCCACTTCACCGGCGGTCTGGCCGTTGTCGATGACCAGGGTCGTGCCCTCGATGCGCGCCACCAGGTTGGTGTTGCGCAGCAGCTGGCGTACGGCGTCCTGCGCGCTCATGCTGCCCTTGACGGCGGCGCCGGGGCGGCCCTGCACCAGTGCAGGAGGTGCCATCAACTGCAGCCCGGCCTGGCGGGCCAGCTGGGCCAGCGCGCTGTCGAGCGGCTGGGCGGAAATATCAAAATCAGCGGCCGAGGCCGCGCCGGCCAAGGCGGCCATCGCCAGGGCCATCAGGTGGCGTTTGCAGGGGTGCGACATAGCAGTGGTTACTTTCCTCATGTGGTTCACACGAGGTAATACGAACGAGACGCAGTTTTCCCTCAGCGCTTGCGCAAGTATTTTTGAATGGCCGGACAGCGGCCCATAGTGCTTGCACGCCATCGCTCAACTCTGCGCTCTGCGCCGTGCAATCGTGATGCGCCGCGCAGCGCCCTGGCCTTCTTCGCGCACCACGACCGGCACGCTGCGCGGCAGCAGCTGCAGCCAGGCGCGGGCATCGGCAATGCGCACCCGGCCAAAAATCGCCATATGTTCGGCATCGGGCGCCACCTGCAGGGGCACGTCGCAATAACGGGCCAGGCGCTGCACCGCCAGGCCCAGCGGCTCGTGGCGGAAGTCCAGCCAGCCATTGCGCCAGGCCGCCACCTCGCCCGCGCTGGTATCGCGCCGGGGCGGTTGTCCTGGCTGCCAGTCCAGGGTCTGGCTGCCCGTCAGCTCCCAGCCATCACCCGCATCGGCCAGATCACCATCGCTGCCCCGCTGCTGCACGCGCACCCGGCCCTCTTCCACCGCCACGCGCAGCCCGCCCTGGGCATCGACTGCGACTTCAAACCGGGTGCCCAGCACGGTGATACGGGCCGGGCCGGCATCGACGATGAAAGGCGCATCGGCCTGGCGTGCCACCTGGAAGAAGGCCACGCCTTCGTGCAGCTGCACATGGCGGCGGTTGCCGTAGTAGCGCACCTCCAGCCGGGTCTGCGCATCCAGCGCAATGCTGCTGCCGTCGGGCAGGGCCTGGTTGAGCTGGCGGCCGGTGGCCGTGGCCAGCTGGATCTGCCATGTCACCACCTGGCTTTGGTAGATGCGCCAGGCCAGGCTGCCGCTGGCACCCAGCCCTGCCACGCCGAGCAAGGCCGACAGCGCACGGCGCCGCCCCTTGCGCGGCAGCGCCGGCACAACGCCATCACCACGCCATGCGTGCAAAGCGGCCTCGATCGCATCCATGGCGCGCATGATCTCGCGCTCCACCGTCTTGACCGAGACTCCGTGCGCTGCGGCAATCGACGCCTGCGATTCGCCATCGAGCCGGTCGGCCAGCAACATGCTGCGGCAGCGCTCGGGCAAGGCGGCAATCGCGGCATCGACGGCTGCCAGCGCTTCGCGCCGCAGGCTGGCCTCAGCCACATCCTGGCCCAGCGCCTGCACACCGGCGCTGCCGTCATCGAAGCGGCTGTCAAAGCGCTCGGAGGTGCGCGCGGCCCGGCGCAGGTGGTCAATCACCAGATGCTCGGCCACCGTGTACAGATAGGCGCGCGGCGCCGGGTGCGGGCTCTGCGCCAGGGGCCCCGCCTCCACCACGCGCAGCCAGGCGTCATGCACGATGTCCTGCGCCGATTGGCGGCTGCCGGTACGGCGTGCGACAAAGGCAATCAGCTCGCGATAGCTATCGCGAAAGGCTTCCAACGGGAGGGCGGACATGACGGAACGGGCGGGCAGTAAAAATGACGAGGCGCGCCAGTATATTACGAATGAGAATAAATCTCATTTGTTATACAAATTTTCTTTTAAAACAGGGGCTTAAATCGCCCGCCCGGGAGGGCGGGTACTGGTGCCTGTACACCTGTTTTCCGCTGGGGAATAAGCGCTAAAAACGCCCTGCAGCGCCAGCCGCAGGGCGTTGGGGCGGGCAAAAACGCTTACAGATCGCGCTTGATCAAAGCCCCACTGAACAAGACCGGCCCGGTGGGGCCCGTCTCGCTGGGCACGCCGCCCTTGGGCTCGAGGCTGACCGCCAGTGCCGGGACGGCCTGCACCTGGGCCAGTTGCGCCTGCAGTTGCTCCAGCCGCCCCTCCCCCATGACGCCCAGCGACTGCGGCGCGCCCTGCGCCGGCAAGGCCCACAGCTGCAGTGACCGGTCGGCCGCCTCCTGGTAGCCACCGACGCGCTGCAGCACCAGCCGGCCCTGGCGGGCATCGAAGGTCACCAGCATGGAGGCCTGGGCCTTGCCATCGGCCAGTACAGCCACGTACTGGACCTGAGGGGCGGCCTGCAATGCGGTCTGGGTCTTTTGCAGCTCGGTTTGCAAGGCGGCCAGCTGCTGGCCGGTGTTGCGTTGCAGGCTTTGCTGCGCATACAGGCCAATGGCCACCGCAGCGACGGTGGCCACGGCCCCCGTCAGCGCCAGCGAACGCCACCAGGCCAGCGCCTTGGGGCTGCGGGCGTTGGCAGCACTGCGCTGCTGCTCAAGGGCCAAGCCAGCCTTGTCGGCATCGACCAGGTTCTGGATACGGGTCCAGACGGCGGCATCGGGCTGCACCGGCGACTGCAGCTCGGACAGCGCCGACCAGCGGCCCTGCCACAGCAGTGCGGCCGAGCGCACCTGCGGATGCGCGCGGGCCATCTGCTCAAAGCGGCGGCGGGCGCCTGCGCGCAAGGTGCCCAGCGCATAGGCGGCGGCCAGGCGGTCGAGCAGTTCGGGGTGTTGTACCAGGTTCATCAGAGCGCTCCTTTGCGCCTACACGTGGCGGTCCATGCACTTGCGCAGTTGCTCCAGACTGCGGCGCATCCAGGTTTTGACGGTGCCCAGCGGCAGCTGGAAATGGCTGGCCAGCTCGCTGTGGCTCAAATCTCGCAAATAGGCCAGGCTCACCACCTGGCGCTGGGCCTGCTGCAGGCGCTCCATGCACTGCTGCAAGACCGTCGCCTGCTCACTCGCTTCCACCGACTGCATCGGGCTTTGTGCGTCGTCGCCCTGCGGCAGGTCATCCATGTCGTCCACCACCGCATGCTGGTCGAGCCGCTCGGCCTTGCGCCGGCGCAGAAAATCCAGCGCCCGGCTGCGCACCAGCAGACCCATCCAGGCCAGCGGCGGGCTGAGCGAATCGCGGTAACTGCCGGCATGGCGCCAGATGGCGACAAAACTGTCCTGCAGCACGTCTTCAGCCCAGGCCTTGTTGCCCAGAATGCGCAGCGCCAGGCCATACAGCCGCGAGGCGGTATCGTCGTACAACAGCCGCAGCGCTTTTTCGTCGCGGGCGGCAATGCGGTCTAACAAGAGCATCAGTTCAGTGTCAGTGGTAGGTGTGCGCATGCAAGCATTGTGGGGCGAAGGCCGGGTGGCCGGTGCATCCGTTGTATTGCTGCCAAGCAACAAGCGGCGCAGCCCGATCAGCAATCGCCCACAGGTAAGTACTCGCACACCCCCAAAACTTTCAGGTATCTGGCCGCTATACGCAGCAAACGGCCCACTGGATGCAAAAACGATGCAAAAAAATAATCGGCAGCCCTGAATCCAAACCAGCTGCTGATGCGTAGTGAAGGACGTAGACCTTGCCCAGACAGGGTCGGAAAACGGAGCACCCTATGAAAACAGCCACCACCGCAGTTGCCGTACCCTCGGGCCCCTGCGCGCCCGCCCGGAGGCCACCATGCCGCTGAACACCCCCATCGAGCGCTGGTACGGCTTGCGTGTCTGGCTGATCGGCGCCAGCTCGGGCATCGGCCTGGCGCTGGCAGAGCAACTGCATGCCGCAGGGGCCCGCATTATCGTGTCGGCGCGCCGGCAGGAGGTGCTGGACGCCTTCGCCGAGCAGCACCCCGGCTGTCTGCCCCTGCCGCTGGATGTCAGTGACCGCGATGCCGTCGTCAGCGCCGTACACCAGCTGCTGGAGGACGGGCCCCTGGACATGGTGTGCTACTGCGCAGGCCAGCGGCAGACGATGAGGGCCGATGATCTGGACCTCAACCGCATGCTGCAGCACCGGGAGGTCAATCTGACTGGCGCGCTGCATGTGATCACGGCCGTCACCCCCCACCTGCTGGCAGCGGCACGCGACGGGCGACAACCCCATCTCAGCCTGGTGGCCAGCGTCGCCGGCCTGCATGGCCTGCAGGGCAACCTGGCCTATGGACCCAGCCAGGCGGCACTCATCAACCTGGCCCAGACCTTGCAGCTGGAGTTGCCGGCGCAAGGTGTGGGCGTTAGCCTGGCCGTCGTCAAGCCCGCGCTGACCGCGACCTCGTTGACCGAACCCCATCCTGCCAGCCTGCCGGTCTGGCAGCACCCGGCACAGGCGGCCGAGGCCATGCTCAAAGGCTGGGCCCACGGCCACTTTTTGCTGGGTGCGCCGTGGCGCTCCAGGCTGAGCTGGCGCCCAGGGTTCACTTCCTCGGCATCCGGCCTGTTCGCCTGGGTGCGCCGCTTGCAGGGGAACTGAACCATGCTGACGCTGCACCATCTGGAAACCTCGCGCTCGCAGCGCGTGCTGTGGCTGCTCGAAGAGCTGAACCTGCCCTATGCACTGCAAACCTACCCGCGCGATGCCAAGACCCGCTTGGCACCGCCGGCGCTCAAACGCATCCACCCGCTGGGCCTGTCGCCCATCCTCTGCGACCGGGGGCTGGTGATCGCCGAATCCGGCGCCATCATCGAGTACCTGGCCGAGCGCTATGGCGCCTGGGCGCCCCCGGACATGGCCTACCTGGAGCCTCCGCGGGGCAGTCCCGAGCATCTGCAGTGCCGCTACTGGATGCACTTTGCCGAGGGCTCGCTGATGAACTGGCTGCTGCTGCAGCTGGTGTTCGACAGCATCGCGGCCAAGCCTTTGCCGCTGCTGGTGCGCCCCGTTGTGGGACCGGTGCTGCGCACCCTGCGCCAGCAGGTGAACAAACAGCTGATCAGCCCCCACATGGAAGCAGCGATGGCCTATATGAACAACCACCTGGCCCACCAGCCCTGGTTTGCCGGGGAACACCTGACGATGGCCGACTTCCAGATGGGCTTTGCGGTGGAAGCGGCATTGGCCCGCTGCGCCAATGCAGCCGATTGGCCCCATCTGCATGCCTACCGCCAGCGCATGCAGGCCCGCGAGGCCTACCAGCGGGCCATTGCCAAAGGCGGCCCGGTGGTGATGAAGCTCTGAGCTCTCGACACCCGCCCTGTAAAAAGGCCCTGCAGTGCAGGGCCTTCGTCATGGGTGGTTGCGCAGATCAGCCCAGCCAGTGGCGGGCATTGCGCCAGACGCGCATCCAGGGGCTGAGGGCCGAGCGGTCGCCGTCGGTCCAGCTCATCTGCACGTTGCGGAACACGCGCTCGGGGTGCGGCATCATCGCGGTGAAGCGGCCATCGGCCGTGGTGACCGCGGTCAGACCGCCGGCCGAGCCGTTCGGGTTGAACGGGTACTGCTCGGTGGCCTGGCCATGGTTGTCCACATAGCGCATCGCGGCGATCACCGTCTCGGCATTGCCGCGGAAGCGGAAGTTGGCATAGCCCTCACCGTGCGCCACCGCGATCGGCAGGCGCGAGCCGGCCATGCCTTGCAGGAACAGGCTGGGCGACTCCAGCACCTCGACCATCGACAGACGCGCCTCGAAGCGGTTGCTCTGGTTTTGCGTGAAGCGCGGCCAGTCTTGCGCACCGGGGATGATGTCGGCCAGCTCGGCAAACATCTGGCAGCCATTGCAGACGCCCAGGCCGAAGGTGTCCTTGCGGCTGAAGAAGGCCTGGAACTGCTCGGACAGCGGCTCGTTGAAGGTGATCGAGCGGGCCCAGCCAATGCCGGCGCCCAGCGTGTCGCCGTAGCTGAAGCCGCCGCAGGCGACGATACCGGCAAAGTCACGCAGCTGGGCGCGGCCGGTCTGCAGGTCGGTCATGTGCACGTCCACCGCTTCAAAGCCGGCTTCGCCAAAGGCGTAGGCCATTTCTACGTGGGAGTTCACGCCCTGCTCGCGCAGGACCGCCACGCGGGGCTTGGCCGCCACATTGACGAAAGGCGCAGACAGCGCTTCCTGCGGATCGAAGGTCAGGTGCACATGCATGCCCGGGTCGGACGGCACACCGACCGAGGCGTGCTCGCTGTCGGCGCAGGCGGGGTTGTCGCGCTGCTGGGCAATCTTCCAGCTCACGGCATCCCAGACCTGGTGCAGATCGCTCAGGCTGGCGCCAAACACCTTCTTGGCATCGCGCCAGACTTGCAGTTCGCCCTTGCCCATGTCCATGCTGGACGAGGCCGGACGGGTCTTGCCCACGATGTGGCTGCAGGTGGACAGGCCATGCGCGCGCAGGGTCTCGAGCACCTCAGCGCTGTCGCTGGTCTTGACCTGCAGCACGACGCCCAGCTCTTCGTTGAACAGCGCACGCAAGGTCAGGTCCTCACGGCGGCCCGATACCTGG
>Ga0308165_1002258_pt1 | contig 23712 bp, 29 predicted proteins | sample PhyWR2_FD_201032 | JGI IMG/M metagenome (GOLD analysis project Ga0308165, IMG submission 201032) | Phyllosphere microbial communities from UC Gill Tract Community Farm, Albany, California, United States - DLSLW.R2 | ecosystem: Host-associated > Plants > Phyllosphere > Unclassified | place: USA... | reverse complement strand
AGCGATCGGCCTCCATTGTTTCTGGTACCCGCAGGATATCCACTTCCGCGCCGGGAACCCGACGAGCGCCTTCTGCAACTGCGTTCGCCATTGTTTCAATATGTCCGTACATCGAGTAGTAGAGCACAAGTATACGTCTATTTCGCATTATTCGACCTCTTTTGGTTTTGGCCTGTTCACGAGTATAGTAGATACAGAGAGGTAGCGAAGAATGGCAATAATCTGTCAGTACGCAAGATGGAGTTCACTGGAACAATCCAGCGGTGATAGCTTGCGCAGACAACGTGATCTTGTGGCGCAGTATCTCGCCAAACATCCTGAAGATACCGCACCGCAACAGTTCATATATATTGATAAAGGTATTTCAGGTTTCAAATCAAAGCCTGTTCAGATGCCAGACGGAGAGTGGATTGAACAATCATTGAACCGTTCTACGGGTGATCTGAAAAGGTTGTTCGATGACATCCATGCAGGGAAGATCCCACGAGGCTCAAAACTATTGGTCGAGGCGTTTGATAGGTTAAGTAGAGCAGAACCATTCAGGGCATTTGGCGACATCGGAAAGATCGTTGATGCAGGGATCACTATTGTTACTTTGCAGGATGGTCAGGAATACGATTCCACCTCACTCAGTCGCAATATGTCACACCTGATGATGGTATTGATGAAATCATTTGTAGCGTTTGAGGAATCACTGAAGAAGCGTGAACGTGGTCTTGCCGTAGCCGATGGCAAATATCAGAAGTTCGGTGCAGACGGTAAGCCTATGAAGTTTTTGGTGCCTGGCTGGATTATTCACGACAAGGAGAATGAACGGTTTCTTGTGGATGAAGAGAAGGCCAACATCGTTAGGTCTATCTTCGCTATGCGTATTGCCGGTGATAGTTATTATCGTATCGCCATCAGGCTGAATGAGGATAGTACACCGACCATCAACGGTCGCACAGTCCGCACCGACAGGAAGAAGCTGATAGAGAAACTTAAAGCAGAAGGCAAAGAAGCCTATGCTGGTGACTGGAGTAGAGAAACGGTAAAACACTTGCTTCATTCGGAAACGGTGATCGGAACGAAACCAGCCACACCACGAAGACCAGCCATCACAAACTACTATCCAGCCATCGTGGATATGCTGACATTCAAAACTGTCCAGGACATGAGCGTTGGCAAACCACGTGGTAAATGTTCGGTGACAGATTCACCGCTCTATCTGAACATTTTCCGTACACTCATACAGTGTGGTGATTGTGGCTTATCGATGCATCCTGCCGGTATGCGTGCACCTTCCTACTATGGCGTTTACCGCTGCAATAGTTTCGTAGAGCGCAGGCAGCGTGAGCCTACAGAGAATCGTTCACGTGGTGCAGGTAGAAAGTTAGACGCTATTGACGGGACATCGTGCCGTACAGCTTCACGTAAGACGTTTGACCTTAATTTGTGCAAAGGGCTGTTCGCCTACCTCCAGACAATTTCTGGTGATACAACTGACCATCTGACATTGTCCAGATTGGAGGGGTTGAAAGCAGAGAAGGAAAAGGTGATCGCCAATCTGACTCAAACCATCGTAGCACTTGCTTCTGTTGGTGTACCGCCTGACGTACTGAAGCAGATGGAGACAGCGAAGAAAGAGTTGAATCAGATCGAGAAAGACATCAAATCCGAATACCTGAAAGCTGACACACTCAGCGCGGATAATCTCGGTCAGCTTGACCTGCTCAATGACAAGGAGTCGAGAGCGAAGGCACAGCAGGTTATTTCAAAACTGGTCAGAAAGGTAGTGCTCTATGGCTCGAAATCAACCTGTGACGTTCACCTGTATAACGGCAACATCATCTGTAACTTCGAATACCTCAAAGAATACGATGCTACGTGGCAACTACAGATCGCCACTGATGATGAACGCATTGCTGAATGGTCGATGTTATCCGGTATAGCTGGTGGGATCATTGTCAACGCTGCACAGCCTGGGGAAATGGAACCCCGCGACTATAGTGGTTGGCCTGACGTTGAATCGGATTATCCTAATAATCAAGAGGATAAGTAACGTGCAGAGAGATAGCATAGCTCGTAGTTACAAGTATGGCGATAAACCAATCCGTATAACAACTGTAGATATCGTCGAAAAAGAGTTTGGCGGTAAAGCTACGGCTGCTCAGGTTGATGTTGTCTTAAAGCAGCTCTTTCCTCATTACAAAGATAATAGTTACCTGAACCTGATAGTTAATTCAGTTAATTGTAATCGCGGTCACTGGAGTTTTAACAGGACTGCAAGACGAACAGATGATGTTACCCATCGTCACCATGAATATGATCGCCTTTTTAAACGCGGAAATGTGTTCGAGATCTATGATCCCGAACTTCATGGTGTTTTTGAAATCTACGAAAATTCAGAAGGCAAATGGCTAACACGCCCGGTTCAAAGTGAGTTTGAAAAGGCTGTAAAGACAGCGTCTCAACTCACCTTAGAAAAACGTAGAGAGAGGCTTGCTAAAGCAAGCACCACACCCGAAAGAGTAGTAATCAGCAGTTATGCTTTCAAGCGTAATCCACTCGTTGTAGCAGAGGTATTAGCTTTAGCTGAAGGAAAGTGTCAAAGCTGTCTACGAGACGCACCATTCAAGCGTGAAGATGGCAGCCCGTATCTTGAAGTGCATCATGTTGAATGGCTTGTTAATGGTGGAGAAGACTCAGTTGAAAACGCTATTGCGCTCTGTCCAAACTGTCACCGTGAAGCGCACTATGGCGACCTACTATTGAATAGAGTAAACAACAAATGACAGGGAAAAGTAAGGAGTTTACACACCTTGATTTTGAAAATTATATAAAAATTGAGCGAGGGTATGCAATCATTCCATCCCCAGACGAAAAGTACAAAACACTTCCTGACATCTATGCTCGTTTGTGTAGTGTAATTTATTTTGCATGTTGCATCGGAGAAAAATCAGATAGGGCGTGTATCAGCAACAGCGCAAGGAATGAAGCGTTAATCAGGGCTGCGCTGAGTGAGTTCATAGCCCTTGATGACTTCATTTACAAGACATATGGGCGACGGCTTTGGTTTAACGACCACACGAACACTGACCCAATATTTCATATGCTCAAACTACTTCGAAACTACAACATCCATATCAGTTCCAGCGTAATCGACTCAGAACCTATGCAGGTTAGGTGGCTTTACGAGCCAGAAAAGATACTGACTATGGATAAGTACTTCATTTCTAATCTGAATCTTGAGAGTCTTGCGCGCCTTGATAATGCAAAAAAATATCTGTCTCAGCTACCCATGATGATTGATGCTTTTGAGGAACAGCAACATATGTTTGGTATATGTACATTGATCATGAAATGTACCCTCGTCAACACAGCCTGTCTTGATGTCCTCTTACCTCATAGAAATAAATGATAAGCGGTTATCTTGATTAGCTTTTCATTATATTAGCTAATATATAAAGCAGGTAGATTCCTAAAATAGTGAGTGAAGCCCGATGAAAAATTCAGCAGTGATTGATCTACAAGAGATGGCTGGAGATTCCAGCAGCGATATTGTATCCGTCTTAATGAAGGCCAAAACTATTGCATTCAAGCTGGATCTTTCTGATATTACTGATTGGATCGAATTGGAACTTAGGGGATACCCGTCGAAGTCATCAGTACCAGATTACCGCTTGGGGCAAGGAAAACTGAAGGCTTGGAATCCTTTTAGAGGTTGGATACCCGTAGGATTTGGAAATGTAAGCTACGAAATATATCAGCAGTGCTCAACATTTGCTTTACTTGAGCCAGTAGCCGCATTAAAAAGAACTATGGATAGAGATATGGGAACATTGAGGCTGCCTGTATCACGTAAACTTGTTCATATGATGAATGCTGATGATCCAGATGCAGAAGTATGCTGGTTTTTCAGCGCGGCCATACTCGATCAGGTGTTTTCCACTATCAGAAACAAAATTTTAGAATGGGCGCTACAGCTTGAAAAAAAAGGCATACTCGGTGAAGGTTTGATTTTTAGTCAACATGACAAAGAAGAGGCTAAGCACGTGACTATCACCAACAACAATACAATCAATAATCATGGCAATGGCGTGACGATGATTGGCGACATGGAAAACACTAACAGCGTAGTTGGCGGTACTGTCAGTCATGTTCATCAGCAAAATATCACAGGGGACTTTAGCGCCCTCGAGCGTCAGCTAAAAGAACATGGCGTAGATGATTCAGACATCACCGAACTGAAAGGTGTCATTGATCAGACGCCAAAGCCAGAGTCAAAAGAAGAAGTCGAGAAAGGCTTCGGTGCATGGATCGGTAAGATGACGGGTAAGGCATTCACTGGTGCAATCAAGATAGCTGGTGCAGCAGCGCCAGCAATTCTGACCAATGCTATCTGTCAGTATTTCGGGATAGATGTTTAAATCTTAAAGAGAGTAGATAGTGAGAGATCGTAGATGATTGATTCACCAGTTTTACGACTTCAAGATTCAGCAGCTTCTGTTTCAGTTCAGCTTGAAGAATTGCTTCTTAGAGGAAAGATGATTGCTTGGAAGCTTGATCTTAAAGAAGCCATAGAATGGTTTGAAAATGAACTGAATGGCTATGCAAATAGTCCTCTACCTGATTACAGAGTTTTTCCAAAAGTATTAATCAAAGGTTTTGATAGACAAGAAAACAGATGGGTTAGTATAAACATTGCAAAGTATATCAGTAAAGTTGAACCTGAATACAAGCAATATACGACAATGCGCTTTGGATACTCTGTGTCAAGACTTCAACGGCATGCGGCAATAGAAGATAGTCATCTTGTTTATTTTGACCTGCCACACGATATGTTTGATAAGTTACAACGAATTTTTCTTGACAGATTTACACGTATATGTTGGGCAGTTGGTACAGCCGTGTTTAGCGCATTGCTGACCAAAATACGTACAAAAACTCTTGATTGGGCTTGTTTGCTCGAAAAGGAAAATATTCTTGGTGAAGGACTGCAGTTTACCCATACAGAAAAGAGAGAGGCTCAGAGCGTGACAAATAACAATACAATCAATTACAACGGTAACGGGATGGCAGTGCTCGGTGATATTGATAGTAAGAATAGCGTTGTAGGTGGAACGGTCAGCAATGTTAATCAACAGAACGTTACAGGTGATTTTAGCGACCTTGAGCGTCAGCTTAAAGAACATGGTATAGATGACACGGACATCCATGAACTCAAAAACGTTATTGACCAGACGCCTAAGCCAGAGACAAAAGAAGAAGTAGAGAAAGGTTTCGGTGCGTGGATCGGTAAGATGACAGGCAAAGCCTTTACAGGGGCAATTAAGATCGCTGGAGCAGCAGCGCCTGCATTACTGACTAACTACATCTGCCATCATTACGGAATACCGGTTTAAGTGGTTAAAATTTATATTCTTTATTTTTAACTTGGAGATGTAGGTGAAAGGAAAAAGACGTTACGATACTGAAAAATCGCCGGTTCTAAAATTACAGGACTTGGCAACTTCAGTTAATATTGAAGTTGAAGAGTTGCTGTTAAAAGGAAAGTTGATTGCTTCAAAACTGAATTTAGAAGATGACTGTGCTTGGTTTCACAACGAGTTGAATGGTTATAGCTGGCAACAGACTTTACCTGATTATCGAATTAAACATGCTTTACAGGTAAAATCTTTCGATACTGCCTTAAATCGTTGGATTCCGGTTGTTGTTGATAATTTCTTCGAATTTCTTACGCCTGACTATGTATATTACACCACTGAAAATTTCAATCAGTCTGTTTCAATGCTTCAACAGTATGCAAAAAAGAACGATGACGTTTTTTATCTTGACCTCAGGGAGCACATGGCAGATGGACTAAAGGCCTTCTTAGACCATTCTTACAGAATAAGCTGGGCTTTATCACCAGCAGTATTCAGTCAGATGTTGAGCAATATAAGATCAGAAGTTCTTGATTGGGCACTGAATCTTGAGAGAAACAACATTTTCGGTGAGGGTCTATGGTTCTCACCTGAAGAAAAAAGAGATGCACAGAACGTAACCTACCACAACACAATCAATAATCATGGGCACGGGATGGCAGTAATTGGTAACGTCGATAGTGAAAATAGCGTTGTTGCCGGTACAGTCAGCGATGTTAACCAATAAAAGCACTACTTGTGACTTCAGAAAAATACGGGCGCACATAGCGCCCTTTTTACATCGGTAGATCAGTTACTGTTCCAATCGTTGAACCTGTATGTCAGTTCAGAAATCGGTAAATCAGCATCGAGTTTACTGATGTTCGAAGAGATCGCATTGTATGACCTGTCAACACCTTCACTTTTGATAGTGTCCAATCGTGTACTCATCTCTGCAAAGTAAGCATCACCGGGAGTAAAGTTGTCTGGCTTCATATTCTGACCAGCCACGATCTTGTAGTAGGTACGGAATCCACGTTTAAGATCAGGGTCAATGACACCGTTATCTACGAAGTAACCCATGCTGGGAAGTTTTTTCTTCTTCACCGCTGAAGCCATCAAGTCATAGAAGTCTTTGAACTGCTCAGCGGTTAGATTTTGAATACGAGGTTTTTTATCTGTTTTGCCTGAATCAGCCTTTGACCCTTCTTGAGAAGACTCTCTAAGCTGAAGGTTTGGCAGAAGTCCCTTTAAAATCGCCTTTACGGTGTCTACAGGCTGTTCTGATAGTTTCTTTATCCCTTCCATGAAGCTGAGTTGTTCAAGGTCATACATACCCATCAGACGCTTCTGATTGATGTCAGATACAGACAATGCCCAATCAGGCTTATCGGTTAATTGCGTTACAGCACCTTTAGCATCAACGGTATAATACAACTGTTCATTCTTCTCGCCTGTAAGCTGGAAAGCACAGTTAGCAAAAGCAGTTAGTTTATTTTTAAATGCTTTGATGCTGGTCTTGACCACAAACTGTACAGACTCATCAATTATGTAGGTCTGGCCTTCGCCTTCGGCTTGAGTTGCTTCAATGAACTCGTCAGCGTTAAGAGCACCTGGCCCGCTCATGTGGTAAAAGTATTTCATCAGCATGTCCTGTATAAAAAGCATATAGACTTAGTCTAAGGGTACTAAAACTTGGTTACAAGACATCTAAAACAACAAAGGCCAACCCCTTTCGAGAATTGGCCCGTTGTTACATCATTTTAAGTTGTCAGTGACAGTACGTAGACCCGAAAGAGTTCGTTTTGCAGGTCTGCTTAACAGGTTTGTCGCCAACCTTACCAGTAATGCGTTGAGTACCAAAGCTGTCTGTACGTGTCGTGGTGTTCACAGGTTTACCATCATCAGTTTTACCATGACATCTGACCGTACCAAAGCTGTCAGTTTTACATGTTGTCTGAGCAGCAAACGTATTGAAGGTTAATGAAAGCAAAGCACCTATTGTCACCATCCTCATCATGACAGCCTCTTTTACCTGAACTTACAGCTATAGCCGAAGAAGTCCCTCAACAAAGGTGATCCAGATCTTCCAGTCACAACCATGTGAACAGAAGCGTCAGAGTCACCTGTACGGTTCGAATAGAACTGATACATGTAGGAGTCATCAAACGCTACGGCCCTAACCATCTCTTCCAGACCCGGATAAGTTTGAAAATTTATCACTCGGATCGTCTGCCCCTGATAGCTAACGTCAGCCATGTTGCCACCATTCACACGCTTTGCAGTAATGGAGCGGGGTAGAGGGATAGATCGATTACCAGCACCATTAACCATTCTGGTACAGGTAACACGTTCAAAGTTAGGCTGTGCGTCAACATAGCCGTCATCAGCACGAGCAGGGTCAGCGAAAGTTATTGTCGTAGCTGCAACGAAAGCAGATACCAACAGTGTATTACGTAAAGAAGAAGAATTTTTCACCAGCATAGCCTCATGTCAAAAAGTACAGAAGTGCAAAAGAGATACCCACGACACAGAAGTCAAAGATCATATCAATCCAGAAATGCGGGTTACTCTGTTCATTCTCTTGGTTTTCCATAGAACGGACTCCTTTTCAGAGCAACCAGTACAGCAGCAGCGCAAGCAAACTAAAGGCTACTATGTCTATAGTTATGCCTCTCTTGACTGATCTGGTAATCTCTTCATCTGTATCATATTCAATGGGGTTTTTAGGTTTCCTTGCCACGTCTTAAAGTTCCTTAGAAGTGTGCAAAGCAGAGACTATCCTGGTGGGTGTATTTGATCAACTGTACACTTGATCATAAAGTGCTGATCAGGCGCATCAAGACTTTTTCTCTTGAATTTACTGCTGACTCAAAGTGTCAAAGGTTCCTACATGAATCGTTCGATCTTTACGCTGGATTCTTGCGGTGTATCGACCTGTGGACTTATGAAAGACGATACCTTTTGGCATTGGGGCTTTTCTGACGGGTTTGCGGAGTAGGTGACTTATAGCGAATGGCACAGATGCGATGTTATTTAGTTTGAAATTGGTGTTATCACCGTCAATATGAATCACATGGTCTGGGATCTTGCCTGTGGCTTTGTAGATGCAAACCTTGCCGTATGGTACATGAACGCCTTTGTAACCAATAAGACGGTTCCCATCACTACCAACGTATCCCGCAACATTACCCCTAACCCTTCTGCCCTTTGTTGGCGGGTTCCAGATCAGATGACCATTTGCAGGGTTATATTCAAGTAGGTTAGACAGTTCAGGTATTAAGCGATTGTATTTCATTAAATTTCTCTGCGTGTTGTGGCATATAACAGAAAGGCCACCAATCTCAGCTTTTGAGACGGTGGCCGAATAGTGTTTAGGGGATGTATTAAAAAGGCGGGAAGGGGCTTATGGTTGATTGGAAGGGGAAAATATTGAAGCGTAGGTTAATGCGAAGAGGAAGAAACCTATAGCATCCTGTGTCATTAGCACCATCCTTCACGCGACATAAAACCATCAAGAAGACGATGAGCTATATCAGCGATTTCATCCGTAATCTCTGTGTTGTAGTCATTATTACTACGGCCATAAGCTACACATGAGCTGTATACGTACGTTCCAAAAACATCTTTACTTGGGTAGGTTTCGACAAAAATTTTAAAAGAGTCAATGTTACCAATATGTACTGTCTTTGTGATGGGACATCTAACGGGCTTAATCACCTTAGTCACTAAGTGTGACTTATATTCAGTTAGAATCTCAACCTGCTGCACTGGTACATGATTAGCTTCAGACGCTGTACCGAAACCTTCAAGAGTGAAGTGTTCAACCTCTTCACCAACAAACGGTGTTGCGTCAAATCTCATTACGAAAGGTTGAGTACTATTTGAACGGAAATACTGGCCAATCGCGCTACTGTATTGTGAAAGGATGGTCTTAGCGGCTGCATCATCAGTACAAAGTTCACGCTCAGTGTCGATGGTCTGTCCGAAATTTTCCGCGATAGCATGAAGGAACTGGTGATAGTCCTCTTCATCCCCCTGAATCTGGTCAACTTCGCAAAGAAGATCGTAGAGTTTCCAGGTATGGATTTTGCCAAAGGCTTCAAGAGCATCAACAAAAGAACGGCAGTCATTAAGGTCTGTAAAATCATAGTCTGTGTCAAACACAGTGAAAAGGTGTTTAGTCATTATGCAGTCTCAAAGGTAGGATAAAGAGAGTTGGTGCCTCAGCAGGATGATAAGGTATTTGCAATATGTATTCAGAGAGCACTGTAGGATGTCGGTCAAAGGTGGGTGAGTAGATTTATCACTTACCCAAAGTCTACATGATAAAATTACTGATGTCAACAGTTTTAGCTATTAAGTGTAGACTTTATTATAGTTAAAAACGTACATGGTCATAATTAGGTAAGTATGAATTATCACCTCCTACTTCTGCAATTTCATCATCTAACCAGGTTGGTAAAGGTTCTTCTGTAGACTGACGCTCTATAACGTCACCAGCGGCATGGTGAGAGCCTTCAGGGATGTCGGTAGTGCACCAGCCATCGTCATCCACAATATCGCCTCTGAGCGTCTTAGAGAGCGTTACAGGCTCATTGCTGGGGAGGAGAGTTTCTTGGTTATCATCATTGTAGGGCAGTCTGAAAAGTGGGCTGTCAGGATCATCATAGGGGTCATAGACAGGCTCTGAGAATGTTTGATCAGGTTTTGGTAAGTCAAGAGAGTCATTATCGCCGTAGGAGTGACCTTCTGGTAGATAATCATCATCAGGATAACTGTGCTTGTTAGTATGGTTGAAGTCTTTAACGACATCTAAAGAAATGTGTTGCATTTAATATACCTTGCTTGTAGGCTCTGCAACTATGACCCGTAGCCTGAGAAACTTTGGTCACAGTTGCTTTGTTGGTTACATCCAGGCTGGTTTAGCTGGATTATGTTTGTATTGTTTAACACGGTTTGCACCCATCATATTTAGGTAATCTTCACGAGTTGGTGCGGTTGATTGCTGCTGTGTTGAGAAATGTTTAATGATCTGATTGTTACGTTCTTCTGAGCGTTGTTCTCTACGGTGAATGTCTTCATCATCAATGAGATCTGTAGTATCGTCAGATTCAAAGTAGTCTTCGTCATCATCAATAGTTGAATCTGTTTTAGATTCTGGTTCAAAGTAATCATCACCCTGAGATGATACAACTTCAGTCACAACAGGTTTTGATTCTTCCTCTTCTGTTGACATGATCTGATCAGAACCATCTTCTACGATGCGAACATTCGGAGAATGTAAGTCATCATCCCGTGATAGCTCTTGACCTTGACTTTCAATGTTAACAATCTCTTCTTCAGATTCTTTTCTTTTAAGTTCTTTTTCTTGTTCTTTATGTGTTCTTTCATGTGAGGTCTCAGAACCGTAGTCTACAGGTCTCAGAACCGTAGTAGTACAGGTCTCAGAACCGTAGTCAGGGGTTGTCAGAACCGTAGCAGGGTCAGCTTCAGTCTTATCACTACAGGTCTGAGAACCGTAGTCGGAATCATTCTTCCTGAACTTACCAGTGTGGCTATAACCTTTCTTCTCAAGCTGCATACCAGTAGCACGGCGTTCAGACATATCAGGGAGAGACAGTAAACCAGGGTTAACACTCACCGCTTCATCAATGGATCTGACAACATAGCGACAAGCCTGACATGATTTTGAAGGGAGCTTTACAATCAGACCTAATGACTCAAGGCGCTTTAGTGACTTTCGTACAGAGCTTTCATCAGCGTAACAGCCAACGACAGCAAGTGATGTGTTAACGGGGGTGTACCCAGCAGGAGAATCTTTCCAGAGTTTGAACTCGTTAACCATTCGAGCGTAGATGAGCCTATCGCCTGCTGTCATGAGTTTTGCTGAGATTTGAATAACACGCTTATCCAGAGCATCAAAGGTAAAGTCGAGGTTGTTTATAGAATTAGTCATTACATGGTGAATCCTTGTGTGGTGGTGATATAGGTAGTTTGTACAGGCGTTTGGGAAAGATAACGCCAAAAAAAAAAAGCCTCCAATGTTCTCGACAAACAAGAGTAAAAAGAAGCAGTCCTCAAGAACCAGTCACGCCACCACGCGCAAAAGGTTTTGATCGTGTCCTCACACAACTTGAGGACTGCTTAAAATTAACTCTGTCTAATCGAAGACATTGGAGGCTTCTTAGAAGAACTTATATAGGATTGAAAAGGTAAGACTCGTGATAGTGGTGGTCTTTCGTGTGGTCAGGCACATTCTGTCAGATAGGTAGCCTGAACAGTGAAAGATGTCTTTTGCTAAATTCATACTTAGATCTTAACAGTATTACTGATTAAAGTCTACACATTTATAGGTTGACCGCACGAATTGATCAAGAGTTATTCCCACCAAACTGTGAGGTAAGTTGTCGAGCTAACCAGGCTTCTATAACAGTGATTGTCATTTAAGATTACAGGTGTACGCTCAATATCTTTGCAGTGGCTGTAAAGAACCGGTTGAGTCTCACCTGACGATAAAAGCCAAAATTACCTGTAAAGCATGTTTGTTAGTTAAACTATTGATTTTATATGGTAATTTAAAGTGTGAGAGGCTGAGCAGGTGTATTGTCAGGGGGCGTATCTGCTACGCATCCCCACAATCTCTTTTAAATTCTGTGCACAAATCCCCTCAGATTCTGTTCAGAAATCTGCGAAATTACCTCCAAAAGTGCCTGAAAATACCCATCTCTGAATAGCGTTAGGCTCTCTCTAAGAGACGGGCAGGGTTGGGCCGTACCTTAATCGTAAAGGCCACTGTACAAACTGCTGTAAGGTCATTTGAGCAGGTATTTTATCTTTATCTATAGACAATATCGAGAGGTAAGTGTGCGGATATTGGAAAATATTTGTGAATGGTAATGTGTATAGTATCAATCACAATGAAGGCTATCCCTTGTCGGGGTATAAGCCTTAGCTTACGCATCAGAACCACGTTAAAGGCTCCAATCGACGTCCTCAGACGTCTTGTATGCCATTCTAAGCAGATTACTGTACATAGATGGGTAAGATTGCTGATGAGAGTGCTGTAAAGCGTCTGAAGGGTATCTGATGAGGATTCTTGAAAGGGGCGGGGAAGTGTTCGGTAAAGATTCTGGTCACATCTGAGGCTATCCCTTGTCGGGGTATATAGCCTGCTCACGCATGAGGGGTACTGTGAAGAATTCTGATCAGCTATGTTGACAATGTCTTTTTAGTGCAATCAGCTAAGCGACTAAGCGCAGATGCATTGTTGATGTGATTCATGTAGACAGAACGTCTTAGCGGGATTGTATAGGTTGGCTTTATGCGTAAGCAATAGTGTATCCCCGGTAAGGGAAGCTACCATGTGACCATTATGTAAACATTACTGTTAACATATATGTTAAGATAAGAGATAGATAAGATTAAGAAACCCACTTCGTACATAATGACACGGTGTCAAGACTTTTCATAGTGAAATTTCTTCATGTTGAGTTGACATCATGATAGACATATGTTTAAATATCTGTACAGATCGGCCTGTGTATGATCTTACAAGTCTCCCTATATACAACTCCACTTTTCTGTTCATTATTTGTACAGGCCATATCAAGCAGCTTCCTGACCATTGGCCTCTTTCTTCATTCTGAACACGGTAGCACGAGAAACACCTGTCTGAGACACGATAGCAGCCACTGTACAGGCCTCTGACAGCATCTGAGCAGCCATAGGCTTATCACCGGTAGTCTTACGGCCTAACTGCACACCAGACGCTTTACGCTGCTTCAGAGCAGTAACGGTACGTTCAGAGATAAGGTCACGCTCATACTTAGCCCATGACATAAACTGAGTTGCCATCAGATAGCCCTGCGCAGTCGCTGTATCAATGTTCTCACGCAAGCTGACCAGACGCACACCTTTACTGTTCAGAGCGTCCAGCATCGTCAGGAAGTCCACTGTCGAGCGAGTGAGACGATCATACCCTACGATCACAATCGTATCGCCACGCTTAGCCAGACTGAACAGGCGACTGAAGCCAGCACGCTTAAGAGGGTGCACTGTACCTGACACACCTTGGTCACAGACTGACATGAAGCAATCAGGAATAGTGGTGGCAATATGATGAATCTGGTTATCAACAGTCTGCTGATGACCTCTGCTGTCACGGTCAGCTTTTGATACACGTGCATAGATGAATGTTGCCATGCTGGATAGTCTCTTGAAAGTGTCTGTTAATTGTGCTGATTATAGTCTCAATGTCTACACTATGTAAAGAACATAACGCCCGTTTTGAGATTTACATTTCTTTTTAGACTTTGAGACTATGAAATTAATTTCTTTGACAGTTTGGTTGAGGTGTGTTAGCCAGGTAATGCTAATCGTGCTAACATATACTTATCAGACAATCAAGACATCAATGCACAAAAACACTGTGCACATTATGGAGCGCTATCTGATAATTCTGTCAGCAGATTCAATGAGATAGATAAGCAGGGAGATGATAAGAAGATGAAAAGGAGCCTTAAAAGTATTTATTTATCAATATTTTAGGATTTTGATGATAAGTCTGAACCGTTATATGGCCGTGACTGGTAGGTGTACAGCATCTCTAATAATCCTGATCAGCCCCTGACCAGACTTTCCACAGATATTTTTACAAAACAACCGGGCAGCAATCTGAACAGTTGCCCCTTCGATATGAGAAAAAATAAAAATGACATTCTTCACTCCTCCTGTCCCATCTAAGAAGCAAGCCCTGAAGCGTGGCTCAATTGGCATTAAGAAACGTCCAGTTAACAAGACCAGACCATTTAGTGTGACTGTCAGAGTTGATGGACAACATATCTTTATTGGGGAATACCGTACTGAACGTGACGCAGCAGAAGCATACGATCAAGCATCGTTAGTTATCCACGGAAAAGAGGCTGTACTAAACTTCCCTGACAAGAAATATAACCTTGACCAGATGGGTGACTTCATTTCAAGAAAGGTTAGACAAAAGAGGAATGAAAAGGTGGATACAGCATCAGATACCCTCTTAAAGCTCCTGTAAGCGATTCTAAGAGGCTTTCTGTCCAAAGCTAAGTTTATACACCCCTGAACACTTAAAGCGACATAGAATCGCTTACAGAAGGTCTCATGATGTGTATGCTAATAATACTGTAAAGTTTAGCTGGACAAAGTCTAATTATTAGTGTACAGTTAATAAAGATACATATCCCTTCATCTCTCTCCTTATACCTCAAAGGACGCTCTCAGATAGTGTCCCCTTTACGTTCAAGGTAAATTCAATGTCTCAATCCCAATCTGACCTGGATTTTCAGGCAAAGTATGGTCATGCGCCTGTCAAAGCACAGGCAAAAACACAACGTCAAGAACTCGAAGAACTACGCGCTTTTAAATCTGCTAACGAGAAGAAGATTTCTCAGGCTAACGCGTCACATATTGAAGCCACTGGTCGACCTCTGCCCGTGAGAGTTCAGGTTCGAAAGGTTGATGCTAAGGCTAATAAACGCGCTAAGGCTCTTGCCGCTGCTAAGGCCACCCATGATGCTGTGAATATGGCTCGTGCTGATGCTGGTCTACCTCGTCTGGACTTTGACCAGGCTTATTTTGATTTCCAGTTCAGCCGCTTACATGGTGATGATGTTCTTCGCGTAAAAGCATCAGATCCAGATGGTGTAAAGGTGGCTATGGCTAAAATCGCTGGTCAGAAACTCTCTGCAAATAGCTACAAAACTCCTGCACAGCTTGCAGCAGAGACGCGCAACATGACTAAAGATGAACAGCAGGCTGCTATGAACGCTGCGGTCATCAATGAACTTCGTAAACTACAAGGGTGACTGAATGGCTGAAATCAAGAAGCCAACACTGCTGACAGTAGATGAAGCTGTTACTCAGAAAGCAAAAGCCATCAGGGAAGGGCGTTTTCAGGACGCAATGATTCTCGGTGACTTAGTAAATCTATTGGCACAGGCTGAAGTCTACCAGACCAATGAGAAGATCATCCTCTCTAACCCCCGCAGTATGTCCCGAACCGATAACTATTGTCGTGTATGGCAACTTGTAGAAGATCTTAGCTTTCAGGCTGTGCCAGAAACCCTACGTGAACAAATCCAACAGCTTGAAAGCAAGCTATCAAAATAAGGACGTCTGACAATGGACGAATCTACAACCCTTCTACAAATTTTCCTGATTGCTGCTGCTATGTTCGGTTTATACGTGGCTTACAAAGGTCTTGAATAATGGTGAAACGCACAATCCATCCAGCAAGGCAGAAGCTGATCCGTTCAGTCAGGTCACTGGATGGTAAATCAGTTAGTGTTGGATTCTTTGCCGATCAGGGTAATCACTCAGGTTCGAATCTGACCTATACCAGCTTGATGTATATCCAGGAAGTGCACGGTGTGAGATCAAAAGCTGGTCTTGTGCATCGTCGTTTATTCGAGCTGACAGCCATGCGACACCGCAACGAGATTGTGAGCAATGTGAAGAATTCGATCAGCCGAAACTTTCCGAATAGCCCAAACCAGATCCTGAAAGATTTTGGTCAGGACGCACAAGGTAAGTTACGTGAAGGGTTCGGTGACACATCGTTGTTGCCACACAATGCACCTTCTACGATTGCAGGTAAGGGTTCAAACTCCCCCCTTATTGATACCGGTGAAATGAAGTCTAAAGTCACCTACAGGATCAGCAAGAAAAGTAAGAGTTAGTGTCTTTGTTGTGTATAAACTTAACAGTTAAAGCAGGTTGACAATGTCTGTTTTATACTGTACTGTAGTTAGTAAGGCTTCTTAGTGATGCTTTTTGCCATTGCATCAAAGTTACCTCTGGGTTAGTGGTTCACAGAGTTTATACAATCTCTGTGCATCACTAAGAAGTCTCATCAAAAGTTCCTTCAGAGAAAGCTGGTCACTTTCAGTTTCCTCGTTAGGGACTGACACTATTTTGAGAGGTAGTGTCTTTCTCTGAAGCATCTTCAAAACATTCTTGAGAAGTAACCCTTTCATCGCAGTCTCAAACTAATGATGAAGAGCAAATCCTGATTCTCAGGTTTCAGGTGGGGAGTCGGGTTGTATAAAGCAGCCTGCTTCTCAAGAATGTTTTCTCCAATCAAAAAAGACATCGCCTTTACAGGGCATGTCTGTTTTTTTATCTCTGGAACATCCAAATGAACGAGCCTCTAAGCATCAATATGACGGACTTCCCGTCAGATGTGATTCAGAAGTGCGTCCAGCATCCTGAAACGCTTCTTACAACCCTCTATGAATTTGAATTGGCAAGAATCGGTAAACGTGACCTTGCCAGACAGAACGCTGTAAATCTTCTCGAAGAAGCACGTAAGCAAATCTTCCAGATCACCGGACAGACCGTCCTCTAATCATCACACTATGAGACTGTGACAATGACAAACCGTTTAATTGATCAAGAGATCAACCTTCCTGCTGAATTCAAGCTACCTCATCCCGCTGACCTTGCTGACTCACCATTCGAGCAACAGACAGCTTTAGAACAACGTGCTGTACGCATCCTGCGTGACCTGTCTACAAAGGCTTCAAATGCTCGTGAACGTCTGGAAGATGGTAAATCTGAGGCTGGTTATGTATCCATGCAGAGAGTTGATCAGATGATTGCTGCTGGTCAGGTTCCTGTATTACCTGGTGTACTGAAGGACACCGTACAGTCAGCTACTGTGCTTGCTGAGAAGGCAGCACTCTATGCTGAACAAGGTTTACAACTGGTTAAAATTCACGTACAGCCAACAAGTGCTGTTACTTCGTTAACTACCTTGGTCTACATCGATCCCAACGTAACCACGCTGGATGAAGTGAAGGCTCAGATGCTTGCTCAGGCACAGGCTGGTCTTGAGGCTACTGTACGAGCTAAGCAAGCTGCTTATGATGACTGCAAATCGCTGATCGAGCGTTTCCATAAGCATTATGTGCAGCGTCAGAAGCAGATCACTTCAGTAGCAGACCTCTTCAAAGCAGCAAAAGAGATCTGAGGTGATAGATAATGAAAGATATCTTCAAAGATCCCGCTTTCCGTGATGAGTGGAAACGTATGCAGGAAGAAGATCCTGACATCACCCTTCAGGACTTCATTCTGGTTATTAATGGTCAGCAGCCTGAAGACAGGTTACTTACAGAATCACGCGAAGAAGCCAGACAACGACGTAAAGCAGAACGCAGAGCGGCAAGGGAAGACCTCGAAAACAGTAATGACCCGCTGACCCTTCTGGTAATGGCTCGTCGGAAAGCTAACCCTCTCCCAAAAAAGCGTGAAGGTAAGTACATCAGCTACAAGATCGCTAACCTCGACAACTCCTACAAGAACGCTGATAACCGCGTTATCCGTGACTCTCTTACAAATATCTCATTATGTTAATCAACTCCTGACAGGGCGTCTTTGCTGATGTTCTGTCCAGCTATAAGGCTCCATATAATGGTTCACGAAAATCTCAAAAAACATCAATTTAAACCTGGTCAGTCTGGAAATGTTAAAGGCCGTCCTAAAGGCTCAAGTTCTAAATTCAAAGGTACTCTTTCCCAGCTACGTCAGCTCAATGACCTCGATCTGACCCGTCAGTTTCTCCGTGCAGTAGTAACCAGTGATATCAAGATTCTTGAGAAACTCGGGATCACAGATGCACCAACCGTTACCGCTAAGATCACAGCAGCAAAAGAACTGAACAAAGTAAATGCTGAGATTAGTGAAAAGGATGCAGAGTCCAAGGCACAGCAAGCATATGCACAGGTAAAGAATGTTGCCCCTGTTAGCCCACAATTCTCAAGAGTCGCTTCTATCAACACAGGTACAAAGTAATGTTTAACAACTCAGTTTCAAAAGAATTTAAAGACAAATCAGGCGATACCGTGACTCTTAAAATTCAGCTTGTCCCAGGTAAAAAAGGAATCGCCCTTGCTTCTAAGTTGATGGTTGTTGCAGGTGGTCTTTTCCAATCTGATCAGCAGTTTTCTCTTGCATCTGCTCTCATGGCTGTTAGTGACAAGATTGACTTCTTTGAAGTTGCCTCTGTTGTATTTGAAGGTGCAGTTGTCCAGTCTGCGCAGTCGAACTATGAAGATTTCCCTCTGAATGCTGATAAGTTTTTTGCTGGTAACTACGGAATGTTCGTTGACATGCTGGCGTTTGCACTGGAGGCAAACTTCGGAAGTTTTTTCGAATCTCAGATGTTGGGTATGAAGACCCCAGCTTAAAGCTGAATTGGGGGAAGAACGCTACAGATCCTGAAGTATTCAAACCTGCGCTTCAGTCGTTCGACAAGATGAAGGACAGGATCGACCAAGTAGATATTTTCATTCTGAACATCTACAGCAATAAAGATTGTCGCGAATCGCTCCCAGCGCTCTATGACATGACCTTCCCTGACCTCGTCAAACTGTTTAACTACCTGAATTTCAAAGCATCTCTCATCACTCTTCAGAAGCACTCTGAACACCTCAAAATTGAGCAAATTCAGAACTCAAAATAGTCCCCGCTCGAAGCAAATTACCCTACAAGGATCATCACAATGGCTGGTGATAAACAAGTTATTGAGTCGTTCAGCATTGATTTACTACTGAACTCTCCCAAATTTTTACAACAGCTTCAGAGCGTGGAAAAGCGTGTCAATGAAGCTGCTCAGCGTATGGAAAAGCGTCTTGCTGGAGCGTTTAATCTGCGTAACAAAGGCGCTGCCTTCGTACAGAAAGACCTGAATAGAATTGTCAAAGCTACAGAGACCGCTGCAAAGCAGATGAACCGTAGTCTTACCCAGGCGTTTAACGTGCGTGGTAACAACGGTAACTTCCGCCAGTGGGTGCAGAATGCTGAACGCTCTGCTGAACGTGTAACCACAGCAATTGACCGTGCTAATCGTCGTATGGGTGCTAATGGTGGTGCTCGCATCGGTGGCGCTGGTGGTGGTAACTCTGTACCTCGCCTGACATCTGAAGAACGTTTAAACCGTCAGTATCGTAACCGTATCGCTCGTATGGCTGATAACGTACATGCTCAATTCTTCGGCTCCACTATGGAACGTCTACAGCGTGGAGGGCATACAGAACAGGTATCACAGTTCAGAACACAGATCCGTGACGCTTATCTTCGTAACCGTTCTTCTGGTGACACTACAGCATTCAGACGCGAAATCAGAGAGGCTACTCAAGCACAACGTATGTTCCTGAACAGTCAGCGCTCATCAGCTTCTTCAACAGTTCGTCTTACAGGTGAAACAGAAGGGCTAATCGGTAAGTTCTCTGCACTCGCTGTGGGTATCCTTTCTGTACAGGCTGCTCTTGAGTATTTCAAACAGTCCCTTGTTGAGGGTAATGAGCGTACTCAAGCAGGGATCATGCTCGGTGCTGCTTACCAGGATAACGCACCTGCTATCACGCAACAGGTTAACGAGTACGCACAGAAATTCGGTGTCAACAAGACACAGGCTCAGCAGCAAGCAGCCATTTTACGTCAGACACTGCCAACCAGTTTATTCAAAGATGAAGACATCCCGCGCCTTATGCAGACGGAGTCAATCTTTGGGCATCAGACAGGGGCAAATAATGAAGCAATTGCTCGACTAAACTATGTTTTGCCTCAGATCGCGAGTTCCAGCTCACTTATGGGTCAAGATTGGCTTCAGGTCAGTAACAGTGTTCCTGCTATCGTCCGTCCATTATTAGAACTCACCAAGACAAAAAACGTTGGCGAACTGAAGAAATACGCTAAATCTATATCTGGTGCTGAATTTGCCAAACTAATGATTCACGCAATGGAAACGCTCGCCAATGACGCTAAGGTCACAGCAGCAGCGATGAACTCCATGCAGGCCAATATTGGTAGATACCAGACAGCGGTACAGGATGGACAAGTTAGGTTCTTCGATGGCTATAGCGACGGGTTCAAATCACTCCTACAGTCCTTGACAGGCTTCTTTAACGATAGTAACAGCAGCCTTGAACAACTCGGTCATGGTGCTGGTTATATCTTCGAAAACCTCGCAACAATGGTTGATAACATTGGCGTGATGGCTATTCGTGGTGCTGGTTATTTTAACGAGTTCAAACAGTCTACTGACAATCTCTTCAAGAAACTGCCAAAGGGCGTACAGGGTGCAATAGGTGACGTTGGTGACACAGCTACTCAGGCACTGACAGCATACGCTGCATATAAAACCGTAAGCGTAGTAGGTAGGAAATTCCTTAGCCTGTTCTCAGGTACAGCCGCTACAGTTGCTTCTACTGAGACTGCTACAGTTGCTGCTACAAGTGCTTTAAGTCGCTTGTCAGCATTCTTCACAGGCTCTCTCTTACCGTTCCTCGCAATGATCGAATTAGCTGCTAACGCTGACAAGCTGATCGGTACTGCTAACACCCTGCGTGAAAAGATGGGCTTCGACGATACCAGAGGGTTTAGTGAAAGAGCAGCATCACCTGATGCTACCTGGTATGAGAAACTCCTTGGCTACAATCCATCTCAGATGTGGGGATGGTTTAAGTCAGGTATTGCTGATGCTCCAATTATGAATGGCAACTGGACAGGTGCAACTTCTCCATCAGGTATCACGCCAACAGTACCTATCATGCCTTCAACACTTCCAGGTTTCTCCCCGAATAAGATTGATGGAAACATCAAGCTGACCATTCAGGACAGTAACGGGAAGGTCATGTCACAAGGCGTACTCAATCAGGGTAACGGGTTCAGTCTGTCCCTTGATGCTGGTTCGATGAATAACCCCTGGCAGAATGACACAGCTAACTATTCGTTTGATATTCCTCAACAATACTAATAAGGGCTTGTAAATGGCTACTCTATCGGGCTACCAGGTGCAGCCCTTAAACTTTTCGAATAAAGACGGGATTCTTTTCAGCCCAATGGATGACATGTCAGTCTTCCTGAATATGACATCTACAACTGAGATGAACTACAACACAGATATCAGTGTGACAACTTCACCAGTTATGTCCGGCGCTAACGTTGCGGATAACTTCAGCCGTCAACCTAAGCGGATCGATATTTCTGGTGTTGTAGTTACTCAATACGGTGGTGCTTTCTTCATTACGCAAGAAACAGGCTCTGTTGAAGATTTCGTCACAACGGTTGAACTCTGGAGAGATCAAAAACGCCTCGTGCACGTGATGTGTCAGGACGGAATCTCACTGGAAAACTGTGTTATTGCAAACTTCTCAGCCAAAAAAGATAAGTCGATTTCTAACGGACTGAACTTGCAGATGAGCTTTGTGCAAATTGACATTGTAAAAGAAGCGACAAAGACCACTGTCAACGGTGTTCCTGCTGAGAACGTAAACGGGAGTAAGGCAGGTGCTAAGACGAAAACAAAAGCTGTTGAAGGTCTGAAGAGTGCAGGTAAAGCCTCCACGACAGAGACGCAGTCAACTTTAAACTGTAAGGCGCTGCTTGGGCAATCTGCTGACTGGCTCGATAAACACCAGAACGCATTATCAGCAAGAAATTCCTGTCAGCAGTCTGCTCAAAAGGGCGCTGCTCATGGTCAGTACATTTACACGTTCAGTCCATCAGAAGACGTCATGTCAGATGTACGTAACAACCTTAACTCACAGGGCGTTAATCAAAACATGAAGGAAGGGGCACATTAATGAGCTATGAAATCAACGTGCCTTCCTCTGCATGGAGCACACAAACTGTGACGCTTGACGGTTCACTTTTCCGTATCGAACTGAAGTACAAAGAGCGAACAGAACGCTGGTACATGACCCTGAAAGATAACACTGGTGTAGACATCCTGACCGAAAAGAAACTTGTAGATGGTCAGGTCATCACAGGTCTTTGGGATATTCCTGGCGTACAAGGTGCTATTACTGTCCAGCGTAACTACGGTACAGATGTCTATCCAACGTATGACACGCTTGGTGTAGGTAAGCAGTTCTCTCTGGTCTATCTGACAGAAAATGAGTACACGCTCTTACTACAGACTGAAGATAACTTTAACTATGTTGCGCGAGGTAACAGATAATGGCACAGGGCGTACCTATTCGTGTTTATCAGGTCACAATTGGGACTGAAAGCGCAACGTTCAGCAACACCCCCGGACAACACAACTCGTCTCAGATGGATGCTGTGATCTTCGATAATATCAGGATGGAAGGGCGAGTATCCGTTGATAACAGTCCAACTACAACCAGCAGCGATGATGTTGAGTTTCGCTTCTACAACTTGAACAAGACAACTCGTCAGGCTTTGATGCAGGAAAATGCAACGCTCATGTTGAAAGCTGGTTACGATACGTCATGGCAACGTGACTCAGAAGGTAACATTATCACTGAGTATGACAGCCTACCGATCATTTTCATCGGCGGTATTGTGCACGCTTACACACGTAAAGATCCCGGCTCAAATGATGTGGTGACAGTGGTCAACTGTAGTTCTGACCAGAAGATCCGCAACATGACTAAAGTGTCAGTCGCATACAAACCAGGTACTACCAAAGCAACGGTTGTGAAAGATCTCGTTAAACGTCTTGGTTTCCCTATCAGCCGTATGGAACTGGATAGCCTCGGTGATACAGCCTATTCATCCGGTAAATCTGTGTTTGGTCAGCTTGACCATGCTCTGACCCGTATCTGTAAGGAATGTGGTCTTCAGTACAGCATTCACAACGGTACGATCAGTATTCTTCGTTCTAATGACCAACCCGCTAAGGGAAGTGATACCAGTGCTGACGCCTGGCTATACACGCCAGCGCAGATCATGGAACTTGACGCTTACTTTGAGCAGAAATCTGTAAAGCTGATTGCTAAGAAAACCAGTTCAAATCGTGGTAAAGCAAAGGTTAAAGAAACACCTGAAGACGAGTCAGTGACTACCAAGAATGGTATTCGTACAAATACCCGCCACGGAATCATGATGAAGTCTCAGCTTAACGGTAATGTGAAGATGCATGACTTCGTTAAGCTGGATGGACTAAACGCGGTTATGCCTGATGGCTCTGACGGGGATTTGAAAGATGGTGTCTACCGTGCAATCAGAATCGATCATTCGATCAACTGGCCTGATGGTGAGTGGTCAACGGGTTTGAAACTGGTAGAGGTGCAGTAACCGTTTAAAACAGCGTTGACATTTCGATTGAAAGCAGAGGCTAAAAACCTCTGCTTTTTTATATCAACTGCTCTGACTATCCATCCTGTGCTGTGACTTCTTCCAGATACAAAATTTTCGATTTAAGCTTCGTAATAGATTTTACTTGACCAGAATCTTGGCCATAAATCTCTCCAGGTGGTTTTGACGTCCAGAAAAAGTATAGAAGAGCTTTTGTTTTACGCAGGCGATACAGACATCGTGGCGA
>Ga0308165_1002252_pt1 | contig 23746 bp, 20 predicted proteins | sample PhyWR2_FD_201032 | JGI IMG/M metagenome (GOLD analysis project Ga0308165, IMG submission 201032) | Phyllosphere microbial communities from UC Gill Tract Community Farm, Albany, California, United States - DLSLW.R2 | ecosystem: Host-associated > Plants > Phyllosphere > Unclassified | place: USA... | reverse complement strand
ATTCGAGATTGGTACTATATGTGTTTATGGTGATTATATTCTTACTGCACTCTCTAAATTTGATGAGCACAATAAAGCCAATCTCACAATGCCTGAATACTTAGGCTTTTTAATAAGTTTCTGGGATAAAGTTAATCGTGTTTATGCTCAAAAAAATGTTTCAGTACCGATCTTTGGATCTGGACTTACCAGAATTAAGGGGCATAAGATCATTGATGAACAAGATTTGTTAAAAATTATGCTTTGGACATTCAGAATAAGTGAGATGAGATTCAAATATCCAGCAAAACTAACAATAATGATACATGAAGGAAAAATAGATAAAGTCAATCTTTTAGAACTCAAGATAGCACGAAATGGCTTATAGTTTAACTAATAATGAATGCCATTGATATGATGGCATTCATTATTCGAAGTGTTTATATGCAAGTTGGTGACAAGTATAAATTTCTGTTTCTAGCTCAATACAGGACTTATAATACTGAATTTATCCATATCATTAATATATTTATTGAATATGGAGGTTATTCATTGAAAATAAGATCTATATTGAATGCTTATTATATACGCATAGTATTATTCAAGGGGTATCTACAACCAATCCATACTTATCAGTAAATCTTGTCCACCTCTCGAGAAGAGCTCCATGATTAACTTTATACTTTACATGCAACTTTTTTCCATGAAATCTCGTGTACTCTTCATCGTTGATCTGCGGAGCAAAGTAAATAATGAATGAGTCCGGATCGATTGCAAATAGGTCTAGATCGTACAGAGTATGCATGTCACAACGTAGTAATAGTCCGTTACTTACATGGTTGTGTGTATCATTTTTGTACGCAGTAATATGCGCAGCTTCGAGAATATCAACAATTTCACAACCACTTATTGCGCATTTAGCCGTTTGAGCTAGCAAACTGTCGCGAAATGCTTTTTGCCCACGTCTTTGTTTAATTTGCCGTAAAACTGCCTTTCTTTGATCTTCCGCATCTAGAGGCGTAACTTCACAGTCCGCTTCGGTAGGGGCCAGCTGAATGATGCCATCAAAAATGTTATTTGCCCATTCAAAGTCAATTTCTTGAATTGAACTCTGAACATTGTAGCGTGGTGTGTGTGATATTAAGTCTTTTATGGAGATGTGATTAATAGGTTTATAATTTTTATTATACTCAGCTTTAAATTCAATTGCTGGTAAATCTTCTGCTTTTGGGTGATCAAATTCATGGCCATTACTACAACGCCATTCTGGTTTTTTAGATTTTCGATGAATTAATTTTGCTGGTGTGCAATTTGTATATGGGCATCGGTTACGCACTTTAATGTATGGGGCCGATAACAAGTTATCTATAACTGATATACCAAGAACATTTTTCCTATCCGTTACTATGACAATATCCCCTATTTTAACTTGCTTATGGTTTGGAACAAAATTGTCATATCTATAAAAACTAGTGGAATCATCTTGATAACCATTATTCCCATAGTATCGGAGATCATCTTGACCTACTGCTTTAAAAGACCATGCTCTTTGACTCATATGTTTGATTCCATGGTGAAAGTTATAGTTGAATTATAAAGCAATAATAGAGTAATGAGAACAGGCAGTACATCGTTCGGTTTCATCAGCTAGCAATCATGACCATAAATGATTGCACTCAACTTCAGATCTTCGGTCATTGTTCACAGACAGATGTTATTGTGTGAAGTGTGAACAAACAGCTTGCTTTATACTGAGCAAACATAAATACATAGTAGTAATGGCTGTTTTGTCGGTATCAAGCATCACCATAATTTAGTATTACTGCTCAGGATGTCGGCCTGTTGATCATCTCCTGTGCTGTATTCAATGCAGTTTCAGCACCATCTTTTAGTGTTGTCATCAGCTCGCTGACAGAGGAACTTTGCAGCCGCTCCCGGATATCTTCATCAACCCTTTGTAATGAAAGCGTGAACTCAATTTTTTTCGCCTTACCATAGCGATCGAACTCCTGATGCGTCTCCTGCAAATCCGTGATGACATACATCCCGTAAATGGACCCGACGCCATCGATCAGCGGCCAGGCCAACCCTGTGTAGGCCATCGTTGAAACTGCACCCAAAGACAGGTTACCGCCGGTAATTTCAGGGTATAGCAGCCCACCCAGCGTCAACTGGTTCTCGCCGGCGCCAACGTACTGCCATTTTGCGCTCCGGCCCACACGGTCATTCTTTACGTGCCGCCAGTTACGAGATAACTGTAATTGCTGATAGGGCAGTGTCCTGAGTTCAAATACAAAAAGTCCGAATACCATCATCATAGTTATTACTCCTTATTAATCGTTATCCCGGAACGAACCCCGGGCAGCACGTTGCCTTTTATCAATTTCCGCGCGGACAGCCTCGCCAACAAGTCGCGCCAGTTCGCGCGGATTGCTGCTCTGAATGTCATGCAGATGAACATGAATATCACCGGAAAAACTATAACCTGAAGCCGCAGCCGCCGTGTGGGTGCTTTGATTTCGGCGTACCGGTTGCCATGTCTGCGTCTGTTTTATCAATGGTTCGCCAGCGGCAATAACCGGGCGAGCGCTGACAGACTGGCGGACAAGCTTCGACTCCTGCCATTCACCACGTACTGCAAGGGCTGGAGTGAGATTTTTAAATACAATGTCACCCGGCCCGATACGTTTGCGCTTTTCCTCATCTAAAAGGCCTTTGGTGTTATCCGCGATTTGGCCCAGCCGCCGCTCTGTTCCTGAGTTGCCCCCGAGCACATTGGGCGGCGGGGCGCTGCCTTTGCTTGCAGGCTTTTCAGATGACCATTGCCACTCTCTTTTAACCATGCGCCCGGATTTTTCATCCCATTCCCACATAACCGGAATAGCCCTGAGTCTGGCCGCTTCCAGCCTGGCTCTTTCAATGCCATCGGGGATGAGATCGAGCTTCTCCAGTAACCAGCCGACGCCTTCCATTAACTTCTGAAGGGGCCAAAGCAGAACGCTAAGTGCGGTCCCCAAGACCTCGCCAAAGGTTTGCCCGGCGCTGGCGCACTTGTTTAGCGCCTCGCGACTCTCCTCAACGGGCGTTAATACTTTTTTAAACCAGTTCCAGACGTTTTTGACGCCATCCCCAATGACCCCGAAAACGGGCGCCAGCCGGGAAAATGCGTTATAAACAGGCGCTAACCCCTGGATGACGCCTGTAAAAAAACCGCTAAAGAAGGCCTTAATTGGTCCCCAGTATTTCCAGATCAGTACCCCAGCAGCTACAAACGCAGCACCCACTAAACCGATTGGGCTCAAGAGCATTGATAATCCGCCGCCCAGTGTCGTAATTCCACCTTTCACACTACCGAGCAGGGCAGGGATCCCGGTTAGCCGCAGCGCCAGCCCGCCAACGCCTTTTGACAGGGCGCTTATCGCCGTCCCCGGAGAGGAAAAGGCGCCAAGTAACGCGCCGCGCAGGGTTACCATCAACCTGGTTAATACGCTGGCGCGTCCAGCCAGACCGCCGAGTAAGGCACGCCATCCGCTGATTTTTGCCAGTGAACTGCCGCCCACAGCACTCAATATGCGGAACGCTGATACCGTACCTCCGATGCCGCTCCCGCCGGACAGCAGTGCAAACCCCAGCCTGAGCTTTGCAAGCGGCCCTAAAAGTAGACCAGCAACTAATGACAGACCGCCAATTACTGCGGTTAATGCCAGTGCAGTACCACCGGCAAGTAACAACGTTTGTGAAAGTCTGGGGTTTTCTTCTACCCAGCTTTGAACAGTGCCAATAACCCGGCTAAGCCCCTGTGTCAGTCTGCGCAATGGACCGTCTACTGTCTCAGCCACAGAAATGCGGAACGCCTCCCACGCGCTGTCCAGCTCCTTCAAATCGCCGCCAAGGTTGTCTTTTTTCTTGTTAGCGACGGCGAACGCCTCCTGATTTTTATGTGCTTCAGCAATTTGTTCATAGAGTGACTGGAGGTAGCCATCACCTGCGCCGTTGACCAAAGACTGGAGGCTCGTAAAACCCTCTTCTCCGGCGATATCTTTGAAAAATGAAACCTGATCCACCTCGCCAAAGCGGGAAACGCGTTTTTGTAGATCGAGAAGAATATCGAACGGACGTCGCATCTTTCCGCTTGCGTCGGCAGTTTCCACTCCCAGCTCTTTGAGTGCCTTTTTGGCTGCCGTAGTAGGGGAGGCCAGGCGGGAGAGGGAGCGACGCATTGCCGTACCGGCCTCGCTACCGCGGATACCCACGCGCGCCAGCGTGCCGGTCATCGCTGCCGCTTCTTCCAGGCTAATCCCTAGTCCCGCCGCTACCGGCCCGACAACTTTCATTGTCTCGCCGAGGCTGCTAAGCGTGGTATTGGTACGGGTAAATGTACCTGTCAGCACATCGCTGACGCGGTCCATTTCTCCGGCATCGAGGGAAAACTGAGAAAGAATGTTTGAGCCGATGTCTGCCGTTTCACCCAGTTCCATGCTGCCTGCCAGCGCCATATTGAGCACGCCGGGCAGTGCTGCACGGATAGCATCTGGTGTGAAGCCTGCCATTGCCAGAAAGGCCTGGCCGCTGGCGGCGTCACGTGTGGTGAAGGCTGTTTCAGCACCGAGTTTTTTTGCCTGAGTGCGCAAGGCGGCCAGCTGCGAATCGCTTTTATCGAGCCGCGTCAGCGCCTGGACGTTTGACATTTCCTCATCAAAACCAACCGCAGGCGACAGGAAGCGTCCGGCGCCGTACCCGACAGCGGTTGCTGTACCTAATGCTATGGCACCGCCAGAGCGCAACTTCCCGGCCATCTGCTGTGCACCCTCGTAACGTTTACGAGCTTGAGTGACCTCAGCAAGTTGCCGTTTTTCCCGTTCAAGGGATTGGTTGTATTGTTCTGTGCGGCGTATCGCGTTACCGATGGTGGCGCTACTACCGGAAAGCATGACGCCATGCTGGCGCAGGGCTGATGCACTCTCACGGAGGCGGGCCACTTCCGTCACGCGTTTTGCGGTCAACCGATCAAGCCGCTCACCCAATCGGGACATCAGTAATTGCTGTTTTTCCGTCAGCGTTCCGTTTTTACGTTGCGCTTCTGACAAGCCATCAAAGCGGGCACGGGCACGTGAGATGGAACGTTCGGTTTTGCCGACGGCCGCGGTCATTCGCTGAAAAGTGGCACTGCTCTTATCGAGCCCTTTCAGGGTGGATTGTGTTTTTCTGAGTGAGTCGGATAGGCCGCCCGCACTCTGGCGGGCAGCATTAACGGGGCGGGTAAATCTGTCGATAGCGCTGAAAGCAACGCGTATATCAAGACTCTTCATCACTGGCACCACTTCGAAGCGCCGCCCGCTTGCGCCAGGCTATCACCTCGCCAAGAGCCATGCCGAAAACTTCAGAGGGCGGCCAGTTAAAAATAACGGCAATATCAGCAACCAGATCATCGATCTGGTCAAACGCAACGGTGATTACTCGCTCTCCGTCTCCGCCACGTTCGACGCTCCAGGCTCCGGCGGATTCAAGAAAGGGACCAGAAGCTCTGCCAGCCCGATAAAGTCCAGAGATTTCGTTGATTTCTTTTTGTGTCAGCGCAGGCGCGGTGACTCGCGTCAACAGCGTGGCAATTGAGTCTGCATCCATATTGGCAACGCGGATAAGATTCAGGCCGCGCAACGATCCGGCCTGACTGATGGCGCCAGTGATTTCCACCTGACCGATCTCACTGTCTTTACGAACTACTGGCTGCATCAGCGTGAACAGGTTTTTAGTTTTTTTAGCCATGTTTAAAATCTCCGGGCGGCATCTTTGCCACCCTCTGAAAGGTTATCAATTGCCCATACCAAGGGCGGAGGTGATGCGGTCCGGGAACATGTTCTGACCGTTCTTTTTGTAGATGAAATTCAGCAGATCGATTTCGATAATGGGCTGATCATCAATGGATAATTTGTAGTAGGTGGATTTAAAGGTGTAGCTTTCCTCCGTGTCTTCTCCCTGTTTTGAGTCTCCACCGTCGAGTTCAGTAAATCGCCCGCGCAGCTCCACCTCGACAAGCTGGCTTTCGCCATCAGTGAAATATTCACCCGCAAAGCGCAGCCGCGTGCCGTCAATTTCTGCTCCGTATTCGAGAAACAGAGCCTTAATGACGCCGCCAAAAACAACGGTGGAATCCAGCGCGCCAGCCTCAAGGCCGAGATCAACACCGACCGCACCCAGCATGCCACCGCCCTGATAGTCCTCTACCTTTCGTGACAGTTTGGGGCGAGTGAAAGAGGTCACTTTTCCCAGATAGTTGTCGCCGTTAACAAAGCAGCTAAAAAGCCGCAGTTTGTGAGGAATAGCCATTATTCACCCCCGAGCGACGCGAACGCCGGTTCGTAAAAATCATCAGTAAAGGTCTGGTATAGCGTCAGATCTTCAAGCGGTGGGACCGGGCTGTAGCTATAGCGCACAATCAGTTTTCCCTGGCGCAAATCCGTGGTGCCGTTGTCCAGCGTATCAAACCAGCAGTCAGCGCCGATAAGCTGGCCGGCAGTGACTTTTTTGCTGAGAGCAGAGCGGATGCCGCTTACCACATCTTTCACGTTGGCCGGAGTGAGCGGGCTGTCAACAGAGGTAAATTGCGCCTCCGCGATACTGTCCGCCAGGATCTGCGCGGTACGGGTGAACACCTCGAAAGTGTAGGTTTCGGTGTCCGTGGTGCGGTTACCCCAGAAGCGGAAACCGTCACGCTTGATAAGCGTCGTGATTTCGTTGTTGTTAAGCTCGTTCGCGTCGCTGTCTTCTGCCTGTAATGCCCAGAAAACATCCTTCGAAATACCGAGAACGTTATTCACCACAACATTCGACAGCGATTTGTGCCAGCCCTGGCTGTTATCAATAGCGGCGCGCAGGCCGCAGGCGTAAGCCGGAGCGGGAAACGTTTCGTTATCATCCGTCAGGGGGTTGTAAGCGATAAAGTCAGGCCAGATCAGCATCAGCTCGCGGTAAGCGAAGGTTTTGCGATAAGCAATAGCCTCCGCCATGGTCGCGCAGCCGTTACAACCGGCATAAACAAAAGCCCGAAGATTCTGGGCAATCACGCAAAGCTGTGACGTTACCTCCTCGGTGTCGTAGTCCGGTACCGCCAGGATGCGCGGACGATAGCCGGTTTTGGCTTCCGCCGTCAGCAGGGCATACATTCCCGTATAGCTGTCGCCATCTGTTCCGCCAATAACGGCCTGAGACTGGCTGGCGCCGTTACCGGAAGCCTCTTTAACCCGGACAATCACAACGCGCGGGCTGCACTGATCGGAAATGGCTTTGAGGGCTTTGTAAAGTGACCCGGTTTTACCTGCCTTGCCGAGGACGTTACGTACCCGTGTCAGCAGAACCGGCGTATTGAGCGGGAAGGTTTCCGGATCGGCGTCATCAGCAACCGCAACAATACCAATCACGCTGGAATCAATGTCATTGATTGCCTGCTGTAGGTCGGTATTTTCGCGAGAGCGGACGCCGTGAAAACGAGTTTCAGACATAAGTTCACCATCATGTTGCTCTTTGAGTTCAGGGCAATATTCAACGTTAAGTCTGCTGGCGTCGCCTGGTTGCCGGTCTGCCCGCTCGCTGACAACAAAAAGGGATTCAGCCCCGCGCGCGGGCATGGAATCATCAGCAAAAAACGGGGGAGTTATGTCGATAGCAGACACGCTGACAACAGCAGCCGAAGCGTATGTAGAAAAATTAAGTGAGGTCGTAAAGACACCGGATTTTAGTATCACGCTGGGTGGGGTTGCCCTGACCGAACTGGCCGGCCGCATCACCTCGCTATCTGTGACAGATAACAACGGTTTTGATGCTGACCAGCTAACCCTGTCAGTAGATGACTCTGACGGGGTAACCGATTTACCCCCACGTGGTGCGGAGCTGGCGGTTTCCATCGGCTGGCTGGGTGAGACGTTGATCTACAAAGGTCTCTACACCGTTGACGAGGTGGGGCATAACGGGCCGCCGGATGTTATCGACATCACCGCGCACAGCGCTGATTTTCGCGAAGAGATGAACGTCAGGCGGGAGGTGTCTTGGCATGATGTGACGATAGAGCGGGTGGTATCGGCCATAGCCCGGCGCTATGACCTGAAGCCGATGATTAGCGAGTCCCTGATTGACATTGAGATCGACCATGCGGATCAGACCGAAGAGAGCGACATGTCGTTTTTAACGCGCATGGCGGAGATGTTGGGGGCCATTGCCACCGTGAAAAATGGCTGTCTGCTGTTTATCCTGCCTGGGGGAGGCGTCAGTGCATCCGGTAGGATGCTGCCATCGGCTGAGATAACCCGTGCCAGCGGAGATCGTCACAGGTTCCGCATTGCCGATCGCGATGCTTACACCGGCGTGCGGGCGTACTGGCTGGATCTTAATTTCGGCAAGAAAAAACCGGTCAAGGTCACTAAGCGCAAAACAAATACTGCCAGAAAAAAGGCTGAGGAGAAAAGCAGCCGCCCGGAGGGGGATTACATGGAGGGCGCTGAAGGTAACGTGTATGTTTTGCGTAAAACCTATCAGAACGAAACGACGGCCAGGCGCGCAGCTGCGGCAAAATGGATACAGCTCCAGAAAGGCGCGGCACAGTTTTCGATAACCTTGGCGCGCGGCCGCGCCGATTTATATCCTGGTATGCATCTGACCGTGTCGGGCTTTAAGCCTGAAATCGATACTCAGGATTGGATCATTGCCAGAGCGGAACATGTAATCGGAGATAACGGATTTACCACGCAAATGGAGCTTGAAGCGAAAATAAGCGACTGGATTGCAGAAACTGAACAGTAGCGGCCATAATAGCCGTGAGTTCAACTCCCTATGGGAGATCATCATGTTTGTTTGTCCCTACTGCGGCGCAAACGCCCGCACCCGCACCAGCCGCCGGTTAAGCGAGTTCACCATCCGGCAATACCATCAATGCCAGAACCTTGAATGCAGCGAGTCTTTCACGACACTTAACACCGTAGAGCGTAGAGTAACGAAGCGCTCAACCAGCGCAGATCCTTTGCCGCCAGGATTTATCCCCGGCGATGCTTTCCCGGCTTCTCATTACGGGAACAATCAACTTAGTCTTGCGGTATAAAAATAGCCCCCTGGAAAGGGGGCTATTCTTGTCAATGTGGTCGATATGTGGACACTTTTGAAATAAATCCTTTTATTTCAATTTATTAAATCCCAAAAAAAAGCCCCGTCGGGGGCGACGGGGAAAACTCATTGATTATGGAATGATCTGTTCTCTGGTCAGTTCGAGAACAAGCGCTACTCTACGCGGCAAAAGTGTAGTTAAAATGGAGAAACCATGAAGAATCAGGGCAAATACGTGCTCTGTGCAAAGAAGGAGCAGAAATGAAGTGGATGATAATGCTGCTGCCGCTGGCCCTGGCCGGCTGCGCGAAGCAGCCGCAGCCGCAGGATGCGCCGCCGCCGCCGAAGTCTATCGGCATGGCGAACCCGGCCTCGGTTTACTGCGGTCAGAAGGGCGGTAAGTTGATACCGGTTCAGACGCCGCAGGGCGTGCGCAGCGACTGTAAGCTGCCCGGCGGGGAAACCCTCGATGAATGGGAGCTGTGGCGCCGGGATCACCCCGCTAAGGCGTAGCCTCGCCGGCAGACAGGTTTTCCAGCCACTCAGCCAGCACCAGCGCATGGTTTTGCCGGGTATCTTTGGCGGCATACAGCAAGGTTAATGGCTGTTGGCGAGCCAGCCCGGCGAGACGCAATCCTTCGTCGCGCCGGGCGTCGAGTTCTTCGCGATACTGTTGACTGAAGCTGACAAAATCGATCGCCTCGCCGTGGAACGCTTTACGTAGCGCCGAAGAGGGCGAGAGCGATTTGCACCATTCATCGTAGCGCAAAGCCTCTTTTTTCATACCGCGCGGCCAGAGTCGGTCAACCAGAACGCGGTAACCGTCGCCGGGCTCTGCCGGATCATAAACGCGTTTACAGTGAATCATCGCTATTTTCTCTCTGTTGCATCCAGGCGAGGAGTTGGGGTAGCTGTCGGTCGGAAAAAACGGCGATGCCGTGTTCACGCAGCAGCGCCGCCGCCACGCCTGACCCCGGCTTTCGCTGCCCGCTGAACGTCCCGTCGTAGATAAACTGGCTGCCGCAGGTCGGGCTGCCGTCGGTTAACAACGCGGCCTTACAGCCGGCTTCCTGTGCGGTGCGCAGGGCCAGCCATGCGGCCAGCTGATAGTGCGGAGTGACGTCCTGACCGTCGCTCTCAACGATACGCGCGCGGTCCTGCATGACATCCGTGCCCTGGGCGTGAAGGATTTCGGCCGGGAGTCGGGGGACCGGCAGCCCGGCGGCGAGCTCCGGGCAATGAATCACCAGCCGACCGTCGCGCTGCCAACGTGCCAGCGCGTCGGCAAGCTGCGCTTTTTGGCTGCCATTATAGCGAACCTGAAACCCCATCAGGCAGGCGCTGACTAAAATTTTGCTTTTCATAGGCGGTCCATCATTGTTTCTCTGCGCTATACAATAGCGCCTGCGCGCGGAAATTACCCGCCTACAAAGCAATCCAAAAGCGCGAAGGACCTTCTGGCGCGGTGAAAACAGGGGTTGTGTTCCGCGACGGAGATCGCTAATCTGAGGCTCCTTGTGTTGCCCGAAAATCGCTCTGACATAAGGATCCTGCTATGAACACCCCCCTGCGTATTGCCCTGGTTGGCGACTACAATCCTGACGTGATTGCCCATAAAGCTATCCCCCTGGCTATCGACGATGCCGCCGCCGTGCTGGAACTGCCCGTGCGCTATGACTGGCTGGCAACTCGTGATATTCACCATGCCGACGCGTTGGTGGATTACGATGCTATCTGGGTGGTGCCCGCCAGCCCGTATGAAAATGCCGAAGGCGCATTTACCGCCATTCGCTACGCGCGCGAAAACAGCGTGCCTTTCCTCGGAACCTGCGGTGGTTTTCAGCACGCGATAATCGAATATGCGCGTAACGTGATGGGCTGGCAGGATGCGGCACATGCTGAAACCGATACCGAAGGACGGATGGTGATAGCGCCGCTAAGCTGTTCGCTGGTTGAAAAGTCGGACACCATTGAGCTGCGCGCTCATACCCTGATAGCCCGTGCGTATGGCCGCGATCATATTGAAGAGGGCTACCACTGCAACTATGGTATCGCCGACAGCTTTGCCCGTGAACTTGAGCAGGGAGAGCTGCGGGTAACCGGATGGGATGAAGAGGGGGAGATTCGCGCGGTGGAGCTGGTCACGCATCCGTTTTTTGTGGCGACCTTGTTCCAGCATGAACGTCATGCCCTGGAAGGGCGTCCCGCACCGCTGGTGCAGGCGTTTTTACATGCCGCAAGCCAATAAACTCACCGCCGGTTAATCTTCCAGGATTCAGTTCGCATTGCCGGTGCCGCCCCGGACGCGCGGGTGAGCAGGAAAATATTGCCGCCATCGTAATGGCGGCTTATCAAAGCGCTATCCGTTTATCTCCCGGTCGCGACCGGCCAGCGCGCCGAACAGGGCCATAACGACTGAAATCAGCGCCACGGCGAGAAGCGGGATCTGCCAGTCGCCGTTGGCATCATGAATTTTCCCCATGAGCGGTGGTCCGCAGGCGGCCAGCAGATATCCGATAGTCTGCGCCATCCCCGACAAAGCCGCTGCCTGATGCGCAGAGTTTGCGCGCAGGCCGATAAACGTCAACCCCAGAATCATGGTTGCCCCCGAACCGAAACCAAAGACTAGCGTCCAGACTACCGCCTGTCCCGGCCAGAACCACAGTCCGCAGGCGCTGATGGCGCACATCAGCGCTACAATGATCGCGATGGCACGCTGGTCTTTAAGGCGATGAAGAATCAGCGGAATTGCCAGCCCGGGGGCGGCGGTGGCCAGCTGGAGCAAACCATGCAGAGAGCCCGCCTGCGCTTCGCTGTAGCCAAGGCTCTGCAGAATGGCCGGCAGCCAGCCAATAATAACGTAATAGACCAGCGAGTTGATGCCGAGGAACAGGGTGACCTGCCAGGCGAGCGCGGAGCGCCAGATTCCGCGATTGTGCATGGCGCCGGACCCGGTGAGCGGCGCGGTCGCGGTCTTGCGCGTTTGCGGCAACCATACCAGCAGCGCCAGCAGCGGAAAGACCATTAACATCAAGAGTGCGCCGTGCCAGCCGAAACCCGCCAGCGCCAGCGGCACCACCATGGCTGAACCCAGCGCGGCCGCTCCGCCCATAGTGATCGAGTAGGCCCCGGTCATCCTGGCAACATGCTGTGAGAAGTCGCGTTTGATCAGACCCGGCAGCAGAACGTTACCGAGCGCAATTCCGCAGCCGATGATCGCCGTACCGCCGAACAGCAAGGCGGTGGAAGGAAGCGAACGCAGTCCGATACCCAGACAAATAAGGACTAGCGCCACCAGCAGGCTGCGCTCAATGCCCAGCCGGCGACCGACGCCTGCCGCCAGCGGTGATACCAGGCCAAAGGCCAGCAGCGGCAATGTGGTGAGCATCCCGGTTTGTGCGGTGGAGAGACCATAGTCAGCGCGAATGGCGTCGAGCAGCGGGGCTGCGCCGGTAAAAGTCACGCGTAGCGTGGAGGCAATGAATAAAATCCCGGCAATCAGCAGCAGATGACGGCGGCCGGTAGAAGGCAAAACAGAACTCATGGCAATCTCTGACGAGTAAACAGGGCGGCTACAATAGCGCGTTTGCCGATGGTTTAAATCAAGCTAAAATGACAGATTATCGCTAATATCGGACAAAATCATGATAGGACTCGGCCTGGATGGCTACGATCCGGACAGCGGCCATGAATCGGCCCTCGCGTTTCGTATTCAGGTGGTGGAAGACGAGCAGTTCATCCCGCGCCATCAGCACCGCAAAGGCCAGCTGATCCTCGCCTTGCATGGGGCGCTCACCTGCGAGGTGGAGAACGCGATGTGGATGGTGCCGCCGCAGTATGCGGTGTGGGTACCGGGTCAGATGCCCCACAGCAACCGCGCCACGCCGGGGGCGCAAATCAGTTTTCTGTTTATTGAACCGGATGCTGCGCCAATGCCGGCGCACTGTTGTACCTTAAAAATTTCGCCTCTGGTGCGCGAGCTTATCCTGACCCTTGCCGGACGTCACGGGGAGGCGTTTGCCCATCCGACAACGCAACGGCTGGTGCAGGTGCTGTTCGATGAGCTCCCGCGACAGCCGCAGGAACATCTGCAGCTGCCGGTTTCGCCACATCCGAAGATTCGCCAGATGGCGGATTTCATGGCGGTTGATCCGGCCCGCTGGCAGACGCTGGCGCAGTGGGCGGCAGAATTCGCGATGAGCGAACGGAATCTGGCGCGGCTGGTGGTGCGCGAGACCGGACTGAGCTTTCGCCGCTGGCGACACCAGCTGCAGCTGATCCTGGCCCTGCAGATGTTGATTCGCGGGCAAACGGTCCAGCAGACCGCGCAAACGCTGGGATATGACTCGACGACCGCGTTTATTACGATGTTTAAAAAGGGGCTGGGCCAGACGCCAGGGCGCTACCTGGCGAGTCTGGTTACGACTTCCCGATAAACAGCGAAATAATGCCGGCGGCGATCAGCGGGCCAACCGGTACGCCGCGGAACAGCGCTACGCCAAGGACCGTGCCGACCAGCAGTCCGGCGACCAGCTGCGGCTGCGAGCCCATCAGCGCCACGCCGCGTCCGCCCAGCCACGAGACGAATACGCCCACGGCAATCGCCAGCAGCGACTTCCAGTTGACGAACGAGTGCAGCAGCGTCGACGGCGGCAGCGTGCCGCTGGCAATGGGAGCCATTACGCCAATGGTCAGAATGATAATACCGATCGTCAGCCCCTGTTTTTCAATCCACGGGAAAAAGACGTTGAGCGGTGTGACGCGAACGATGATTAAAACGAGGATAGAAATAGCCACGGTGGTGTTATGGCTGATAAAACCCAGCGCGGCCAGCCCGAGCAGAATAAACAGGGTTGTATCGAACATGACGGGAGATCCTTGCCAAAATAATAAGCCTGTCTACTCTACGCGTAATAGCGTGAATAGACAGGCTTTTTTTGACCAGTGACCGCGTTTCCAGGCATCTGCACAATTTGGCGTGGCGGTGAGCCATCATCTCTCAGCCTTCGCGGCGAAAGGCGACCAGCTCCGGGCGGGCAATGCGCAGATAATCCTCGGTGTTCAGGATAATGGATTTATCCAGCTGGCCGGCGTTAAAGGCAATCTCAGGGTAGCGATCGAACAGCAGCGGATCGGCAATCAGCCGCAAATCCGGGTGAAAGCTGAACGGTGGGATGGCGCCAAAAACGCAGGCGGTGAGCGTATCGACTTCCGCCGGACTGGCCAGCGATGCCTTGCTGCCGCCGATATGCTGCGCCAGGCGTGACAGGTCCGCCTGTTGGTCGGCGGCGAGGATCGCCAGGACATGCTGGTTCACGCCGTTCCCTTTGACTTTACAGACCAGCGCTTTTGCCCCCTGGCCCAAAGCAGTACCGCGAATTTCCGACACGGCCTCACATTTCCCCACGGCCTCATGTTCCACGACGCGATAGTGGGCCTGGTGCTGTTCAAGCAGCGCGAGCAGCTGACGGTGGGTGTTGCGTTTTTCCGGCATGTTCATCTCACTCTTTCCATCATGACAAAGTCGTCAGCATAATCGTCTTCACACCAGATGAGAACTAACGGAACCTGAGGGGGCATTTTGCTGCTGATTTCTTGCGCGGTGAATGTTCGACCGAGGAGAGAGACAGACGACATGATGCGTAACGATGAATATCTCCGCGAGCGGTGAGGGTCAATTCGTATTTCTCATCGGATTATTCGCATTTAATTCATAATTTAGGCAATTTCTCTTCAATTTATCGCTGGCCAAAGCACCGATCCCAACAAAATGGAAAGAATTTATTAAGCAATAGAACTTTTCTCATTTTATTGAGTCCTTAACAAAATCGATAGTGGTGCGGCTAATTGTGGTGACGAGGATATGATGATGGACAACACAGCGGTGCGGGTATCCCCAAAGAAGTTTAAAAAAATAAGGGAACTTAACAGACGCCGTAATTATTTTACAAAAAGAGTGCGTAACGCCTTACGTGTTTATATTGCAAAAACGCTGTGGGATAGCCCTGCGCGGTCTGAGCTGGATTTATCATCGGCAAAAACGGTGCTGCTGATGCGCAATGAAGGCGCTATCGGGGATGTGGTTGTCGATTCCGCATTGGTTAAGTGCCTTCATCAGTCTGGGTTTATCGTGGATTTCCTGCTGACAAAATCGAATAGCCAGGTGATGCGGTATCATCCGGGCATTCGTCGGATCTATGAGGCTGAGAATGTAGCCTCCGGTGATTTCCTGCGTAAATTTACCCATAATGTTCCTGAGTCCGTTATTAATGAGCTTGCGAATAATAAGTATGACATTGTTATCGATCCCTCTTTATTCGATATGCCCATACACCGGATGCTGTTATTGCGACAAATAAAAGCAAAATCGGTTCTGGGGTTTAATAAATGGGCATCGATTAATCATTATTCAAAATCCTTTGATTTTGATTGTGAAAACTGGCATGTCAGCCAAACCTATACGTTTATCGCCGAGCATCTGAATCTGGATAAAAAACATCTGGAGCGCTATGACCTCCATATTCCAGAGGATATTTATCAGCAAACCCGGCAGTATCTGGCGGGGCTTGTCGGGCGAAAAGTCATCATTAATATTTTTGCCGGGCATCCGGACCGCAGTCTGTCGCAGGCGCAGTTGTCATCCCTGATCGGCAAACTGCAGGAGGCTTATCCCGATGTACAGATTATTTTGCTCGATCACCGCAATGAGATCCGACTCCCGCTGCCAGAAAAGGTGAGCATTAACCCCTTCAAAACGCTGCATCACGCCATGGCGCTGATTGCCGAGGCCGATCTGATTATCTCACCGGATACCTCGGTGGTGCATATGGCGGCGGCGTGGAGAAAACCGCTGGTGGCTATCTATAAAGATGTGCGCATGAACAACCGATTGTGGGCGCCGGGATATGACAACGCGCGGCAGATCATTGTCAAATGCGGCAAGGTCCATCAAATGGAGAATCTGGCCAGTCTGATTATGCGTGAGATTGAAGGCGGCGTGCTGGCAAAAGAGCCCGCGCGGGATTGTCTGAACGATCGATAATCGTCGCTGCCGGTAAAGAGTCAGTTCGGCAGCAGGGCGTCATCCTGTGGCCAGCGATACAAGATCGCTGGCTTTTTTATGCGTCTTTATGCGTCAGATTTCCGCTCAGCCAGCGCGCTAGCAGGAGCGACAAGGGGGATTTGCGCCGCAGGGATTACCCGTCATACGCCATATCCTGTTGCGCTTTCATCAGACCTTCTGTTCCCTTGCGGAGCAGATTGGGGGTACTATCTAACCCATTATCTCTTTGTAACAGGTAACATCTCCAATGGCTCTGATCCCTAAAAACTATGCCCGGCTGGAAAGCGGCTATCGTGAAAAAGCATTAAAAATCTATCCGTGGATATGTGGGCGCTGCTCGCGGGAGTTTGTCTATTCCAACCTGCGTGAATTAACGGTTCACCATATCGATCACGATCATACCAATAATCCGGAAGATGGCAGTAACTGGGAGTTATTGTGTCTGTACTGCCACGATCATGAGCACTCCAAATACACCGAAGCTGACCAGTACGGGACGCGAGTGGTGGCGGGGGAGGATGCGCAAAAAGATGTGGCCGCCGCAACCTATAACCCCTTTGCGGATTTAAAATCGATGCTCAATAAGAAGTCATAAAATCAGCTATCTTCCCTGCGGGTTCAGGGCTGTCTGAGCAGCCCTGCCACGCGCCTCTTTGCGTGGATTCCGATCCGGCTATCTCCGCGACCGTGCTGCCCGGCGTATTCACTCAGACAGAATCCTGCGCCGGTTTGCCGACTGCGGGCAGCTTATGCCAGTCGCCCGCAGCGGACAGTCCATTATTACCAGAAGACGTTAGCCTGAATACCCACAGCCCAGGTGTCGTTGTCCAGACCATTGTTGAAGGACGATTCGCTGGCATCCGTCCAGTTATCCCGGTCGCTATCGTAATGGCTGACGAATACACGCAATTCTGGCTTATCGCGACCGTAGGACAGCGCCTGCGCAAGGGTGTATTTTGCCCCGCTGCGATCGTAGTCAGTCCCGTTAACCGTTTTCTTGTCGTCGAAATAACCCATTTCAAGGTAAGTCCGGGTGTAATCAGACCAGTGATAGGTCACTTTCGCGCTGACGGACGCCGTTGACGCATCGCCTTTATCACCATTCCACAGCTCAACATCGTTGGCGGCAGCATAGTTCAGCGCATGGCTGACATCCCAGTCCGCGGCAACCGGGATAGTGCCGTAGTTACGCAGTGCCCAACCTTCACCCTCTTTAACCGTGCCATTGAGCGTGTCCGCAGCACCAAAGGTCACGCCTTGCAGGGCGGAGCCTTTGCCATAATACTGAATAACCGTATTGTTAACGCCTTTGTCGAAGATCTGCTGCTTCAACACCACCATCGCGGTTTGGCCATCGACATAATCGTGGTTGGCTCGCTCTACTTGCTCATCGTTGGCATCTGCGTGCAGGTATTTATAACCCACCGCCAGCGTTGCGCCATCCCACAGAGGCTGGCTGTCATACATCAGTTCAAGTTGATTGGAATCGATCAGCTGCTGGGCGTCCACTTCGCCTTCGGCGAAGGCTGAAAGATCTTCATCAATATCGCGATGTAAGAAGGCGACAGAAAGTTTTCCCTGACCGAGACTCATTTTTTCAATACCGCCGCCGACGTTGGTATGGTTCCAGAAATCGTAGTCGTTAGCGTCAATGCTGTATTTATTATACTGGCGGATACCCGCCCAGGTTGTTTCATCCAGGCCCATAAAATTACGGAACTGGATATTCATGTTTTCCCAGCCAAACTTATTTTCGTGGCTGCTGTTGGTGTCGCCGTCGTACATATTGATCATCGTCTGGATATATACAGACTGGCTTCCTGAACGATATAATTCTTTACCAAAACCAACTTCCGCGTAGGTGTCAAATTCATTACCCAGACGACCGAGTTTATTTTTCTCGAAGCTGCCGCCGGTTGCGTCTTTCATCGAACCACCGCCGTCACTGGCCCCCATGCCTGAACGGAAATACCCATAAAAATCAATGCCAGCCAAGGTGTCGGTGGCGGTGACGGTTTTGGATGGGGCATCTGTTTTATCATCTGCTAATACGGCTGTGGACACCATTGAAAGTGACGACGCAATGGCAAGGGGTAATAAAGATTTTTTCATTAATTAATTCCTGGTGTTTTAAAATATAAGTTCCGTAACAAATTGCACGGGATTTAATTATTAAATCTCAGCCGCGGCTGGTGGCGGTTAAAATGTAAAATATTTTAATTGCTATAAAAGAATATTAATTTTTCAGGCAGCATTGCACGTTCAGGCATAGTGTATGGTGTAACCTCTGGCTCTAAAACAGCACATTTATTTAAAAGTAAATATTGCCCTTGCGGAATATTAAATTGTGGACTAGCGCACAAAAATAAGCGTTTTAAACGGCAATGCTGACCCTAAGGAACCGGTCGGGAGAAGGAGGGGCGGGGGGAAGGGCAACCTCCGTCGCGTCATGTTGGAACGACAGCCGGCTTTCTTGCTGCGCCAGTTGAAACGGATTCGGAGAGACTAATTCAGCAGACCTGCGCCGACGTTGACCGACAGACCCAGTATTGCGAGATTGAACACGAAGGAGATAACCGATTGTAGCAGCGTGATTTGCCGGATCCCGGTTGTCCCGGTGGCCACATCGGCGGTTTGTGCGGCCACCGCAATCGTAAACGCGTAGTACAGGAAATCCCAGTATCCAGGCTCCTCCGGCTTTTCAGGAAATATCATCGGGGTGACCTCCTGCGTCCGATGCAGATAGTGCTGATGGGCATAGTGCATAGCGAAAGAGCTGGGCACGAGGGCCCAGGAGACAATGAGGGTTGTCACCGTCAACAGGAGATGGACCACGCGCGGCGTGCCGGAGAGCTCTTTCAACGCATTGAGTTCGCTTAAAATGGCGACGATGCTGGCCGCACAGGCCACAATGACTATCGTTAGCACGAGCATCGCGCTTTGGTCCTGTAACCGGGCAATGCGCTGAATGCCCGATACATCAGTAATCAACATGCGGATCCAGATAAAAATCAGATAAGGCCATGCCAGCGTATTCCAGCCGATCAGCACTCTTTGCAAGGTCCCGAGCTGTGTCGGAAGCAAGAAAAAACAGACAACGCCCAGAACGATTGAAATCAGCAGGGGCAGACGAACGTAGAGGTGGGCGGTCAGACGCATAGTGGCAGTCGCTTCCAGTCAGGCACTGATTGAGGCTTATTCAGACGTCATTATTTGAATTGAAGCGCAAAAACTCAACGGCCAGCCTTCAAGGAAAACAGTCAGGATCTTAATGTAACTGACTGTTTTTATTGGCTAGTTTCTGGCCTCGGAACCCTGCTTGTGGAACAGTTCGCGGAACACCGGATAGATATCCTCCTGATCGCGAATGTGCTGCATCGCAAAGTTCTCAAAGGTTTCCTGCAGATGCTCATATTCGCGCCACAGCGTCTGGTGCGCGCGGCGGGTTATTTCTATATAGCTGTAGTAACGCACCACCGGCAGAATATTTTTAGCCAGCAGTTCATGGCACAACGGTGAATCATCCGCCCAGTTATCGCCGTCCGAGGCCTGCGCGGCATAGATATTCCACTGCGACGGATCGTACCGTGCCTTAACAACCTCATCCATGAGCTTGAGGGCGCTCGAGACGATAGTGCCGCCGGTTTCCTGAGAGTAGAAAAACTCGTGCTCGTCCACCTCTTTGGCCTGCGTATGGTGGCGAATATAGACGACCTCAACGTTCTTATAGGTCCGGCTGAGGAACAGATACAGCAGGATATAAAATCGTTTGGCCATATCCTTGGTAACCTGATCCATCGAACCCGAGACATCCATAAGACAGAACATAACCGCCTGACTGGACGGCTCCGGGCGTTTTTCGTAATTCTTATAGCGCAGGTCAAAGGTATCGATAAAAGGCACGCGTTCGATTTTTGCCCGCAGCTCGGCGATTTCCCGACGTAAACGCTCCTCTTCCAGCAGCTGCGCCGGTTCGCTTTTGGCTATGGTGTCCAGATCCTCCTCAAGCGCTCGTAGTTCGCGACGCTTGCCCGCCGTCATCGCCGTACGTCGCGCCAGCGAGTTTTGCAGGGATCGCACCACGCTGATATTGGCCGGCACGCCGTTGGCGGTAAAGCCAGCCCGGTGAGTTTTAAATTCGGTGAGCTGGCGCTGCTGGTTTTTCTTCAGGTTCGGCAGGGCGAGATCCTCAAACAGCAGATCCAGATACTCATCTTTCGATATTTGAAAGACAAAACCATCCTGGCCTTCGCCGTCGGCGCTGGCCTGCCCTTGACCGCTCCCGCCACCGCCGCCGCCGCCCTGAGGACGCTCGATGCGGTCATTCTGTACAAAGTGGTCGTTTCCCGGATGGACGCGGTTACGCAGCCCCCCGCGTCCCTGATGAAACATCGGTTCGTTGATATCATCCGTCGGGATAGAAACGGATTCTCCGCTGTCAATATCCGTCACTGAACGCTTATTGATCGCCTCGGAGATGGACTGTTTAATCTGCGCCTTATAACGGCGCAAAAAGCGCTGGCGATTCACCGCACTTTTATTCTTTCCGTTCAGGCGCCGGTCTATGAACCAGGTCATATGCCCTCCTGTGCTGCAATTGCCAACCTTACGCTGCGACGGAAATGCCGGATGGCGCTGAGCTTACCCGGCCTACAGGTCGCTGTTTTTGTAGGCCCGGCAGGCAACGCACCGCCGGGCAATTTCCGTTATCAGGATGATTTACGTACGCGCAGGTACCATTCGCACAGCAGACGGACCTGCTTACGGGTATAGCCTTTCTCCATCATACGATCGACAAAATCGTCGTGTTTTTTCTGCTCGTCGGTTGAGGTTTTGGCGTTAAACGAAATCACCGGCAGCAGCTCTTCGGTATTGGAGAACATTTTCTTCTCAATCACCGTGCGCAGTTTTTCGTAGCTGGTCCAGTTCGGGTTCCGTCCGTTGATATTAGCCCTGGCGCGCAGGACGAAGTTGACTATCTCATTACGGAAGTCTTTCGGGTTGCTGATCCCGGCCGGCTTCTCAATTTTCTCCAGCTCCGCATTCAACGACTCACGGTCAAACAGTTGGCCGGTGTCCGGATCGCGGTACTCCTGATCCTGAATCCAGAAGTCCGCATAGGTGACATAGCGGTCAAAGATGTTCTGCCCGTATTCGGAGTAGGACTCAAGATAGGCGGTCTGAATCTCTTTACCGATAAACTCGGCATATTTCGGGATCAGATAGCCTTTGAGGAACTCCAGATAACGTTCCGACTGCTCTTGCGGGAACTGCTCGCGCTCGATTTGCTGTTCCAGGACGTAGAACAGATGGACCGGGTTCGCGGCGACCTCGGCGTGGTCAAAGTTAAACACGCGCGACAATATTTTGAAGGCGAAGCGGGTGGACAGACCGTTCATCCCTTCGTCGACGCCGGCGTAATCGCGGTACTCCTGATAGGATTTCGCTTTCGGGTCGGTGTCTTTCAGGCTTTCACCGTCGTACACGCGCATTTTGGAGTAAATGCTCGAGTTTTCCGGCTCTTTCAGCCGCGACAGTATGGAGAAGCGCGACAGCGTCTCCAGGGTCCCCGGGGCGCACGGCGCGTGGGTCAGCTCACTGTTGTTAAGCAGTTTTTCGTAGATACGCATCTCTTCGGAGATACGCAGGCAATAAGGCACCTTGACGATATACACGCGGTCGAGGAAAGCCTCGTTGTTTTTGTTATTACGGAAGGTCACCCATTCGGATTCGTTGGAGTGGGCGAGAATAATACCGTTAAACGGCAGGGCCGAAATTCCCTCGGTTCCGTTATAGTTGCCTTCCTGCGTGGCGGTCAGCAGCGGATGCAGCACCTTGATAGGCGCTTTAAACATCTCGACGAACTCCATAATCCCCTGGTTGGCGCGGCACAGGGCGCCGGAGTAGCCGTAGGCGTCCGGATCGTTCTGGGCATAATGCTCCAGTTTACGAATATCCACTTTACCGACCAGCGCGGAGATATCCTGGTTATTCTCATCACCCGGTTCTGTCTTGGCGATGGCAATTTGCTCAAGGATAGAGGGCCACACTTTGATCACGCGGAATTTGGTGATGTCGCCACCGAACTCGTGCAGGCGTTTTGCCGCCCACGGCGACATGATGGTGCCGAGATAACGGGTAGGCACGCCATACTCTTTATCGAGAATCTGCGCGTCTTCCTGCGGGTTAAACAGGCACAGCGGATGATCGTTGACCGGGCTACGTTCACCGTTGGCGCTCAGTATATAGATAGGTACACGCTGCATTAAGGATTTCAGACGTTCAGCCAGCGACGATTTACCCCCGCCGACCGGGCCCAGCAGATACAGAATCTGTTTCTTCTCTTCCAGACCTTGTGCGGCGTGTTTCAGGTAAGAGACGATCTGCTCGATGGCATCTTCCATGCCGTAAAACTCTTCAAATGCCGGATAGCGTGCGACAACCCGGTTTGAAAAGAGACGGGACAGCCGGGGTTCCAGGGCCGTGTCGACCATGACTGGCTCACCAATGGCCATCAGCAGCCGTTCTGCCGCGTTGGCATAAGCACTGCGATCTTGCCGGCAGATGGTAAGAAACTCCTGCAGTGTGAACTCTTCGTCCTTGGCAGCTTCATAACGCTGGCGATAGTGATCGAATATATTCATGGCATGCCGTCCTTTCGTTTTTAGCACAAGTTGAGAGCCGTTCATATGAATAGTGGGAGCTCCCGGAAGAGGTAAACTGCGCGACGTTCATCGATTCTCCAGCAACCCTTATGCCAGGTTGACGAAGCGACACAGACAACGTGCGCCAAAATCACTTCTTCTAAATTAAAGCGTAGATGCATTTAGAAAACTTGCATGCCGGCAAAAATCAATTTCAATGACATATCAATAACTCATCCGGAAAAAAGGCGCTTTTTCGCACGTCTTGCCAGGCCGCGTCATGGGGCTGTCATCCGGCTGCAAGTTTATGGTCATCTGTTGATGAGAAATTGAATGGTTTATGTAATGACGGGTAAAGAATTTGAGGCATGAGGCCTACGACGGTAAACTGCCCCGGCGTATTAATTGACAAACGGGAATATGGATTGTGAATAAGATCAAACCTCTGGCACTCAGCGTGTGCCTTGCGGCCTCTGTTTCGGCTGCCCACGCGGAAGGGAAATTTACGTTAGGGGCCGGCGTGGGTATCGTCGAGAACCCTTATAAACAATACGATGCCGATGTTTTCCCCGTCCCGGCAATTAGCTATGAGAGCGACAGCTTTTGGTTTCACGGCCTCGGTGGCGGCTACTATTTGTGGAATGACAACACCGATAAGCTGTCCGTGACCGCCTACTGGTCGCCGATGTACTTCAAGCCGGGCGACAGCGATAGTGAGCAAATGCGCAAGTTGGATCGCCGTAAAACCACCATGATGGCCGGGCTCTCTTATGTCCACAACACGCAGTACGGCTTCTTGCGTACGACGCTTGCGGGCGACACGCTGGGTAACAGCAACGGTATCACCTGGGATACGGCCTGGCTTTATCGCTATACCAACGGCAACCTGACCTTGACGCCGGGGATTGGCCTCGAGTGGAACAGCGATAACCAGAACGAATACTACTACGGCGTTTCTCAGCATGAGTCT
>Ga0308165_1002250_pt1 | contig 23769 bp, 22 predicted proteins | sample PhyWR2_FD_201032 | JGI IMG/M metagenome (GOLD analysis project Ga0308165, IMG submission 201032) | Phyllosphere microbial communities from UC Gill Tract Community Farm, Albany, California, United States - DLSLW.R2 | ecosystem: Host-associated > Plants > Phyllosphere > Unclassified | place: USA... | reverse complement strand
ACCACTGCATCCAAACCATCGATTTTATTGAATCGCTAAAGGAAATTGCCTCTGCCAATATTGATATGAACCTTTCGATTATCAGCAACCGGATGAACGAGATTATGAAGGTGCTAACCATTATTTCGTCTATTTTTATACCGTTAACATTTATAGCCGGTATTTACGGGATGAACTTTAGTCGCGAAGACCCGGTAACAGGCAAGGTAATGCCAGCTAACATGCCCGAACTCTATAGCCCTCACGGTTACGTTTGGACATGGGTTGTGATGGGCGTTATTGCAGTTGTTCAAATCATTTATTTTTGGCGAAAAGGCTGGTTTAAGTAGAAGACGAGTTTTGAGTCCTAAGTCTTGAGTCTTGAGTCTTGAGTTGGGAGTTGGGAGTTGGGAGTTGGGAGTCCTAAGTCGGGAGTCTTGAGTTGGGAGTCTTGAGTTGGGAGTTCTAAGTCGGGAGTCCTAAGTCGGGAGTCTTGAGTTGGGAGTCCAAGAGTCCAGGGGGTGGAATTTTAGGAGCATATTCTTAGCGCTTTGTATTTCGTTGCCACTCATTGCCGTTGACTGAAGTCAACGGGTAAATGGTTAAGGAATTAGGCGCATAACCTTTGGCCGCGTGCTTAGCGCTTTGTATTTCGTTGCCACTCATTGCCGTTGACTTTAGTCAACGTGTAGATGGTTAAGGAATTAGGCACATAACCTTTGCCCGCGTGCTTAGCGCTTTGCGTTTCATTGCCGTTGACTTCAGTCAACGGGTGAATGGTTAAGGAATTTAGCCGCATAACCTTTGCCCGCGTGCTTAGCGCTTTGCATTTCATTGCCGCTCATTGCCGTTGACTTTAGTCAACGGGTAAATGGCGCATAACCTTTGCCCGCGTGCTTAGCGCTCTGCATTTCATTGCCGTTGACTTCGGTCAACGGATAAATGCAAGTTAATTTTTAATAAATACTCTGGTTCTTATGCAAAATCTAGAAAAATTATTAAATTGATCGGGATGATCAGCATCGTAATGGCTTATTTGCTTCGCCATTCTCTCGTCTGATTCAGCCAAACTTAACACACATCAATGCAGTCATTCGAGATAGATAAAACCGACGTACAAAAGGTTAAAAAGGCGATTTTAGCTGGCGATGAAACTTTAAAGGAAGTTTTAGAGGAATACCATGCCTCGGAAATCGCCATCTTATTTGAGCGTTTAGCCAAATCCGAACAACAATACATCATTAACCTGCTCCCTGCCGAAATTGCCTCCGAAATTATTTCGGAGATGGATGAGGAATCGCACCCAGAGGATTTACTGTTTCAGCTTCACCCTGATAAACGTACGGAAATTGTTGAGGAGCTCGATTATGACGATGCTACCGACATTATTTCGCAGCTTGAAGATCATGAGCAACGTGAAATTCTTGAAGACTTAGAAGATGATCACGCTTCAGAAATTCGAAACCTCTTAACCTACGACGAGAAAACGGCCGGTGGTTTAATGAATACCGATTTAATTTGTGTAAACATTAACCTCACTAAAAAAGATGCCCTCGATGAAATTATTCGCCAAAGCGAGGAGATGGAGGAGTTCTACACCATTTATGTAATTGATGATGAACAGAAGTTCAGGGGAATTGTATCGTTAGAAGATATTGTTAAGGCCAAGCACAATGCCAAGATCGTGGATCTGGTAAAAATGGATGCCGTTTACGTCCATCCCGATACCGATCAGGAGGAAGTTGCCGATCTCATTTCGCAGTATAATTTAACCAGTATCCCGGTTATTGATAATTACGAAAAGCTTTTGGGCCGTGTTACCTTCGATGACGTGATTGATGTACTTGAGGCCGAAAGTACCGAAGATATTTTGAAAATATCGGGGGTATCAGAAGATGAAGAATTGAGCGGTAACTGGGTGGAGGCCGTAAAATCGCGTTTGCCCTGGTTGATTATTAATTTAGGTACCGCCTTTTTAGCCTCGTCGGTTGTGCGCTATTTCGATCCCACCATTAAGCTGATTCCGTCTTTGGCGGCATACATGACTATTATTGCGGGGATGGGCGGGAATGCCGCCACGCAGGCACTTGCGGTAACGGTAAGGCGTATTTCGCTGTACGATTTAACGGATAAACAAGCTTATCGTACCGTGTTAAAAGAGTTTACCGTTGGATTGATTAATGGGGCCTCAAACGGAATAATTGTTTTTGTATTTGCCTTTTTGTTCGACGGAAATCCGATGCTCGGATTGGTTATCTTTCTGGCAATGACAGGGAACCTGGTTATAGCGGGAGTAACAGGCGCCGGCATCCCGCTAATTTTGAAACGTGTTGGAATCGATCCGGCCATTGCATCATCTATTATTATTACTACTTTTACCGATGTTTTTGGTTTCCTATTAATTTTGGGGTTATCCAGTAAACTATTATTATAGCATAAAAAGAAATCTTGATCCCGATGCAAACAACACGACACGATTGGACAAAAGAAGAAATATACGAAATTTATAACCGGCCATTTTTAGATTTGGTTTATGAGGCGGCAACCATTCACAGAGAAAACAAAGATTATAACGAAGTGCAGGTCAGTTCGTTAATTTCAATTAAAACAGGAGGATGCGCCGAAGATTGTTCGTACTGCCCGCAGGCAGCACGTTACCATACCGATCTTGAGGTTCAACCTTTAATGCAGGTTAGCCAGGTGGTAAGTGCCGCAGTTAAAGCCAAAGAGGGTGGGGCATCGCGTTTGTGTATGGGCGCTGCCTGGCGTGAGGTACGCGATAACCGCGATTTTGACCGCGTTATTGAAATGGTAAAAGCCGTTAACGATATGGACATGGAGGTTTGCTGCACTTTGGGTATGCTTACCGAAAACCAGGCCCAGCGCCTGGCCGACGCAGGTTTGTATGCCTACAATCACAATATAGACACCTCTGAAGATGATTATAAACGCATTATTTCTACCAGAACTTATGATGATCGTTTAAATACCATTAAAAATGTACGCAAGGCAAAACTAACCGTTTGTAGTGGCGGTATTATTGGCCTGGGTGAAACAGTGGAAGACCGTGTTTCGATGTTGCAAACCTTATCAAACATGGAAAAACATCCCGAATCTGTTCCTGTAAATGCGCTTGTTCCGGTAAAGGGCACGCCTTTAGAGAATCAACCACGCGTACCAATATGGGATATGGTAAGGATGATCGCCACTGCACGCATCGTAATGCCGAATTCGGTTGTGCGCCTATCTGCCGGAAGAAACGAAATGAGCACGCTTGAACAAGCTTTCTGCTTTATGGCCGGTGCAAGCTCCATTTTTGCGGGCGATAAGCTATTAACCACACCAAATCCTGCATTTATTGATGATATGGCAATGTTTGAATTGTTGGGTCTCAAAACCAGAGACGCGTTTAAAAACGGCAGACCAGAAAACACCCGCGTTGAGCAAGCAGTGATTTAAAATATACAATCTATTATAAAGAAAAAGCGGCTTAAGCCGCTTTTTTTATTTTGGTGCAGAGGGCGGTTGTTCGTAACAAAGAAGTGCAGATGACGAGTGGTTAACCGAAGGGGGGTGTCAGTCTGAGCCTTTCGACTTCGCTCAAGATAAACTCAGTCGAAGACCCTTTCTATAGGAAAAAACAAATAAACATCGCCCTTCAACTAAGCCTGTATTGAGCCTTTCTTCTACGCTCAAGATAAACTCCGGTCGAAATGCTACCATTGACGTTCTTCAAAAACAACACAAAAATCGTCATTTCGAGCGCAGCCGAGAAATCTTTGAACCTAACTTTGTGCAAAGATTTCTCCACTTCGGTCGAAATGACGACTCCTCTAGGATATTGTTTTAGAAAACAACGTCACTTATATTGATTTTATTCCAATAATTACCCCTCAGGATGACAATGTTTCTAAGTTTTAGTCTTAACATACGGCGTACTTCTAAACCGCTGTTACCCGAACGTCGATATTTCCTTTGGTGGCTTTCGAGTACGGACAAACCGCGTGTGCCTTATCGGCCAACGATTGCGTTTCCTCTGCAGTAACCCCTGGTATATGCACATCCAAATCGGCCGAAAGTGCATAACTGTTCCCGTCTTTATTAAACGATACCAGAACTTTAACGTTTGCCTCACTAACATCTACGCCCGCCTTCGCTGCAATTGTTCCCAATGCGCCTAAATAACAGGCGCCCCAGGCTGCCGCAAACAATTCTTCGGGATTAGTGGCACCACCTTGTCCGCCAAGTTCCTTTGGTTTTCTAAGTTGGAAATCCAAAGCTCCATCACTCGATTTAACATGTCCGTCTCTGCCTCCGGTTGCTGTAACCTCAGCCGTATATAATTTTTCCATAATCTTTGTGTTCTGATTTGTTTGTATGCTAAAGTAACGTTAGCCTGTGGGTATTGTTTGCTTATGTAATCAGATAATGACTAAAGTGTGCATCGAAAAGCGCCTTTCTGTATGAAATACCAATCTGGTTTCGTGTAAAGAAATAGAAAATTAACCAAAATATTGTTTGTTTCAGCAACCCAACAAAAAGGCTATTTGCAGCTAATTAAATCGTTTTTTCAAACTCGCCTGTTTAGTTTTTTATGCCAAAGACACCTTTCAGGAATATTCTTATTTGGTGTAAAAAATTACTTTACTCTTTTTAGGAATAGATAGAAGTTGTACTTTTGTAGCAATAACTATTTAAAATCCATCCCGTTGATTAATAGATTATCCCTAAAGACGACTATAGCCGCGCTTGCTATTTCTGCAAAACTGTGTGCTCAAACCTGCCCCGAAAATGTAGGCTTCGAAAATGGTAATTTCCAAAATTGGAAAATCTACACAGGCATAACTGCTGTTGTAAACAATCTCAATTCCATCAAAACCACCAGGGTAACGCGTCCTACCAAAACCCGACATGCCATTATAAGCGATAAAAGCTTAATAGATCCCTATGGAAAGTTCAAGGTTATACCACCTACAGCTGGTAATTTTGTAGTTAAACTGGGTAATGATGGCACCGGTAATCAAGCCGATGGTATCTCGTATGTAATTACAGTACCCGTAAACCGGCCTGAGTTTACACTAACCTATCAATACGCGGTTGTGTTAGAAGAGCCCAACCATTCGCCCAATGAGCAACCCCGGTTTGTTGCCCGCGTAAAAGATCTGGAGAAAAACGAATATATCAGTTGTGTGTCGTTTGAGTACATATCTACATCAAATTTACCGGGTTTCCAAAAATGCAAGCCCAAAGAAAGCATCATTTATAAAAACTGGACACCAGTAACGATGAATCTGTCTGGCTACCAGGGCAAAAAGCTACTGTTGGAATTTATAAGTACCGATTGTACCCTGGGCGGCCATTTTGGGTATGCGTATGTAGATGTGAGCAACCTCTGCGGCGATATGGTTATCGGGAACAATTTATGTGCAGATGCCGATCACTTAGCCGTTTCTGGCCCCAGTGGTTTTCGAACCTACAATTGGTATAATGAAGATCGCTCCGTTAAATACGGTTCAAGTCAAGCTATCGACATCAAACCAGCACCTGCAGATGGATCTATAATTCTGCTCGACTTGATTCCCTATGCTGGTTTCGGTTGTCCAAGCACAATTACCAGTGTAGTACGCAGGGTAAACTATCAAGTTGAGGTGCTGGAGAAGAAATCGACATGTAAGAACAGTGTAATTGATTTTACCAGTGCCGAATTTATCTTAAACAAATCAGAAGGTTTCAGTTACCTGATCTTTGAAGATAAAGACCTCACCCGGCAGGTAAAAGGAAAGGTAACAGTAACAAAAAATTCGACCTATTATGTTATGGCTACAAACTACGAGGGCTGCGAAAGTTTTGCAACCATCGAAGTATCCGTTGATGATATTGCGAATGTTACGGTCAATAATCCCCCCGCAGTTTGTTATGCTGAAACGGTAGATATTACCAATGAAGCGCTTTACAGCGGCAGTTTAGACGGAATGCAAAGGTCGTACTTTACGGATGCCAATGCAAAAAACAAGATTCAGGATCCGGCGCATATCAGCGTTTCGGGCACTTATTACACCAAACTTACCAATGCTTTCGGATGCAGTAGTATAGTTTCAATTGAGGTTGGTATAGCGCAAAAGCCCTTGTTAAAAATCACCAATCCAGCTGCGGCCTGTTATCCGTCTACGGTCGATATTACTGCCTCAAATCTTTTTACAGGCAGCGACGACGATCTTAAGTTTACTTTTTTTGAAGATCCACTTTGTACAGTTCCGGTTTCCGATCCGAAGGAAATTGCACGATCGGGTTTTTATTATGTAAGCGCTATAAATGCAAATGGATGTGTGGTAACTGACAAGATTGAGGTTGTGATTAACAATTTACCGGTTCTGGTGGTTAAAAACCCGGCAAAAGTATGCTATCCTCAAACTGTTGATCTTACCGACACAGATTTATTTTCGGGTTCGGACGCTAATTTGAAATATTCGTTTTTTACTGATGAATTATTGACTGACGCGGTTATGCGACCGGATGCAGTAACCAAATCCGGAACTTATTTTGTAAAGGCAACCAATACTTCGGGCTGTTTCGTTTCCGACCGGGTTGAGGTAACCATCAATGACTTGCCCAAAATTGTGGTTAATTCGCCGAAAGCAATCTTGTCTAACGCATTTGTAGACTTAACGGCCGCAGAGATTTTAGCGGGGAGCGAGAATTATTCGACAGTGGCCTATTTTGAAGATCGGAATTTAAAGCGACCGCTCAAAAATCCAAAATCGATTGGAAAAGGTGGGGACTATTATATTTCGATAACTAACGATAATGGTTGTTCTGCATCGGCACCCGTAAAAATAAGTATTCTGCCCGAACCAAAAATTGTGGTACCAACTGCGTTTACTCCGCAAAAACATACAAACAATCGGCTATATCCCTTTTTAGTAAGCATGAAGAAGCTAATCAGCTTTAAGGTATTTAATAAATGGGGCATTTTGGTATACCACACCACCGATAGGCATGCCGAGGGTTGGGACGGGCAGTTTCGAAGCGAAATGCAGCCTTTAGAAACCTTTTCGTGGTTTGCCGAAGGCATTGATGCATTTGGCAAAAAATATCAAACATCAGGAAAAACAATACTAATCTTATAATATAATGTACAAACCGCTAATTACCTCATTCCTGTGCTTGGCAGCATTATGTTGTTCAGCACAAGACCCTAAATTCTCACAGTATTTTGCTTCACCGTTAACGTTAAATCCTGCCTATACGGGTTTTTTCGATGGTGAATACAGAATTGCGCTAAACACAAGGCGACAGTGGGGCAACCTGGGCGATGCCTACAACACCTACAGCATTTCGGGCGATGTGAAACTCGTGGCCGATGAGAACTTCACTAATTATGTGTTCAGCATTGGCTTGAGTGGCCTCTTCGATGAATCTTTTAATAAGGCTTTAAGAACGCAATACATCAGTGCAAGTTTCTCCTACTACCAATATCTCGATGTTGAGCACAAGTTCAAGTTTGGTTTGGCTCCGCAGGTGTCTTACGCTTCACGATATTTGGATTATAACAAGTTAACCTTCGCTTCGCAATATACAAGTGATGGTGTTTTTAATCCTGCTTTGCCTAATCACCTCGATTTAAACAACGACAGGGCATCGTATTTCGACGTGAATATCGGTGCCAACTTTTCGGGTACATTCGATCGTTTAAGCGTTGTTGCAGGCTTTGCCCAATATCACCTTGCACGGCCAAAGCAGAGCCTTTTGAGTAATAGTTTCGAAGTGGTTGCGCCGAGGAGTTCGGTTAATGTTGGCGCACTTTATCAGGTAAACAAATTTACCGATCTGAACTTCACGGGAGTTTACAATGCGCAGAAAAAGAATAACGACATCCTTTTTGGTGCAGTTTTAGGTTTGAAACCCAACAACGAGGCCAAGTTTAAATTCAACTTAGGTATGTGGTACAAAGTGAATCAATCTTCATTTTACCCGTACCTGGGCATCAATATCGGCGATTTCAGCGCCGGCATCAATTACACCTTGTATGGCAATAAGGTAATTGATTCAACACCCCGCACTTACGAGCTCTCGCTCATATACAGACACAATAACTTCAAGGGATTTAAGGTTCCTTGCCCTAGATTTTAAATCATGAAACACACCCTATTAATTACCCTTTTCGCACTTTGCACCAACTTATTATTTGCGCAACAGATCAGAAGTATCGATTATCAATACGAACGGGAGCAAGAAAAATACTATGCGTTTGAGCTTTTTGAAAGCGATACTTTTGGCCTCGACAAGCGTTTATTTATAGATTTCGCCGTAAATGATACGTTCAAGAAAGTAAAAAAAATTACGCTGAGCGATGACACAAAAGAATTTAAATTAAAGTTCAGTTTTCGCGAAGAGCAGATCAAAACAGATAACCCGGCGCTGAACTTTTATCCGCTCGTTATTGTTTGGAACGATGTTACGGAAAACAACTTAGGTTGTGAAACGAAAATTACCTTCGAGCTGGATAACGGAAACGTTTACACGCTGCCCTTTGATGTGTGTTTGATTAACGAAACTTTAATTAGCGATCAGAATTTAATTTTAGCCGAAAGCTTATAGATATCGTAGGCCGCCTTTTGTATCAGATCGAACTGTTGGGGAACTAAATCCTGACCCTTGTTTATCTTAAATCCCGTATCTGCAACCCTGATCAGGGGCACATTATCAATAGCTCCCTTATCTTTGACCAGATTTTCTATGGCCATATCGAAAAGATAATTGGTGTTTTTCGACATCGGTTTCAGCGGATCGAAGCTCTCAAAGGTGAACCGATGCTCCTTATTGTAAAGGGAAAGCGTAGCAATATACGACGATAGCAAATGGTTCAGTGTTGTAAATTGGTGTACCTCTTTTATAAAAAGTTGCTTGCTTTTGGGTTCAGAAAACATTCTCTGAAACAACGACGCTAAGTTTGCGGTGCTCACGTACACTTCTTTGCGGGCAAGTTTGTATTCGGTACGATTATAATTTTTATCGAAATACAGGCCCACAACCTGCTCATAATAAGCTTTATTGGCGCTTAAAACATTCAGCATGGCTTCTTTGAGTTTTTCATATTCCCAGGTTGGAAAAAGCGAATAACTAGCTAAAAGTGCAATACCTGAGCCAATAAAAGTATCGTAAATCCTTTCGCGGGCCAGGGCGATTGAACCCATGCCCAAAAAATCGAAAAGGATAAGGATGTAGGGCGTCATAAAAAGCACGCTTACTACATAATTTTTCCGCTGAAAGCTGTAGCTGCCGATCATACACAGGAGCAGAATGGCGAAGAGCGTGTTTTTATCGTGAATGTAGGTTAGCACGCCCATTCCGACAAAGGCACCGACTGTGGTACCGATTAAACGCTGATAATTGCGTTGCTTAGTTAAGCTGAACCCCGGCTTGGAGATTACCAGAATGGTGAGTAAGATCCAATAGCTGTGCGAAAAGTTTAACACTTCGGCGACTACATAGCCCAAAAGCATTACCACAGTTACCCGAAGCGAATGCCTGAACGTAGAAGAGCTGTAGGTTAAGTTTTCGGTAAATAACTTCACATCCAGCCTTTGTCTGTTTATAAAGCGTTCTGTATCAACATCTGCCGATTGAATATCTTTGCTGCTCCTGATGGTAAAATAACTGTAAATTGTTTTTACCCTCGCCAGGATGTTCTCAATATTTACCTCAATATTTTTTAGTGCAATGATGCCAATTGTGCTGTATTGCTGGTTTGTGTTATCGCTCTCGAGTTTATTGATCTTTGTTTTTAGTCGTTCAATTTCGATTAAGAGCCTTTTCGAAAGCACAGGCTTGCCGCCGCTTTTTAGGGCAAAGGCAACATCATCGAGGGCATAAGAGATTCTTTTAATGGCCATTTCGTAATCTTTCAAAATCCCGGCCTTATCGAACTGCTCGTGCAGCTGCTCGTAATTGTAATAGGTCGACATTACTTGTTCAAACAAATCGACCATATCTACAAAAACCAGCATCAGAAATCTGCCCTCGGGGCTCGAATCCCGAACTATTTCTCTTGTTCTGAATAGTAATTCCCTTACGGCATCTTGCTTTTCGTGTACCGAAACCTGAAGGGGCAACAAGTCGGCAAACGTTTTTTCATAATCAGTGTTCTCATGATAAAATTTAGCTTTTTCTCTCAGAAAACTTGCCACTTCCAAAATCGAATCGCTCAACGACTGCTGAACAAGTCGAAACGGCCTCAGTCTGTAAACAAAATAACTTAAACCTGTGTACCAGACGCTTCCTACCAGAACCAGAAGCGCATGCATAATTACATCTTGCCAGGGGCGAATATCATCTATGCTCAGCACAATAATCAGCAATACGGCGGTGCCGACTGATGCTGCTCTTATTCCATAGATATAGAACATTGAAAAAACAAAGCTCGAAGCCGCCAAAAGGAAACCGATAAAATAATGGTTCTTGTTGGTTAGTCCCGTTAAAATAGAGAATATAAAAATCAACGCGGTTGTTACCAACATCGCATTCCGTCGGTGTACCATTGGCCCGGGGCTATCTACCACGCTTACACAAAGGGCGCCTAAAGATAAGGTCATGCCATATTTTAACAACCCGAATTGGGCGAAAATTAAAGAGGGCAGGAGCACGCCAATTGTGATACGAAGACCATCCGCAAAATAGGTACTCAATAAAAAGTCTTGAATATTTCTGATCGGTCGCCTGATTTGCATACTACAAAAATAACATAATAGCTAGCTTTTTTGTTACCTAAACAACCAACTTTCGTTTTGGTGGTAGACATTTAAGTCAATTTTAGGTAGTAGCTTGATTATCAAAAAAATAAAATTGTTTATAAGGTAATTTTGTCCGAATGTTAACAAACTGCCTAAAAGCCTAATTACTGTGCACTGACGTAGAATTTAATTTTTTAATATGTTGATAACCAGTTCTTTTAGGTTGATAAGTTTGTTAGGAAAATTAGTGGCAATTAACTTGACAGTGGAGGTTTAATAGCGTAAATTAGATGATATCAAATACGAAGTACTTTGAATTCTGAGAAAGCAGTCCAAAAGAGACAAAGAACCGAAAGGAGAAATGTTTCGGATTTGTTTACAGGGAAAACGATTAGTTTCTGAAAGGGTGAAACCGAATAAGAATATATAGCTCTTTTGGAAAGAAAGGAGATAAGAAGATCGCACAGGCCCAAACAGAGATTATTCATAACGCTGAAGTTTACGAACGGATGGTTGGAAATAAATTTTCACGAATCGAAAAGATCGCGAGACTTACCGATAACGGAAAAATCAAAGTACGAAGAATTAGATTCCTTAAATGCAACTATGGTTGTTTTTAAGGGTAAAACGGGGAACTGAATCGAAAGACGAGGAACCCCGTTTTTGTTTTTTTGGGGCTGGTGATATCCGCATTGTACCAGTTCTTTCAGCCGACAATCTTTTATACTGCGTTCGGCCATACGCTTTCCATTTTTGGGTTTCTAGTTAGCATGTACCACTTACGATGGACCTCGTTTATTTTTATCTCCATTATAGAAACTCTGCTAATAATTTCCACTATAAATCATAAATTTACCTTATGACCAAAAAGGGTAAGATTGCTTCGGGCTCAAAAAAAATATTCGTATTAGACACTTCCGTTATACTTTACGACCACGACGCGGTAAACAATTTTCATGAACACGATGTTGCCATTCCGATTCAGGTGTTAGAGGAGCTGGATAATTTTAAAAGTGGCAATGATACGCGTAATTTTGAGGCGAGAAGTTTTATCCGGCTGATTGATCAGCTTTCGCGCCACCAACTAATCAATAATTGGGTAAAGCTTAAATCGGAAAATTTGGGCATGTTTAAAGTGATTTTAAATGAAACTCAACTTAAAATAAATGCGGAAGAGGTTTTCGGGAAAGGCAAAACTGACCACAAAATATTAAATGCGGCTTTAGGTTTAAGCGAAGAAAACCCCGATAAAAAGGTTGTTTTGGTATCGAAAGACATCTGTTTAAGGTTGAAGGCCAAGGCGCTAAACTTGTTTGCCGAGGATTATGAAACGGGCAAGATTAAAAACGTTGATGAGCTTTACGCAGGCAAAACGGAGCTGACCAATTTTTCGGAACAGGTTATTGAGCAAGTAAAAACGCAGCGATTTTTAGATGCTACAGATATTGGCATTCTGCCGCGTGCGGGCAATCACTTTTATGTGCTTAAGCATAAGCGCAAGGTGGCCAACGTATTTTATAATCATAGTTTACATACCATTTCTGCTGTTTCTACGGATCAGGTTTTTAAAATTAAGCCCAAAAATATCGAACAAGCCTTTGCTATCCATGCCCTGCTCGATCCTGAAATTAAGCTGGTTAGTATTCAGGGAAACGCCGGCACCGGGAAAACGCTCCTGGCATTGGCCAGCGCATTGGAACAACGTAAAAAGTTTAGGCAGATTTTCGTAACGAGGCCCATCGTTTCGTTAAGTAATAAAGATATTGGCTTTTTGCCGGGTGATGCCAAATCGAAAACCGATCCGTTTATGGCGCCCATTTGGGATAACCTCAGGTTTATTAAAGATCAATTTGTGGGGGATGCCAAGATGTTGGACAAGATCGACGAATTGATTGCAACCGAAAAAATCGCGATAGCGCCGCTGGCCTTTATCAGAGGGCGAACGTTGTCGAAGATATTCTTTATTATTGATGAAGCCCAAAATCTGACCCCGCATGAGGTTAAAACAATTATTTCGAGGGCTGGAGAGCATACAAAAATTGTTTTCACTGGTGATATTTATCAGATAGACACACCTTATTTAGATGCTGAAAGTAACGGTTTATCGTACCTGATCGAGAATGCAAAAAATCATCCGCTATATGCGCACATTACGCTGCAAAAGGGCGAACGAAGTGAATTAGCCAATTTAGCTAACGAGCTGTTGTAGAAAAACCATATCGATTTTTATGCAATAAATTACAACTACGATTGACGTTTTTTTTATTTAACTGATATACAATCGCTTAACCTGTGTGTTAGGCACCAACTCTGAACGGTCGTCATTCCCAATTTAATTGGGAATCCTAAAGCGAAAGAAAGGCGGTCTTAGCTTAGCATTAAGGTTCCCGCCTTCGCGGGAATGACGACCGCCTTAAAAACGTCATTCATATTGATTTTATTCCAATAATTAGCCCTCAAGATGACAGCATTGAAAACCTGACATCCCAACTCCTTTGTTTTTTCAAAAACTTACCTCAACTTGTGCTAACCCTTTTCCGCCCGCTAATGATACTTTCTCAACGACTTTATCGCAATTAAAAGCCCAACGAACGTTAAAACTGCACTTAAAATAAACGGGGCGCCAGGAAAGTAAACCGATGCATGGCCTTCAATAAAATAGGCAAAGATGTGTGTCATCACCCAGGGAGCAATAATGGCTGCCAAACTTTGCAGGCCTGTTAATACGCCCTGCATTTCTCCTTGCGCATTGCCTGCAACCTGGTTGGAAATCAATCCCTGCATAGCCGGACCTGCAATGCCCGCTAAGCCGTAAGGGAGCATAAATACAAACATCATCCAGCCTGCGCTTGCAAAGGCGAACGCCGCAAAGCCGATTATGTATAAAGTTAGCCCAATATAAACGGCTCGTTTCTCACCGATTTTCGGAAGTATAATTCGGATAAGCCCACCCTGTACAATGCCGATTACCAAACCTACAAAACCCAACGAATAACCTACCCAGGCAGCATCCCAGTCAAATTTTTCCATGGTGTAAAAAGTCCAGTTCGATTGAACGGAATGACTGGCGAAGTACAATAAAAACAGTGTTCCCATCAAGCCGAGCAAGGCCGGATATTTGCCAATGCTCACGAGGGAACCAATGGGGTTTGCCCTTTTCCAATCGAAGGCTCTGCGCTTTTCAAGTGGAAGCGATTCGGGCAAAATAAAGTAACCGTAAAGCCAGTTGATTAATGATAAACCAGCGGCAATCATAAAAGGAACACGCGTACCGAAATGGCTAAATGCACCTCCAATTACCGGCCCTAATATAAAACCCACACCGAACGCAGCGCCTACAAGACCGAAATTTTGTGCTCTTTTTTCAGGCGCCGAAATATCGGCAATATACGCCTGTGCGGTGGTGAAACTTGCACCTGTAATGCCCGCGATAATCCGGCCTACAAATAACCAGGCGATTGATGGAGCAAATGCCAGAAACACATAATCGATACCCAGTCCAAATAAGGAGCTTAATAAAACTGGTCGGCGCCCAAAGCGATCGCTTAGCGCCCCAATAATTGGCGAGAATACAAATTGTACCGCCGCATACGAAAGCGTGAGCCAACCACCATATTCTGCAGCCAAACCGAAGCCACCACCGGTAAAATCCTGGATCAGTTTTGGCAACACCGGGATAATGATTCCAAATCCTGTAAAATCAATGAGCAGGGTAACCATAATAAAGCTCATTGCCGATTTTTTCTGTGTTGCCATTTACGAAAGTTTTCTCAAAAATATCATTATTGCGATTGCTAAACAATCGTTTTCTTCCATTTGCCTTTTTTAAATAGAATGAAGGCTGCCAAAGCGATGCCTGCCTCGGCAGTTGGTATGGCAATGAACACCCCGGTTGGCCCCATTTCGAAATATTTTGCCAGGAAATAAGCAAAGGGAATTTGAAACAGCCAGAAAGCGAAAACATTGATTTTTGTTGGTGTCCATGTGTCGCCGGCACCATTAAAGGCACTGGTTAACACCATTCCCATACCATATATGATAAAACCAAAGCTTAAAATTTTAAGGGCACGGCTGGCGATTTCTATCACTTTGACATCAGCTGTAAAAAATGACGCAAACAGGTGGCCACAGGTTAAAAAAAGGACGCAAACAATGGCCATGAAAATCAAGGTAAATTTCATGGTTTGGTAAACAGATTTCTCGGCCCGATCGACATGGCCTGCGCCCAAATTCTGACCGACCAAGGTAGCTGCGGCATTGCTTAAGCCCCAGGCAGGCAATAAAAAGAACATCATTAGCCTGAGTGCTGTTTGGTAACCTGCCGATCCTTCATCGCCGCCGGTTGTAGCCACAAGCTCGGCCAGAAACACCCAGCTGCAGCTCGCAATTACGAACTGAAAAATGGCTGGTGCAGCCACCTTCACAATCGCTTTGATCTGTCCGAAATCGGGAATGAAATGGCTGATGTGAATTTTAAGTATGTTTTTGCCGTTAAACAAATTGTAGATCTGATAAGAAACGCCTAGCCCGCGGCCGATGGTGGTTGCAATTGCGGCACCAGTTAACCCAAAGGCAGGAATAGGGCCGAGGCCATTGATAAAAATGGGGCAAAGAATAATATTCGCCAGATTGGCAATCCATAAACTCCGCATGGCAATAGCTGCATTTCCGGCACCCCTAAAAATTCCATTAATTAAGAACAGGAGCACGATGATAATACTTCCGCCCATCATAATGCGTACAAAAGGTGTTCCGTGTGCAGCCGTTTCTGCCGAAGCACCCATTAAAATCAAGATGTCGCGGGCGTAAATTACGCCGAGAATACTAATCAAAACGTTAATGGAAACCGCAATTACAATGGTTTGCATTCCTGCACGTGATGCGGCCTCTGGATTTTTCTCGCCAATCCGCCGGGCAACAACCGCCGTTGCCGCCATGCTTAAACCAATGGCCAACGAATAAATAATAGTTAAAACAGATTCTGTTAAACCCACGGTTTGTATGGCGTAGCTGCTGTTTTCTAAATGTCCTACAAAATAGAGATCGACAAGGGCAAATACAGATTCCATCGCCATTTCCAACATCATCGGGATGGCTAATAAAATAATGGCTCTTTTGATACTAATGGCGGTTAAGTCGACCTCGTGCCCTTTTAACGATTGTAGAAGTACAGCAACAAAAGAAGATAGCTTGCCCTGTGCCTTTAAAGACTGTGACATAAAATGAAGTAAGTGATGTGAATAATAATGGATACATGCGAACTAACCGCAGGTATCAAAAATTTAAACAGGAGGGAACCCTCGGTTAGTTAAAACCTCAAACGGATTGCTGATACTATCATGGGGCTGTCGTTTTGATGGAGTTAAAGATAGCGAATGATTTCGTAGTTCCTAAAGGATTTTTTTATTTTTCAAGATCAAATTAAATCAGCAGAGCGTTTTAAATCGATTTAATTGACTAAATGCTATACGCCTTAATCATTTCTTCGGTAACTTTTGTTCCGCGGCTGGTGTTTAAATCAATCAACACATAATCGAAGGTGCCATCTGATGCCACTTTACCTGTTTTCTTATTGATGATTTCGAACTGAACGGAACAGCCTTTATCGTGCATGGTTAAAATTCCGGTTCTGATCAACATCTGATCATTCATTAAAAGCGGACGCTTGAAATTAATATTAACGTGGCTTACTACCCAGCCTAATCCTTGTTTGGTAAAATGTTCCCAGGGCATGCCGTAAAATTTCTCCATCTGCTCATAACGTGCCGCCAATACATAATCTAAATATTTGCTGTTATGTACGTGATTAAACATGTCGATGTCGTCAGGACGCACGCGTAATTCGCTTTCGAAAATGCTAAATTGATTCTTTTCCAAGGGTAAATGTTTTTGCAAAAGTAAGGTATTTAATGTTGGCAAAGTGTATTATTGCTTGCATTTTCGTATATTTGATAGGATGGGAAAACTTACATTTTATGATACTGATATTCCACGCGAAACCATTGTTGAAGAGCGTGACCGCGTTTATTTAAACCGTACAGCCGAGCAAGGCTTTTTTAGTCCGTTGGAGCTCGACCGTATTGCAGTAATAATGAACGGTGGTCGGCCATTAAAGGTTCGTCAGGGAAAAGGCATTATCGTCCGTCGTCCGAATGCTTAGTTCCGATCAATTAGCTTTCTACTGTTACCTACATACTATCAAGTAAAAAAGTAATATATTTTCCACTAAATTTTAAATTTAACTTAGCTTATGAAAAAGCTGAAAGCCATTATTTTATCTTTCGTTGTTTCTTTATTCTTCCAAACCAGCATGGCTCAAGAAAACAAACAAGACCAACCTGCGGTGCTAAACCATATTGCAGTTTACGTCGACAATCTTCAAACATCTACCGAATTTTATCAGCAACTTTTTAATCTAAAAATCATTCCTGAGCCATTTAAAGATGGAAAACACACCTGGTTTTCATTGGGTAGCGTTGGACACTTACATCTCATATCGGGCGAAGGGGCCAGTGCTACGTTTAATAAAAATAATCACTTGTGTTTTAGTGTGCAATCAATCGATCGTTTCATCGAAAAACTGAATGCGAAAAAAATTGCTTTTGAAGATTGGCCGGGTAAAGCGGGGGCGGTAACAAACAGGGTAGATGGCGTGAAGCAAATTTACTTTAAAGATCCTGATGGGCATTGGCTTGAAGTAAACGACGACAAGTAATTTTTTTAGTACGTGTGTTAAAGCGGTCGATCAAATGCTATATTTAGCGCTAAGTCCCTTAAATATGAAACTAAAATTATCAAAAACAGTACTTGTTGCGCTTTCATTTATCTTTTTAAACTTTGCCTCGTTTGCCCAGGAAAGTACAGTTGAGCAAGATTTTGAAAAAGTAATGCAAAAATATAGCGCCGTAGGCGCTTCGGTTGCGGTAGTAAAAAACGGTAAGATTATTTATACGCATTCGTTTGGAGTGAAAAACCTCGAGGATAAGACTCCTTTATCGGACAGCGATATTTTCCGGATTGCTTCAATATCCAAGTCGTTCTCGGCAACGTCGATTATGCAACTGGTAGAGCAGGGCAAGTTACATCTCGATGATGACTTTGGCGATTTAGTGGGCTTTAAGATCAGAAACCCAAAATTTCCGGACGAGAAGATCACATTGAAAATGGCACTTTCTCATACCTCGAGCTTAAACGACAGTCAGGGATATCTCAATCTCGACATCATTAATCCGGAGAAAAATCCGAACTGGGCTAAATGTTATAACGACTATAAACCGGGCACAAAATTCGACTATTGCAATTTGAACTTCAATTTAATTGGGACTATAATTGAAAAAACTTCCGGTGAACGTTTTGATAATTACGTTAAAAAACACGTTTTAAACCCGCTTGGACTTTATGCGGGTTACTGTGTAGACTCGTTGGACAGTAACCGCTTTGTTAATTTGTACGAGTATCACCCCGATAATAAATCGTTTACACTCGCCGCGGCCGCTTATGCACCGAGAAGAGCAGAGATTAAAAACTACGTAATGGGGTATTCGACGCCAATTTTCTCGCCCACTGGCGGTATGAAAATTTCGGCTACCGATTTGGCGAAATACATGATCATGCACATGAACTACGGCGCCAGCAATGGCGTTAAAATTATAAGCAAAAAAAGCTCGAAACAAATGCAAACCGCCCTTACCGACGATGAGGGTTATGGCCTGGCCATCCGCAGTGCCGACGACCTTATCCCTAACGTGAAGCTAAAGGGACACAGCGGCTCTGCTTACGGCTTGTATAGCACGATGTTTTTTTCGCCCAAGGATAAATTTGGTTTCGTAACCATCACCAATGGAATCAATGCAACCTATACCGGCGATTTTCCGGATTTCAGCAGAGCGGCGATCAACTGCCTTTATAATGCTTTTATCAAGGAGAAACGTTAGTTAAATCGCTTGCTGGATCGATGTAGGCTACTTTGCTTTAGTAAATTGGCATGTCTAATTCAAGCTCCCGGATGTAGTTAACAATTCCGCCTTTTAAGTTATACAGATTTGTTAAACCGTGTTTTTCTTCTATTAATTTAATAGCGGCTGAACTTCTGCCACCCATTTTACAGTGGATAATTACCTTTTTATCGGTAGAGATTTTGGCGTACTCTTTTTCGATGGCTGAAAGTGGAATCAGCTCGCCGTCGATGTTCACAATATCATACTCGTAATCTTCGCGTACATCGATAATTTGTATTTTCTCGCCGCTTTTTTGCCATTCTACAAGCTCTAAGGGCGAAACTTCCTTCATTTTTTTTTCAATCGCAGGCACCCCACAAAACTGTTCGTAATCAATTAAACCACTTTTAATGATCTCGTCGTTATCAAAATTCTTCTTGATGTTGTACGTCATTGATTCGAACGATAACGCATTAAAAGTATAAAGCTTTCCACTCAGTGTTTCGCCTACATTGGCCACAACCTTGATTACTTCGAGCGCCTGCATGCTACCAATTATTCCGGGCAACACGCCGAGTACGCCGGCCTCGGAGCAGTTGGGTACCGATCCTGGTTCTGGTGGAAAGGGAAAGATATCCCTGTAGTTCGGACCACGGCTTCCATCGGCCATTAAATTGTTGAAAACCGACACCTGTCCCTCGAACTGGTAAATTGATGCATATACACTGGGTTTTCCTAAAATTACGCAGGCGTCGTTAACCAAATAGCGGGTGGGGAAGTTGTCTGTACCGTCGGCAACAACATCGTATTGCTTTAAGATTTCTATTGCATTTGAAGCGGTGATCTGGATATTGTGCACTTCGATCTCGATATACGGATTTAGCAATTCGAGTCGCTGTTTGGCTTCGTCGGCTTTTGGTTTGCCGATGCAATCTATCCCGAAAAGAATTTGACGTTGTAAGTTGCTATCGTCCAAAACATCGCAATCGAGAATGCCAATTTTGCCTATTCCGGCGGCTGCCAGATAAAGCAACATGGGGCTGCCCAAGCCACCTGCACCGATTACAAGCACGCTCGAAGCTTTGAGCCTTTCCTGTGCCTCGATTCCAAAATCGGGCATGATGATGTGACGGTTATACCGCGATTTCTCAGCTGCTGAGAATGTAATTTTAGACATGGCTATTTTTTATAAATGCCACCAGCAATGGCGGGTACAATACTGACAATGGAGTTCGTTTCAACCACGGTTTCGGTTCGATTAAGACTTCTTACATCTTCCTGATCAACGAAAATATTAACAAAAGACCTAATGGTGCCTGCGCCGTCGAATAAGTACTTTTTCATTTCGGGATAGGTCGACACCAAATCGTTCATAATTTCGGCGACAGTACGGCCAGAGGCATTTACCTTTGCGGTATTGTTAGTGTATTTTCGAAGGGGAGTGGGAATTAAGACAGTTGCCATGGTTAATTTATTGTTTTATAAGTTGTTCTTCAAAGGCGTTTTCGTGATTGAGTTTCCAACCTTTAAGTTCATTAATTTTAGTTTTTGATAGCGATAATATAAGGTACAGAAAATTGGGAAATGCAGCTTCGTGGTCTTCAACCGAAGGCCTTGCCGGCTCGTTGGGGTGCGAATGATATACACCAAGCAGTTTTGCATCTTTCTCCACGGCCAGTTGCTCTGCGGCTATATAATCAGTTGCGCTGATTTGAAAAGATACTGCCTTTCTTTTTTCGCTGGTATTGATTACTTCTATTGCAAAGGCGATATTCGATTCGTTGCCGAATAAGAACCCGCAACATTCATTTGGAAAACTGTTTTTAGCGCTAATTTGTATGGTTGAGAGCGCTTCTTCATCAATAGATATGTGCATGCTCGAAATTTGCCTTTAAATGTTGCGCTTCTTCCTTTAATGTAGCCGTTTGTATGCTGTCGGTTAGTATCTGGATAATCTCTTTAAAGCTTTCTGCTTCGCACTGTTCGTGAGAGAGGTAATTCTCATCAAGGCCCCACTTTAATATTTTTATTGTATCGGCTTCGTCGGCGTTCCCGAGCGACGAGGCAACACAATGGTACAGCGTTGAAGTGAGCCAGGCTTTCGCGTCAGCGTTATTTTGAATGGATGATAATTTAGCTAAGTTAGTAGTTAAAACCTCATCCGCAATGGGTAAAATAGACGATGTAATGATATCTTCTGTATCGCTGATACTACGCTCATTGTTTTCGTAAACATTGATCAAGAGGTTTAGATCGTGAGGTTGAGACCAGTCTAATTGCCCGCGAAAGAATTTTTCTTTATATCCGGGCGGATTTCCCCTAAATATTACAGGTACGGTTTTGCCTCGTTTTTGTATATAATAGAGGGCCACTTCGAGGCTTTCTACCGGCCACTCGAGATTTCTGACAATGAGAAAAACGGACTTCTTTGGCTTAGCGTAAATTACCGCGTTCAACATAAGGTAGACGGCTTCGTTAACATTTTGAGCGGTTACATATTTCCCGGGGCTATGAATGGCCACATGGTCAACTTCTTCATTGTTTTTCAGCTCTGTGTGCATTAAGCTATTATCGAGGATATGCGTAAATCGTACCATCGAATATAGGATTTCACTCCTTTTTGCATAATGGTCGAAAATAAATTCACATATTTTTTTGCTTGCTGCATAAACCTCGCTGGTAAAATATCTGCTTGCCTTACCTGTAGATGAGAAAACGCAATGTTTTACAGAACCGCTTAACTCGCACGCCTGAACTACGTTTAAGGTACCGATTACGTTGTCGTTAATGGTTTCAAATGCATGATCTTCGGCGTAACCGGGGTTGCGCTGCGCTGCAGTATGAAACACCAGGCCGGGCTGATATTGTTTAAAACACGCGATCAGATGATCTCTATCAACAATGTCGCAATTGATGATTGTTACGCTTTCGTCGGGAAAAGGATTTTTCGAGATTTGCGTTTTATCAATGATAACAATTCGTTTTGCGCCGAACGCCAGTAGCTTATCAACCAGGTTGCTGCCTACGCAGCCAAGCCCTCCGGTTACTAAACAAACCTGACCGTCAAGAAGGGACTTCATTTCCTCCTGGGGCAGACTTAATGTTCTGTCGGCTGTGGTAGCGAAAGGATTCTCGTCTAATCTGCCATTTTCCTTGTAAGCGGCAATCAGTTGATCTGTTAAGTCTGTTAGTGTGTTGTAAGTAAGCGGATCTTTATATTTTGGTGATAATTGCCATACTAGATCATAAATTGAAGCGATTTCTTCATGGTTAATTTTATTCATGATCGTTAGTCCAAATTTTAAATTCTGTTAACACAGTAGGTAAATAGTGATATTTATTTACAGGTTATGGGCGAAATTATAGACAATAACGACGGCGAACAATAGCCCTTTAATACTACAGCTTTGTAAGGATTTACAAATCAGCACAATGGGTAAAATGCGGTGTAGTATTTTTTTCGTGTGCCCTCAGCTTTTTATTCCAAATAGCGTAAAAACGATCAACGCAGTGCCTATTCCGATTAACCCGAAAAAAACGTACCGAAAAAAGGCGTCGCCATGCAGTTTACGGTTCAGGAATCTGCCCAGAAAGATTGCGGGCACAATGCCGGGCAGGGCGAATAAAAAGTGCTTAATTACAATTAAACCAATAAAGCCTTGTATAAAGTATCCTACTATCCCTATAAAACTTGCAGGCAAAAAATAGGCTTGTAAGGTGGCCCTGAACTGTTGGGCACTCCATTTTCTCATGTTTCCATACACTACAAGTGGAGGGCCGTTTACGCCATAAGCTCCGCCGAGTACGCCTGAAAGGAATCCGCATATAAACAGCCACAATCGGTTGTCGCGATCAAGGCTCAACGTCTTTTTTGCAAACATGGAGTAAAGGCTGTACGCTACGATTAACAAACCCAGACCAATTTTAACGACATATTCGTTTCCGTACTCTAGTATAAGTAAACCGATGGGTATTCCGGGTAGCGCATATAAGATTAGCCATTTGGCACTTGAAAAGTGAATCACTCTATGATCTTGCACCACGACAACCAAAGCTACCAGTACCGACATTAATACGAATAGGGGAACGGCTTCTTCGAGCGGAATAAAAAGTATAAACAATGGAACGGCTACCAACGACTCGCCAAAGCCAAAGGTCGACCGTACAAGCGTTGCAACAAAACTAATGATGATAATTGGGACGATTTCTGGAGGCATTTTATGTAGGTGATGATGGTCGAAATGTGGGCCGAAGCCTTGCAAATCTGTCTACGCAATTTACGAAATTCTGCCCTGGATAGACGGTTTTTTTATTCCTGATTAATGTAAAAGATCGGGTACTTCGGTAGGTTTTTGAGTGGGTGTAATTTTGGGTACTTGGCGCTGGGATTAAAACAAAAAAGCCTCACATTTCTGTGAGGCTCTTTGTGATCCCGCTGGGATAATATCTTGATATTCCAATCGATTCTAAATGAGCAAGTTATGAATAATAGTTAATAATCACTTTATATTCGGCACCAAATTGGGCACCAGTTATTTTGATATGATTTAACTAATTTTGAAAGAACAATTTGTTGTATAAACAAAGATAAGTTATTGAATTGATATTTAATAACTTATTATTTCTTCCGCTATCTGTATGTTTATTTATTTTGTTAATAACAGAAATAGGTATCTCGATCATTTAAGGATATCGAACTAGTTTTGATAATTGAAGCGATTAACCTGTTAAAAGCTTTGATTCGAGCCCAGTTGAATCCCTTAAGTAGATAGTCAATTTTGATTATCTACTTTTTTTTACCTATTATCTGACTGTAAAAAAAACGTAATGCAGGTAGGGAAGGAGTGTTCCTTTTAATCTATGGCCGTATTCCGATCTGTTTGCTTTCAATGACCTACCGATAGTAACTATAATAGGGAAGAAGACATCATGGTCCATGCAGACTCAGAGCGGATCGACCGAGTGCTTACCAACCTGATCAGTAATACAGTTAAATATGCTCTTGGCAAATCGGTGTTGACAGTGTGCCTGACGAGCGTACCATTTTTGGTTTACCCTGCCTAAATAAGCTTTGTGCTAAAAGTTCAATTGTTAATGATTTATCAGGGAGGGTTCAGGTAGAT
>Ga0308165_1002249_pt1 | contig 23774 bp, 22 predicted proteins | sample PhyWR2_FD_201032 | JGI IMG/M metagenome (GOLD analysis project Ga0308165, IMG submission 201032) | Phyllosphere microbial communities from UC Gill Tract Community Farm, Albany, California, United States - DLSLW.R2 | ecosystem: Host-associated > Plants > Phyllosphere > Unclassified | place: USA... | reverse complement strand
ACGTAAAAGCGCTGGTACTTATCCCGACGCTCGGAAATCCAACCAGTCATCTGATGGGTGCTGAAAGACGCATCGCTATTGCCGACATCGCCCAAAAATATGGTGTCTTTGTCATTGAGGACGAAGTGTACAAGCCAATTCTCGAAGAACAATTGCCATCAATGCCTGAACTTCTGCCTGAATTGGGGTTTTTCGTCACCAGTTTTACCAAGACAGTCATGACCGGTCTACGCACCGGCTATCTAGTGGTGCCAGCCCATTACTCCATTCGTGTTACCTCCATTCTGCGCGTGACGAGCTGGAGCGGTGTTAACCTGGTGGCGGAAATGGCCAGCCGCTGGATTGAGGATGGAACGGCCTCGCGATTGCTTGATATTCAGCGCAGCGAGTTGCGTCTGAGACAGGCATTGGTTAGCGATATTCTGGGAACACATGTGGCCGGAAGCAATCCGCTTTCACTTTGCGCGTGGCTGCATATCCCACGCAACTGGTCGGAAGATGGTCTGGTGCGGGCGCTCGCAAGTAAAGGCGTTGCGGTGACACCTTCGGAACCGTTTGTTGCCGGTGGTGATCGAGGAAATGGCGGTATCCGTATCTGTCTTGGCGGAAGGCTTTCGCGGTCTGCTTTGCAGACAGCTCTGGAGACAATTCGCGAAACATTTGCGCAATTGCCTCCGGTTTATGATGTGAGTTCTATCGCCTGACGTCAGAGTACAGACTGCAAAAACTCCTTGGTCCGCTCTTCTTTCGGTGATTGGAATATCTGATCTGGGGTTCCTTGTTCACAGATACGTCCCTTGTCGAAAAAGCAAACGCGATCAGATACTTCGCGTGCAAACCGCATCTCATGGGTGACCAGAAGCATTGTCAGATCGTGTTCCTGTGCGAGTGAGCGAATGACCGCTAGCACTTCTCCAACGAGCTGTGGATCAAGCGCTGATGTCGGCTCGTCAAACAGCAGAACCCGTGGACGCATTGCCAGCGAACGTGCAATCGCAACACGTTGTTGCTGCCCACCGGAGAGCTGTGATGGGTAATGATCTTTCTTATCGGTGAGGCCGACAAGCGATAAAAGATCAAGTGCGCGCGCTTCGGCTTCAGCGCGTTTCATGCCGAGCACATGAACCGGAGCTTCGATGATGTTGCGCAGAACAGACATATGCGGGAACAGATTGAAGCTCTGAAACACCATGCCGACATGTGATCTGATTTTGCGCAAATGTGCTTCGCTTGCCTGAAAATGCCCTTTGCCATTCGGTTCGTGATAGGGCATTTCAGCGAGCTCTAATGTTCCTTCCTGAAATGGCTCCAGGGTCATAAGGATACGCAGAACGGTTGATTTTCCCGAACCAGATGGGCCAATCAAGGTGACTTTCTCGCCCGTTTTGACCGAGAAATTGAAGCGATCCAGTACTGTCAGCGCGCCGAAGCGCTTTGTTACGTCCTGAAAGCGGATGATTTCCTGGGTCATTTGAGAGCGATCCCGTTCTTTGGAAGTGTGCGTTCAAGCCGGCGAATGAGTGCCGAGCAGATGAGTGTCAGGACGAGGAAGATCAAACCGACCATTGAGAGTGGTACGAGATATTCAAATGTCCGATCGCCGATCAGGTTGGCGAGGTTGAGCATGTCCACGATGCTGACGACGGATAAAACCGGCGTTTCTTTCAGCATAGAGACAAGGTAATTGCCCATTGCTGGGATGATGCGCGGCACAGCTTGCGGTATGACAATGTCTTTATATGTACGCCAGGGGGTGAGGTTTAACGCCCGTGCGGCTTCCCATTGTCCGCGTGGAATTGCTTCAATGCCGCCGCGATAAACCTCTGACGTATAAGCGGAATATTGCAGGCCGAGCGCCAAGGCTCCGGTCATGAAGGCTGGTAGCACGATCCCATAAACCGGCAGCACATAATAGAGGAAGAACAGTTGAACCAAGAGTGGTGTGTCGCGCAGGAATTCCACCACCACAACTGTCGGCCATGAGATGATTTTGTAAGGGCTGCGGCGCAAAAGCGCGAAGACAAGACCGAGAACCAAAGCAATGGCAAACCCAGCGGCTGCGGCTTTTAACGTAACCGTTAGGCCGATTGCTAAAATTGGCAGGATGGAGATAGCAAAGGAGAGCGTGGACGAGGTGTCCCATGCATAACCGTAAATCATGCGAAGCCTCCCGCCATTGTTTTGCGACGAAGGTGTCGTTCGAGCAAACGAATGGCTGATGCAAGCACGAGCGCCATGGCAAAATAGCCAAGCAGCGTCAGGGAATAGATCGTAACACTATCAAGTGTCAGATTGCGCAAACGCTGGGCCTGGAAGGTCAGATCACTAATCGCGATCAGCGATGCAAGAGCGGTATCCTTCAGATTGTGAATCGCAAGATTGCCAAAGGCCGGCATCATTTCAACGATAGCCTGCGGTAAAACGACATGAAACAAGGTGTGTGTCTTGCTAAAGTTAAGGGCGCGTGCCGCCTCGTGCTGTGCCTCTGGAACCGATTGCAGTGCACCACGCACCACTTCCGCGCCATAAGCCCCAATGTTCAGACCAAGCCCCATGATGCCGGTTGTGACCGGATCGAACGAAATGCCGATCAAGGGCAGGGCATAATAGAGCCAGAACAATTGCACGAGGAGCGATGTGCCGCGAAATATTTCGATATAAGCGACTGCAATCGCAGACAGAATCGGACCGCCAGCAAAGCGCGCAATACCTGCGGCAAATGCCAGTATCGTACCGATGGCCATCGAACTGAGCGCAAGGACAACCGTGACTTGAGCCCCTTTGAAAAGGGCGGGTAGATATTCCGTCCAGTGCATATGGTCCTCTCCCGTCTGAGATGAGACAAAGCCTGCCAGGCCGTTTTCAGGCCTGGCAGGCGTTAGGAAATATTATTTTGGGTTGCAGAGGCTGGCTGTATCAACGGTTCTTGCTGCCTCAACGCTTTCTTCGCTAAGTCCGTATGTCATAAGGATTTTTGCATAATCGTCGGTTTTTTTGAACTCGATTAGCTCGTTGTTGAAAGCGTCATAGAACTCCTTATCCTCAGGACGGAAACTGAAGGCGCCAAAGCTGCGCGCTGGCTTTCCATCGACGACAGGATCGGTAAATGGATGCGCCTGTTCAAGCTGTGGTGCGTTTTCGACAAGCTTTGCGACCGTCAACTCGGTTGCTGCATAGGCATCGGCGCGACCGGTCTGCACTGTCGATGGTGCATCGGCATTGCCCTGGATCATAATGATCTGGGATTCATCGATACCCATCCCATGCAAAAAGTCGATCTGGTCTGCACCGGAGACGATGGCTACTTTCAGCGACGGATCTTTCTTGATGTCTTCATAGGAATGGATTTTCTTTGGGTTTCCTTTTGGTACCAGAAGACCTTCGCCATAGCTGGAATTGGCAACTGAAAACTGAACCTGCTTGCAACGGTCTGGCAGAACATTCTGTTCTGCGGCTACAAATTCAAAGCGTTTTGCCTTAAGGCCGGGGATAAGCGAGCCAAATGGTGTCACAGTCCAGTCGACTTCTTCAATGCCGAGCTTCTTGAAAATAGCCGCGGCAACATCCGGGCCGATGCCTTTGGCTGCACCGCTGGCATCCATATAGCCATAGGGCACCTCATTGGCGGTCGCCCCCCGTACAAAGCCAGCACTTTTCAGATCGTCAATTGTGCCAGCCTGCGACGGAATGGTCATGACGATAAATGCTGCTGCCGAAAGCAGAGCTGAGATCGAAGTAAGTTTCATGCGCATGGTGTTCACTCCTCTTTATGAATGCCGGTTGTTTGTTTTCCGGCTTGTCAATTTATTGATGTTGAATAGTCTATCCCGAGGTTGGTTCCTCGCTGTTTGTGGCGATAACAGACAGGCAATCGCCCATCTTGATGAGACCCGGAAAGTGGCGGGCTGCGAGTATTCCGTCGAGTGCAGCGCGATATTCCTGTGGCGGGCTTCCGGTGCGTGCAACTTGATGAACGCGTGCAATAACGTCACCTTTTCGAAGCGTAGCGCCTAAATCAACCAAAGGTTCCAACAATCCATCAGTGTCGGCAAATCCGAAACATTCGTCTGATGGCATATCCAGCCATTTGGTCGGTGATGTCTCGATCTCACCTTCCAGTATTCCCGCGTGAATCAAAATATTGCGAATACCGCGTTTGGCGATTGCCGCTGTGTGGGCTGTGATTGTGCCACCACCCGAAAGCTCGGTCGTTACAAAAACCTTGCCAGCCTCTTCAGCGGTGGTGTCGTACATTCCCACCGCATCTATCTCGATCATCCGCATGGAAAACGGTGCGGAAAACGCTTTGACCGCAGCAAAACAACGGGCTTCCTGTGCCGTGTCTGGCAGGGCGTGTGCAGCAGCATAAGGCAAAAAATCCAGTGTGCGACCGCCTGAATGAAAATCCATTACAATGTCGGCTGTTGGCAGCAGATAGCGGGTGAAATAATCTGCGATCTTTTCCGTAACCGTTCCATCGGGACGTCCGGGAAAACTGCGATTGAGATTTCCTTTGTCTATGGGGGATGTCCGCGTTCCAGCTATGAAAGCGGGATAGTTCATTGCGGGAACAATAATGACGCGACCGTTGATTTGCTCGGGTTTCAAATTGGCAGCAAGATCATAAAGTGCCACCGGCCCTTCATATTCGTCGCCGTGATTGCCGCCGGTCAATAGAGCCGTCGGTCCATCGCCATTGCGGATCACGCAAATCGGCAACATCACAGATCCCCAGGCGGAATCGTCGCGCGACCATGGCAGTCGCAAATGGCCATGCTGTATGCCGTCGCGGTTCAGATCGACAGTCGGTGTGATTGGTGAAGGCCGGGAAGGAGGCAAGCTGTGCATCATCATGAACCGTCCTTAATCCTTCACGACCAGCTTGCGTGGCACGTTTGACAGGCACTCGACGCCGGTTTCGGTGATGACGATGCTTTCGGTAATTTCGAGACCCATCGTCTCAAGCCAAAGGCCCGTCATAAAGTGAAACGTCATGCCGGGTTGTAGCTCCGTCCGATCGCCGGGCCGCAGGCTCATGGTGCGTTCGCCCCAGTCAGGCGGATAGGACAGACCGATTGAGTAGCCGGTTCGGTTATCCTTGATAATCCCGTATTTTTTGAGCACGCCGAAGAAGCCATTGGCAATATCTTCGCATGTGTTACCCGGGCGTGCCGCTGCAAGCCCGGCTTCCATGCCTTCTAATGTTGCCTTTTCCGCATCAAGGAAGGCCTGCGTCGGTTTGCCCAGAAATACCGTGCGCGACAGCGGGCAGTGGTATCGCTTGTAGCATCCGGCAATTTCGAAGAATGTGCCTTCGCCTGATTTCATCGGCAGATCATTCCAGGTGAGATGCGGTGCGGAGGCATCTGCACCCGATGGCAAGAGCGGCACAATTGCCGGATAATCGCCGCCAAAGCCGTCAACGCCGCGCGTACCTGCATCATAAATTTCGGCAACCAGATCGCATTTGCGCATGCCCGGTTCGATCTTCTCGACAATTCGCTGGTGCATGACTTCGACAATGCGGCCAGCCTTTCGCATATAGTCGATTTCGGTCGGACTTTTTATCGCGCGTTGCCAGTTGACAAGGCCCTGCGCGTCTTTGAATTTCGCATTCGGCAAATGCTTCTGTAACGCATGGTGGGCGGCTGCGGTGTACCAGTAATTATCGAATTCTACGGCAATCGTTTTGTTGCCAAAGCCTTTGTCTTCGAGGATAGAGGCCAGCAAATCCATGGGATGGCGTTCGAGTGATTGCACATAATGATCGGGGTAACCGATGATGTTATCAAAGCTGATCCATGCGGTGCGCTTGGCGCCATTGCCATCCTGACCGCGACCATACCAGATCGGCTCACCATCCATCGCCAGTACGACACATTGGTGAACATAGAAGGACCAGCCATCGTAACCTGTCAGCCAATGCATGTTAGAAGGATCAGTCACGATGATGACATCAAAGCCCGCCTTCTCCATGGCGCGCCGTGTTTTGGCAATCCGCAGATCATATTCTGCGCGCGTGAAATTAAGTTCCGCACTCATCGGCTGGCTCCTGCGTTTTTGCTTGAATCAATCTTTGCGCCTGCATCGCGAAGGCTGGCACGTTGTGTAGTAAGATGGGCAATCGCCGTGTCCTGAACGCCTGTGCCCGTCAGATCGCAAATCGTAATGGCGTTCCGATCGCGTTGGGTTACGTCGCCTTCAAGAATGATCTGACCAAGCTCCTGAAAGGCTGCATCGGCCTCGACAACACCTGCTTTGATGGCGTGGTGCAGTTCACCAAGCCTGCGGGTCTGGTTTAAACTGTCGGCTATATAGATGATCGGGCGCTCGAAAGTCGCTGGATCAAGCTCGTTTTTGTGCTCTGCGTCCGAGCCCATTGCGGTGATGTGCTGTCCCGTCTCCAGCCAATCGGCCTTGATGAGCGGCGTTTCAGAAGGCGTCGTTGTGACGATAATGTCAGCACCGCGACAGGCTTCCTGTGCATCTCTTAACGCATTGACCGGAAAGCCAAATTGTTGAGTTAAATCACGCGCAAGACGTTGCGCCTTCTCAAGATCGCGCGCCCATATGCGAGCCTCGGTAATTGGACGCACAAGCGTTAGTGCCTTTAGTTGTAGCTTGGCCTGCATGCCTGCCCCCATGACAGTGGCGATTTGTGCATCTCTACGTGCCAGATGTTTTGCAGCGACTGCACCTGCGGCAGCGGTGCGCACATCGGTCAGGTAACCATTGTCCAACAGCAGCGCTTCGATCAGCCCGGTCTTTGCAGAAAACTGGATCATCAGCCCATTGGTGGAAGGCAGGCCAATGGAAGGATTGTTGAAAAATCCCGGGCTGATCTTGATGGCGAAACTATCGAGACCAGAAATATAAGCAGTCTTGACATCGACTTCGCCGCGTTCTGCGGGAATATCGAGCCGCAGAATAGGCGGCATACTGACTTTTCCGCCTGCAAGTGCGCGAAAGGCATCTTCAACACAAGCGATGCTTTCCAGATCAATCGATATGATCTCGCGTAGATCGGCCTCAGTCAGAATTCGCATTTCGGCCATCAGCCAGCCCTCCGATAGCGTTCTTCCATGATTGCGCGGTGTTGTTCAGGATCGATATTACCACCGGATATGATGAGGGCGGTTGGTCCGACAGGACGGAATTTACCGCTCAACAGTGCACCAATGCCAACCGCCGCCGCACCCTCAATGATCTGTTCTTCTTGCAAAGCGGCATGCTTGATGCCGGCAGCGATTTCTTCTTCGTCAAGCAGGATGACTTCATCCAGCAATGCCTTGCAGATTGCAAATGTCCAGCGATTGCTCGTCCCAATGCCCCCGCCAAGAGAGTCTGCCAATGTATCCACCTCTTCGACGTCAATGGGTTTACCCGCCTTGAGGCTTGCATCCATGGCCGCGCCACGTTGCATGGAAACACCAATAATTCGGGTTTGTGGGCGTCGAGCTTTTACCGCTGTGGCTATGCCTGCCGCCAGTCCTCCACCTGAAAGGGGAATGAGAATGGCTTCGACTTCGGCTAGATCGTCGATGATTTCCAGTCCTATCGTTCCCTGACCGGCGATGATGCGCGGATCATCGAAAGGCGGAACGGCTTTCATGCCTTCTTCCGTGACAAGACGTGCGACTTCTAGCATGGCGTCGTCTTGAGATTTTCCAATAATGCGTATGTCTGCTCCAAGATCTCGGATTGCCTCGATCTTGTTGTGGGGCACAAGTGAGGAAAGACAGATTGTTGCAGTCAGCCCCTGCGCTGACGCAGCATGGGCCAATGCGCGGCCATGATTGCCGGTGGAGGCGGTAACAACGCCATTCTGCGTTTCTTCCGGCGATAGGCTCAGAACGGCATTGGTTGCTCCGCGCAGTTTGAAACTGCCGGTCGGCTGAAGGTTTTCGAGCTTGAGAAAAACAGGTGCGCCAGAATGTTGGCTTAAGCTTTCAGAGCGCATAAGCGGTGTACGCTCAATTTGACCTTCGAGCCGGTCACGCGCTTTTTCTATCTTATCAACGCCAATAATATCAGACACGTTGTCTGCCTCTCACAGCTTTGTAACAGATGGAGAAACGTTGCATCCCGTTATCGGGCTGCGTCATAAACGAGCTGACATAAGGCGCAATAAAGCACCGTCTGCGGCCGCAAAGCCACATTCTCGTTCCCCATATGCTTGATTATTATCGTTATGACTATGATTGTAAGACGAGATTGATCATGTCAATAACTATATTGGATCATTACAATTATGTACTGTCACGACTTTTGGTGCTTCAGTCTTGAACGGCGCGCATCACCGTGCCAATGAGTATGGTGTAACTGCTGATGTATCTGGAAGGATCGAATGAAATCCGCTCTCAAGCTCGACGCTGTTGATCTTCGCATTCTTGAAGCTGTTCAGGAAAATGCGCGTATCACCAAGATTGCCTTGGCGGAAAAGGTTGGTCTTTCTCCAACACCCTGCTGGCTGCGGCTGCGCAAGCTGGAGGAAGCGGGCATTGTTACGGGTTATCACGCGCGGATCGCCCATCGAAAAATTGCGGCCATCGCGCATGTCATGGTACAGATTACGCTCGGCAACCATCGGCAAAGCGATTTTGACCGCTTTGAGCGGGCGGTTGCAGCCATTCCAGAAATCATCTCGTGCTGGTCGGTTGGCGGTGGTGTCGATTATTTTCTGATGATCATGACGCGTGACATTGATGCCTATCAGCGGCTGGTTGATCGGTTGCTTGATCAGAATATCGGCATTGAGCGATACTTCACTTATATCGTGACCAAACTGGTGAAGGATGAAAGAACCGGCACGCCGCTTTCGATCATGGCAGACGATGTTGAATAGTCTAAACCGTCTGTTTGACTGACGAAGTTTAGCCCAATCATACTGTTCGCTCTCGCATATTTGGTCTGAATAGATGTCGAAGCTATGAGATGGTTCTTCCAGAATTTGGGAGAAGCACAATGAATGCCGTTCTGGATCATCCGCTACAACATGATGGGCTTAGCAGGCTTCGGGACAAACATCTTTTTCGCGAATTAAGTTATATCAACGGGCGCTGGGTCGCTGGCGACACAGCTGAGACATTCGCCGTTTCCGATCCCGCTACGGGAAAGCGACTGGCGCGTGTTGCAAGCCTGAGCGAAGCACAAACAATGCTTGCCATTGATGCGGCTGAAAAGGTTTTCCCAGCTTGGCGCGATAAGTTACCGCAGGAACGCTCTGCAATTCTGCGTCGCTGGCATGAGCTTGTTCTTGCTCATCGTGAAGATCTCGCTTTGCTGATGACGCTTGAGCAGGGTAAGCCACTCAATGAATCGCGCGGCGAAATCGATTATGGTGCAGCGTTCATCGAATGGTATGCAGAAGAGGCCAAGCGACTGAATGGCGAAACCATCGTGAGCCATCTGCCCAATGCGGAAATGCTGGTGCGTCGCGAGGCGCTCGGGGTTGTCGGACTTGTAACGCCATGGAATTTTCCGAACGCCATGATTACCCGCAAGGCTGCGGCGGCCATCGCCGCTGGTTGTACGGTCGTTGTTCATCCGTCGTCTGAAACACCGCTATCCGCATTGGCTTTAGCCGAGCTGGCAGAGCGTGCGGGGATGCCATCAGGCATTTTCAACGTGGTAACAGGCAAAGCTGCACCAATCGTTGACGTGCTTTGTCGGGATGAACGCACGCGGGGATTGAGTTTCACGGGCTCTACTGAAATCGGCAAGATGATTGCCACAAAATGTGCAGCTACCGTCAAACGTCTGGTGATGGAGCTTGGCGGGCACGCACCTTTAATTGTCTTCAATGATGCCGATGTTGACCGTGCAGTCGATGTTGCTATGGCGGCTAAATTTGCAACCTCGGGACAGGATTGCCTCGCAGCGAACCGCATCTTTGTCCAGCGTGATATTTTTTCAGCGTTCACGAAGGCATTTGCCGCACGCATTCGTGGTTTGAAAACAGGCAATGGTCTTGATGTAGATGTCGAGATCGGTCCGATGATGCATAGCCGGGCGGTCGATAAAATCGAGCAACATGTGCGCGACGCAGAAAAGCGCGGCGCCAAGATCGAAGTCGGCGGCAAGCGCATCGGCGATAACACGCTTTTCTTCGAGCCGACTTTGCTGACCAATGTTTCAGATGATGCAGACATTATGCATGAGGAAACGTTTGGTCCGGTCGCAGCCGTCACGGTTTTTGATGACGAGACCGAAGTCCTCAAACGCGCCAATGCCACGCAATATGGCCTTGTGGCCTATGTAGTGACATCGAATGGTGCGCGGCAATTGCGGATGGGACGGGCGCTCGAATACGGCATGATTGCTATTAATCGTGCAAAAATTACCGGTGCGCCGATCCCATTTGGCGGTTGGAAACAATCCGGGCTGGCCCGCGAAGGATCGCATCAGGGCATCGAAGCTTTCACCGAACTCAAATATCTCTGCATTGATACCGCTGCGTGAAAGCGTTGCGACAGGAAAGGAACAAACCGATGTTGAACAACAGCAACGAACTCACTGCCTGGGATCGCGATCATTTCTTCCATCCTTCCACGCATATGGGAATGCATGCGCGCGGCGAAACGCCCACGCGCGTACTGGAAGGCGGCGAGGGTGTCTATATTGCTGATGTCAATGGCCGTAAAAGTCTGGATGCCTTTGCGGGGCTTTACTGCGTCAATGTCGGTTATGGCCGAACCGAGATTGCGGATGCAATTGCCGAGCAGGCGCGCAAGCTTGCCTATTATCATGCCTATGTCGGTCATGGCACCGAAGTGTCGATCACGCTTGCAAAGATGATTATCGACCGTGCGCCAGATCATATGAGCCGCGTCTATTTTGGTCTGTCCGGTTCGGATGCCAATGAAACCAACATCAAGCTGATCTGGTATTACAACAATATTCTGGGTCGCCCGGAAAAGAAAAAGATCATTTCACGCTGGCGCGGCTATCACGGTTCGGGTGTTATGACGGGTAGCATGACCGGCCTTGCGACATTTCATAATGCCTTTGATTTGCCGCGCGCACCGATCCTGCATACGGAATCGCCTTATTACTTCCGCCGTGAAGATCGTTCGATGAGCGAGGAACAGTTCTCGCAACACTGTGCTGATAAGCTTGAAGAGATGATTCTTGCTGAAGGGCCAGATACAATCGCTGCTTTTATTGGCGAACCTGTTCTGGGCACTGGCGGTATCGTGCCGCCACCAGCCGGATACTGGCAAAAGATACAGGCAGTTCTTGATCGCTACGACATTCTGCTTGTTGCCGATGAAGTGGTGACTGGCTTTGGTCGTCTTGGCAGCATGTTTGGTTCCGATCATTACGGTATGAAGCCTGATCTGATAACCATCGCCAAGGGCCTGACATCGGCTTATGCACCGCTTTCGGGTTCAATCGTTTCTGATCGCATGTGGCAGGTCTTGGTACAGGGATCCGACCAGATGGGTCCGATTGGCCATGGCTGGACCTATTCCGCTCACCCTATTTGTGCTGCTGCCGGTGTCGCCAACCTCAAGCTGATTGATGAACTCAAACTAGTCGAAAATGCAGGGTCGACCGGTGCATATTTCCGCAAAGCGCTTAAAGATGCTGTTGGCGATCATAAACATGTCGGTGATGTACGCGGTGAAGGCCTGATGGCAGCGATCGAGTTTGTTGATGATCGTGATGATCGCAAATTCTTTGATCCGTCATTGAAGGTTGGCGCGCAAATTTCCACTGCACTTCTTGCGAATGGCGTGATTGCTCGTGCGATGCCAGAGGGTGACATCCTTGGCTTCGCGCCGCCACTTTGCCTGACACGCGAAGAGGCGGATAAGGTCGTTGATGCAACGGCAAAAGCTATCGCGACCGTTTTTAAATAGTCGCCCAAAGTGTACCTTCACCATCCCATGCATGGTGAAGGTACAAAATTTGGGGCCGTGCCTCTGATTATAGTTTCCGTTAAACTAGCTGCCTACAGACCCAAGCGGAGACCCTGATTTGATTCGATTCCTTGGTTTATCCGTCGCCATTTTGGCTATGACTGCGCCGACGCTTGCGCAGGATGACGATTTCAACCTGACATATCATGTCGAACGCACTCCCTCCAGCAAACTCACTATTGAGGAATGCGGGGATGTTGTCACCGAAACTGCACAGAAAGCCGGTTTAAGATCGGATATACAGGATTTTCCCGGACAGCTTGTCGTTGTAACAGGCGGCGTCAAAGGAAAAGGCGCTTTCGTTGTGCAATGTATCAATGTCGACAATGTTACAGTCAGTGTTGTTCAGGGCATAGATTATCGCCAGCAAAAAGGAGTTTTAGGAAAATTTGCCGACAAAACTTTCGAAGCTTTGAAGGCAGCGATTAAATAGACCTTGATTGCGATTTTACGTAATTTTCAAAAAATAAACTTACGAGAGAGCTAATAGCGCCTCTGCCGCATCGCCATCTATGATCAGGCCATTGACGATGCCGCTTTTCAGCAGTGCTTTGGCTGCAGCGGCTTTCTCTTGGCCCGCTATCAAAAGCACAACTTGCACTTTTTGCAACTCCGCAAAACCCAGAGCTATGGTGCGCTGGTTCATCTCATGGTCGATTTGATGGCCTTCCTTATCGAAGAAAATGCCGTTGGTATCACCAATTGCGCCTGCTGCTCGCAGGCTTTCCAGTTCGGTTTTGCTTAACATGTTCTGACGACGCAGCAATGAATCCTCGGTCAGTTCGCCCGCGCTGATAAAACACACCGATACTGTACGAGCGATCTCCATCGCACGAGCTACGGAGCGTTGAGAAATCAAAACTTTTCGGTCTTCAGCGGAATCAGCGATAAACGGAACAGGCAAGAAAAAGCCTTGTCCGCCTGTGCGACGGGCCAACATGTGCACGACTTCAAACGGATTATAGGCCGAATTTGCCGTCAACGACCCCATTACCGAAATGAACCGGGCCTGCGGTGCACGTACACCTGCAAGTTGCAATGTCATCTGTTCGATGGTTCGTCCCCATCCGGTGCCAACGGTTGCTTCCTGATTGTCAGCCAGAAAATTTTTGAGATAGGTTGCAGCTGCAACACCTACAGCTCTGAACGAAACCTGTTTACGGATTTCAGAGGCATTATCATCAGCCATATCGAAGCCAAATGGCGGGGTAGTAACGCAGAAATTCAATCCGTAGCGTCGCATTAGCTCGTTTTCAACAGGCAGCGTACCGGCATTCTGATGATCGATTGAAATACTCACCAGCCCGCTTTCGCGGGCTTCGCCCAGAATCTTGTTTACACGGGCACGCGTCAATCCAAGTCTGGATGCCGTCGCCTCCTGGTTGAATCCTCCAACGTAATAGAGCCATGCCACGCGTACCATCAGGCTGTCTTCGGATTCGCTCATTGGTTCCTCATTCAATCCACTGCCCCAAAATTACAAATGTATTTTTATTTGACATTTGTAATTTGTCGACGCTTAATATCATTCATTGCGACGGACAAGAGCGCGAATGAGTGATCGGGTCAATCGGAATGCGAGACGGAAGTGATAGCGAATGAGGACGTCTTTCTCTGGAGGAGCAGAGACAGACGGCGTTATTGCGGCAGTTTTGGAGGAGCGGCGGGGGAACGCGTAGCTTTCGCCGAAAGCGTCTGGGGAAGATGTGACATCAAACAAGATGTCATCATTGGTCCTCAATGCGGAGGTTCAACAATGTGAAGCAGGACAGTGGAGCCAACCACGTTGCTTCTGGGAGGAATAAATGGGATCGGGATTTTTCAAGAAATCTATCGCTGTTGCAGCTTTGGCCGTGCTGATGGGTACGGCAAGCGCATCGGCTACGAATGTTGCGTGGGTGCATTCGAATGCTGCCGCGCAGTCTGAACAGCGTGCGAAAGCGGGCTTTGATGCATGGCTCAAGGACACCGCTAAGGACTGGAATGTGAGTGTTCTTGATAGCGGTGGTTCTGGTGAGCGCACCGCATCCAATATTCAGGATGCGGCATCGCGTGGTGTCGATGCAATTATCGTCAGCATGTCGGATTTGCGTGCTTCGCGCGCCGCCATTGATGCCGCCGTTGCTGCAAAAATTCCAGTTTTCGCCATTGATAGCGGTCAGGTCGATGGTGTTCTCGTCGATGTTACGACGAATAACTGGGCGATGTCGGCTGCAGTATCCCCCTATCTGCTCAATGAAATGGGTGGGAAAGGCAATCTGATTTTCCTGCGTATGGCAGAGCATCACGGCACGCGTAAACGCGGCGACGTCATGGCCACAGTGCTAAAAGAATATCCAGAAATCAAAGTTCTTGCAGAGCACAACATTGATTATACTGCGTTTTTTGAAGACACCACCAGCTCCATGCAGGATTATGCGTCGCGCTTTGGCGAAGAAATCAATGCAGTCTGGGCACCATGGGATGAGCCTGCACAAGCTGCGATCAATTCTCTGAATGCAGCCGGTTTGAAGAATGTCAAAGTGATTGGTATTGACGGGCATCCGCAGGCAATTGAAGAAGTCTGCAAGCCAGACAGCCTGATGATTGCGACTGTTTCGCAGCCCTTTGAAAAAATGGGTGCGCAGACAGGTGAATGGATCGAAAGCATTGTTGTAAAGAAGGAAGATGCTGCAACAGTCATTCCTTCCAAGACAGTCTATCTCGATGCGCCGCTCGTCACAAAGCAGAACTGTAAAGACTTCCTCCCGAAGAAATAGGCCACCCCGCCTGCAATTGGCCGGGGCGTGTTCGTTCCGCGTTCCGGCCTTTTTTGAAGCTTGAAAATGCAATTCACGGGAGTTTGTCGATGGCCGTGAGCCTTTCACAGATCGTCATGTCTTATCCCGGAACGCTGGCGCTTGATCAGGTCAGTGCAGAATTCCGGTTCGATGAGGTGCATGGCCTGATCGGAGAAAACGGTGCCGGGAAGACGACGTTGGTCAGTATTCTCGGCGGCAGCAAAAGCCCGTCCTCTGGTAATATCACTATTGATGGTGTTGAGGTGAAGCTTGCAAGCGCGGGTGACGCTTTGCGCAAGGGTATCGCGCATGTTTCGCAGGAAGGGAGCCTTGTTCCGGGGCTGACGGCTGCGCAAAATATTCTGCTGGGCGATGAACCGCGCATGGGGCTTGGCATCATAGACAAGAAAAAGCTTGTCGCTCGCGCAGAAGAACTTCTCAAACGCTGGTTTCCGCAAGTTTATATCGACCTTGATGAGCAGGTTGATATGCTGCCGATGGCAGATCAGAAGATAATCGAGATTGTCCGTGCTCTGCGTGGAAATGTTCGGTTGCTTATCCTTGATGAGCCAACAGCAACATTGCCTGCGCGCGAAAAAGAAAGCCTTTGGGAGATCATCAAAACCTTGCCGCAACACGGTGTTGGCATTGTACTGATCAGCCACTTTCTCTCTGAGATTAAAGCGCTGAGTGACCGTATAACTGTCCTTCGTGATGGAAGGCATATAGCAACACTTGATGCTGATAATTCAAGTGAAGCGCAACTGATCGACCTGATGCTGCAGCGTTCGGGAAGAACGGATGCGCCGGAGAATGAAATCCAACATAACCGCAATCTTGGTCCGGTGGTGTTGGAGGTCAGTGATTGGCAGGCTGGGGGTGTTCGTGCCGATAACTTTATCATTCGTGCAGGCGAGATCGTAGGACTGATCGGTTTGACTGGCGCAGGGCATTTTGGCTTTGCTCGTTCACTTTATGCCGCGAGCGGCGTGACAGGCGGCAGTCTTCGCTTTCAGGGCGAAATCGTAAACAGGGTCGATGCGCGAACCATGCAGAAAAAGGGTGTGGCGCTCGTACCTGATCATCGAATGGAAAACTCCCTCATAGGCGATTGGGATGTACGTGAAAACCTTGCAATGGTGCATCCATCTCATGCGACCTTGGGCGGTACAGGCATTTTGTCCATGCGTCGCGAAGCCGGTGAAGCAGACCGCACAATGCAGATCATGAACGTGAAGGCGCATTCACGCAGCCAGTTCGTCAAAGATTTGAGCGGCGGCAACAAGCAAAAGGTCTCGATTGGAAAATGGCTTTACGGAGCTGATGATCATTACCGTCTGATGATCTTCATCGAGCCAACCGAGGGTGTGGATATTGGCGCTAAGCGCGAGATTCACGCGCAGATGCGCAGGCTTGCCGACAAGGGCGTCGCTATCCTCGTTACCTCATCTGACCTTTTGGAAATAGCCGACGTCGCAGACCGCGTTATCCCCTTCGCAAATGGCAGTCCGGGGCCTCAGATTGAGCGCGGCGCATTTTCCGAAGCGAAATTTATTGCCGCAATGGCAGGAGTTACCCCATGAATGCCCGATCTTCAGCGGTGTCACCGCAATCATCCCGCCATGCCCAAAGCTTTGGCAAAAAGCTGAAAGGCGAGTGGCTGCTTAAATATAGCACACTCTTCGTGCTTTTCCTGTTGTTTGCAGGCTTTTCGCTAACCGTTGACCGATTTCTGACGGCAAACAATCTTCTCAATATTATCCAGCAGATTTCGATGCTTACCATCGTTGGCGCAGGCCTCACATTTGGCTTCGCGGCGCGTGAAATGGATCTTTCGGTCGGTTACATGGTCGGCATGGCAGGCATTCTTGTGCCACTTATGCTGGTTGCAGGATTTCCTTTGCCCGTGGCCTTGCTTGCTGGCCTCGGTGCTGGATTGTTGGTTGGTTCGGTCAATGCAATTCTGGTTACATTTGTCGGTGTGCCATCGCTGATTGCCACTCTTGCCATAGGATCGATCCTTTATGGCATCAATTTTCTGATGACCGGTGGGCGGGCAATCTATGGCGGTCTGCCAGCAAATTATCTTTGGCTCGGTCAGGGGCAGTTGTTTGGAATTCCGGTGCTCGCTTATGCCATGGTGATCGTGGTTTTATTCGCCTGGTTCCTGATGGAGCGCACTGTTTTCGGTCGATACATCTATGCGGTTGGCGGTAATCTCAAAGCCGCGGAGCTTTCGGGTGTGAATGGTCGGTTTTATCGTGCTGCCGCTCTTGTCGTGTGTTCGATTTTTGCAGCGGTTGCCGGTGCGCTTCTTGCGGCACGTCTTGGCTCTGGTCAGCCAAATGCGGGCGAACGCTATCTGCTCGACGGCCTTGCAACAGTGTTCATCGGAATGACGATGTTTCGTCCGGGGACGGCCACGATAGCGGGCACATTCTTTGGCGCATTGTTTATCGGTGTCATCAATAACGGCCTCAACCTCATCGGCATGGACACATATATTCAGAGCATCGTGAAGGGTCTTATCATTCTCGTCGCGGTCGCGGTTGTTTCGCGCACCACCAAACTGAAGCTCCTTTGAGAGCACATGCAAGGCTTGAACTAAACATCATGAAACATTTGCAACAGACAGGTCTGTCGGAGGCGCACGTGCAAAATCCGAGTAACTCTAATCTTCTCGAACTATACCGTACGATGCGGCGCATCCGTACCTTTGAAGAGCGCGTCGGCGAATTGTTCGTGCGCGGCCAGACAGCGGGTTCGATGCTTCATCTGTCGATTGGTGAAGAAGCCGCAGCCGCCGGTGTTTGCGCTGCCATGCAGCCGCAGGACACGTTTACAACGCATCATCGTGGCCATGGTATTTTTCTGGCACGCGGCGCTGATCCGAAACAGATGATGGCGGAAATCGGTGGTAAGGAAACTGGCTATTGCCATGGCAAGGGTGGTTCCATGCACATTGCCGATATGGCGCTGGGTCATCTTGGGGCCAATGCGATTGTCGGCGGTGGTATTCCTTCGGTCGTGGGTGCAGGGCTATCCAGCAAGTACCTCAAGAAAAATTCTGTTTCGCTCGCATTCTTTGGCGACGGCGCTATGCAGCAGGGCATTTTGTATGAAAGCATGAATATGGCGGCTCTCTGGGGCCTGCCGGTGGTGTTTGTCTGCATCAATAACCAGTATGGCATGGGAACGCGTGTGGATCAGGCGACGGCCAATACGGCATTTGATCAGCGCGCACATGCTTTCGGCCTCAACGGCGCGATTGTCGATGGTATTGATGTGGAAGAAGTAAAAGCCACAGCGCAAGGGCTTATCGACGATGCTCGTCTTGGAAAGCCCGGCTTCCTATCCGTAACGTGCTATCGTTTCTTCGGTCATGCCCGCATGGATAAGAGCCCGTACCGTGCGGAAGCGGAGGAAGCTGAAGGCCGCAAAAAAGACCCGGTGAAATTCACGCGTGACCGGCTGGTTTCAGAAGGTTTTGCGCAGGAAACAGAGCTTGAGGCAATGGATAGTGGCATCACCGCCGAAATGGATGCGACCATTGATTTCGCGGTCGAGTCCAAGGCGCCGCCACTCACTTCAATGTTCAAAGATGTCTATGCGGTCGGTGAGTCTGAACCAGAACCCCTCCGCACCCGTATTGATCGCGTACTTTCCAGGGATGAAGCATAATGGTTGCCATGACTTACCGCGATGCGCTGCGTAAAGCGCTGGATGATGCCATGGCTGAAGATAACACCATTGTCGTTATAGGCGAAGAGGTTGGCCGTTATGGTGGAGCTTATGGTGTAACGAAAGACCTGATCGGCAAATATGGCGCTGATCGGCTAATCGATACGCCGATTTCTGAGCCGGCAATCATTGGTGCGGCTGTCGGCGCTGCGATGACTGGTCTTCGTCCCGTTGCAGAGCTGATGTATATCGACTTTCTGGGCATGACCATGGATCAGCTTGCCAATCAGGCGGCAAAAATCCGTTACATGTTCGGCGGACAGATTGGCGTGCCAATGGTCCTACGTACGCAGGGCGGCACCGGACGTTCCGCAGGTGCACAGCATTCCCAGAGCTTAGAGGCGTGGATCATGCATACGCCGGGCTTGCGGCTTGTCATGCCTGCTACCGTGCAGGATGCCTATCATCTGCTGCGCCAGAGCCTGACAAAACCTGATCCGGTGGTATTCATTGAGCACAAGGCGCTGTATACCCGCAAAGAAGAGGTTGACCTTGATGCTGAGCCGCTCGAATGGGGCAAGGCTGCGGTGCGTCGTACGGGCAAGGATCTGGTTATCGTTACCTATTCGCGCCAGCTTCATTATGCGCTGGATGCTGCCGAAAAGCTGGCCGCGAAAGGCATTGAAGCGACTGTCATCGACCTTCGCACGCTTAACCCGCTCGACTTTGATACGATCCGCGAACATGTTGAACGTGTCGGCAAAGCGATGGTCGTATCTGAAGGTGTAATGACTGCTGGTGTTGCGGCCGAGCTTTCGGCACGTATTACGGAAGAATGCTTCGACTATCTGGAGCAACCTGTCGTGCGTGTTGCGGGCGAGGATATCCCGATTTCTGTTTCGCAGGATCTGGAAGCCGGAAGTGTACCGACAGCAGACCTTATTCGGTCGGTCGCGGAGAGAATGCTGTCATGACAGAGCGAATTCTCAAAATGCCGCGCCTTGGCGAAACGATGGAGGAGGGCAAGATTGTCGGCTTCCTCATCAATCCGGGCGACAGTTTCAGGCGCGGTGATTCAATCATTGAGATTGAAACCGATAAGACGGTTGCCGAGTTTCCCGCGCTTGGCGATGGCACTCTGAATGAGTGGATTGGATCCATTGGGGATCATGTTGTGGTTGGTGCGCCATTGGCGCGCATCGATATAGGCAATGGTCCTGACTGGACGGAGGACGGTAGCGAGAGCAGCTCTTCTCCGAAAGAACCGGTTGCACCAGCCCCCGCGAATGCAACCGGTTCACAGAATAATCAGGTCGTGACCGACCTTGATATGCCGCGTCTCGGTGAAACGATGGAAGAGGGGCGTATCGTCCGCTGGTTGAAAGCTGCGGGAGACGGTTTTGAACGCGGCGAAGCCATTCTTGAGATTGAAACAGACAAGACGGTTGCCGAGTTCCCGGCCCTTGTCAGTGGTAAGCTTCTCGAGGTTCTACGTGCTGAAGGCGACATGGTAAGCGTTGGCGATGCTATTGCCCGCGTTGAAGTGGCAGCGAATTCAATCACACAAAAGATCGAAGTCGAAATGCCAGCGGAAACTGCTAAGGAGCCCACAGCTGTGCGCTCTGCAAAGACATTGAGCCATGATCAACGTACGCGTGCGACCCCGCTTGCACGCAGGCTTGCGCGGCAGAAGGGCATAGACATCAACACGCTTTCAGGTTCGGGTCGCCGTGGTCGTGTGGAGAAAGAAGATATTCTTGCTGCGTCGGGCAATTCGGCAGCAAGTGCTGATGTGAATTTTGTTCAACTTGCAGATGGTCGTGTTGCTTATACGGATATCGGTCCTGAAAACGCACGGGTTTTCGTGCTGTTGCATGGCTTTTCTGGTGACCGGACAACATGGAGCAATGTTGCATCCGGATTGCGCAGGGCAGGCTTCCGGGTGGTTGCGCCTGATTTTCCGGCGCATGGATTGACGACGATCAATGCGGCAAATTCAGACCAGTTAAGCGCGTTTCTCCCTGCCTTCTTAGATGCGCTATCGATTGATAAAGTAGATGTGGTTGCACATTCTCTTGGTGCGGTCGCTGCGAGCGTGTTTGCTCTTGATCATTCTGATCGTGTTAAAACGCTTACACTTATAGCTCCGGCAGGTCTTGGTTCTGAGATCGACGCAGGATTTATCTCTGGCATGGCGCAGGCAACGACAGCTGGCGAGATAACGCATCTTCTGCGTCGCATTTCGGCAAAGCCAGTGGAGCTTTCACCTGCGCTGGCGGCAGAGTTTGCCGCAACGATGGCTAAGGGACGACTGAAAGAACTGGCGGACGCGGTAGTCGGATCGTCAGTGCAGCGCACGGACATTATTTCATCGCTGGAAAAGCTTTCGCGTTCAATGCCTGTCCGCGTCCTGTTCGGCCTTCAGGATCGCATTATTCCATGGCAACAAGTGACCTCGTTGCCACCATCAATCGGCGTTCACTTTCTGGCCCAGTCCGGACATATGCCGCAATGGGATCAGGCGAAGGAAGTGATTGATCTTGTTGTGAATTTTGCGGGAGGTCCCAATGACTGATGTAAAATTACGTCTTAAGGAAGCCCAGTCGCGACTAGGTACTTTTGCAAAAGCTTCGCCCGAACTCATGTCCGGTTTTGCCAAGGTCAGCAAAACTGCAACGGCTGCGGGGACATTTTCTTCTGCACAGCGCGAGTTGATTGCGGTCAGTATCGCTGTTGGTAAAGGCTGCGAAGATTGCATTCTGTATCATGTGGACGCTGCCATTCGTCATGGTGCCACTGAAAAGGAGTTGGTCGAAGCGCTTGAAATTGCTGTCGAAATGGGTGGCGGTCCGGCTGTGGTTTATGCGGGAAAAGCACTAGAGGCATTTCGCGGATTAATTTGAACCAACGCACGGTGATGCATTTCGAGGACTGGAGGCGTCTTCGGAATGGCATTTTGGGAGGACTTGAATGGCTTATTTTCTGACCGCCGATGGAGGCACGGAAAGTATCCGCGCGCGGGTCTATGATCTTTCCGGAACATGTCTGGCAAGTTCTGCGGTGCCCTATGAAACGAAGTTTTCAATTGGTGCGCGTGCTGAGCAAAACCCTGAAGATTGGTGGTCTTCCTTCGTTCAGGCTGCACGCAAAACCATATCAGAATCTGCAATCGATCCTGCCGCAATTGAGGCTATCACGCTTGCAACAACCAGTTGCACCGTGGTGGCTCTTGATGCGGATGGCAAACCACTGCGCCCATCAATCATCTGGATGGATGTACGGGCAAGTTCAGAAGCGGATGCCGTCCTTGCTACGGGCGATAATGCGCTTTTGGCGAATGGAGGCGGACATGGCCCGGTTTCGGCAGAGTGGATGATCCCCAAGGCATTGTGGATTGCACGCAATGAGCCTGAAATCTTCGAGAAGGCAGAAACCATCTGCGAATATCAGGATTTCATGACGCTGCGTTTAACCGGCGAAAAGGCTGCGAGCCTCAATAATGTTTCCCTTCGCTGGCATTATTCTACAGATCGTGGAGGTGTTCCGACGACGCTTCTGGAGAAACTGGGCCTTGAAGCGCTGTTGCAAAAATGGCCCTCCCGCGTGGTGGCACCCGGCGAAGTAATCGGTACGCTTTGCGCATCAGCTTCTTCTGAACTTGGTCTTAGCCCGACAGTAAAGGTGGTGCAGGGTGGGGCGGATGCATTGATCGGCATGATTGGTCTTGGCGTTGCCAAGCCAGGGCAACTTGCTTTGATAACCGGCTCTTCGCATTTGCAATTTGGTGTTTCAGACAAGCCTTTGCATGCGCCCGGCATATGGGGAAGCTATCCCGACGTGGTCTATCCGAAACGTTATATCATTGAAGGCGGCCAGACATCGACAGGTTCGATAATTGCCTGGCTGGGCCGCATGATGAATGGCACTATGGATATGGAAGAACTCAACCGCAAGGCGGCAGCGCTTGAGCCCGGTGCAGATGGGCTTCTGGTGCAAGATCACTTTCAGGGCAATCGCACGCCTTATACCGACCCGCTGTCGCGTGGAGCAATTGTTGGCCTCACGCTCGCACATGAACCACACCATATTTTTCGTGCGATCATGGAGGGTATCAGTTTCGGTACACGCGCTATTCTCGATGCCATGGCGGACGCTGGTTATCGTGGGCAGGAGATTACTGTCGGTGGTGGCGCGAGTGCTTCGCCGCTCTGGCTGCAAATTCATGCTGATACTGCTGGGTTACCCGTCTGTGTGCCACAGTCGCGAGATGCGCCATCGGTAGGAGCAGCCGTTCTTGCTGCCCATGGTGCTGGTCATTTTGCAACTATTGATGATGGTATTGCAGCCATGGTCAAGCCCGGCACACGCATTGAGCCACGCCCGCGCGAAACGGCCATCTATAATGAGATTTATCTGCAATATCGCGCGCTCTATCCAGCTTTGAAATCGGTTCGTGGAACGTGAGATAGTCATGATGAAAGACTTCCAACTGACAGGTAAAAGCGCTGTCATTACCGGCGGTGCGAAAGGCATCGGACGCGCAATTGCTGAGCTTTTTGTCGAGGCGGGTGCCAATGTTATCATCACCGACCGCGATGAAGCCGCTGGCAAGGCGACCGTTGCCGAACTCAATGTGCTGCGTGTTTCGTCTGCGCGACTATACGTGCTCGACGTAACGGATAAGAATGCTGCTGAGCGAGTTGCAGAGGCAATTTCCAATGAAATTGGCGTGCCGGATATTTTGATCAACAATGCTGGTATTGTCAAAAATGCTGCCGCAAGCGATGTCACCGAAGACGATTGGCGGGCCGTTATCGATGTCAATTTAAATGGTGTTTTCTATTGTGCGCAAGCATTTGGAAAGCAAATGGCTGCTGCTGGTCGTGGCTCAATCGTCAATATCTCATCGATGTGCGGTGAGATTGTTGTCTATCCGCAGCCGCAGGTAGCCTACAATGCCGCAAAAGCTGGTGTTAATCTCGTGACTAAATCGCTGGCTGTTGAATGGGCAAAACGGGGCGTGCGCGTAAACGCGGTCGCACCTGGCTACACCGCAACGGAATTAACGCTTGCAGGTCGAAGCAATGATGAATGGTTTTCGATGTGGCTGGCGATGACACCACAGGGACGACTGGGGGAACCACGTGAGATCGCCAATGCTGTTCTTTTTCTTGCATCCGACGCCGCAAGCTTTGTCACCGGCACAGTGCTGAATGTTGATGGGGGCTATACCGCCCTTTGATTTCTGGAGGATAAAATGACTGAACATGCAAAGACAGCGCTGGTAACAGGTGCGAGCCGTGGCATCGGACGTGCCATTGCTATCGGCATGGCCAAGCGCGGATTTGACGTTGCTATCAACGATATTGAACGCCAGAAAGAAGCTTTG
>Ga0308165_1002248_pt1 | contig 23788 bp, 19 predicted proteins | sample PhyWR2_FD_201032 | JGI IMG/M metagenome (GOLD analysis project Ga0308165, IMG submission 201032) | Phyllosphere microbial communities from UC Gill Tract Community Farm, Albany, California, United States - DLSLW.R2 | ecosystem: Host-associated > Plants > Phyllosphere > Unclassified | place: USA... | reverse complement strand
TTATTGATATTCGTACTTTGGGCTCAAAAGGGGTGTTTACCTTTGATCCTGGTTTCACTTCTACCGCATCTTGCGAATCCAAAATCACCTTCATCGACGGTGACGAAGGTATCCTGCTCCACCGCGGTTTCCCCATCGATCAATTAGCCACTCAGTCCAACTATCTGGAAGTGTGCTACATCCTGCTGAACGGCGAAAAACCGACGCAGGCACAGTTCGATGAATTCCAGACGACCGTTACCCGCCACACCATGATCCACGAGCAGATTACCCGTCTGTTCCACGCCTTCCGTCGTGACTCTCACCCGATGGCTGTGATGTGCGGTATTACCGGTGCGCTGGCGGCGTTCTACCACGACTCTCTGGATGTGAATAACCCACGCCATCGTGACATCGCAGCGTTCCGCCTGTTGTCCAAAATGCCCACCATGGCGGCGATGTGTTACAAATATTCTATCGGTCAGCCATTCGTTTATCCGCGCAACGACCTCTCCTATTCAGGCAACTTCCTGAACATGATGTTCTCCACGCCGTGCGAGCCTTACGAGGTTAATCCGGTGCTTGAGCGCGCGATGGACCGTATTCTGATCCTGCACGCCGACCACGAACAGAATGCATCGACCTCCACCGTCCGTACCGCAGGCTCTTCAGGCGCGAACCCGTTCGCCTGTATCGCTGCCGGTATCGCCTCCCTGTGGGGACCGGCGCACGGTGGTGCGAACGAAGCCGCACTGAAGATGCTGGAAGAGATCAGCTCTGTTGAGCACATTCCTGAATTCGTGCGTCGTGCGAAAGACAAAAATGACTCCTTCCGTCTGATGGGCTTCGGTCACCGTGTTTACAAAAACTACGACCCGCGCGCGACCGTCATGCGTGAAACCTGCCATGAAGTGCTGAAAGAGCTGGGTACGAAAGATGATCTGCTGGAAGTGGCGATGGAGCTGGAACACATCGCGCTGAACGACCCGTACTTCATCGAGAAAAAACTGTACCCGAACGTCGATTTCTACTCTGGCATTATTCTGAAAGCGATGGGCATTCCGTCTACCATGTTCACCGTGATCTTTGCCATGGCGCGTACCGTGGGCTGGATTGCACACTGGAACGAAATGCACACCGACGGCATGAAAATCGCCCGTCCTCGTCAGCTGTACACCGGCTACGAGCAGCGTGATTTCAAATCAGACATCAAGCAATAATTCGATGTGTCTGTTAAAAACGCGCCGACTGGCGCGTTTTTTATTTGTGCGGTCTGATGCCCTCTCCCACCGGGATGAGGTGAGAACATCAAAAACGGTAACCTTAAGGTGACCGTTCTACTTTTGACACACCGGACACCCGTAAAACGGTCGTGAAGAAAGCGTGCTGCGTTCAATCACCCCGCCGCATCGCTCGCAGGTTTTACCCTCTCGATGAAACACCTTGAAGCGAAACAGCGCGCCGTGATGTTTATTCTCATCCACCACGGCACGCGTGCTGTATGACAGACGCGGAATGTCCAACAAGGCATGTGAAAGCGCATCAAGCTGTTCCTCGCTGAGCTGCGAAGCCTTACGCTGCGCCGCCAGCCCCACTTCCCAGAGAATTTCAACACGCAAATAATTGCCCAATCCGGCAAGAAATGCCTGATCCAGCAACAACCCGGAAAACTGTCGATTGCGGAATTTCGGCGACAACAACCGCGCTTTCACCTCTTCTGCCGTCAGTCGCATATCGAGTACATCCGGCCCGACGCGTTGCAGGAAGGGGTGAGTGAGCAGTTGCTCCGGCGTTAACATCTCTATGTCAGAGGCACTGTAGAGCAAAATCGCTTTATCCGCCGTTTGCAGCCTGACGCGCAAAATCCTTGAAGTTTGTGGGTGTTCACCTGCATCAACCACCCGCCAGACCCCATAAAGTTGATTGTGGCTATATAACGTCAGGTTATGGGAAAAATGCGTCAGCAACGCTTTGCCACGCGTTTCAATCTGCGTGACTTTTTGCCCAATTAACGACGACTCGAACGATTTTAACTGAGGAAAAGCAAACCACGCATCGGTGAGGGGTTTGCCTTTTATCGCCGCCTCCAGGCTGTCCGCCGCACGGCGGATCTCCGGTCCTTCTGGCATGTTTTCATCCTTTCTTAATGCATCGTTAGTGCGTTGCACCACCCACAGCGTTGATGTCAGAGTCCTGACGCAGCGCCACGGTCAAGGCGATTTCCAGCGCATCTTTCACCGTCTGCGCCGCCATGCTCGGTGCGCCAGCATGCGCCGCGGCCTGTTCCGGTAAGTACGGAATATGAATAAACCCGCCCTTCACGTTCGTGCGTTCACGGATTTTATGCAGCAAACCGTACATCACGTGATTACAGACGAACGTCCCCGCCGTCTGCGACACTGAAGCGGGAATGCCTTTTTCGCGCATCGCCGCCACCATTGCTTTGATGGGTAACGAGCTAAACCATGCCGCAGGCCCGTTCGGCACAATGGCAACGTCAATCGGCTGCTGTCCACGGTTATCGGGAATGCGTGCATCATCGACGTTTATACCGACACGTTCGACGGTGATATCCACACGACCGCCCGCCTGCCCAACGGCAACTACCACGGTCGGATTCAGTTCGTCGATAGCAGAATTCAGCACCGTTAGCGACTCGCCAAACACGCAAGGCAACTGCCGCGTCACCACGCGACAGTCATCAATGGTCATCCCTTCGAGCTGTTTAACCACTTCCCAGGAAGGGTTGACGGTCTCACCGCCAAAAGGCTCAAAACCGGTGACTAAAATATGACGCATCACGCCTCCTTATAAGAACATCAGGAAGTACATCAGGAACACGTTGACGATCAGCAACAGCACACCGGTCGGTATCTGCGCCTTGATCACCGCATTTTTATCCGGCAATTCCAGCAGCGCAGCGGGCACAATATTGAAGTTCGCCGCCATCGGCGTCATCAGCGTTCCGCAATAGCCGGAGAACATCCCAATCGCCGCCATCACGGCCGGATTACCGCCGTGTTGCAGCACAAGAATCGGAATACCGATCCCCGCCGTCACAATCGGGAACGCGGCAAACGCATTGCCCATCACCATCGTCAGCACAGCCATGCCAATCGCGTAGACCGCTACGGCGATAAAGCGGCTATCTACCGCGAGATAGGTTTTCGTGAGCCAGGAAATTCCATCGCCCACGCCTGCGGCGGTAAACAACAGCCCCAGCGTCGCCAAAATTTGCGGCAGGATAAACGCCCAGCCGATGGAGTCCAGCAGACGACGCGCTTCCTGTAGCGGTTGATGCACTTTTTCGTGCGTCATTTTGACCGCCATCGCCAGACCAATCAGCGAGCCAACGGTCATGGAGAACAGCGTCACCAGCGTCGAATGGTTGCCTGGCCCAAACAGCGTCTCCTGCATTCCAGGAATATGGTTGAACATCAGCACGCCGACCACGGTCACCACGGGAATGGCGAGCGCCGGCAAGAACAGTCGGTTACCCAGACGTTTAGCGCTGCTTTCACGCTCTTCCTGCTTGCACTGATGATAGCTGCCAAGACGCACGCCGCCGAAACCGGCAATCAGCGCCAGCCCCACCACCGCAACGCCCACCGCAATGTGCACAGTACGCTTATCGCCCACCAGCTGATACGTCCAGTCACCCAACAGGAACATCAGGCCGTAAATACCCCAGAACATTCCGGTCGTCACGCGGCGCGGGTTAGCTTTATCGCGAAATGACATCACCGCGACGATCAGCAGGATCAGCCCCGCCAGCCAGTACAAATAGCTTTGCTGGAAATTCATGAGGCATCTCCCTGCGTCGGCGTGGTTTTCGCCAGCTCACGTTCAAGATGCTTATCCAGCCGCCACAGGCGAGTGGCGTGAATGATAAAGGCACAGATCGCCGTCGGGATGCCCCACAAGGCAATGTGTAGCGGCTCGGTCTGAATACCGCCAGACTCGAGCATAAAGTTATGCATAAAGATGATCGCGCCAAAGGCGACAAAAATGTCTTCGCCGAAGAACAACCCGACGTTATCGGTCGCCGCCGACATGGCGCGCAGGCGGTAACGCACCGCGCCCGGCAGTTCGCCGTATTTTTTCTCAGCCGCACCTTCCGCCATCGGGGCCAGCAGCGGGCGCACCATCTGCGGATGACCGCCGAGGCTAGTGAGCCCCATCGCGGCTGACGCTTCACGCACGAACAGATAGACGATCAGCAAGCGGCCCGCGGTGGCGCTGTGAATTTTGGCAATCCACGCCTGCGCGCGCTCTTTCAGCCCGTGACGCTCCAGCAGACCAATCACCGCAAGAGGAATCAGCAGGATATACGGCAGGTTACGGGTGTTCAGGAACCCCTCGCCGAGCTTTTCGAGGATAGTGGCGACCGGCATATGCGCCGCCAGGCCGGTCACGATACCGGCGACAATCACCACCAGCACCGGATTAAAACGTAATAAAAACCCGACCACAATCACCGCGATACCGATGAGTGGCCAGAGCGATAGCGTCTCAGCCATGTTCTCTTTCCTGTTGTTAAGTTGTGTTTGCGTTTGTGCGTTATGCACTGATTTTTATATTTTTAGCGTCAAATTCTTTGCGTAAGCGACGGGCAAACGCCAGGGCGTGTTCGCCATCGCCATGCAGACAGACGGTCTGCGCCTGCACGCTGGCCCATTCCCCGGTGATACTTTTCACCCGACCCTGCTGCACCATGTCCAGGGTTTGTGCCAGCGCCTGTTCTTCATCCTCAATCAGCGCGCCCGGCGCCGTGCGCGGCACGAGACTTCCATCCGCCTGATAACCGCGATCGGCAAACACCTCCTCGCGCGTCACCAAACCATAGCGCTCCCCGGCGCGAATCAGTTCGCTGCCCGCCAGTCCCACCAGAATCAACGTCGGGCTAACGGCATGAACCGCACGCGCGATAGCATCCGCCAGCGCGGCGTCTTTTGCCGCCTGGTTATAGAGCATCCCGTGCGGCTTAACGTGGCGAAGTTGCCCTCCTTCGGCGCGCGCGATAGCCTCTAGCGCACCAACTTGATACAGCATTTGGGCGTACACCGTTTCCGGTGGCAGGTTCATCGCCGTGCGGCCAAAGTTTTCCCGATCGGGAAAGCTCGGATGCGCGCCTGGCGCCACACCATTTTTTAACGCCTCGCGAACGCACGCCTGCATGGTTTGCGCGTCCCCGGCGTGAAAGCCGCAGGCAATATTGGCGGAAGAAACAAGCGTCAATAATTCAGCATCGCTCGCGCAGCCTTCGCCTAAATCCGCATTCAAATCAACGACGATCATTCAACCTCCATGCCAGTTGTTCGATATGTTGTTGCTGTACGCGTCGCGCTTCGAGCGCCTCTTCCAGCGTGCACTGCACAAAGTGAATCGGTTGACCCAACGGAATTTGCGCCAGATGGTACATATCCGCCTCGATGATGCAGGCGATACGCGGATAGCCTCCCGTGGTCTGAGCATCATTCATCAGGACAATCGGTTGGCCATTGTGCGGTACCTGAATCACGCCCGGCAGCAGACCATGCGACAGCATTTCACGATCGGTAGTGCGTGCCAGCTGCTGGCCCTGTAAACGGTAACCCATGCGGTTACTTTGCGGGCTGAGCTTCCACGGCAGGCGCCAGAAAGCATCCTGCGAAGGCTGGTCAAACTCGTGGTATTCAGGCCCCGGCAGCGCGCGAATGCGGTTGGTCCACAGCAGTTGCTTCACCCCCTGGGTTTCAACAAATTCCCGCACGCCTGGACGAAGCGGCAATCTGTCGCCATCTTTCAGCAAGCGGCCTTCAAACCCGCCGATTCCCGTTTTGAGATCGGTGCTGTATGAGTTCATCACTTCCGGTACGTCAATGCCGCCATCGACAGCCAGATAGCTGCGCATCCCGTGCAACGGGCGATTCAGCGTCAGGCGCTGCCCGGCTTTGGCTTTTAATCGCCAGCCGGTCCAGACCGCTGCGCCATCAAGCGTCGCGTCGCACCCTGCGCCAGTCAGGGCGAACCAGCTGTCGCGCTCAAACTCGACGCTGCACTGACCCAGTGTTATTTCCAGCGCCGCCGTATTCGGATCGTTGCCCACCAGCAGATTCGCAATCTGCAAAGCCGGTTTATCCAGCGCACCGCAATAGCTGATCCCCGACTGACGCAGGCCGATGCGGCCACAGTCCTGAACCGAGGTATACAGCCCCGCGCGAATCACCTTTAACATACCCCCTCCTTCTGCGGCACAAACCGCACGGTATCTCCCGGTCGCAACAGCACCGGTTCATCGCGTCTGGAATCAAATAACGGCAGGCTGGTATGGCCAATCAGCTGCCAGCCGCCCGGCGAGACCAGCGGGTAAATCCCGGTCTGTGCCCCACCAATACCGACCGAACCGGCCGGGACCTGCAGGCGCGGCTCAGCGCGGCGCGGCGTGGCCAGCTGCTCCGGTAATCCGCCCAGATAGGGGAATCCCGGCTGGAAGCCCAGGAACCACACCACGTAATCATTCGCGCTGTGCAGCTCGACCACCTGTTTTTCAGACAGTCCGGCATGTCGCGCGACCTCGCCCAGATCCGGGCCAGCCGCCCCGCCGTACACCACCGGGATCTCGATAAAGCGTGACTCCGGCTCCAGCGCCTCGCTCTCTTCCCACCAAAGTTGCAACCGTTCGATTGCATCCAGCGCCAGGGACTGCGGATTGCGTAATACGACCGTAATGTTATTCATCCCCGGAATGGCTTCCACCACTTCGGGGATCTCCGCTAGCCGCTGCGTTAAGCGCCAGATCCTTTTTTGCGTCGCCAGCGTGACCGGAGGCTCAAGCTCCAGCACTACGGCGGTTTCGCCTAATAAATAACAACGCGCTCGCTGCACTTACGTACCTCTCATCAGGCAGGATTAGGAATATCAATAAAGGTCACGTCCAGATCGGTGTTTTCCGTCAACCACTCGCTCAGGGCGCGAATGCCGCCGCGTTCGGTGGCGTGATGCCCCGCGGCATAGAAATGCAGGCCCTGTTCACGGGCGGAATGGATCGTCTGTTCGGACACTTCGCCGGTAATAAACGCATCAACGCCAAAGCGCGCGGCGTTGTCGATAAAGCCCTGACCACCGCCCGTACACCAGGCGACGCGTTTCACCAGATCCGGGCCGGTATCACCGCTCCACAGCGGACGACGCCCCAGACGCGCCTCTATCCAGGAAGCCAGCTCCAGGCCAGGGACCGGCATTGACAGCTCGCCCCACGGCAACAACTCTTCAATTTCGCCCATCACGGTGATACCGAGCAGCGCGGCCAGTTGCACGTTGTTACCCAGCTCCGGATGCGCATCCAGCGGCAAATGCCAGCCATACAGGTTGATGTCGTTTGCCAGCAGCGTTTTCAGGCGATGACGCTTCATGCCGCGAATCACGGGTGCTTCGTTTTTCCAGAAATAACCGTGATGCACGATCACCGCATCGGCATTCAGACGCACGGCTTCATCCAGCAGCGCCTGACTTGCCGTGACGCCAGTGACAATCTTTTGCACCGTGTCGCGCCCTTCCACCTGTAGGCCGTTCGGGCCGTAGTCGCTAAAGCTGGCGCTGTTCAGTTTTTCATTGATCAGTTGTTCAAGTTCGGTGTTTTTCATCATGACTCTCTTACACTTTGCGGGCGGCTTCATAGGCCGCCAGTGTGGCGACGCGCGCCTGTTTATGATCGACAATCGGGCGCGGATAATCGAGCTTCACGCCCGCTTTATCTGCCCACACCCAGGGTTCATGAAGGGATTTAATCGGCACATCACGAAGTGTTGGCAGCCACTTACGGATAAACTCGCCCGTGGCGTCAAACCGTTGCCCCTGAGTGGTCGGATTAAAAATACGAAAATAGGGCGCAGCGTCCGTTCCGGTTGAGGCCGCCCACTGCCAGCCGCCATTGTTGGCGGCCAGGTCGCCATCAATAAGCTGTGCCATAAAATATCGCTCTCCGGCACGCCAGTCGATAAGCAAGTCTTTCACCAGGAAACTTGCCACAATCATCCTCAGACGATTATGCATCCATCCCGTTTCGTTGAGCTGGCGCATTGCCGCATCGACAATTGGATAACCCGTTTTCCCGTCCTGCCAGGCCTGCAACAGCATATCGTCGTGCTGCCACTGCACGTTGTCAGTCCAGCGAATGAATGGCCGATGCTTACATAAATCAGGATGATAGGTCATCAGATGACGATAGAATTCTCGCCAGATAAGTTCGTTTAGCCACACTGCGCCCTCACCGCCGTCCAGCGCTCTGGGTTGCTCCGCCAGCAGGCGGTGCAAACACTGACGTGGCGAGAGCACGCCCAACGCTAAACACGCCGATAACCGGCTGGTGCCGTCGATGGAAGGGAAATCGCGTCGCGCTTCGTACTCACCCGCGCCGTGTTGACAGAAATGGCGCAGCTGCGCGATGGCGGCTTTCTCGCTGGCAGGAAACAGCTCAGCATCAAAATCCTGCTGTGGATAGTTGAAATCAATTTCAGCGGGCGGCGACAGCTTTTGTTCTCTGACGGCAGGCGCGGCCACGCATTCCGGCAGCCCCTCTTTCAGGCGCTTGACGTACGCATTTTTGAACGGGGTAAACACCTTGTACATCTCGTGATTCCCGGTCATGACGCTGCCTGGCGGCAACATCACGCTATCGTCAAAACCCTGACAGACCACGCCGTCGAGCGTTTTTTCGAGCTGTCGGTCGCGCTGCTGCTCGTTGAATTCGTATTGATAGTTGTAGAAAAGATGGGTGACGTCGTGCTGTGCGCAGAGCTGCTGCACTTTTGCGCTTTGTGCCGCAAAATCACTCACCTCTTCATAGATGAGCGGAATGCCTCTCTCCGCCAGCCCCTGCTGCAATCCATTAAGATGCGCGCGCAGATATGCCGCTTGTCGCGGGGCCATATCGTGCTGTCGCCACTGATCGGGCGTAGCGATAAACACGGCAAGTACCCGCGCGCTTTGACTCCGGCAGGCAGCCGCGAGGGCGATATTGTCATGAAGGCGCAGATCCGCGCGAAACCAGACCAGATGCGTGGTCATAACACTCCTGAATAATTGTCCATAACCTAAGCGTAGCGTTTCCGGTCGCACGCTAACCTCGCGTCGTCCGAAACAGCGTCGGAATACCTGACGCTATAATGTTTAAGTTATGTTACTGGAGCAAGCAGTACAACACCGTTAATGCAGGTTAACTGCAGAAGATTCCTGACAATCGGAAGGGGTAAACCTTAAGCGCGGGCATAAAAAAACCGCCACATCTCTGTGGCGGCTCTGACATTGCTGTGTGTCATCTTTGTATTAATAGAAGTCGCAGGTCGCTTTTTCGGCCTGATCCATCCAGACCGGTTTCTCGCTGGTTTTCGCCCAGACGCGGTGCAGATAGCTGTAAAAACGGGCACGGTCTTTCCAGAAAAGCATCACTGGTAACGCCAGAACACCCGCCACTACAGCGAAGGTGCGACGTAAAAAGACAACATGTGCTGGATACTCTTTGTAAAGGTCCATTATTTTCTCCCCTATAGTTGGCCGGAAACGTTATCCGGAAAATTCGAAAGTGGTTATCTGGCTAAAATAGTACCGTTTTGTTTGTAATTTTACTACTCATCCGACCACTTATTTGCATCCATTTAATGAATATTTACACTCCCCCTGTAATTAAGTTACGAAAAAGTTAACGAGATACTTACCAATAGTTAAATCATGGTTTTAGCGTTTTTATACTTTTTTTACATCTCCCCTGCCGATTTTTGCAAAATCTTTGCGCCATAAATCCTACCTTTTGCACAAAGACAAATGTCACCCGGAGGTGAATTGTGAGTGCAGGTCTGATTGCCGGCATTGTGTTGGTTTTCCTGTTATTAGGGTATCTGGTCTACGCCTTGTTTAATGCGGAGGCATTCTGATGGCCGCTCAAGGATTTTTACTTATCGCCAGCTTTTTATTGCTGCTATTCCTGCTGGCACGACCGCTGGGAAACGTGTTAGCGCGGATGATAAATGGCGTCCCGCTCCCCCTGGTTGGCGGCATGGAAAACGGAGTGTGGCGTGTACTCGGCATCCAAAATCAGGAGATGAACTGGCGGCAATATCTGCTAGCCATTCTGCTGCTGAATGTGTTCGGTCTGTTTGTCCTCTTCGTGATGCTGATGTTGCAGGGCATATTGCCGCTCAACCCGCAGCAGTTGCCGGGGTTAAGCTGGCATCTGGCGCTGAATACCGCCGTCAGTTTCGTCAGCAATACCAACTGGCAATCGTATGCAGGTGAAACCACGCTCAGCTATTTCAGCCAGATGGTGGGGTTAACCGTACAAAACTTCCTGTCGGCAGCCAGCGGCATCGCGGTGATTTTTGCCCTGACGCGCGCTTTTGCCCGACAAAAAGTGAACACACTCGGCAACGCCTGGGTCGATCTCACGCGAATTACGCTGTGGGTCCTGCTGCCCATTTCATTGGTTATCGCCCTGTTCTTTATTCAGCAAGGTACGCTGCAAAACCTGCTGCCGTATATGTCTTACACCTCACTTGAAGGGGTAAAACAGATGCTGCCGATGGGGCCGGTGGCCTCGCAGGAAGCCATCAAAATGCTCGGCACGAACGGCGGCGGTTTCTTTAATGCCAACTCCTCGCACCCGTTCGAAAACCCCACCGCGCTGACTAACTTTGTGCAGATGCTGGCGATCTTCCTTATCCCCGCCGCACTCTGCTTTGCCTTTGGCGATGTGGTGAACGACCGCCGCCAGGGGCGCACGTTGCTCTGGGCGATGTCGTTGATTTTTGTGGTCTGCGCCGCGCTGGTGATGTGGGCTGAATGGCATGGCAACACGCACTTTATGCAGCTCGGTGTCGACAGCAACATCAATATGGAAGGTAAAGAGAGCCGTTTCGGCATTCTCGCCAGCAGTCTGTACGCGGTGGTCACCACGGCGGCCTCCTGCGGCGCGGTGAATGCGATGCATGACTCCTTCACCGCGCTCGGCGGCATGATCCCGCTGTGGCTGATGCAGATCGGTGAAGTGGTGTTTGGCGGTGTCGGATCCGGTCTGTACGGCATGCTGCTGTTTGTCCTGCTGGCGGTGTTTATCGCCGGGCTGATGATTGGCCGCACGCCAGAATATCTGGGTAAAAAAATCGACGTCCGCGAGATGAAGCTGACCGCGCTGGCGATCCTGGTGACACCCGCTCTGGTGCTGATGGGCACGGCATTGGCGCTGATGACCGACGCCGGACGCAGCGGCATTTTCAACCCTGGCATTCACGGCTTTAGCGAAGTGTTGTACGCCGTATCATCCGCCGCCAACAACAACGGCAGCGCCTTCGCCGGATTAAGCGCTAACTCTCCGTTCTGGAACTGCCTGCTGGCGTTCTGCATGTTCGTCGGTCGCTTTGGGGTGATCGTCCCGGTGATGGCGATCGCCGGATCGCTGGTCAGCAAAAACATTCAGCCCACCTCCAGCGGAACGCTGCCAACCCACGGGGCGCTGTTTGTCGGCCTGCTGATTGGCACCGTGCTACTGGTAGGGGCATTGACCTTTATCCCCGCCCTCGCGTTAGGCCCGGTCGCGGAACATCTTTCTTTACGCTAATTGAGCGGAGACATAAGTCATGAGTCGTAAACAACTGGCCCTTTTAGAACCCGCGCTGGTTCGCCAGGCGTTGATGGATGCGGTCAAAAAACTTAGCCCGCGCGTGCAGTGGCACAACCCGGTGATGTTTATTGTCTGGATTGGCAGCGTGGTCACCACCGCGCTGGCAGTGGCGATGGCAACCGGGCATGTGGCGGGCGATGCGGGCTTTACCGGCGCGATTAGCGTCTGGCTGTGGTTTACGGTGCTTTTCGCCAACGTAGCCGAAGCGCTGGCGGAAGGCCGCAGTAAGGCGCAGGCCAACAGCCTGAAAGGCATCAATAAGACGGCATTTGCCCGCAAACTGCGCGAGCCAAAATATGGCGCGCAGATGGATCACGTCCCGGCTGACGAGCTGCGCAAAGGCGACGTCGTGCTGGTCGAAGCGGGCGATATTATCCCGTGCGACGGGGAAGTCATCGAAGGCGGCGCCTCGGTCGATGAGAGCGCGATCACCGGGGAATCTGCACCGGTGATCCGTGAGTCTGGCGGTGATTTCGCCTCCGTCACCGGCGGGACGCGGATTCTCTCCGACTGGCTGGTTATCCAGTGCAGCGTCAACCCAGGCGAAACCTTCCTCGACCGCATGATCGCGATGGTCGAAGGCGCACAGCGTCGCAAAACGCCAAACGAAATTGCGCTGACCATTTTACTGGTAGCCCTGACGATTGTTTTCCTGCTGGCAACCGCCACCCTATGGCCGTTCTCCGCTTACGGCGGCACGGCGGTCAGCGTTACGGTATTGGTGGCACTGCTGGTCTGCCTTATCCCAACGACCATCGGCGGATTGCTGTCGGCGATTGGTGTGGCGGGGATGAGCCGGATGCTCGGCGCAAACGTCATCGCCACCAGCGGTCGTGCCGTAGAAGCGGCGGGCGATGTGGATGTGTTGCTGCTGGATAAAACCGGGACCATCACCCTCGGCAACCGTCAGGCATCCGAATTTTTGCCCGCGCCCGGCGTGGATGAAAAAACGCTGGCCGATGCCGCGCAGCTCTCATCGCTGGCCGATGAAACGCCGGAAGGCCGCAGCATCGTAATCCTCGCGAAGCAGCGCTTTAACCTGCGCCAGCGGGATGTGCAAAGCCTGCAGGCCACCTTTGTGCCATTCACCGCGCAAACGCGCATGAGCGGGATTAACATCCAGGATCGCATGATCCGCAAAGGCTCCGTTGACGCCATTCGCCGCCACATTGAAGCCAATAACGGTCACTTCCCACCGGAAGTCGATCGTCTGGTGGAGAACGTGGCGCGTCAGGGCGCAACGCCGCTGGTGGTCGCCGAAGGCGCAACCGTGCTCGGTGTCATTGCCCTGAAAGATATCGTGAAAGGCGGCATAAAAGAGCGCTTTGCTCAGCTGCGTAAAATGGGGATCAAAACGGTGATGATCACCGGGGATAACCGTTTGACCGCCGCCGCGATTGCCGCCGAAGCGGGCGTGGACGATTTCCTGTCTGAAGCCACGCCGGAAGCCAAACTGGCGCTGATTCGTCAGTACCAGGCCGAAGGACGTCTGGTGGCAATGACCGGCGACGGGACCAACGACGCCCCCGCACTGGCACAGGCGGACGTTGCGGTAGCGATGAACTCGGGCACCCAGGCCGCGAAAGAAGCGGGCAACATGGTCGATCTCGACTCTAACCCCACCAAGCTGATTGAAGTGGTGCACATCGGCAAACAAATGCTGATGACGCGCGGGTCGCTGACCACCTTCAGTATCGCCAACGACGTGGCGAAGTATTTCGCCATTATCCCGGCGGCATTTGCGGCAACCTATCCGCAGCTCAACGCCCTGAACGTGATGCACCTGCACTCTCCGGCGTCGGCCATCCTCAGCGCCGTGATTTTTAACGCGCTGATTATTGTCTTCCTGATCCCGCTGGCGCTCAAAGGCGTGAGCTATAAACCGCTGACGGCGGCCGCTATGCTGCGCCGCAACCTGTGGATTTATGGTCTGGGCGGGCTGGTGGTGCCGTTTATCGGTATCAAGATTATCGACATGCTGCTGACCGTGTTCGGGCTGGTTTAAAAGGTAAATCAAATGACTATGTTACGCCCCGCTATACTGCTGTTTATTCTGTTAACGCTGGTGACCGGCGGGCTTTATCCGCTGCTCACGACGGTGCTTGGCCAGTGGTGGTTTACCGATCAGGCCAACGGTTCGCTGATCATTCAGAACGGTGAAAATCGCGGTTCGCGCCTGATTGGGCAGAATTTTATCGATGCGGGCTACTTCCAGGGACGTCCTTCCGCCACTGCGGAAAGCCCGTATAATCCGATGGCGTCTGGCGGGAGTAATCTGGCAGGGAGCAATCCCCAGCTGGATAAAGCGATCGGTGAACGCATTGCTGCACTGCGCGCCGCCAATCCGCAGGCCAGCCGTGATGTGCCGGTAGAGCTGGTGACGGCCTCTGCAAGCGGGCTGGATTACAGCCTGACGCCCGAATCGGTCGCATGGCAGATCCCGCGCGTGGCGGCTGCCCGCCAGTTGACCACCGAACAGGTGCGCAAGGTGGTAGAGGAACAAACGCATAAACCGCTGGTCAATTTTATCGGTATGCCGGTAGTGAATATTGTTGAGCTGAATCTGGCGCTGGACGCGCAAAGGAAAAACTAAATGACCGACGAGCCTGTGCGCCCGGATCCTGACCGACTGCTGGAACAAACTGCCGCCCCCCATCGCGGCAAGCTGAAAGTGTTCTTTGGTGCCTGCGCGGGCGTCGGGAAAACTTACGCCATGTTGGCAGAAGCGCAGCGGCTACGGGCGCAGGGTTTAGACATTGTGATTGGCGTGGTGGAAACGCACGGACGAAAAGAGACGGCGGCGCTGCTGGAAGGATTAGCCACGCAGCCCGCCCGCCGGACCAGCCATCGCGGTCGTCTGGTGACGGAATTTGATCTGGACGCCGCCCTCGCCCGCCGCCCGGCGCTTATCCTGATGGATGAACTGGCGCACAGCAATGCGCCAGGCTTCCGTCATCCAAAGCGTTGGCAGGATGTCGAGGAGCTGCTGGAAGCGGGTATCGACGTCTTTACCACCGTTAACGTGCAGCATCTGGAGAGCCTGAACGATGTGGTCAGCGGCGTCACCGGCATTCAGGTGCGCGAAACCGTGCCCGATCCCTTTTTTGATTCCGCCGATGAAGTGGTGCTGGTCGATCTGCCGCCGGACGATCTGCGCCAGCGTCTGCACGAGGGCAAAGTCTATATTACCGGGCAGGCCGAACGGGCCATCGAACATTTCTTCCGCAAAGGGAATTTGATCGCCCTGCGCGAACTGGCGCTCAGACGCACCGCCGATCGCGTGGACGATCAGATGCGTGCCTGGCGCGACCGACAGGGACAAGATCGCGTCTGGCACACCCGCGACGCGATTTTACTGTGCATCGGCCACGGGAGTGGCAACGAAAAGCTGGTGCGCACCGCCGCGCGGCTGGCGGCAAAATTCGGCAGCGTCTGGCATGCGGTTTATGTCGAAACGCCGCATCTGCATGCGCTGCCTGAACATCAACGCCGCGCAATTTTGAGCGCTTTACGTCTGGCGCAAGAGTTGGGCGCAGAAACCGCCACCCTTTCCGATCCCGCTGAAGACAAAGCCATTCTCCGCTACGCCCGCGAACACAACCTGGGCAAAATTGTGATTGGCCGTCGCCATCACCGCCGCTGGTTTAGCCGTGAGTCGTTCGCCGACAAGCTGGCAAAACGCGCGCCCGATTTGGATTTGGTGATTGTCGCCCTTGACGACAAACCCGCTCCCCTGCCAAACCGGACAACAGATGTGCGCCCTTTCGGTGAGAAATGGCGCATTCAGCTCCGTGGCTGTCTGGTCGCGACGGTCCTGTGCGCGCTGATTACGTTCGTGGCTAGCCAATGGCTTGTCGCGTTTGACGCGGCCAATCTGGTGATGATTTATCTGCTCGGCGTGGTGGTTGTCGCTCTGCTTTACGGACGCTGGCCGTCAGTGCTCGCCACGGTAATAAACGTTGCCAGCTTTGATCTGTTTTTTATTGCCCCGCGCGGAACGCTGGCGGTGTCGGACGTGCAGTACATTCTGACGTTCGCGGTGATGCTCACCGTCGGGCTAATCGTCGGGAATCTCACCGCTGGCGTGCGCTACCAGGCACGTATCGCCCGCTATCGCGAGCAGCGCACGCGTCATCTTTATGAGATGTCAAAATCACTGGCAGTGGGCCGCACGCCGCACGATATCGTGCAAACCAGCGAGCAGTTTATCCGCTCAACGTTCCACGCCAGCAGCCTGATTCTGCTGCCCGATGAGCATGGGAAATTGCGCCCATTGACTGCGGCCAGCGGCATGACGCCGTGGGATGATGCGATTGCCCGCTGGAGTTTTGATAAAGGTTTACCCGCGGGCGCGGGCACGGACACATTACCTGGCGTGCCCTATTTGATTTTGCCGCTGCGCAGCGCCGACAAGACGCTGGGGCTGGTGATTGTTGAACCCACCCATCTGCGACAGCTGATGATCCCGGAACAGCAGCGTCTTCTGGAAACCTTCACGCTGCTGGTCGCCAGCGCCCTTGAACGTCTGGCGCTGACGACCAGCGAAGAACAGGCGCGGATGGCAAGCGAGCGCGAAAGTATCCGCAACTCCCTGCTGGCGGCGCTCTCTCACGATCTGCGCACGCCGTTGACCGTCCTGTTTGGCCAGGCGGAAATTTTAACGCTCGATCTGGCGGCTGAAAATTCCCCGCACGCACCGCAGGCCAGTGAGATCCGCCAGCACGTGCTCAACACCACGCGGCTGGTGAATAATCTGCTGGATATGGCGCGCATTCAGTCCGGCGGATTTAACCTCAAAAAAGAGTGGCTGACGCTGGAAGAGGTGGTTGGCAGCGCCCTGAAAATGCTGGAACCTGGCCTCGGCGGACGCCACATTTCGCTGAACATGCCGGAGCCGCTGGCGCTGATTCACGTCGACGGGCCGCTGTTTGAGCGTGTGCTGATTAATCTGCTGGAAAACGCGGCGAAATACGCCGGATCCAAAGCCGAGATCGGGCTGAATGCAGATTTGGCAAATCAGGCATTACGGCTTGAAATTTGGGACGACGGTCCCGGCATTCCCGTTGGGCAGGAAGCCGCTATTTTTGAGAAATTTGCTCGTGGGAATAAAGAGTCTGCCATTCCGGGTGTCGGGCTTGGGCTGGCGATCTGCCAGGCCATTGTCGAGGTTCACGGTGGGACGATCGCCGCGCATAACCGTCCGGAAGGCGGGGCCTGTTTTTGTGTTACACTTCCGCTGGAAGCCCCGCCGGAACTGGATGAATTACCAGAGGATTTGTGATTAACGTTTTGATTGTCGAAGACGAACATGCTATTAGCCGATTCCTGCGCGCCGCGCTGGAAGGAGACGGCTTGCGCGTATTTGACGCCGGAACGTTACAGCGTGGCCTGATTGAAGCCGCGACGCGCAAACCCGATCTGGTGATCCTCGATTTAGGTTTGCCAGACGGCGACGGTATCGATTTTATCCGCGAGGTTCGCCAGTGGAGTCAGATGCCGATAATTGTGCTTTCTGCCCGCGCAGAAGAGACGGACAAAATTGCCGCCCTGGATGCCGGTGCCGATGATTATCTCAGCAAACCGTTTGGCATCGGCGAATTGCAGGCGCGGCTGCGCGTCGCATTACGTCGCCACAGCGCCACGACCCCCGCTGAACCGGTGTTTACCTTCTCAGATATTCAGGTTGATCTCGCCGCGCGGAGGATTCTTCGCGGTGCGCAAGAGATTCACCTCACCCCGATTGAATTTCGCCTGCTGGCCATTCTCCTGAACAATCACGGCAAGGTGCTGACACAACGCCAGCTCCTGAATCAGGTCTGGGGCCCGAACGCCGTCGAGCATAGTCATTATTTACGCATATATATGGGCCACCTTCGTCAGAAACTCGAAGTTGACCCTGCGCGCCCCCGCCATTTATTAACTGAAACCGGTATCGGTTATCGATTTATGCTTTGAATAAATATTCAATTTATTTAAAGCGCCCCATTTAAATCTCTGTTTTTATATTTACACAATAACAAAAAGTTCATAGGTGCTTTATTTATGAGAAATCAAAACATCCATTAAACATGGCGTTAACACCACCATCACAATACAGAATTTTGATCTGCGCTATTCACTCAAAACGAATATTTATTTCTGATTTGATCGGTTAAGGGTGATCATCCTCACGGTTTACAGCCTTTTCCTGGATAAAATGACCATGCTTTCAATTACTGAAAGGAAAATAAGCATGGAAAACAATAATCGTTTAATGCCTCATATCAGGCGGACAACGCATATTATGATGTTCGCCCACCGCAACAGCTTTGATTTTCATTTCTTCAACGCCCGGTAGAGACCCTTCTGCTGGCGTGCCCGTACACAGGTCATCCTGAACTCCTTGTTTTACAGGCATATACCTGTGAACGCGCACGCTCATTCTTTTAAATCCTGAGATCTTCGTCACCGGACGATTAGGGTTTAACTCATCACAAAAAACAAATTTACTGATTTTTTATCAGCGGACACACTTTGTTTTTTTCCGGAAAATATCGATTTCTTATTTAAAAGAAACCGATGGGTGAATATTGCCAAAAATAAAGAGATGAATATGAAACTGCTAAAAATCGCTGTCAGTCGTGCCTGTCCAGATTGTTTTACTACCACACGTGAAATGGTCGATATCAGCGCCTCAGATTATATTGATATCGCCGCCGTGGTTCTGGCCGTCAGTGATATTTTCAACGGCACAATAGAAGAAATAGAAGCCACCGGATTTGGTATTCCGGTATTTATTGCTACCCATAAAGAAGAAATCGTTCCGGCAGAATATTTGTCACGCATTCAGGGTGTGTTTGAATGCAATGATACCAGCAACGACTTTTACGGACGCCAGCTGGAATCCGCCGCGCAGAAGTACGAAATTCAGCTGCGTCCGCCGTTCTTCCGCGCGCTCGTGGACTACGTCAAACAGGGCAACAGTGCGTTCGACTGTCCGGGGCATCAGGGCGGCCAGTTTTTCCGCCGCCATCCAGCCGGTAATCAGTTCGTGGATTTCTTCGGTGAGACGCTGTTCCGCTCCGATCTGTGCAACGCCGATGTGGCAATGGGCGATCTGTTGATCCACGAGGGCGCCCCCTGCACGGCCCAAAAACACGCCGCAAAAGTGTTTAACGCGGATAAAACCTATTTCGTGCTGAACGGTACGTCGTCGTCCAATAAAGTGGTGCTGAATGCCCTGCTGACGCCGGGCGATTTAGTGCTTTTCGACCGCAATAATCACAAATCTAACCACCACGGCGCGCTCATTCAGGCAGGCGCGACACCGGTTTATCTGGAAACTGCGCGCAACCCGTACGGCTTTATTGGTGGTATCGACGCGCACTGTTTCGAAGAAAATTATCTGCGCGAACTGGTGAGTGAAGTGGCACCTGGCCGCGCCCGCGATGAGCGCCCTTTCCGTCTGGCGGTGATTCAACTGGGAACCTATGACGGCACCATTTATAACGCCCGCCAGGTGGTCGATAAAATTGGTCATCTCTGCGACTACATTCTTTTTGATTCCGCGTGGGTGGGCTACGAACAGTTTATCCCGATGATGGCGGATTGTTCCCCGCTGCTGCTGGATCTGAATGAAAACGATCCCGGAATTTTGGTGACGCAATCCGTGCACAAACAGCAGGCTGGATTCTCGCAAACCTCGCAGATCCACAAGAAAGACAGCCACATCAAAGGTCAGCAGCGTTACGTTCCGCACAAACGGTTGAACAACGCTTTTATGATGCACGCCTCCACCAGCCCGTTCTACCCGCTGTTTGCGGCCCTGGATATTAATGCCCGCATGCACGAGGGACAGAGTGGACGCAACATGTGGATGGACTGCGTGGTCAATGGTATTGAGGCGCGCAAACTGATCCTGCAAAACTGCCAGTTTATCCGTCCGTTTGTTCCCGAGACGGTGGACGGCAAAGCGTGGGAAAGTTGGCCGACGGCCGATATTTCATCGGATTTGCGCTTCTTCCATTTCGTTCCCGGCGAGCAGTGGCACGCCTTTGAAGGTTATGCCGAACATCAATATTTTATCGACCCGTGCAAATTACTGCTCACGACGCCGGGTATCAACGCGCGCACCGGTGAGTACGATGATTTCGGTGTGCCCGCCACTATCCTCGCTAACTTCCTGCGCGAGAACGGGATTGTGCCGGAGAAGTGCGATCTCAACTCAATTCTGTTCCTGCTCACACCAGCCGAAGACATGGGCAAGCTGCAGCAGCTCATTGCGCAACTGGTGCGTTTCGAAAAACTCCTGGAAACCGACGCACCGCTGAAAGAGGTGCTGCCGTCGTTGTATAAACAGCATCCTGAACGCTACGCCGATTATTCGCTGCGCCAGATTTGCCAGGAAATGCACGATCTCTACGCCCGTCACAACGTGAAACAGCTGCAAAAAGAGATGTTCCGTAAAGCGCATTTCCCGCAGGTCATGATGAACCCGCAGGAGGCCAACTACGCCTATCTGCGCGGTGAAGTCGAGCTGGTTTCTCTGCGCGATGCCGAAGGCCGAATTGCCGCCGAAGGTGCGCTCCCTTACCCACCGGGCGTGCTGTGCGTCGTCCCTGGTGAAATCTGGGGCGATGCGGTCCTGCGCTATTTCACCGCGCTGGAAGAAGGCATCAACCTGCTGCCGGGCTTCGCGCCGGAACTACAGGGCGTGTATATCGAAGAGTGTGACGGACACAAACAGGTACGTTGCTACGTGATTAAACAACCGGTTGCTCAGCCCGCGCTGCTGAAAGGGGAAAAACTATGAGCAAATCCAATAAGATGGGGGTAGTGCAGCTCACTATTCTGACCATGGTGAACATGATGGGATCAGGCATCATTATGCTGCCCACCAAACTCGCGGAAGTGGGAACGATCTCGATTATCTCCTGGCTGGTCACAGCCGTCGGGTCGATGGCGCTGGCGTGGGCGTTTGCTAAATGCGGGATGTTCAGCCGCAAGACCGGTGGGATGGGCGGTTACGCCGAATATGCCTTCGGTAAGTCGGGCAACTTTATGGCCAACTACACCTACGGCGTGTCGCTGCTGATCGCTAACGTGGCGATTGCTATTTCTGCTGTCGGTTACGGCACGGAGCTGTTTGGTGCAGCGCTTACGCCGGTGCAGATCGGCCTCGCGACCATTGGCGTACTGTGGCTTTGTACTATCGCCAACTTTGGTGGCGCGCGCATTACCGGGCAAATCAGCAGTGTGACCGTCTGGGGAGTGATCATCCCGGTCGTCGGGCTGTGCATTATCGGCTGGTTCTGGTTTAGCCCGACGCTGTACGCCAACTCCTGGAATCCGCATCACGTCCCGTTCTTTACCGCTGTCGGGTCGTCGATTGCCATGACGCTGTGGGCATTTCTTGGGCTGGAGTCGGCATGTGCCAACGCCGAAGTGGTGGAAAACCCAGAGCGCAACGTGCCGATTGCGGTACTGGGCGGTACGCTGGGTGCTGCCGTAATTTACATCGTTTCAACCAACGTGATCGCCGGGATTGTGCCAAATATGGATCTGGCAAACTCCACCGCGCCGTTTGGGCTGGCCTTTGCGCAGATGTTTACGCCGGAAGTCGGGAAAGTGATCATGGGACTGATGGTGATGTCCTGCTGCGGTTCACTGCTCGGCTGGCAGTTCACGATTGCACAGGTGTTTAAATCCTCCGCGGACTCCGGTTATTTCCCAAAAATCTTCTCGCGTGTGAGCAAATCAGAAGCGCCAATTCAGGGGATGCTGGCGATTGTTATTTTCCAGAGCGGTTTGTCGTTGATGACCATTAGCCCATCGCTGAACAGTCAATTCAACGTGCTGGTCAATCTGGCCGTGGTGACCAATATCATTCCGTATATCCTGTCGATGGCGGCGCTGGTGATCATTCAGAAAATGGCAAATGTCGAACCCGGCAAAGCGAAAGTGGCCAATATTGTGGCGCTGGTCGGGGCGATTTACAGCTTCTATGCGCTGTACTCTTCCGGCCAGGAAGCGATGCTGTATGGCGCGATGGTGACGTTTATGGGCTGGACGCTATACGGTCTGGTGTCACCACGTTTTGAACTGAAAAATAAGCACAGTTAAGATAACGGTTAAGATAAAAGCAAAACGGCAACCCTGGGGTTGCCGTTTTTTGTTTTCCCCTCTTCCGTGGAAGAAGGTGGCGGTGAGAGCATCACTCCCACGCAATCAAACACATTTACGCGTTTTTCAGCACTTCGCTGACAATCTCTACCGCTTCTTTCTCAATCAGCTGACGGTGTTCGTCGCCGAGGAAGCTTTCGCAATAGATTTTGTACGCATCTTCCGTACCTGACGGACGCGCTGCGAACCAGCCATTTTCAGTCATCACTTTCAGACCGCCGATGGACGCACCGTTACCTGGCGCCGCCGTCAAACGTGCGGTGATCGGGTCACCCGCCAGCGTGTTAGCACTGACCATTTCTGGAGAGAGCTTGGACAACGCCGCTTTCTGAGCGGAGGTTGCGCCGGCCTGAATACGGTTGTAGCTCGGCGCGCCAAATCGCGCAGCCAGGTCGTTGTAATGTTCCTGCGGGTTTTTACCGGTGACGGCCGTGATTTCTGCCGCCAGCAGGCACATGATGATTCCGTCTTTATCGGTGGACCACGGCGTGCCGTCGAAACGCAGGAAGGAAGCGCCCGCGCTCTCTTCACCACCAAAACCGAAGCTGCCGTCATGCAAACCGTCAACGAACCATTTGAAACCAACCGGCACTTCCACCAGCTTACGGCCCAGATCGTTCACCACGCGGTCAATCATCGCCGATGACACCAGCGTTTTACCTACCGCAACATCTTTGCCCCATTGAGGGCGATGCTGGAACAGATAGTTAATCGCCACAGCCAAATAGTGGTTTGGATTCATCAGGCCCGCAGGCGTGACGATACCGTGACGGTCATAATCCGGGTCGTTAGCAAACGCCAGATCGAACTTGTCGCGCAGGGCCAGCAGACCGGCCATCGCGCACTCGGACGAGCAGTCCATACGGATTGCGCCGTCTTTATCCAGATGCATAAAGCGGAACGTCTGATCGACCTGATCGTTAACGATGGTCAGATCCAAGTTGTAGAACTCGGCGATGCGTTTCCAGTATTCGATACCGGAGCCGCCGAGCGGATCGACGCCCAGCTTGAGTCCAGCTTTTTGGATTGCCGCGATATCCACGATATCCGCCAGCCCTTCAATAAAAGGCTGAACCAGATCAATCTCTTTCACGTGACCAGAGGCCATCGCGGCATCCAGAGAAATACGCTTAACCCCTTTCAGGCCATCAGCCAGCAGCGCGTTCGCACGGTCTTCAACCACTTTGGTGACGTTGGTATCAGCCGGGCCACCGTTAGGCGGATTGTATTTGATACCGCCATCGTCCGGTGGGTTGTGCGATGGCGTGATAACGATACCGTCCGCCTGCACGCCGCCTTTTTTGTTGTGCACCAGAATCGCGTTCGAGACAGCAGGCGTTGGGGTATAGCCGTTGTCTTCCTGGATTACGACATCCACACCATTCGCTGCCAGCACTTCCAGCACGGAAATGAAGGCCGGTTCGGACAGCGCGTGGGTGTCTTTACCGACGAAGCACGGACCGGTAATACCGTTTTTGGCGCGTTCTTCAGCGATGGCCTGAGCAATGGCCAGAATATGCGGTTCGTTAAAGCTGTGGCGTGCCGCACCGCCGCGGTGGCCAGACGTACCAAACTTCACTGCGTGTTCTGCGTTGCCCACTTCCGGCTTCAATACATAGTACTGAGACGTAAGCTGAGCGACGTTAATCAAATCGCTTTGTTGTGCAGGCTGACCCGCACGTTCGTGATTTGCCATTGCCTGGTCCTTCTTATGCAAGGGTTAAATTGTTCCGCAAACCTTTTCGATCAATTCCGCCGGGAATTGCATCGACTGCATGATGTGTTCAACCATGCTGCATTTGCGTCCGGTATTGGTATTGGTGATGACCCAATATGGGGTACCCGGAACCTGTTTTGGTTTGGTTTGATTACCGTTTTGAATCAGCGTCTGCTCATCCGCCGCGAAGTACACGCGCGTACGGCCGTGGAGCGACTCGGTCGCCTCAGCAAACGCTTTGTTATCCAGTGAATAAAGTGTAGTCAGCACCAGCAGAA
>Ga0308165_1002245_pt1 | contig 23817 bp, 24 predicted proteins | sample PhyWR2_FD_201032 | JGI IMG/M metagenome (GOLD analysis project Ga0308165, IMG submission 201032) | Phyllosphere microbial communities from UC Gill Tract Community Farm, Albany, California, United States - DLSLW.R2 | ecosystem: Host-associated > Plants > Phyllosphere > Unclassified | place: USA... | reverse complement strand
TGGGTCACGGTGCAGAAGTTTACGAAGGCCAGATCATCGGTATTCACAGTCGTTCTAACGACCTGACTGTAAACTGCCTGACCGGTAAGAAACTGACCAACATGCGTGCTTCCGGTACTGACGAAGCGACCACGCTGGTTCCAGCACTGAAAATGTCTCTTGAGCAGGCTCTGGAATTTATCGATGACGACGAACTGGTAGAAGTTACCCCTACCTCCGTACGTATCCGTAAACGTCACCTGACTGAGAACGACCGTAAACGTGCGGGCCGTGGCAGCAAAGACTAATACGACGCCTGTAAAGACGCCGTATACCGGGTGGGCGTAAGCCTCGCCCGGAACGTAAAAAGCCGCTGAAATCAGCGGCTTTTTTATTAGAACGAATAGCGTAACCCCAGGCGAATGCGGTACTGCTCGCGGTTGTAATCATTCCATCTGTCCAGCCACTGAAGTTCCAGATACGGCATCCAGTTCCGGTCGATTTTATAGCTAAACTTGTTGGTAATTTCCCAGTGATGATCCTTACCGTTTTTACTGTGGTAATCATTCACCCGCTGGAAAAAATGCGGCTCAAAGGTATAGAACAACGAATCGGTTAATTTGAAATTCCAGTAATTGGCAAACTCATGGGTATCGTTTTTATCCATTTCGCCGTTAAAGTCAGGCGTATCATAATTATTATGGTTATAGCGATAACGAAACGTCAGATTAAATGCGTTGGCAAATTTATAATTGGTATCCAGATAAAGGGCACCTCCCGATCCATCTTTGCTGTCGTTGATTAACCCGCCGGGCTGAAAAGTGAGTTTAGCCGTCGGTTTAAATAAGGGATACCATCCTTCGATTTCGTTATAGCTGTGCTTAATTTCATCCCATTTCCCCACGTCATAGGCGTTCGTGAACATCAGACCCGCGCCCATATCAAAATTATAACCGGCTCGCAGGATCACCTCATGGCGTTCAGAGGCAGTGTTGTAGGCTTCACGTGTTTCGACATAGGCCCCCGCAAAAGCAGAGCCAGACACAGACGAAACGAGGAGTACTGTCGCTATTTTTTTCATAATTCTTCCATGTGTCAGGTACAGAAAGGCCGCCCTTCCTGATGAACAGGAAGGGAATACCGGCTGGGTTTATTGTTATAAAGTGACGGGTGAGGCTTTATTCTCGTTATTCAAGGGCGTTACGTCGCCCATTTTATTCTTCCGTTTGCTTATCTCCTTAATAATAAAAGCGAAGCGCGCTTCATTGAGTTTATAAAAAAGTCCCATGGTGATGGCCGCAATAATGGCTAACCCGCAGGGCCAGAGAAAGATCAGCTGACGTAACCCCAGCAGCGTGCCCGCGCTTTGTACGGCATGCGGAACATAGCCAATCTGCGTAAGCATGATGCCCGGCAGGAAACCGGCAAGCGCGGCGGAAATCTTGCGTGAAAAGGTATACCCGGTATACACCGACCCTTCGGCGCGAATCCCGGTTTTCCACTCGCCATAGTCCACGGTGTCGGGCACCAGCGCCCAGTTCAGGCTGTTGACAAACGCGGTGCCAAAAAAGGCCATACAGGAGAAGAGCACAAACGTGGTGGAACTGCTCCCCCAGAAGAAATTCAGCACGTCGCCCACGGCCCACAGCGCCAGCCCACCTAAATAAACCTGTTTCTTACCAAAACGCTTTACCGCGCCGGGCACGAGGAAAACGCCTACCAGAATGCAGCCCATGCTGAAAAATCCCATCCACGACAGCAGATGGATATCGTTCAGCACGTACTGGGTGTAATAGACCTGGATGGCGAGCTTGATGTTAAACGCCGCCAGCGTGCAGAGATTGGCGATGCACAACACCAGCAGTGGGGGATTGCGAAAGATAGCGCAGAAGGATTTTAAAATGCTGGGTTTGTGATGATCGGGCGAAACCTCGACATAGCGTTCCTTCACCCCGCTGTAGCACCACCACATGCAGAACAGCCCGCAGGTCACAAACAGCAGGGCCGCAACGAGGTAGCCCAGCGACGGTTGGCTGACAAAGAGTGCCTGGACAGGCATAAAGCCCACCGTGCACAGCAGCAAGCCCACCGTGGCACCCCCCTGACGCCACGCGGCCAGCTGCGCCCGCTCGTTCGGGTTTTTGGTGATCGCCGGAACCATCGCCCCATAAGAACAGTTCATCAGGCTGTAGAACAACCCGAACAGCATAAACAGAACGGTAGCGAGGGCGGTTTTCACCGTCAGGTTAAAATCATTCGCCACAAACTGCGCCGTCGCCGCCAGCGCGACGGGAACCGAAGCATAGAGAATAAAAGGCCTGAATTTTCCCCGCGCGCCAATGTGACGCCGTGAGTCCAGCAGCACGCCGGTCAGCATATCGGTGAACGCGGTGAAGAACTTGGCGACCAGAAAAATAATACCGCCATAGAAGGCAGGCAGACCCAGCTCATCGGTATAAAACTTCAGCAGATACAGCGTGCCAATACACAGCATCAGGTTAGAGCCAAAATCGCCCATCCCATAGGCGCACTTCTCTCGCAGGCTCAGTTTCAGGGTTAACGGATCAGGAGTGTGATTCATAGTCGATCCTCGTAGCGCCCGTGAGAGCGCTAAGACAGTTCATTCAGGCCGGACGTTTACGCTGTTCTATCTCTTCAACGATGCGTACATACATCTTTTCGTTGAGATTATAGAAACAGCCCATCGCCACGATGGTGATCACCGCGAGGAGGCTGGGGTAGATGAAGATCAGCTGCCGCAACCCTTCAACCGTACCTGCCGACTGCACCACATTCGGTATATAGCCGATTTGCGTCAGCATAATGCCGGGGAAGAAGCCCGCCAGCGCCTGCGACACCTTGCGAAAGAAGGTAAAGCCGGTATAGACCGTCCCTTCCGAACGCACACCGGTACGCCATTCGCCGTACTCGACCGTGTCGGACACCAGCGCCCAGTTCAGGCTGTTCACAAACGCAGAACCGAAGAAAGCCAGGCACGAGAACGCAACAAAGCTGACCGAACCGCCGCCAAAGAAGTAGTTAAGAAGATCGCCTGCCACCCAGATCAGCAATCCGCTGATATAGACTTTTTTCTTACCGAAGCGACGCACGGCACCGGGCATCAAAAAGACCCCAATGAAAATGCAGCCCATGCTGAAAAAGCCCATATAGGACAGCAAAATCGGATCGTTAAGGACGTATTGGGTGTAGTAGACCTGAATGGCGAGCTTGACGTTGAACGCGCCCAGCGTACACAGGTTGGCGATGCACAAAATAAACAGCGGTCGGTTACCCGCAATCGCCCGAAACGACTGTAACAGCCCCGGTTTATGCGTCGGGTGCGCCGGCTGTGCCTCCACGTAACGTTCTTTCACGCCGCGATAGCACCACCACATAAAGAACAGCCCGAACAGCGAGAAGAGGGTCGCGGCAAAGATATACCCGAGCTGGTCGCTCCCCTCGATCAGGTTCATCACCGGAACAAACCCCACGGTACAGAGCAACAGACCCAGCGTCGCGCCGCCCTGTCGCCATGCAGCAAGCGAGGCGCGCTCGTCAGGGTTTTTGGTGATCGCGGGCACCATGGCGCCGTAGGAACAGTTCATCATGCTGAAGAACAAGCCATACAGCATGAACAACACCGTGGCCATCACCGTCTTGCCGGTCACCTCAAACGGCGTACCGACAAAGTTGGCGATAGCTAACAGCGTCACCGGAAACGCCGCATAAAGCACGAACGGGCGGAACTTGCCTTTTGGCCCGATTTTGCGCCGCGAGTCGAGCATGATGCCGGTGCCCATATCGGTGAAGGCGGTAAAGAATTTGGCAATCAAAAAGATAATCCCGCCATACGTGCCCGGTAACCCCAGCACGTCGGTGTAAAACTTCAGCAGGTACAAGGTGCCGATATCTAACAGAATATTGGACCCTAAATCGCCCATTCCGTAGGCGAGTTTTTCTTTAAACGGCAGTCGTAGGGTTGCCGGATCGGATGCATGTTGACTCATTATTATTCTCCGTTTGCCCGCAGGTTTCCCTGCGGGCGAGCCTTATCAGAGTTGACGTAAGCGGCCAAACAGATCGGCCCATTCACTTTGCTCGCGCCAGAAGACCGGGGGTTGGCCGAGAGGCGCGGCAACGGTCACTTCGCCTCCCTGATAGCGCTCTCCGGTCCAGGCATTAACCCAGTTGTCCTGCGGCAGATACAGCGTCCAGTCGCTGCGGCCCTCTTCATACACCGGCGCAACCAGCAGATCGCGGCCAAACAGATACTGATATTTCAGCGTGTAGGTATGGGCATCATCCTCGTAATGCAGGAAGAGCGGGCGCATCACCGGCAGGCCAGATTTTGCGTTCTGGGCAACAGCGTCTTTGATGTAAGGCTTGAGGGTCGTGAAGACGGTGGTCATACGGGCAAAATGGGCGATGGTTTCAGCATCGCTGTCAAACTGCCAGTTATCACCGGGGCGATTGCCTTCGTGGGTACGCATCATGGGAGTAAAGGCGCTGAAATCGCACCAGCGCAACAGCAGCTCTTTACTGCGTTTCATCTCAAAGAGCGTGGTGTAACCGCCAATGTCGCTATGGTGCAGGCCGTGTCCGGTCATCGCCAGCGACAGCGCCGCCGGGATCACCGAGGCCAGACCATCGTCCAGGCTCCAGTCCACGTTCTGATCGCCTGCCCACATCATCAGGGAGTGTTTCTGGCTGCCGGTGTAACCTGCCCGCATAAAGAACAGGATCTCCCCGAGCTTGCCGGTCTCTTCCAGCGCCTCGTAGTTACATTTTGCCCACAGTGCTGGCCAGGCGTTATGCATGATCTCTGCGCTGACGCCGTTGTGCAGGAAGGTGTCGGTCGGCAGATACTCACCGAAGTCGGCCATCCAGCCACCGCACCCGAGTTCTATTAAATTCTTTTTGATGACCTCTTTGTACCAGGCGTAAGCCTCCGGATTGGTCAGATCAATGACGCCGGCATAGAACTCACCAAACTCAACGTGGTAATCCTTTCCCTCAGCGTCTTTGGTGAGATACCCGCGTTTTGACGCCTCTTCGCACAAGTCACGGTCGCTGGCGACGTACGGGTTGATATACGAAAGGTACTGCACCCCTTCGCGCTTCCACTGCGCAATACGCTCATCCAGCTGCGGATAAAGCTCACTGTTCCACTTCCAGTTCCACATCACGCGTTTGCCGAAAGAGGTCATGCGGATGCCGGACCAGTCCTGCGCCCAAATCCCATTTACCTTGACGCCACCGTTGCGCAGGGTGTCCAGCTTTTGCTGGCAAACGTCGGTCCCGCCCTGAATCCCCAGCGTCACGCCATCGTAAACCCAGTCTGGCAGTTCAGGCTGACGGCCCAGCAGCCCCGTTAATTTTTCCAGCAGATCGATATACGTTTCTGCACATTCGAAGCGCAGCGTGGCGTTATCTTCCCAGAAGGCCAGTTCGTGGAAGTCGGGCGCGCTAAAATCAAAATTCATATAGCAGCTGTTATCAACGTGGCAGTAATACTTTTGCGTGCTGACAAAGGTTGGCTGCGGGAAGAAGGTCCAGTAATAATCGCCGCCCGCATTCTCTTTACAGTCAGCCTGCCAGGTGACATACGTCTGTTTGTTACGCCCCACGCCCTGTTCGCTGGTCCACAGCGGGAAGGGTTTGCCACGCAAATCGAAATACGAGAACTGTTCGCCACAGCCGTAGATGTGATCTTCTGGCTCGGCCGCCAGCCGCAGCCAGATGCGGTTATGGCTGGCGGCATCGTTTTTGAGTTTAATTTCAAGTCGGCCCCGATCGTCTGCCCCGACAAGCAGCGTGGCACTCACCGTATCGCCACGGGTAAAGCGAATCGCCCAGCCGTTTTGCTGGTGGGTGACGGTCGCCTCTGTCAGTGCGATTTTTTCATTCAGCTTATCTTTGATGCTGAAATTACCGCGAAACATCTCGATATCCGCCACACCGGTGCCGATCCACAGGCAGGGCGCTTCATCGGTATGGGCCAAAATCAGCCGGTTTTGCCAGCGTAAGGTAAAGCCATTGTCGAGCGTGGTCAGGTTGACATCATGTAGGGTAGTCATACGATCTCCATCGTTTCGGGAGTATTGTTATTTGGCCTGGCTGTCGAGTAGCCCGGCGGCGACCGCAGGCGCAAGCCCTGGTGCCAGCGGCAGGCGAGGGATCACCAGACAGTGCAAAAGATGGTAGATATCCTGTTTGCCATCCCAGACTTTGGTCGTCACTTCATTGTTGGTGTCCAGTTCCTGCCACCATGAGCCGTTTTCGTAATCCATCAGGTACTTGATGCAGTAATCCCACCATTTCTGATACCAGGCTTCGTACTGCGGATCGCCGGTGACGGTATAGAGCGCATAGGCCGTACCCATGGCCTCAACAATCGGCCAGCGCACGCGTTCACGCACAATCGGTTTACCGTCCCAGCCTACGGAATAGACAAACCCGTCGGCGCCATCAGGTGCCCAGGCGTCACGGATCGTGGCGTGGAATAAGCCTTTTGCATCTTCCAGCAGCCATTCCGGTGGGGTTTCAAAGCGTGCTTCCAGCGCGGCGCGCAGATGCAGCATCAGACGGCCCCACTCGATCCAGTGGCCCGGCGTCCCGCCATAGGCACGAAAACGGTGCGCGGGGTTATCCTTGTTGTAATCGCGGATGGGGTTCCAGTGGGTGTCGAAATGCTCATTCACGCGGTACTCACCCTTACGGGCGACGTCGTGAATAATCACTGACGCAATGCGCAGGGCGCGATCGAGCCATTTACGATCGTGCGTCACGTCATAGACGATCAGAAACGCTTCGACCGCGTGCATATTGGCGTTGCCGCCGCGGTAATCTTCGGTTTTGCTGAAGGCTTCGTCCCAGGATTCCAGGCACATTTGCTCCTGTTCGCTCCAGAAGTATTTCTCAATAACGGCGATGGCCTCATCAAGCAGCGGACGCGCCTCAGGGTGACCGGTGGTGACCGCACTGGCGGCCCCTAGCAGGACGAAGAAGTGCTGATAACCCTGTTTGGAGGCATCGACTACACCTTCGTCATTCACGCAGGCGTACCAGCCGCCGTACTGCTGGTCGCGCAGCGCGCCGTTCAGGGTTTTAATGCCATGATCGACCAGCGCATACGCGCCGGGGCGGCCCATTCCGGCGGCGACCGCATAGACGTGCAGCATGCGTGCGGTGATCCACAGATGCGTGCCCATATCGCTTCGCACCTGACCGTTATTGCCCAGCCAGCCAAAACCGGTCGGGACGGCGGCGTTTTTACCGAAATCCAGAATGCGGTCGGTCTCTTGTTCCAGCCAGCGGTTGTGGCTGAGAGTGTTAAACCATTTCATGTTCATGTCCTTTTCTAGCGGCGAGCCATCATTTCGTCGACGATTTCGCCCAATCGCTGCAGTTTTGGCACAGAAATATCGCGCAGCATCAGCTCGGTATCCGGCAGACCCACGACGGAAGACCACACGGCTCGTCCGGCGAGGAAGCCAGACGCCCCTGCCTGCATTGCCACACTCACCGCGCGCGGGAAAAGCTTCTCATCGACACCGGACGAGAGAATCACCCACGGCATGTTGATCTGCTCATTCAGCTTTTGCGAGGCGTTCAGCAGGGCTTGCTGTGTGCCTTTGCCGTAAAGCGGCATCTCGACTTTGTAGAGATCTGCCCCGCTGTCACCCAGCTCTTTTGCCGCTTCGATAATGGCCTGCTCGCGGTCAAAAACATCACCCCGACGCGGTGGGCGCACAACGGGTTCGATAATGCTGAGCAAGCCATTCGCGTGGCAAAGCTGGTTAAAATTACGCACCATCTCCAGGCGTTGCGCGGGATCTTCGTCACTGCGCCACAGCACCAGCAGCTTGAGCGCTTTGCCGCCATCGCGTTTTACCGCTTGTGCATCAACACCGTTATCAATCACCACGCTGTCGACCGGAATACCATTGCCCGGAATAAATTCGTCTGCGGCGACAATCATGGCGCAGCTTTTTGCTATCGCGTTTTGTTCCACGATCTGGTGGTAGCAGAATTGCTGATCGACCAGAATCGCCGAGGCATAGGGTGACAGAATCTTTGCTGCGTTCACTTTGAAATCGGTTAAATGCCGATCGGTCACCGGTGCAGGCACACCCGCAGCGGCAAACATCAGGCGCATCGCTTCACGCTGATCGACCGCCAGCATGGAAAAACCGCCGGAAGGTCGGGTGATATCTTTCAGGGTGTACGTCGTCATGCAATAGTCCTTTTCTTCATCAGTGTTGGTTGTTCAGCCCGGCAGATGCGCGAACCTGTTCAAGAATGGCGGTCCAGTCTTCGCGACCGCGCCCGGCGGCACGCGCCTGGTTATAAACTTCACGAGAGGCCGCGCCCAGCGGCATGGGAACGTGCAGCTGATTAGCCACGTCCAGAGCGATGCCCAGATCTTTATGCGCGAGGTCGATCATGAACGCTGGCGAAAGATCGCCTTTCAGCACTTTGTTCGGCCACGAGGTGGTGAAATGCCCTTTGCCCGCCGGCGTGCCGCTCATGACCTTAAGGGCCACATCGAAGGAGAGACCCAATGCTTCGCACAGCACGGCGGCCTCGGCGGACAACGCGTTCAGGGCAATACTCATGTAGTTATTGATAAGCTTCACGCGGATGCCCATCCCCGGGCCGCCTGCCTCGATTAACTCGTTCCCCATCGCCATCAGCACCGGGGTGGCGCGCTCAACCTGCTGCGACGTACCGCCTGCCAGTAGCAGCAGCGTTCCGGCGATTGCATGATCGGACGTCCGGCCAACAGGCGCGTCCATCATGCTAAAACCACGCTCGACCATCTCAGCGATGAGTTTGTCGGTTTGCAGCGGATGAATGGTCGACATATCAATGACCAGTGCATCACGGGATAAGCCGTCGCAAACCCCGTTCTCACCGAATAACACGGCACGGACCAGATCGCCGTTTGGCAGCATCGTGATGATAAATTCCGCCCCTCTGGCGGCATCGGCAGGCGTTTCGGCAGACGCCGCACCTTTTTCGACCAACGCCTGAACCGCCTGCGGGTTAACGTCATAAACGTGAAGCTGATGACCCTGTTTGAGCAAATTGTTCGCCATCGGCGCGCCCATTTGTCCCAGACCAATAAATGCAATCACTGACATACCTCTCTCCTGCTAATGCGTTATTGTCACAGTTTGTCTATTCGTGAGCGTTTGTGGTGTCTGTTTTTGATCGTATTTGTAATTTATAGTCAAAAAATAGACATGGGTCACTTTTTAAACATTTGATGAAATTAAAATGGTCACATCCAATTGAGGGAAGGAATCACCATGGCTCGAATCGCTTGTGTTGGCATCACCGTGCTGGATCGCATCTGGTATCTCGCTGATTTACCCAAAGAGGGAGGCAAATATGTGGCAAACAATTACACGGAAGTGGGCGGTGGTCCGGCGGCCACTGCGGCGGTGGCTGCGGCGAAACTGGGGGCCAACGTGGACTTTATTGGGCGGGTGGGCGATGACGATACCGGCAGTCGGCTCCTCGCGGAGCTGGAGTCCCTGGGAGTAAATACGCGCTTTACCCGGATTTTTAAGGGCGCGCGCTCTTCGCAATCGGCGGTGCTGGTCGATGCCAGCGGCGAACGGATTATTGCCAACTACCCCAGCCCCGATCTCCCGGAGGAAGCGGACTGGTTGCAGGATATCGACTTTTCTCAGTGGGATGTAGTGCTGGCAGACGTACGCTGGCATGACGGCGCAAAACAGGCCTTAACCCTGGCTCGTCAGCAAGGGGTTACAACGGTTCTGGATGCGGATATCACCCCGCAGGATATTGCCGAACTGGTGGCCTTAAGCGATCACGCCGCCTTTTCCGCCCCGGGCCTGCAGCGTATGACGCAAATCGCCGAGGCTGAAAGCGCCCTGAAAAAAGCACAAACGCTCACAAATGGACATGTGTACGTCACGCAGGGCAAAGACGGTTGTTATTGGCTTGAAAAGGGGGCACTGAGCTATCTGCCTGCTTTTCAGATCGACGTCGTGGATACCACGGGAGCAGGGGATGTTTTTCACGGTGCACTGGCGGTGGGACTGGCACAGAATCAGCCCACACAGGACGCGGTGCGCTTCGCCAGCGCCGTCGCGGCATTAAAATGCACCCGCCCCGGCGGACGGGCGGGAATCCCCGACTGTGATCAAACCCGCTCTTTCTTGTCACTTTTTGTATAAAATGCGGGGCGTGATGGTTTTCAGAGGACAGCCCATGAGCCTTACCGAAATGACCGGTAATCCACGGCACGATCAATTGCTCACATTGATCGCCGATCGTGGCTACATGAACATTGATGAACTGGCGCAACTGCTGGATGTCTCAACGCAAACGGTGCGGCGTGATATTCGCAAGCTCAGCGAGCAAGGATTGATTACGCGCCATCACGGCGGCGCGGGCCGAGCGTCCAGTGTGGTGAATACGGCGTTTGAACAGCGTGAAGTCTCTCTGACGGAGGAGAAACGGGCGATCGCCGAAGCCATTGCTGATTACATCCCGGATGGTTCGACGATTTTCATCACCATTGGCACCACGGTGGAACATGTGGCGCGCGCCCTGCTGAATCACAACCATCTGCGGATTATCACTAACAGTCTGCGGGTGGCGCATATTCTCTATAAAAATCCGCGTTTTGAAGTGATGGTGCCGGGCGGAACGTTGCGTGCGCATAACGGCGGTATTATTGGCCCTGCTGCCACGGCTTTTGTCTCAGGTTTTCGGGCAGATTACCTGGTGACCAGCGTCGGAGCCATTGAACCCGACGGAGCAATGATGGAGTTTGACGTCAATGAAGCCAGCGTCGTAAAAACGATGATCGCCCACGCCCGGCATGTTTTACTGGCGGCCGATCATACAAAATATCAGGCCTCCGCCGCCGTTGAGATCGGTAACGTCGCCCAGGCGACCGCCTTGTTTACCGATGAGCTTCCCGGCACCGCATTGCAATCCCTTCTCAGAAACAGCCATGTTGAGCTGGTCGAAGTCAGCTCCAGCGACGAACAGCAGGCAGGCTAATCTCCCTGACAGGCAGACCCGGTCCACACCGCACCGGGTTTTTTGCTCTCTTTCTCTAAGCTGAATCTGGCGCATAGCCAAAGCTTATCTTTCCCGCTACAGTTATTTCTCCACGGAGCGAAGGGGATAAACATGCTTTATATCTTTGACTTAGGAAATGTCATCGTTGATATCGATTTCAATCGGGTGCTGGGGGCGTGGAGCGATTTCAGCCGTGTCCCGCTGGCGACGCTCAAGCAGAACTTCGCAATGGGCGAGGCGTTTCATCAGCATGAGCGCGGTGAAATCAGCGATGAGGCCTTCGCAGAAGCGATGTGCCATGAAATGGATTTGCCGCTGAGCTACGAACAATTTTCCCACGGCTGGCAGGCGGTCTTTGTGGCGATACGTCCGGACGTTGTCGACATCATGCACAAACTGCGTGAGCAGGGGCATCGCGTGGTGGTCCTGTCCAATACTAACCGTCTTCACACCACGTTCTGGCCGGAGGAATATCCGGAGATCCGCGCAGCAGCCGATAAAATTTACCTTTCTCAGGAGATGGGCATGCGTAAGCCGGAAGCGCGAATTTATCAGGCCGTCTTGCAGGCCGAAGGTTTCTCCGCCGCCGATGCGGTCTTTTTTGACGACAACGCCGATAATATAGAGGGAGCTAACCAGTTGGGTATCACCTCAATTCTGGTGACCGGAAAAGAGACGATACCCAACTATTTTGCGAAGCAGGTATGTTAAAAAACGTTCATCAAAAAGCCGCACATCACACCCGTCCGTTTCGGGCATGGGTAAAACTGCTCTGGCAGCGCATTGATGAGGACAACATGACCACGCTGGCGGGCAACCTCGCGTATGTGTCACTGCTCTCATTGGTGCCGCTGGTGGCGGTGATTTTTGCGCTGTTCGCTGCATTTCCGATGTTTTCGGAAGTCAGCGTCCAGCTGCGACACTTTGTCTTCGCTAACTTTATGCCCGCTACGGGCGATGTTATTCAGCGCTATATCGAACAGTTTGTCGCCAACTCCAACAAGATGACGGCAGTCGGTGCCTGCGGGCTGATCGTCACGGCGCTGCTGCTGATGTATGCCATCGATAGCGCGCTCAATACCATCTGGCGCAGCAAAAAAGTGCGGCCAAAAGTGTACTCTTTTGCCGTCTACTGGATGATTCTCACGCTCGGGCCACTGCTGGCTGGGGCAAGTCTGGCCATCAGTTCTTATCTGCTGTCGCTGCGCTGGGCCAGCGAGCTCAACACGGTGATCGATAACGTGCTTCGGCTCTTTCCGTTAATCCTGTCGTGGCTCGCTTTCTGGCTACTGTACAGCGTAGTGCCGACCACGCGCGTGCCCAATCGCGATGCCATGGCGGGCGCGCTGGTCGCCGCGATTTTATTTGAGCTGGGCAAAAAAGGCTTCGCACTTTACATCACCACGTTCCCTTCCTATCAGCTGATTTATGGTGTGCTGGCCGTCGTGCCGATCCTGTTCGTCTGGGTCTACTGGACCTGGTGCATCGTCTTGCTTGGGGCGGAAATAACTGTCACTCTCGGGGAATACCGCAAACTCAAATTAGCCGCAGAACAAGAAGAAGCAGACCAATCATGATTGCATTGATTCAGCGCGTAACCCGTGCCAGCGTCACCGTGGAGGACGAGGTGACGGGTGAAATTGGCCCAGGACTTTTGGTGTTGTTAGGTGTCGAAAAGGATGACGACGAGCAAAAAGCCAACCGCTTGTGCGAGCGAGTGCTCGGCTATCGCATTTTCAGCGATGCAGACGGCAAGATGAATCTCAACGTCCAGCAGGCCGGTGGCAGCGTGCTGGTGGTGTCGCAATTTACGCTGGCGGCCGATACCGATCGCGGCATGCGCCCTGGATTTTCAAAAGGGGCCGCGCCCGATCGTGCAGAGGCGTTGTACGAATACTTTGTTGAGCGTTGTCGCCAACAGGAAATGAATACGCAAACCGGACGATTCGCTGCAGATATGCAGGTCTCGCTGGTGAACGATGGCCCCGTCACCTTCTGGCTGCAGGTATGAGCCAGCTGGCGGCCTGGCCGCGGGTAACAAGAGAGAGTACCGCTATGTATCATCTACGCGTACCGCAAACAGAAGAAGAGTTAGAGGTTTACTACCATTTCCGTTGGGAAATGCTGCGCAAACCGTTGCATCAGCCGAAAGGCTCAGAGCGTGATGCCTGGGATGCGATGGCGCACCATCAGATGGTGGTGGACGAAGAGGGGAATTTGGTTGCGGTCGGCCGCTTATACATCAACGCCGACTATGAAGCCTCCATCCGCTTTATGGCGGTGCATCCCTCCGTACAGGACAAAGGTCTGGGCACGCTGATGGCGATGACGCTGGAGTCCGTGGCCCGTCAGGAGGGCGTAAAGCGCGTCACCTGCAGCGCCCGCGAAGATGCGGTTGAGTTTTTCTCCAAGCTGGGATTCGTCAACGAAGGCGAAATCACCGCGCCGCAAACCACGCCGATTCGTCACTTCCTGATGATTAAACCGATCGCTTCACTCGATGATATTCTGCATCGCGGCGACTGGTGCGGTCAGCTTCAGCAGGCCTGGTATCAGCACATTCCGCTCAGCGAGAAAATGGGCGTACGCATCCAGCAATATACCGGCCAGAAATTCATTACCACAATGCCGGAAATCGGTAATCAAAATCCGCACCATACGCTGTTCGCCGGGAGTCTGTTCTCGCTGGCGACGCTGACGGGCTGGGGATTGATCTGGCTGATGCTGCGCGAACGTCACCTTGGCGGGACCATTATTCTTGCCGATGCGCATATCCGTTACAGCAGGCCCATCAGCGGTAAACCGAGCGCTATTGCCGATTTAGGCTGCCTGAGCGGCGATCTGGACCGTCTGGCGCGTGGACGTAAAGCCCGCGTGCAGATGCAGGTAGAGCTGTTTGGCGACGAGACGTCGGGCGCTGTGTTCGAGGGAACCTATATCGTCCTGCCTGCGAAACCCTATGGTGCCTTTGAAGAGGGCGGGAACGAGGAAGAGTAAGACTGTCGTAATGGCCTGATCGATTCGTCTTTCGGGCCCGTTTAAAAGATTCCTTTACCGCGTCGTTCTGCATGTCTACTAGCTGTTCTGGAAAGCTGCTCGCAGAAATCATTCTCGCTATCATAATCTTCTTTAGCCTTTCTAATACCAGGTGTATTTTGCTGGTTAATTCACCACGCATGATATACTGGAGGTATATATGAGCATGATGGCGGGAAGGGACATGGGCAGAATTCTACTCGATCTATCAGACGAGGTGATAAAACGGCTGGACGACCTCAAGGTGCACCGGAACGTTCCTCGCGCTGAATTGTTACGGGAAGCCGTTGAGCAATATCTTGAAAGACACGATCAGGCTGAAAGCACGATCTCAGATGCCCTTGGCCTGTGGCATGACTGTGAGGAAGAGGGTGTTGATTATCAGCGCAAGCTTCGTGAGGAGTGGTAATGGCGAAAGGGTCTGCTCTTTTTGACACCAATATTCTCATCGACTTGTTCAGTGGAAGGGCAGAGGCAAAGCACGCATTAGAGAGTTGGCCGCCGCAAAATGCGATTAGCATCATCACCTGGATGGAAGTCATGGTGGGAGCAAAAAAATACCATCAGGAGCATCGTACCCGGATTGCCTTAAGTGCGTTTAACGTCCTTGATGTTTCACAAGAGGTTGCTGAGCGGAGTGTTGATCTCCGGCAGGAGTATAGAATGAAGCTCCCGGATGCCATTATTCTGGCTACTGCACAAATTCATCGTCTTGAACTGGTTACGCGTAATACCAAGGATTTCGCTAACATCCCTGATGTGGTCACGCCCTACAATTTGTAGGCCGGGCGACTTTACGCCGCCCGGATTTTGACAGGAGACTACTCCCCTTCACCCGGGAACAGGAACGGGTTGATAGAGCTGCGGGCAAAGCCCTCTTGCTCCATATGCGCGTCCAGTACCAGCGTGGCGAGATCGTCTGCGACGGCTTCCACTTTCGGGTCTTTTTCCTGATAAAGGATCTTCAGATACGTCCCGCAATCACCGCAACTTTCCGCTTTAACGGCCGCGTTTTCGTTTTCCAGCGACCAGTAGTTCAGATCGCGGGTCTGCTCGCAGTTGCTGCATTTAATGCGCACCACGTGCCACTCGGTTTCACACAGGTTGCAGTGCAGATAGCGCAGGCCTTGCGTCGTGCCGATTTGCACCATGCTGGTGACCGGCATTGAGCCGCAGACCGGGCAGAACTGGCGGGCTTCGCCATACTCCGCGCGCGCTTTGCCCGGAATCAGGCTGGCCATTTGCGCCCAGTAGAGCGACAGCGCAGCCCAAATAAACGGTGCTTTATCACTGCTGACTAGCGCGAAATCCGCAGCAAACAGCGCGCTCGCCATCTCTTCCAGTTCAAGCTCTGAGGCTTTTTCCAGATTCTCGATAACTGCCAGCGCTGGGCCGCTCATCTCAGGCTTCAGCTCAGCAATCAAAGAGTGCAGCAGCGTGTGCCAGTGCTTATCGCGCGGTAAAACGTGGATATCCAGCGGCGGCTTGCCCTGATCGTTCGCTTCTTTGATGCGCGCGGTCAGGTCGATTTGCAGCGGGTGATCGTACAGCACCACTTCCTGCGCATGGGCGATAAGCGCGGCGAAGCGCAAGAAATCGCCAAGCGGATTGTTCTCTGCCAGCTCGCGCAGACGCTCTGCGCGGCGGTTGTAGAGGTTCTTGAGTCTGGGGAATAACAACGGCGGAATGTAATCCGCCGTGCGTTTCTCGCTCGAACCCAGCTCATCTTGCGGGATTATGCGAATGCTCATTCAGTTTTCTTTTCCGTTGTCTTTCGGACTTCTCGGTACCAGCGCGGGTGATGTTTCTTCGCCCAGGCACTGGTAACCCATCCTTCCACCATCGCGGTAATGGTGCCTTTGACCCAAAGGGCCGCGTAAATATGCACCATGATAACCACAATTAACGCTACTGCGGCAAATGAATGCAGCATCAGCGCAAATCGGATCACCGGGATTGAGAAAGCAGGCGCAAAGTACGGACGCCAGATGATCACACCGCTCACCAGCAGCAGAACCAGGAAAATAATCGCCGCCCAGAATACGCATTTCTGGCCGAAGTTATAACGCCCGGTGTCACCCACTTCCTCGTTGACGACGATCTTACGAATATTCTTCGCCCAAAAGATATCATCCCGATTGATTAGGTTATGGTGCCAGTAACGGAAAAACATGATGATGAACGACGCAAACATAATCACGCCGACAAACGGGTGCAGAATTCGCGCCAGCTGCGGGGTACCCATGATTTGCATCAGCCAGTTGAAGGATGGGAAGAAAAATCCCAGCCCGCTTATCGCCGCCAGCATGAAGCAGAAAGCGGTGACCCAGTGGTTGATACGTTCGGGCGCGGTGTAGCGCACGATGGTGTCACGTTTCCTCATTTGCGCTCCTCCTCACGATCGTCACGAGGCGTGTCTTTTTCCTCATGAAGATTGTCTTCTTCATCATCCGCACGGTTAGGACCGACACCGACATAGTGGAAGATACTGGCGGCAAACGTCGCCGCAAAGCCAACGGCGGCCAGCGGTTTCCAGATACCTTTCCAGAACTTCACGGTCGCGCTGATCTCCGGGTTCTCCGGCAGGCCGTGATACAGATTCGGCTTGTCGGCGTGGTGCAGTACATACATCACGTGCGTCCCGCCAACACCCGCCGGATCGTACAGACCTGCGTTGTCATATCCACGGGTTTTCAGCTCGGAGACGCGCTCGCCCGCCAGCGTTTTCATATCCTCTTTGGAGCCAAAGTGGATAGCGCCCGTCGGACAGGTTTTCACGCAGGCCGGCTCCTGGCCGACATTCACGCGGTCAACGCACAGCGTACATTTGTAGACGCGGTTGTCTTCCGGGTTCATGCGCGGGACGTCGAACGGACAGCCTGCGATGCAATAGCCGCAGCCAATGCACTGCTCGGACTGAAAATCGACGATGCCGTTGGCATACTGAATGATAGCCCCTTCCGACGGACACGCCTTCAGGCAGCCCGGATCGGCACAGTGCATACAGCCGTCTTTGCGGATCAGCCATTCCAGTTTGTCGTTCTGTTCCACTTCCGAAAAACGCATCACCGTCCAGGATTTAGCGGTCAAATCGGCGGGGTTATCGTACACCCCGACGTTATGTCCCACTTCGTCACGGATATCGTTCCACTCGGAACACGCCACCTGACAGGCCTTACAGCCGATACAGGTGGTGACGTCAATAAGCTTCGCCACTTCCTGCTGGTGGTCCCGCGCCTGAGGCGCGGGCGTGAAACCGTTAGTCGCGGAACGACGAATAATGTCTTGCGATTGATAAGCCATAAGTCGTCTTCCTTACACCTTTTCCACGTTCACGAGGAAAGCCTTAAACTCCGGCGTCTGCGTATTTGCATCACCGACAAACGGCGTCAGGGTGTTGGCAATAAAGCCTTTCTTCGCCACACCTTCGTAACCCCAGTGAATCGGAATACCAATGGTATCCACCTGCTGGCCGTGAACATTCAGCGTGCGAATACGTTTAGTCACCACCGCCTTGGCTTTGATATAGCCACGGTTAGACGAGACTTTCACCGTGTCGCCGTGCGCGATGCCGAGCTTATTCGCCAGCTTCTCACCGATCTCCACAAACTGTTCCGGCTGCGCGATGGCATTAAGCAGCGCGTGCTTGGTCCAGTAGTGGAAGTGCTCGGTCAGGCGGTAAGTGGTGCCGACATACGGGAATTTATCTTTTTTACCCAGCGCTTCCAGATCGCCTTTAAAGATACGGGCGGCCGGGTTAGAGATAACATTTGGGTGCAGCGGGTTAGTGCCCAGCGGCGTCTCAAACGGCTCGTAGTGTTCCGGGAACGGTCCTTCCGCCATCTTATCGATAGCAAACAGGCGGCCCATCCCTTCAGGCTGCATGATAAACGGCCCCACGTCGCTGCCCGGTGCGGCGGCGCTGTAGTCCGGAATATCGACGCCACCCCATTTCGCGCCATCCCATTTGAGGAGTTGGCGTTTCGGGTCCCACGGATTGCCCTGCGGATCGGCGGATGCGCGGTTATACAAAATTCGACGGTTCAGCGGCCACGCCCATGCCCAGCCCAGCGTATTGCCAAGACCTGACGGATCGGCGTTATCGCGATTAGCCATCTGGTTGCCTTTCGGCGTCCAGCTACCGGCGAAGATCCAGCAGCCGCTGGAGGTCGAGCCGTCATCGCGCAGGTGCGCAAAGGTGCTCAGCTGTTCACCTTTCTTCGCCAGCACGGTGCCGGTGGCCGGATCGATAATATCCGCCAATGCTTTACCGTTGCTCTCCATCGCCACTTCTTCTGGCGCTGGATTTTCTGGCGTCGAATAGTTCCAGGTCATGTTCAGAACCGGTTCCGGATTCGCGCCGCCTTCGGTCGCATACATCTTACGCAGGCGCATGAAGATACCGGCCAGGATCTCGCCGTCGTTCATGGCGATGCCCGGGGCGTCCGCGCCTTTCCAGTGCCACTGTAGCCAGCGGCCGGAGTTGACGATCGAACCGTTCTCTTCGGCGAAGCAGGTCGATGGCAGACGGAACACTTCGGTCTGAATCTTCGACGGATCGACGTCGTTCGATTCACCGTGGTTCTGCCAGAAAGTCGCGGTCTCTGTATTGAGCGGATCAATGGTGACCAGGAATTTCAGCTTGGACAGTGATTCCACTACCTTGTTTTTGTTCGGGAACGAGGCGACCGGGTTAAAGCCCTGGCATAGATAGCCGTTCACTTTGCCCTGGTGCATCATCTCGAAGTACTGCAGCACGTCGTACCCTTTGTCCCACTTCGGCAACCAGTCAAAGCCCCAGCTGTTCTCAGCCGTCGCTTTGTCGCCGTAAAAGGCCTTCATCATTGAGACGAAGAATTTCGGGTAGTTGCCCCAGTAGTTGACCTGGCCTTCCAGCAGCGGTTTCGGCGTGTTGGCAGTCAGATAGGTCTGGAGGTCGGTCTGCTTCTCGCTTGGCAGCGTCATATATCCCGTCAGGCTTTGTGACAGCAGACCAAGGTCGGTGAGCCCCTGAATATTGGAGTGACCGCGCAGGGCGTTGACGCCGCCGCCTGCCATCCCCATGTTGCCGAGCAGCAACTGAATCATCGCCATGGTGCGGATGTTCTGTGCCCCGACGGAGTGTTGCGTCCAGCCGAGCGCATACAGGAACGACGCCGTTTTGTCTTTGGCGCTGGTTTCCGCAATGTATTCGCACACTTTCAGGAAATCCGCTTTTGGCGTGCCGCAGATGTTTTCGACCACATCTGGCGTGTAACGGGAAACGTGCTCTTTCAGCAGATTCCATACACAGCGTGGATGCGTCAGCGTGGTGTCGCGTTTCGCAAAGCCGTTCTCGTCCAGCTCGTAGTTCCAGCTGGTTTTGTCGTATTTGCGTTTTTCGGCGTCGTAACCGCTGAACAGGCCATCTTCAAAGCCATAATCCTCACGCACGATCAGGCTGGCGTTGGTGTAGGCTTCGGCGTATTCACGGTTATATTTTTCGTTGGTGAGCAGATACAGCAAAACGCCCGACAGGAAAGTAATGTCAGTACCCGATCGAATAGGGGTATAGAAATCCGCCACTGACGCAGTTCGCGTGAAGCGGGGATCGATCACAATCAGTTTCGCGCCATTATGGATTTTGGCTTCCATCGCCCAGCGGAATCCCACCGGATGCGCTTCTGCCGCGTTCCCACCCATCACGACGATGAGGTTGGCGTTTTTGATGTCGACCCAGTGGTTGGTCATCGCACCGCGACCAAATGTTGGAGCAAGACTTGCTACCGTTGGTCCGTGTCAGACACGCGCCTGGTTGTCGACCGCGAGCATACCGAGTGCACGCGTGAATTTCTGCGTTAAATAGCCGGTTTCGTTGCTGGACGCCGAGGCACACAGCATCCCGGTGGAGAGCCAGCGGTTGACCGTTACACCGTCCGCATTCTGCGGCATAAAGTTAGCGTCGCGATCTTCTTTCATCAGCTTCGCGATGCGATCAAATGCGTCGTCCCAGGTGATTTGCTGCCACTTGTCAGAGCCAGGTGCGCGGTACTCGGGGAATTTGAGGCGGCTTTCTGAGTGGATGAAATCCACTAGCCCTGCGCCTTTCGGGCACAACGCGCCACGGTTGACCGGATGGTCCGGGTCACCTTCGATATGGAAAATAGATGCTTTAGCGTTTTTCGCGCCGTCGCCGAGGCTATACATTAACAGCCCACAACCGACAGAGCAGTAAGTGCAGGTATTACGGGTTTCACGGGTGCGCAGCAGTTTGTACTGCCGTGTTTCCGCGAGCGCGACGCCTGGGGCAAAGCCCAGTGCGGCTACCGTCGTGCCTGCCATACCGCCAGCGCAGATCTTAAAGAACTGCCTTCTGCTGACCTGCATGGGTCACTCCTTGTTTCGACATTGCCACCCTTCATTTCTCGGACAGCGGGCGTTTAACCCGTTAGGCGAGTTATTTAGGGGCATTATTGTTTTACTTTATGGATGAGAAAGAACCACAAAGGTGAAAAATTGATTTATTCCCCCATTTGCACGAGGGATATGTTGAGAATACCACAATGTCGGTAAGCCTGTTCCCGCCGTGTTAAAACAAAGTGAGCGTATTATCACTATGACGATTATAAAGTGTGATATTAATCACATTTTACTTAAGGGATGTTACGATTTTGTATCGGTGTCAACGTTGTGCCTCTCCAGAAGGAGTAGGTAAACTTGAAGGGTATGGGAGCCGAAAAGTTGATCCATACTATGCGCGAGGCCTGCGGTTTATGATGCAATAGCAGGTCTCACCTACGTGGTTGCTCAGGAATACCGTTGTGTCAAAACAGAATCGTGATGCCCAATTGTCTGCACTGCCTGTGGGCGTGGTGGAACATTCGGTACACAGACCCCCTCACATTACCCATTCCGTCCCTGATTTTCTGGCGGAAGAAGTGCCCGTTGCGCTGGTTTACAACGGAATTTCCCATGTCGTGATGATGGCCTCGCCTAAAGATCTCCAGCTGTTCGCCATCGGCTTTTCGCTATCTGAAGGCATTATCGAGCAGCCTCAGGAAATCTACGGCATGGACGTTGTCAACGTCTGCAACGGTCTCGAAGTACAAATCGAGCTGTCCAGCCGCCGCTTTATGGGGCTCAAAGAGCGTCGCCGCGCGCTGGCTGGCCGCACGGGCTGCGGCGTATGCGGTGTCGAGCAACTCAACGATATCGGCAAGCCCATTACTCCGCTGCCGTTCACCCAGACGTTCAATCTCCGGCAGCTCGATCATGCTCTGGAGCATCTCAACGATGTTCAGCCCATTGGTCAACTGAGCGGCTGCACGCATGCCGCCGCCTGGGTTTTACCGTCGGGTGAAATTGCAGGCGGACACGAAGATGTAGGACGTCACGTCGCGCTCGATAAACTGCTGGGCCGTCGTGCGGGTGAAAGTGACGCGTGGCAGCAGGGTGCTGTTCTGGTGTCCAGCCGGGCAAGTTATGAGATGGTGCAAAAAGCCGCGATGTGTGGCGTTGAAATTCTGTTCGCGGTATCCGCGGCAACGACGCTGGCGGTCGAGGTAGCGCAGCGCTGCAATCTGACGCTGGTGGGCTTTTGTAAGCCAGGGCGCGTGACGATTTATACGCATCCTGAGCGCTTGATTATTGATCAGTAAATTTGAAAGACTTTAGCAAATCCTTCCGCTTTTAGTTGTCGGTGATGAGGCCTATTATTATCACATCAAGGCAAAACGCCTTATCTAAACAACTTACTGAAGGATTTATATCATGAAAAACATCAAAACTTTTGTTGCAGTAATCGCACTGGCTACTTCTTTCGGTTCATTTGCTGCTCAGTCAGTGACCGCGACCGCAACCACCATTGACGGTGCAGAAGCGAAAATTGCTGCTCAGGCACAAGAAGCGGGCGCGTCATCTTATAAAATTACTCAGGCATTCACCGGTAACCAGGTTCACATGACCGCTGAACTGACTAAATAAGCGAATCAACTGTCGAAAGAGCGCCCCTGGGGCGCTTTTTTAGTTTATGCCTGCCACGCGCATCAGCGCGGTGACCACCGCCGCCGCAAAAATCACCACGATCAGCGGCATTTTCCGCCACGCCAAAAACACCGCAAACGCCACACCTGTCACCCGCGCCATTCCGGCAAAATGTTCGCCTTCGTAGAAGGTGGTTGCCAGCGCCACGGAAAATAACAGCACCGTTGCGGCATCGGAAAGCAGCGCCTGAGAACGCTCAGAAAGCGCTAAACGATTTCCCAGCTTCGCGCCGCCGAGGCGCATCAGGTACGTTCCCGCCGATAAAATGGCGATGCCGAGGATGAAAACCGTCATATTGCCCATTATTTCTTCCTCGCGGCGAGGCCCAGTAACGAGAGCAACACCGGCAAACCGACGGGTGCAAACGGCACCGCCGCCAGCGACAGCGCCGCACCGCTACAGGCGCGGATAAGCGTGGTGCGGTTCTTAAACGCGGGCACCACCAAAGCCAATAAAATGGCCGGGAAAACGGCGTCCAGGCCGATGGTCTCCGGCGCAGGCAATAATTTCCCCACCCCTGCGCCCAGCAGCGTGCCGAGCGGCCAGATGATGGCGACGCCCAATCCGCACAGCCAATAGGCTGCTTTGCGCTGCTCCGGCGTCTTTTGCGACAGACCAAATACCACGCTTTCATCATTCATGATGTGGCAGCCTAAAAAGCTCGCGCCGCGCTTGCCGACCAGATCGCGCACCGTCACACCAAACGGGACATGGCGCGCATTGACCAGCAATCCCGCGGCTGCTGCGGCAAGCGGATTTCCGCCGCTGGCGACAATACCGATAAACATAAATTCCGATGCACCCGCCAGCACGGTGAGTGAAAGGAGAAACGGCACCCATATCGGGAAACCATATGCCATCGCCAGCGAACCGTAGGATACCCCAACGACGCCCACGGCCAGGCACACCAGGACGATCGCTTTTATCGTGTCGCCTTTCAGGCAGGAGAAATAATGCTTCATACAATTTTAGCCATATCGAACGAGTTTCCATTATAATGAACGCATCAATATTGTTTTACAAGATGAACGATTCGTTCGATTTATAGAACAGAGGCCCTTTTTATGACGCAGCCAATTAGCGTTATCGCCAAAAGTCTGGTGCGAGAGCGTACCCGGACCGGGCTTTCACTGGCGGAAATCGCGCGTCGTGCCGGGATCGCGAAATCTACGCTTTCTCAGCTAGAGTCCGGCAACGGCAATCCGAGCCTGGAAACATTATGGTCGCTTTGCGTCGCACTCGACATTCCGTTTGCCCGTTTACTGGAGCCGCAGCAGCCCACCACGCAGGTAATTCGCCGTGGCGAAGGGACAAAAGTGACCGCCGAGCATGCAAATTATCAGGCGATTTTGTTGGCCGCATGCCCGCCAGGCGCTCGTCGCGATGTGTATATGCTGATGGCCCAGCCGGGCGCGGATCGCGTTTCGCAGCCACATCCGCCGGGGTCAGTGGAGCACATTATTGTGACACAAGGCCGGGCGTTGGTTGGCCTGACGGAAGCGCCTGAAGAGCTGGGCGAAGGGGACTATATTTGCTATCCCGCAGACCAGCCGCATATCTTCAAAGCCCTTGAGCGAGATACGTACGCGCTTATGGTGGCGGAACAAAACTAAACAGCAGGACACGGAAAATCATGTCGCTTAAAGCCATTGCCAAAGAACTGGGGCTGTCCGTTACCACCGTCAGCCGCGCCCTCAACGGATATGATGACGT
>Ga0308165_1002244_pt1 | contig 23830 bp, 30 predicted proteins | sample PhyWR2_FD_201032 | JGI IMG/M metagenome (GOLD analysis project Ga0308165, IMG submission 201032) | Phyllosphere microbial communities from UC Gill Tract Community Farm, Albany, California, United States - DLSLW.R2 | ecosystem: Host-associated > Plants > Phyllosphere > Unclassified | place: USA... | reverse complement strand
TCAAATTCTGTAGGTACTGTAATTCTGTAGCCATTGTATGCCTCATCACCTTTCATAATCAAATATGATTATTTTTTCAGAAAAAATTCATCTCCCCACAGGATCCAATTCCCTCTTTAAGAGAGGTGTCCGCAGGATGGGGTGTTTTCTATGTACCTTAAAACGAAAACAGCTATTAAATTTCGGTCGGTGTGACACCGACCAATTGGCGAAGAAAGATTGCTTCGTCGGCTGAAAAAGCCTTCTCGCAATGACGATTCATTTTAGCCTATTACCGCATAAAAATTCTCTGTCATTGATTTTTATGCAATAAATTATCCCTCAGCACGACAAACTAAGCCGTTAAACTATCCCATATCACCTGATAAACGTCTGGTGCCTCTAAGGTTTTATTTATGGTTTTTGAAGTCACTAAAATAGGTTTAAATGCATCAGCAACATTGGTACGGCCATGCGATCCTTTAACCAACGTAGCATCAAGTGGGATCACATCCATCACGTAGCGAAAGCCAGCTTTTTTTCTTAAAAGCTTATATCCTGCTCTGAGTTTTGATGTCATAAACATTTCTACAGGATCGTATCCAGGCTTTTTGTGGATATCAACTACCCTCGCGTAATCAGGTGCTTTGGCGTCATCTAACCAGAAATAATAGGTAAACCAACTATTTTCTTTCGCAACCAGCACCAGGTCGCCAGAGCGTTCGTGGTTAATATGATGGTCTTTCTGTTCTTCTTTATCAAGTACCAATTCGATTTCCGGTACATTTTTAAGTAACTTTTTAACCTGTTCGGTTACACTTTTATCATTGATATACACATGGGCGATTTGATGGTCGGCCACTACAAATGCTTTTGATGCTCCTGGATCTAACAGCTCCAGTCCTCTTTCTTCACGGATTTGAAGTAAACCATTTTCCCTGAATAAGCGATTTAAGTGAATCGGGTGATCTACAGGTGAAATACCATATTCGGAAAGTAAAACGATGCGCGCACCCTTGCTTTCGTAAAAACGGACCAGTTCTTCTACCACCTGATCGATTTCCTTTAATTCTGTACTGATTTGATTTAAATCCGGTCCGAACTTTTGCAGGCAATAATCCAGGTGTGGCAGATAAATTAGTGTGAGTGTCGGGTTGTGAAGCTTTTCAGTCTCCATCGCGGCATCAGCAATCCATTTGGTAGACTTAATATTGGCGCCAGGGCCCCAAAATTGGAACAACGGAAACTGCCCAAGTTTATTTTGTAAATGATCCCGTAGTTCGGCAGGTTGCGAATAACAATCTGGCAATTTACGGCCATCGGCAAGGTAATTTGGCCGTGGTGTTACCGAATAATCGGCTGTAGAATACATGTTATACCACCAAAACATATTGGCGCAGGTAAAATCAGGGTCTTCTTTTTTAGCCTGATCCCAGATTTTTTCAGCATTTACTAGCTTGTTAGACTGCTTCCAGAATTTGACTTCAGCATCAGCATGATCGTACCAACCATTCCCTACAATACCATTTTCTGACGGAAATTTACCAGTTAAATAACTCGACTGTACCGCTGTTGTAACTGCGGGCAACAATGGTTCTATGGTGGTTAAATGGTTGTCTGAAATATATTTTTGAATAAAAGGCGTGTGTGCTCCAATTACGGAAGTAGATAAACCCACAATATCGATAACTACAGTTTTGTGCATAATCTTAAGATGCTAATAAATTTTTAACCCAGGCCAATTCTCTGATAATAGAATCGTTTAACGGCGCTTTTAAAGCAATTGGTAAGACATCCCAAGTATAGGTTTCTACTTCCAAATGATTTGTGAATGGATTGTTTTTATTCAAATTCAATACTTCTTTAATATCTGATTGCGTAGATTGGATCAACCCCATGTCTTCCACAAAAATAGGTACGTGGAAATGTGCTCTCCACTCTTCAACCGTTGGATCTGCGCCTTCAACTAATGCATTAGGAAGATCTGCATAGCGGACTAAACTTCCATCATTTCTTCTGGCAATTACCTGGTGGAGATAAGTAGGCTCATCAAAACGCCCCAATTGATCCAATACTGCTGCTCTTTCTGCAACAACTGCTGGCAATTTAGCCTTCAGCGCTGCACTGATCTGTATTTTTCCAATCTTGATGCCTTTCTCGTTCAACTCATTAATGATGGCCGCATGTGGCTCATAACCGATGGCAAAATGACAAACGTCATAACATAAACGGATGTATGTTTTAATGATGCTGTCTCCATTACTGGCGGGTAAAAGTTCGTTTTCATACCAGTTGATAAATTCAGGACCGGATTCGAGAAAACCGTCAGGTTCCGGTTCAATATCTAAATGGATAATCTTACCTGTTTTGTTATGGAGTGCGGCTAAAGCATAGGCCACTTCCAATATATGATTGGTTGCTGTAACCGTAGCATTTTGCCTTTCATCAGCATCTTTAAACCAGGGTTTATAGCTCAATGGCGAAGTTGAAATGCCACCATCCATATCTTCAGGGAGTAATGCGGAAAGGATTTCAGCCAAACGAAGTGTATAATCTACCCGCGCTCTGGTGGTCCAATCGGGTGCATGTACCTGATCCTTTACCCTGGTATGGTGGAAACCACCGTAAGGGAATCCGTTCATGGTAAATACATAACCGCCCTCTTCGTCAAGCCATTGTTTAAATGTTGTTAAATGATCTTCCTGCAGTAATTCTAAACTGGCCAGGTTTGAAAGACGTAAACCGATCCCCATAGGGGCATCAGGAGATAATTGGGCTTTTAATACCGGAAAGCTCTCTTTCAACACCGCAAAATGGGCCATCCAGTTTTCGCCTGCATAAATATTGGTACAGAAGGTTAAATGTCCGGAAGTTAATTTCATGCGTTTAATGTTGAATAAATAGTGCTTGGTTATTTAAAATTTCGGCGGCCTTTTTCAAAATATTGGCATCAATTTCATGAACCTCTTCCCCACTGCCCAGTCCGGTTAACAAAGTGATGGTTAATTCACCACCAAGGTGTTCCCTAAATTCTTCCAATCCCTGTAAAATCGGACTATTTCCTTCAGTCACCTGCAGCAATGGATGCGTCAATTCGAAACCCAATTCCTGAATTAAAGTAATCACCCTTTGGGCATCATCGGTACTGATCCTTCCAGATAAGTTGGAATATACAGTATCTAAAGCAATGCCCATGGCAACCGCTTCACCGTGCCTGATTTCGAAATTGGTGAGGTATTCGAGTTTATGGGCACTCCAATGACCAAAATCGAGTGGCCTGGCCGAGCCATTTTCGAAAGGATCGGCACTACGGATATGCTCCATATGAAGTTTGGCACATTTCCAGATCTGATAATTCATGGCGGCCATATTACGGGCTGCAAGTGCCGAAGCATTGGCCTCAAGCCATTCGAAAAATTCGAGGTCTTTAATCAATGCTACCTTAATCGCCTCCGCAATGCCCGAACGCCAATCGCGGTCGGATAATGTAGTTAAAAACACTTCATCATTAAAAACCGCAACGGGCGGTGAAAATGTACCCAGGAAATTCTTTTTATTAAAGTAATTGATGCCGTTTTTTACGCCAACACCTGAGTCGTTCTGCGAAAGTACCGTACTTGGTATCCTAATGTGTTTAATGCCCCTGTGGGCAACTGTAGCTGCGTAACCGACCATGTCGAGCACGGCACCACCACCAATTGCAGCCACAAAAGAATGCCTGTCGATGCCATGAACATTGATGGCCTCCAATACCCGGTCGAAATACCTCGTATCGTTTTTCACCTGCTCTCCTCCCGGAATCACTAAAATATCCTGAATAAGCTGTGTTTGCGTGTATTTTGAGAAATAGGCTTTAATCTGATCGTTAAGATTTGGGTGTGCGTTTGCTACGCCCTCATCTATAACGAAGAGGATTTTTTTTACGGTAACAGCTGGATTCAGGTTCACTAAAAAACTGTTCAACAATTCATTTTCAGACGAAAAAAGCGCTGAAGTAAAGAAAACATTATAATGATATTGTACAGTAAAAGATTGATGTAAATGTTCCATTTTAATTGGATAATGTTGTTCGGATTAAGTAACGGCGAATAATTTAGATAGCCACATCGATAATGGCAAGAGCGCTGCAATTACAAATGCAATAATCAGGGCATCAAAAGTTACTGCCCAGGCAGCATCCATCAAAATGAGTGATATCACCCCTGCCTTCACCGCAGCGCCTATATTTTTACCAACAGGCTGTTTGATCGCTTTTAAAAGAGGCTTAAAAATCATAAAGGTAAAAGGAACCAGAAACAATAGCGACCATAACAGCCTATCGTTTACAAAGGCAAAATAAGTAATGGAACAGATCACAATGGCATATAAAATGGCTGCCAGGTACAAGTTTTTAGCCTGACCGCCATGTACTTCGCCACGACTGGTCATGGTAATTGAGAAAATATACACTACAGGAATAATGGCCAAATAATAGTGACTATAAAGCATTTCGGGTACGATACTTAAGCCCAGCAGCAGATTAAAGCCTCTGCATAAACCCATATTTAACGGCCCGAAAAAAGAATGGTGTTTGCCGAATTTATTATAAAGCAGTGCAAAAACAGCGACTAAAAGCGCGAGTATAGCAGATGTTAAACTATTTAGTGCAGCCAAACCAATACCAGCAATAAGCAATACGCTCCCTAAAATGGTTGCGTTTTGCAGACTGATCAAGCCGCTTGGAATGGCACGCTCCGGACGCTCAATTTTATCCAGATCAGCATCAAATACATCATTAAAAACGATGCCCCCGCCATATAAACAAGCTGTTGATAGGGCTAAAAGGATAATAGGCATCCACGGGATGGAAAACCCACTACTTAAAATACCAGAAATGGCAATTCCAGCCAGAATATCGGCCACTGAGGTTATGATATTGGCCGGGCGCATCATGCGCAGGTAAACAATTATTTTTTTCAATACTTTAGCTGATGATGATTAAAGATTTATCTGTTCTCGGTTGCTGTCCGCCACGTAAAATGGTATTGCCTTCAAACTTTTCGGTAAGGTCTACACTTTTTTGCGCATTAAAATCGGTTTCGTCAATCTGTCCGCTCTGTGCAAATGCGGTGATTGCGTTGCGGTAAGTAACCAGTTCAATATCCTGATCACTCAAACCACGCATTTTCATTAACGCAGCGGTTTTAGGCACAGCTAATGGATCGCTAATGCCCCAATCAGCTGCCGAATTTACCATAATACGTTCAGCACCATATTGTTTAACAATTTCGACCATACGCTCATTACCCATTTTGGTAAAAGGATAAATGGTAAAAGCTGCAAAAAACCCCCTATCCAATACTTCCTTTACCGTTTCTTCATTATTGTGGTCGATAATTACACTATAGGGATCAAGACCATGTTCTAAAGCAATATCCATACTGCGTTGTGTACCTTTTTTCTTGTCGCGGTGAGGTGTGTGCACCTGCACAGGCAAACCAGCTTCTTTGGCAAGCTCAAGTTGTAACCTATAATATTTTTCTTCGGCAGCGGTCTGATCATCGAAACCGATCTCTCCAATACCTACTACACCTTCTTTATAGATAAAAAGCGGCAATATTTCCATTACCTGCTCCGCCAAATTTTCGTTATTGGCCTCTCTGGAGTTAAGACCGATGGTACAATAATGTTTAATGCCAAACTGCGAAGAACGAAACCGTTCCCAACCGATTAAGCTGCTATAATAATCTCTAAAACTATCCAATCCAGTACGTGGCTGGCCCAACCAAAATGCAGGTTCTATCAGGGCTACTACACCTGCATCAGCCATCGCCTGATAATCATCTGTTGTTCTCGAAGTCATGTGTACATGTGGATCGAAAAACTTCATCCCCTTTACCGCACTGATATCAAAAGCTTCAGGTTCACCCATTAATGCTTTATCTCTTTCAATTGAACTGCTGCAACACATATAATGTCTAATTTTTTAATATTTAAAATAAATTCCAGTTTAACCGCCCATCAGCAAGGGCCATTTTAAGCTCTGGAAAGGTGTTAATATAATCTTTTGCTGGTTGATAAGTAGATTGATCAACGGCAAGTGCAATGGCGCGCTGTTCGGTTTGGTTATAATGTTGTAGACCGATTTTTAAGGCCTCAAAAATTTCAGCATTAATAAATTTACCAACCAAACGCCAAAGTTGTGGGTTTACCTCCCTACCCGCAGCCCAACGTTCTTTCGCATAATCAGTAAGTGTTAAGGCCAGCGCTAAATTAGCACGCTCATCCAGGCCAATAATCAGCTTAATGTCTTTTTCTGTAAAAAAGGCCTTCAATACCAACTGGTTCCAGGCAGCTTCATTGAGGTGTGCTGAAGGATAAGGATTGTTTTCCATGATAGCTTCTAACACCGAACCGATGTTGCTTCTGATTCCTTCTGCGCAACGCTTCACCCAAATTTCCGGGTAAGCTAAAAACGGCAAAGCCGAATATAAAGCTACAGCTTCATTCATCTCGGCCAATAAAAACAGCCTGTCGATTGTCGAATACAACTTATCCTTATCTTCTGTATTGAAAGCACTTAACAAGCAAACACGGCTAAGCCTATCGATGGTCCAGTTTCCAATGTAACCGATTTCAAGCTTATTTAGCAATACTTTTTGCGCATCACTTAGCTGAACAGGCAATTTTCCAGTTTTACGCGGCACCATCACAAAAGCCTGACTTATTTTGCCTTGATCTGGTGATTGCACCATCTCTTCAAACCAATTTTGGCAATCCTTATTCACATTACCTTTTATAATGCCGGATAAAACTTCACGGATTGCCATCATATCATCTTCTCTCGTCATAAAATAGCTGGGCTTTAGCTAGTCATTCCAGCTGCTACAAAATAATTAATCAACAAAGCACCTGCAATAATAAGCAAACCAAAAAACTCACGTGTTTGCTCGATGTATGGTTTGGTTGCCTGCATACTCTGCACCAGACTTTCACGTCGATATTTGGTAATCCAGTCGCGTACCCCGTCCTTCGCAAAAAACAGAATGATGGCATAAATAAGATAAAAGGCTATTAAAAACAAGTAAGCAAAAGGATAAAATTTGCCCGCTGCAGCCAATCCGCAAGATATTGCGGCACTTAAGTAAATGGAAACCCAAAGAAAGGCATCGTTATCGTTTAAGTTTACATAAGCAAAACCCAAAAACGAGATACAAAAAACAATGTTAAGAATAATTAAAAGCATTTTAAATTATTTGGTTTAAAACAAGCTAAATCGATTTCCCAATTCTTTATTGAAAAAACAAAGTTATTTAAACTGAATGCTTTTTTTGCATTAAAATATGTAAATTATATACTGCTATTTAATATTTTGGGGATCACTGCTCAGGATATAAGCTTAGATACATTTTTCTTAAGCCTCAATTTGCCTTATTTAGTTTTGATGAATTATTTCAACATAGCCGCCTCAATTCTTACTACATATGCTAATTTATTCGCTTTTCTTTTGTTTGGTCTTTATGGATGAGGTAAGCTTTAATTTTTTTACGGAACCGTTCCAGCTCTTTTATGGTTGAATTTGATTTCATCAATTTTAACTTCGAAAATTTTTTCAGTAGCTGTGCTAAGGGAAGAAGAAATTGGTCGGTATGGCGGTGCATGGCACACAAAACAGCCTCATTTACTGCGCTACTTACCTCAAGTTGTTCATGCCCGTCTTTAGAAGAGAGTTCTAAAAGGCATTCAAAAAGTAGACTTTCTGCACTGATCAATTTGTTCATGGGTTTCTTTGCTCTTTCATCAGATATTTCATAAACCATGCCAATGTATCTGTATTTTCCCCCGAATTTATACCCTCACTTAATCCCCGTTAATATTGTTACTTAGAGCGGTATAAAAGCTTTAAATAGATCCAAGGCAGTGGCACATAAACAAAATGATTAACTTTGGGCATGAACCACATCCCGGTACATTCGTTACAGGATAGAACTGCACATGGCTTGCAGATTAAGCATTTTAATAAGAATGAGCTCCCTAAAGATGACTTAATAACGCTTGGTGCACACCGCGACGACCATTATATTTTTTTTTTATTGGAAGAAGGTATCGGATCATTGATGATCGATTTCAATGAAGTACACTTGTCTGGAAATATGCTATATTATGTATTACCAGCGCAGGTACACCACCGCATCAGAAATGAAGCCGCAACAGGATGGTTTGTTGCCGTTGATACGTCATTAATCCCCCGCGAATGCAGAAATATTTTTGAGAGCCAGTTGTCACTTCAACAGCCCTACCCACTCAACACTATTGAAGTCCGGCAGTGCCACGAATTATTGCTACTCCTCAACGAAAAACAAGGCGAAGATACAAACAGTCCGTTTTACACCACCATTGTTCATTCCTTACTACAATCTTTTATTGGTATGGCAGCGGGCTGTTATAGTCAACATACTGGATTAAACCTTAATTTATCACGCCCAGCACAGATCAGTGCACAGTTTAAACGTTTGCTGAGTACTGAACTTCATTCAAAAAAAAGTCCTGCAGACTATGCTTCACTTTTAAATATTTCAGAATCTTATCTGAGTGAGGCGCTTAAAAAACATACTGGTTTTCATGCAAGCTACTGGATCCAACAGGAAGTGATGATGGAAGCCAAAAGATTGTTGTATTACAGCGAGCTAACGGTGAAAGAAATTGCACACAGTTTGGGTTATAATGACCACTCTTATTTCTGCCGGTTATTCCGCAAAGTAACCGGAACTCCTGCGATAGCCTTTCGACAGCAATACCGGAAATAGTCCTATCATTACAACGATTCGGCTATTTTATCAAGACCCAAAACCCAGTTTCTTTGTAGTAATAAAAACATACTACATGGAAACCTCTATTTTATATAAAATCAGAAAAAAAGCAGGAAAGATCATTGAAAATCAATTGCTGAAAACCGGACATGTACTGGATGTGCGCTATTGGGAATCTGCTGATATGATCGAAATCGACCTGCATCTTCCAACTGCCGATATGAACAACTGGAACCAGATTCCATATATCAAACTCTGCGTGAATGACTTTACTTTTCGCGATTATACACCATTTGGATGGGATGCAGAAACAGCGACCTGCTCACTGTTGATTGATACCGATCATGATGGTCCGGGAAGCCGTTGGGCCAAATTACTCCGTACCGGCGATACCATTCATTACTTAAAAACAGAAAGCACACGCCAGATGCCTCACCCAACAGATTTTGTGGTTGGCCTGGGCGATGCCAGCAGCCTGGGCCATCTGCTCGCTTTGCAACAGCTCACCATGCCCAAAGCCCGCTTTGATGGTGCAGTGCTGTTACCTAATCCAAACTGTGGGAAACTGTTATCGGAATATTTTTCTTCACCATTGCATACCTTGCCAACAGCTTCGGAAATTACCGAATGGCTGTTAAAACAAGGGTATTGTACTGCGCATACCTGGTTTTACCTGATCGGAAACGATCATTTTGTTAGCGAATTGCGCAGATTATTGAAAAGCTTAGGACATCACAATATCCGCGTAAAGGGATTTTGGTCTTAATCAGTGCCGCTAAGGGATTTCGCAGATGTATTTTTTGATCAGTGCCACCCCATCTTTATCAATAATAGTGGTGCCGATTTTGGGCATGTGGTACTCGCCCATTTCGGCTGTCCTTACCAGGATATTACTTTTGTTGAACCTGATCCCGGTATGGTCTAAATCCGTTTGATAAATGAGGTTTAATGTGGTACGGCCAGCAAAACCACCTGGTTGATGGCAATGCCCACAATTGATATCCATATATGCCCTTGCTCTTTGTTCCAATGGCAACGACAGATCATGGTAGTTAGGCAAAATAGTTAAAGTATCTATTGCGTTGTTTCTAAATATCCCTTTCTTCATCAAGTAGATAAGCTGGTTGATATTTTTGCCATCTCTTTTTATACTGATGTTAAGGTTTCGGATTTTTGGTCCAATTGGAAGAATTGTTTCATTTAAGCGGTGGCAACTTCCACATTCTTCTCTTGTGGGGATGTGATAGGAAATTTTGAGTTGCACACCAGTTTGTCTGGTAAAACGAATCGGAACCGTTGCACCTTTGGTCACCAGGAAAGCTTCATTTTGCGCCGTATTCCATTGAAAAGTAGCCACATTCCATTTCGATTGGTGTAATATAAGTAGCCGCGTTTCTATCATCTGCCTGCCTTTATTTACCACATGCGTATAATAAAAAGTTTTGGCGATAATCGTCCCTTCGGGAAAAACGGGCAAGCCCTCCCCATTTAAGATCACCTGCTTTCCTTTGGGCAATTTGATTAAACGCTGTTTTTCTGCATAATCGGTAAAAAGCGTGGAAGAAAGCTGCAAGATTTCTACGCCATTATTGGGTTCGAGCGCAGCCATACTCCCCTTAAAAAGCTTATAAAAAGATAACCTGTTATCGAAACTGATCACATTATCGATACTTTTTGTCCCCGATTGATGGCAGGAGAATACATAAAAAACCGGACAGAGAAAAACAGCGATAATAATGAGGTATTTCTTTAATTTCATATACAAGCCGTTTAATTTAATCTATTGCCGTAGTCTTCGTGAATGATGGATTGCGGGATTAAGATATACCTGTCGACGTAAAAGGTTCCAAAAGGAATTATACAGGCAACAAGCACTTTCCATGTTATTTTACCGAATATCCATTTATAAGAAACGCCAACGCTGAGCGTAATGAACACAAACAGGCAAAAAAGCAGGCCGTGTATCGGCCCCATGAGCTTCACCAGTTCAGGATGGCCTAAAAAATATTTAAATGGAACGGCAACAAATACGAGTACCAACAGAGAAATGCCTTCAAGAAAACCAATAATTCTTAGCCTTCCGATCGGGGTTTTTAAAAGATTGAACATAACGATTGAATAGATTTAAAATGATCTTATAAATGGACGGTTAGCAAGCGGAGAAAATGGCCATGGAATAGCTGCGATAATAAGTAGTAATGCAATGGAAAACCATATCAGCATGGTAGAAAACTTCTCCTTATCGGTTTGCATTCTTTTGGCTGTTGCCGATCCGATAGTAATCAGCACAACAGATGCGGCCATTAACCAAATGTGAACATATTTAAAAAACACATGTTCAGTCATCAACTGACTACTTCCTGTTTCCGCGACCATGTATTTAACAACCGGACTAATCATATAGAGACTTAATCCCAGCAACAGCTGAATCTGTGCGATTGTAGCAGTACCATGCCTGATCAGGTTATGGTGGGCACTAAATGCCCTTTGTTGCCAACGGCCCCTACCTGCAATATAAATGCTGTAAAGAAGCGAAAGGAGAACGAGCCACCTGTTAATTGAATGTAGCGTTAAAAGAATTTGATGCATAAATAAAAATTTAAAACATACTAATTAGTATGTTTTTGGATAAAAAAATATTATAGATTTGTTAAATAGGCTTTAAGACCTTTCAGATAAGTTTTATAACTGGTTTTACCCAAAGCCTTGCCAACGTTCCTCACCCCTCCATAGCCTGAAATGATCAGCATAGCGGTTTCTTCAGGAACAAAAGCGCTGTTAAACTGATGAGCAGATTGCCCTTTGTTAAGGGAGGTCACAATTGCATTCTGCCAGTGCACAACCAGCTTGGAGAGTGCCATTTTAAATGTCCCGTTCATTGGCGACATTTCTTCAATCATGTTGATTGCAGGGCAGCCATAATCGACATCAAAAAAAGGATCCTTGAGCAAAAGATTTTCCATCATCCTGTATATATCTTTTTTCGGATCATTGCCCTCCAACAATGGTTTAATCAATACATTGTACATGCCTGGATAAAGAAATTCATTGATCAGGCTTAAGCCCATCTCATCTTTGGTTTTAAAATGATAAAAAAAAGCACCTTTGGTTAACTGTGTGGTTGCCACGATTTCATCAACACTTGTTGCCTGATAACCTCTACGGTAAATCAGATCAAAAGATTTCTGCAAAATCATCATGCGGGTATCAGCTGCTTTCGACATAACATACTAATTAGTATGTTGCAAACATAAAGAATATTCAAAGTTGAATTCTAATGGTTTTGTCATAACTTAATGATATCATGGCACAGATCAAATATCTGTAAGCCTAGGCTATTTCGACTAATATCAAAGCAATTTTGCCTACTCTAAACGGCTTTTTAACATGAAATTTGATTAGAAAGTAATGAATATGAAAAATAGGATTGCTGGAATATCAACTTTATAAAACAGGGATTTAACAGTTCCTGAAATAGAACCAGGACTTACAGATTAAAAAAATGGCAACTAAAATCATCACAAAATTCACGATTGGAACTGAAGAAGGGATTAACAACCTGTTTTTGATCAGCAGGGAAATCGCAAAAGAGCGCTTTATAGGAAAGATTTCTGATCAGGAACTTGAAACATACGTGAATATAAACTTTAACAAAGACACCTTAATGGCCGAACTAAACAGCATGTCTAACCAATATCTGATTGTTTATGCCGACGATGAAGCTGCTGGTTATGCCAAAGTAAGTTCTAAAGGAATAAGACCATCGATTTTTAATGGCAAAACTTTGGCAAGAGTAAGTGATTTTGGGGTATTGGCTAAATACGAAGACCCTTTAATCCGTAAATCCTTGTTCGAAAAATGCCTTTCGATATCTACGATGCAACAAGTGATCTGGATAAGTGCGTTTGAAGATAGTACTGATGTGGATTTATTTGAAAGTTATGGTTTCAAAAAAGAAATCAATATTACACTCCCTCAGGAACTCTCGCTAAGCCCGGCTTACTTTGTGAAAGAGAAACCGTAAATTTAATAGATACACGTTTTTGGCAAAGGTCGTTTCGACTGAATTTCTTAATCAATATTTATAAACACCATTAAACATAACCTAAAATGAATACCAGAAATAATAAACTGAATATGCCGATGCTTGGCTTCGGCACGTTAATACCAGATGCTGCTACTACAATCAGTGCTACAAAGCATGCCTTGGCGGCCGGATTTAGACATTTCGATGCCGCAGAGCGCTACCGCAACGAAACAGAGGTTGGCATAGCCTTACAAGAGGGAATTGCCGGTGGCATTAAACGCGAAGATATTTTTGTAACCACTAAACTCTGGAATACCAACCACCGGCCAGAGCGTGTTGAGGCCGCATTTGAGGCCAGCTTAAAAAGACTGCAGCTTACCTATATCGATCTTTACCTGATCCATACGCCGTTTGCATTTCAACCTGGAGACGAACAGGATCCCAGAGATGCGGATGGAAACATTATTTACGACCGTAGCACCAGTTTGCTTGATACCTGGAAAGCAATGGAAAATCTTGTGGATGGCGGGAATTGCAGGGCTATCGGACTTTCGGACGTGAACATAGAACAATTGAAAGAGATTTACGAATCGGCAAGGATTAAACCAGCAGTTATACAAGTGGAAGCCCACCCCTATTTACCAGAAACAGAATTATTGGACTATTGTAAAGAAAAAGGCATCATATTTTTGGCATTTGCTCCATTGGGACATGGAATAAGACCCGGATTACTCGAAAATCCAGCAATTACAGGCATTGCTTCGCGGGTAGAAAAAACTGCGGCACAGGTACTTTTGGCCTGGGCAGTACAACGGGGTACAGCATTGCTTACCACACCAAAAACCGCAGAACGCGCAAAAGAAAATTTCGACATCTCTCCGCTTCCTGAAGATGCCATGGAACAAATTAATGCGATAGAAACCAGACAACGTTACAATCATGTGGTAAAAACAGGTTCGCCAGGTTTCATTCCACAAGGCAGCTAAACAAGTTAAGTTTATGAAAGACGAAAAAATACGCGAAGCACTCATTGCGCACTGGCATGCTTCTGCAATTGGTGATTTTAATGCAGAACATGAGATTTATCATGAGGATGCGATCTGCGATTATCCGCAATCGGGCGAACGCATTATTGGACGCAGCAATTTGCAGGCTTTAAGGAGCCACCATCCGGATAAACCTTCTGGCTTTGAGATTAAGCGGATTACTGGAAATGGCCATCTCTGGATTACTGAATATCGTATTGATTACCGGAACCAATCTGCTTATACCATCAGTATGATGGAATTTGCTGATGGAAAAGTAGTACATGAAACCCAATATTTTGCTGAAGGTTTTGATGCGCCTGCCTGGAGGAGCAATTGGGTAGAGCTGATTTCGTAATGCACTCAATATTGACAAGCAGATCCGATGATAAAAAAAGAATACTTCATAAGCCCCACCATGCATGCTAACTGATATTATTGACAAAGACCTTAAAATAATTTTCTGTGGGATTAACCCTGGACTAAAATCGGCCTGGGACGGACATCATTTTTCGGGCCGCAGCAACCGCTTCTGGAAAACACTTTATCTGGCTGGCTTTACACCCCACCAAATTGATGCGATGAACGATGCAAGTATTCTCGATTTTGGTTATGGACTAACTACTGCGGTAGATAGGGCCACCACACGTGCTGACGAACTTTCTAAAGATGAATTTGCAAATTCAATCGAAGCCTTTAAGAAAAAAATGATTCACTATCAGCCAAAATGTATTGCATTTCTGGGAAAAGCAGCTTACATGGCTTTTTCGGGAAATAAACATTTAACATGGGGCCATCAGAAAGAAAAATTCTGTGGTGCCTCTGTTTGGATACTGCCTAATCCAAGTGGCTTAAACAGGGGATTTACACTTAACGATCTGGTAACGCATTATAATGCGTTATACTTAGCTATTTCCAAATAATCTAATTTTCTGCGTATTGCCTAATCCGATCCTGGAAACTGTAAGTCCCTCTACCATATAAGAATATAAGGTCATTTAAGCTGGCATGTCCTTATATTCCTTAAATGGTGAAGGCTTAGGCACTCTTGGCCCTTAGTAAAAAGAGTACCCAACAGCTTAGGTGTCCTGAAGTGCCTTTGGTGGTCAATTGACTTGCAATTTTTCGTTTTTTCATCACCACTTTAAACACCTTAGCTCACCTGAGTTTTCCAGGTCCCTCAATCTAACACCAATAGTAGAAATTTCCATAAGGCGTCATATTATTTTTCCTGGCAATAGTCCCGGATACTTAATGGTGATTTTTTTATTGCACTTTATTAATGTTTAGCATAGTCATCCTCAGGCAATTCAGCTCCTTCAATTATCATCTTATACAATAAATTTATTGGGCCTTCTGCTGATAAAATATTGTCTACATTATCTACCAAGTGGCCTGATTTTTCAGATTCCCTGAGTTTAGTATTGTCACTACTATCGTTGATCTTTTTTGTTGATTGCTTTGTTTCCTGTGCTGATGCTTCCATTTCATTTAATTTTTGATTCATATCTATACTGTTCGAACTTGGTTTTCTCGACGCTGTATTAGTATGATTAAGGCCTTCGGTAAAAAGCGTAAGCCCTGAGAAACGCTGATAAGAAGCACTCGCATTAACCGTTGGTAAGGCGTTACGGTACGCGTCCTTACGGTCTTCGGCACTGGCCTCTTGCCCGATATTTGCCGCCAATAGCCATTTATTCTGGCTTTTAGCAAATTGTACGGCTTCGGCAAGGCTAACCTTATAGCTAGTCCCAGCCAATATTTGAGCGCTTACATTTATTGGCTTTGATAAAAAAAACTCAGCAATAAAAGCGCAATTATTAAAAACGGTTCTTTGCCGTTATAAGCATATTTATACATGGCTCATTGTCTTTTGATTAGACAAAATTCCTGTAAAACATGGCCCTATACTCGATTATATTGCGCTAATATTAGTCGAAATGGCGTATTATATTTGAAAAAGGTCTTAATTAAACTGTTTGCGGTACTCAACTGGCGACATACCCGAATTGGCCCTGAAAAACTTACCAAAAACAGATTGCTCAGAAAAGTTTAACATGCTGCTGATCTGTGATACGGTAAGTGTTTTGTTCTGCAGTAAAACCTTCGCTTCGAGCATCACAGCTTCATCGATCCATTTTCCGGCAGATTTGCCTGTTTGTTTTTTTATGGCTGCTGAAAGTGATTTGGGCAGTAGGAAAAGTTGATTGGCATAAAAATCTAGTTTACGTTCGTACATGTAGTTTTTGGCCAATAACTGCCTGAATTTTTTAAAAAGAACATTGCCTTTTAATGCGGTAGGCGTGTCGGGAATGTGCTGACGGTAATAAGCATCAATTTCATAAACCAGGGCAAAAATATAACTCCTGATCAGTTCTTCCTGATGAAAACCACCTGAATGCTGTGTTAACTGGATGAGTTCGTATATTTTATTGATCTTGATAAAGTGGGCATCCTTGAGCGGTAAGACAATAAGATCGCTGTTTTCGAAAAAATTATACTTAAAAAGAAAAAACAGATCTGCATAACGCTCCAATAAAAAGCTATCCTTAAAAAAGATTACGTCCATTTTCAGCAGATCACTGCGTTTACTGAAATAACGGATAACAGATGGGCCAAGGGTAATAATGGCCGGCGCATCAACATCCCAAGAACTTAACCCTACATTAAGCCTTACGCCCCCTTCTTTAATGTATGCAATGGCATAACTCTCGGCCCGATAGGGTTCTTCATGATAAGGATGATCGCCAGAGCCTACAAAAAGATATTCCCTGTTATTGTCGGGCACTGAAAATAGCCGGCTGTGCCTCGAAAGCGAAAAGGTCTTCATGTTATCCATTAATATAAAAATACAAAATAGAATGGTTTAGAATGCAAATGAGCGTAGCCACGTTATTTTTTTTTAATAGACATAGACCACGCCATAGCCTTTGGCAGAAATAGCCATCAAGAAAATAATCGAGAAATTTATTTTTTATGAACCTACTTCATCATCGCTAGAAGCAATACCAAGATTCCTGACTACATTTAACACACCTGTACGCCAATGTAAGTATCCTAAGGTACCGCAGATTTCGATCACCTGCTCTTCAATTTTTGCCGGCACATCATTTACCACGCGAAAACGTATCTTATATTTTGGATTATAACTGATGTAGATGATCAGGTCAGCATTTCGCTCTCCAACATCTGATAGAAAAGCCAGATGTTTATCGCGCAACTCTTCTGCTGCACGCTGTAAACGTTCATTCATCAACTTCGAAAGCGCCTTATCCGGAACAAAATCAGTTTCCAGGATAGCCAGTACCGTAACGACCATGTTTGCAAAAATAAAAACCTATACCATATCTACAAGCTCAATTTATCAAACAGCTGAAAATGAGCTGAAATAATTTCATGTCGACAGTTAAAAAATTAGTTTCTTTTATATCTGCTTAACAATCTGCTAATAAAAGGCCGTTAAATTGCGCTCATGCAGATCGCCAGACATAGTTCGAGCCAAATCCTAAACGCCATTAAAATAGGCGATCATATAGAAGATAATCTTGGTAACCAGGGAAGAGTAACCGAAATAGAAGTATTGACAAAAAATATCGGAATCCAATACTATTTCCGGTTACATAAGAAAAAGACGATTTTGATTATTAAGTAAGCCCATCGAGATCATCTAAAATCTGAAAGATAATACTTATGATGCATAATCTTTTTTAAACTGTTCTGGCGTTGAACCTGAATATTTTTTAAAAAATTTGGTAAAATAGGAATTGTCGTTAAAGTTCAATTCGTTAGCAATTTGAGAAATATTTACCTCACCGCTCACCAACAAACGTTTAGCTTCGAGTAAAATCCGTTCCCGGATAACCTCTCCGGCTTGTGCCCCTATAAGTTCCTTACAAATTGCATTTAAATGATTTGGGGTAATAAACAGCATTTCGGCATAATCTTTTGGCATCTTTTTAAAAAGATAATTCTCTTCTACAAGTTTCTGAAAATTACGCAAAACAACCATATTGTGTGTTTGGAATTGCTGCAACTGCGTAACAGGGGTTTGCTGCTCTACCAAAAGGAGGAGCGAAAGCAAAAGCACCCTTTGAAAATCGAAATTTTTATTAGGCGTTAGGTTTACCTGCTGGTATAATTGTTTACAAACAACTTCTACATCAGTTCTAATTGCTGCGGGTAAAATTTTTACGTTAACATTACCGCTGCCTGCGAAAAAGGAAAATCCATCGAGGTAATCGGGTTTTAACAGAAATGATTGAAAAAAATCCTTTTCAAAATTAACAATGTAACCATCTACATTATCGTCAAAATCCCAGGTGTGTATTTGTCCGGGCGACATAAAATAAATGTGCCAGGGAGCCACTTCATATTTATTGAAATCGATAGAATGACTGCCCGATCCGGCAGTAAAAATTACAAAATGATAGAATGAATGCCGGTGCGGAAAAACCAAATTCTGGTGTGCATCCAAATAATGCTTTAGGTGATCAACTAAAATATCACTGTGATCGTGATCAGTTAGTGTACAAGAATCCAGAATAGGTATAACTTCTTTCATTCGCAAATTTAATGATTGCGAATCTAATCAATTTAAAAAAGCTCCTGAAAGAAATTAATTTTCAACAGCATTCTCGTTAATCCGGGTTGGATCGTAATGTAGACCCGGCGAAAGCCAATACAGTAATACCATTCTCGAATACCTGTAATTAAATGGCGAAAGCAATGCAACACCTGTAAATATAACCAATACGAAATACCACAGGTTTTCGTACACAATATCAAGCCCTAAGATGTAAGCAGCAACACTGATGGAAATAATTTCTGCTACATTCATGGCGTAACTTACAAACATGGCCACATAAAAGTAACCCGGTTCACGCTCGAATTTTAATGCACACACCTTACATACTTCATTCATCTTTTGAATTTTCAGTCCATAAACTGCTCCGGTAAAAACCGACCCCATTCTGCATCTTGGGCATTTTGAATGGACAAAACCACTCCATTGAGAAACTGTATGTTTTTTATGACTTAATTTTAAATCTGAAAATTGATTGTCAATTGTGTTTTCCATAATTAAATTCCTTCACCAAAGGTAAAAAACAGCGTTGAATCAGCTATTGTATCAATCAACTTATTAATGGTATTATTTAGGCTATTTAAAGTAAGCAGCTAATCTCATAGTTAAATCTGTAAGTGAAAAGAGAAACCATGCAGACAATTTTATTCTTGTTTAATCACAGTTTATAAAAAAAAGGGCAAACATTCTTCACGTTCGCCCTTTTCTGTTTAAAGTCATCACAAGTTAAACAGACCTACGTACATTGAATGGATAGACGGTCAATTCATGTGCAACAAAAATAATACAATTACTTTGTGATTACCCTATTACTAAGAAAATAATATAAAAAACTTATGGCCTTATTTTGTAAAGCAGGTTCATTGCTTTTCGGTTGCGGCAGTCCTTCTTTCCGCTCCTATCTTTTTGTGATCGTAAATAAATGATGATCGGCTGAAAAAAATTACTGGAGATTTTGCACCAGATTTCTTACAGAAAGGGCTGCGTTTAGCCCTGGGCGTAGCGGCATCCCTGAAGCGTAGCGAAAGGATATAGCGAAGCACGGGAACAAACCTAAATAGTTGTACAGGCAGTGCGCTCCAAAAAAAAGGATAAAAAAACCACGATCTGTTTTTGTAAAGCAGGTTCATTGCTTTTCGGTTGCGGCAGTCCTTCTTTCCGCTTCTATCTTTTTGTGATCGTAAGTAAATGATGATCGGCCCTGCAACAAAAAGGATAACCGCTACAATAAGGTTTAGGGAACATAAGGTAATGCACGAGAAAATTAAATGGCGCTCTGTATAAGATTCCTTGCAGAAAAGGCGGTGTTTAGCCCCGGGCATAGCGGCAACCCTAAAGCGCAGCGAAAGGATATGGCGAAGCACGGGAACAAACCTAAATAATTGTATAGGCATTGCGCTCCAAAAAAAAAGGATAAGGCTTAAAAATTAATCATATGCCCCTATTCACCAATCAAAATGAACAGATTTTGGCCGATTTATAAAACCTGTTGGTCGAGAATTAAGCGCTGTTGGTATAATGCGCCAATAACCGCTGAAACGTTTTCCAGTTACCGGCGTCTCATTATCAAAACAATCACAAAAACATTATACAAAAATATAAACAACAGCATTATGAAAACTTCAATCAAAACCCTGGCAAAATCTGTATTGGCAGCAATCGTTTTAACTTCGTCAATCTTCGCTACCAATGTAATGGCAGATGAAAAACAACCTGTAAAAATCTCGGCACCGAAAAACTTCAGCAAAGTGGTAGTAAGTGGAAATGTAGAAGTTACATTGATCCAGAATGGAACGGAAGGTGTAAGTTATAACGATGACAATACAGGTAAGGTAAAAGTTATCCAAGACGGTTATAACTTAAGAATCAGCTCAGAAGATAATAACCTGACCAAAGTTACTGTTTTTGTGGAAAATATTTACCGCGTACAGGCTTTTGATGATGCTGTGGTAAAAACAGCTGGAAAACTGGATGTACAGTATCTTCAGGTTTTTTTGAAAGGAAATGCCGTAGCTAAAATCAATTCGAATACAGAAAGTTTATATACTGTAATTGAAGAGCATTCGGACCTGAAATTAAGTGGTGCTACACAAAACCACAACTTAGTAATGGGCAGAACACAAAAATTAGATTTAGATCGGTTTTCAGCCTTAAAAACAGAGATGAATACTCCAGAAACGATCGTACAAACAGCTTCATTGGCTAAGTAGTACAAATATAATATTCATAAGAAGGGCGGTAAAATTATTTTATCGCCTTTTTTCGTTTATGATCTTGGGAATTTGACTTTTATAATTCTTCATCCTCTCCGTAATGCTCAAAAAGGAGATTTAGAATATTGGCCAATACAGGATTATGATCGTCGGCACGCCAATTGATAAATATTTCGGTTTTAAAAGGCAAAGGAATAAACCGGAGTCCAGGACTTTGGTGATGCAGATAAGAATCTGGTAAGATGGCTATCCCAAGGCCTCTCCTTACCAATGCAATAATCGTTGATCCAAATTCAGAGTGTAGAAATGCATCAGGAACAAAACCATAAGACTTAAACAGTGAATGGATAATATCGCTATAACTACTGCCCTCATCCTTAGTTGGCAAAATGAATTTTTCCTTTTTTAGGTTTTCTGTTGATAAATCGCCGAATACTTTTAAATGATGTTCTTCGGGAACTACCAGGGCCAAATGATCGGAATGTAACTTTCGGGAGTTTATGCCTTTCTCACTATTAATATCTCTGGTAATGGCCAAATCAATTTTATAATTCTTTAAAAAATCGAGCTGATTTTCATATAAAACCTGTACGAGTTTAATTTGAAGTTGAGGAAACACCTGACTAATTTTAACCAAAATATCGGGCATAATGGAAGCCGAAATAGAATCGGGATGTGCAATAGTGATGGCACCGCGTTCGCCCAGGTGGATCTGTTTTGCAAACTGGTGAATATACTCTAATTCGCTAAGCTCCACTTCCCATTTTTCTTTTAAAAACTGACCTGCGGGTGTAAGTTTTACGTTTCTTTTGTTCCGATCGAAAAGCTGCAAACCCAACTCCTTTTCAATCGACTGAATCTGGCGGGTAAGGGCAGATTGGGTGATGTTCACCTTTTCGGCAGTTTTCCAGTAATGAAGCTGCTCAGACAGGGCCAAAAAATACTTAATCCGTTGTAAATCCATTAATGCAATTTATGCATTAATAAATGAATAAATAGCATTTTAATACATTTAATAAGTGATTACATTCGTGCCATGGAAAATATCGCAATCGAAAGGGCAACACTTCAGGATGTACTCAAACTTCAGGATATCGGAAGAACAACATTCGGACAAACATTTGCTGAACTCAATAGTGTAGAAAACATGCAAAAATACCTTCAGGAGAGCTTTTCGATAGCTAAGTTAACAGAAGAACTGAGTAATCAATATTCAGATATTTATTTTGCCATTCTGGATGCAAGCGTGATCGGTTATCTAAAGATTAACCTGAACCAGGCCCAAACCGAAAAACTGGATCTGGATGCGCTTGAAATTGAGCGGATTTATGTTAAAAAAGAATTCCATGGTAAAAAGGTGGGGCAATTGCTTTATCAAAAAGCCATTGAAATTGCCCATAAAATACAAGCTTCTTATGTGTGGCTTGGCGTATGGGAACAAAACCTTAGAGCCATCAGATTTTATACTAAAAACGGTTTCGAACCTTTTAGTAAACATACATTTTGGTTGGGCGATGATGAGCAGACGGACTTGATGATGAAAAAAGAATTGGTAATGAACAGTGAATTAAAACCATAATGATGGAAAAAAGAAATACTTTTCTTGTTTTGTTAATATTAGGCACAGCTTTTTGGGGAATTTCCTTTTCGGTAACCAAACTTGCCATTGGCCAGAATCAATCTGCGTTATTTTTGTTTTACCGCTTCCTATTGGCAACAATGGTTTTATCGATTGTTTTCTGGAAACAGGTAAAGAAATTGGATATCAATGCTATAAAAACCGGTGCGGGCCTGGCTATTCCGCTAATGCTTGGTATTTATTTACAAACGTTGGGTATTACGCATACCTCTGCATCGCAATGTTCGTTTGTTGCGGGTATTACGGTAGTGATGATTCCGGTTTTTAAGCTGATCATTTACAAAAAAGCAGCTCCTTTAAAAATATGGTTAGCTGTAGTTATAGCATTGATTGGCTTATCGGTTATTTCCATTCAAGATAACTTTAACATTGGCATCGGCGACCTTTACACCATCGCTGGCGCATTTTTCTTTGCAGTATATTTAATACAAATTGAAAGGGAATCTAAAACAAGGGATATTATCCCTACGATTGTTCCCATGTTTGCCAGCTGTGCAATATTGACTTTTTTATTAACCCTGAGCCAAGAAAATATGGTCTGGATTCCCCAGGAAAATACTTTTTGGATGGGTATTATCTTCTGTGCAATATTTTCTACAGCTTATATGTATACGATATCCAATATATCTCAAAAATACATCAGCGCCGAACGGGTATCTATTATCTATCTTTTCGAACCCGTTTTCGGGGCATTTGCTGCACACTTTATATTGGGAGAACAAATTACATCCCGGCTTATAATTGGAGGAGGCTTGATATTTATGGCTACTATTGTATCCGAAATCAAACTAAAATGGCGGGTAGCAAAAGTTGTCTAGAGGCGTCGTCATTGCTATCATTTATTTCATCCATATGCGTTCCAGATTTTATTCATTAAAAAAGGCCGAAAAATCCATCTCTTCAAACTGTTGCCCACCATATTCCCCTTCTATAGCATAATCGTATTCCAGTTCGAACGAGACGATCTTAATATCAATGGGATCGTAAACAATAGGAAAAAACGGGCCACCAGGTTCGTCGTGCAGCTCAAAATCGCCTTGTAAAATCCCAAATGATTTGCAGGTATTTGCCCAATAGGAAAATTGGATTGCTTTAGAAAAAGTATATTTAAACTGGGGATGAACTTTTTTAAAGTATTCCATAGCAGGCAGATCTGCACTTTGAAGATAACTGAACAAAGTTGGGTTTTCGCCTTTTACCCATATTACAACTTCATTATCAGGGTCATCTTCATCTATTTGTTCCAGGTGATAATAATTTGTAGCTGCAGGAGCTACAACAGGAATGTTTTGGCCACATTTCCAACAAATCCTTTTCGCAAAAGCTAATAAATAAGGTTTCCTAACAATACAATCTAAACGCCCGGCCGGAATCCATTTGGCAAAACGGTTTATATCAGGAAGATGGTCGGGAATAACCCATTTTTTGATTTCTGTTAACCAAAAGGCTCCGAGTGCTTTAGCCTCATCTTTATCGGCATACGGCACATTTAGAATATACGGCATAGTGAGATTTGCTTGCTATGCGAAAATAATCAAAATCTATACATCTCTCAAATAGTGATAATTAAAATAGC